>Ga0335080_10000100_pt1 | contig 73590 bp, 73 predicted proteins | sample Lox_Sample_34_FD_206720 | JGI IMG/M metagenome (GOLD analysis project Ga0335080, IMG submission 206720) | Soil microbial communities from Loxahatchee National Wildlife Refuge, Florida, United States - Lox_Sample_3.4 | ecosystem: Environmental > Terrestrial > Soil > Wetlands | place: USA... | reverse complement strand
CTCCGAAATTGCCGCACGCGCAGGCGGCGACCCGGGACATCCGGGCTTGATCGGGCCGCTCCGTGTGCCGCTGGCAGCCAAGCCGCGGCGGCTCGTCTTTCTTGAGACTGCGGGCTGGCAAGTGGCCAGCGCTGAGGCGAAGCACGCAGTTCAGGAATCAATTGCACTCTTGGCGCGCGACGGCATCGAAATCGTCACGCGACAATCCGACAGACTGGTTGATGCAGTGGAGGAGGCGATCGCGAGCGCAGGTGCGCTGTCGATCCAGATCAACACCTGGGAATCACGCTGGCCGCTCAACATCTATCGTAACCGTGATCCCGGCAAGTTGAGCCGCGCGATGCTTACGCGTCTTACGCAAGCGGAGGCGATGCGGCTCGAGGATTATCGCGCGGGCCTTAACGAGCGGATCCATATTCGCGCTCTTTACGAGAGCCTGGCCGCGCAATGCGATGCCTGCGTAACCTTGGCTGCTCCGGCGGCGGCGCCGGTTGGCCTTGGCTCGACCGGCGATCCAGTGTTTGCAGTGCCATTCTCATTGCTTGGCGTGCCGGCAATTTCGCTCCCGTTAATGCGCGAACAGGGCCTGCCGCTCGGACTTCAGGTGACTGGATTCCAGGGGAAGGACGTGACCGCCGCTGCAACTGCCGGCTGGATAGAAAAAATACATGCAGGACGAGCTGCGGGCGAATAACTGCAACAAATGACGAAGAGGAAGTCATGCGGACAGCAATGAAGGGATGCCAATGGATTCTGGGCTTGGCGGCACTGACAACACTCGCCATGGCTCCTGCAAACGCCGATGAAATGAAGGTCTGGCGGCATGGCATCGTGGAGGCTAAAAGCGACGCCGGAATCGTCTTCATGCCAAGTAAAGGCGGATTTGCGGAAAAACAGGGGATGAAGATCGAGATCTCGCAGTTCAAAGGCGACACTTTGGCGCTGAAGGCGCTGCTCGCGGGAGAATTAGACAGCTACGAAGGTAATCCGGGCTCCCCCATGGTTGCGTCCTCGCGGGGTGCCGATATCAAGGTCATCGGTTGCTATTGGCCAGGTTTGACCTACGCCATCTATTCCAAGCCGGACATAAAGAGCCCGGCCGAACTCAAAGGCAAGACCTTTGCCATTTCGGCGCCCGGTGCGCTGCCCGATCTCGTCGCGCGCGCGGTCTTGGCGCAGAACAATGTACCGGCGGCCAATGTAAAGTTCACTGTCATGGGTAGTGACGCCGATCGTTTCAAGGCTGTGACGGCCGGTGTCGTTGATGCGGCGGCGGCATCAAGCGGATTTGCACCGGCGGCCGAGAAGGCCGGCGTGAAGATGCTCGTTCATGCGATTGAAGCTGTCCCGAATTACCTTCGTTTTTGCATTTATTCGACTGGAAAGACGCTTACTGCGCGCAAGGATGAGGCGACGCATTTCCTTGCTGCCGAGATGGCCGGATTTCGTCATGCCCTTGTGAACCGTGACCAGACGATCGAGTTGACGCGCGAGATCACACTTGCCAAGCCGGACAATCCGCTGCCCGCTTTCACCTACGATGAAGTAAAGCGGTATTCGGCCGTCGACCCGGACATGCCGATCCCAATGAACAAGCTCGCCTGGCTACGCGATCTACTCGTGACGACTGGCAACCTCACAAAGCCTGTCAATCTCGACGCATTTGTCGATGCCGACGTCAGGGCGAAAGCGCTGCAGCTCAACAAGTGACAGCCAGAAATGAAACTTGCTGTGCCGGATATGATTTCGAATTCGTACTTTCCGGCCATCGCCGCTATCGAGCTTGGTTTTTTCAAAAAAGAGGGGCTCGATGTCGAACTTGAGCTGATTTTTCCGGTCGACAAGGCCTATGCTGCCCTGCACTCGGGCGCGGTCGATTTCGTTGGTGGATCTGCTCATTCGGCGCTGGCTGCGTTCCCACAGTGGGAAGGCGTCAAGCTGCTTTGCGCGCAGGCGCAGGGCATGTACTGGTTTCTTGTTATGCATAAGGACCTAGACGCCCGGCGAGGGGACCTCCAGGTTGTTAAGGGTCGCAGCATCGGTGCAGCACCATGGGTCGACATGGGGCTTCGCCGGCTTCTCATTGAGGCCGGCTTTGATCTCGATCGAGACCGCGTGAAGGTCGCGCCAGTTCCAGGGGCGACCGGTCAAACCGTCAATTTCGGTCTCACTGCGGCCAAAGCACTCGAGGATCGCAAGATCGACGGCTTCTGGGCGAATGGCATGGGTGCGGAGGTGGCCGTGCGCCGCGGGGTCGGAACCATCGTGCTCGATGTGCGGCGCGGCGATGGTCCTAAACCTTGTTTCAACTATACGATGGCGTCGATAGCGACGAGCGACCGCCTTATCGAGCGCTCGCCTTCAGCTGCGTCGGCAGCCGTTCGGGCGATCGCGGGAGCCCACGGTGCGTTGATAGAGAACGTGACGCTTGCAACAAAGATTGGACGCAAGCTCTTTCCGCCGACGGAAGCGGAGCTTATCGCCGAGCTGATCAAGCGCGACCTTCCCTTTTATGACACCACGATCTCACGGAATTTTGTTGCTGGAATGAACCAATTTGCCCGGGACATCGGAATTCTTTCGAGCGACGTGCCTTACGAGAAGATCGTCGCCACAGCGAGCTAAATCACTGGATTCTCATTTACCGCATTTCGTATTTTTGAGGCGTACGTATCAAATGTTTCGTCTAATGGTCGCAGACTTGGATTCGCCATCGTATTTTGTAGCCACCGCTGCAGTTGAGCTCGGTTTCTTCAAGGATGAGGGAATCGAGATTGAGTTGGAGCTGGTTTACGGAGCGAGAAGCGGACCTGAACGTTTGCTCGACGGAACGCTGCATTTTTTTGGTGGCCCAGCCTATGCCGCTACTCGGGCGTTCCCCGGCTGGAAGGGCGCCAGGCTTTTGTGCTCCCTAGCCCAATATTCCTACTGGTTTATGGCCGTCCGCGCCGATCTTGGCGTTAAACGCGGCGACATGAATGCGCTCAAAGGGTTGCGGATTTCGTCGTCCACGGCGTTTCCCAACATGGCTCTTAAGCACATGCTGGCCGAAGCAGGAATCGATCTCGAGCGGGACAATGTTGAGATCGTTCCAAGTCCGACCACCGGCAAAAACGAACTTTGGCGCGGACATGATGGTGTAGATGCGATTGAGCGGGGCGCAGATGCCTATTGGGGCAACGGAATGCGTGCCGCAATCGGCGAGAAACTTGGTATTGCAAAAACCCATCTCGATCTACGTCGTGGCGATGGGCCACCAGGAGCGCGCCTGTATAATTTTGCGGCGCTGACAACGACCGATCGGTTCATTAATGAGCGGCCGCGGATTGCAGCAGCCGCGGTACGGGCAATTGTAAAGACCCAGAGGGCGCTCAAGACCGATCCGTCACTCGCGACAAAAGTAGGAATCCGGCTTTTTCCGAAGGAAGAGGCTTCGCTGATAGGCGATCTAGTGGCCCGAGATGCGCCTTTTTATGATGCAAGCATTTCGGCGGAAGCTATAGACGGCATAAATAAATTCGCCGCCGCGAATGGCCTGATTTCGCAGCCGGTCCCATACGACCAACTGGTGGCGCCTCTATTTATTCGTCGGCTGTGGAACGAGTAGCTGTGGGTCGCCATTCGTGATTGATATGCATTTACCCCGATCCATCGCGAGATGTTCATGAACCGAGAACCGATGCATGCCGAAACCGATGTTTTGGTGATTGGATCGGGCGCAGCAGGCATGTATGCGGCGATTGAGGCGGCGCGAGACGGCTGTCAGGTGCTTCTCGCCGACCGTAGTCTGATCGGCCGTGGTGGTGCCACCGTGATGGCGCAGATGACCGTTGCGGCCGCGCTCGGTTCGGAAACTGCCGACCATTGGAGTTATCACTATGCGGATACAATCGCCGCCGGGCGCGGACTATGCGACGAGCCTCTTGCACAGTTGTTGTGTGAAGAGGGGTCAGAGTGCGTCCGCGCGATGGACAAATGGGGAATTGGCTGGGCGCGGAAAGATGGTCGTATCACACAAGCCATGGCTCCCGGTCACGATCGTCCCCGCTGCGTCTACGTGGATTTTCTTAACACCGGGCCCGCTGTATCGAAAACCCTGCGCACGATCGTGAATAAAAGCGGTGGAATTCGCAAAGCTGGTGATCTGTGCGTCGTTGATCTTCTGCGCGACAAAGGTGACGTTGTCGGAGCGGCGGCCCTACATCTCGGATCCGGGGCACCAGTGATCCTGTCAGCAAAGGCGACCATCCTAGCCACCGGGGGTCTCACACGGCTTTATCGACGCAACAGCGCATCAGCGAATATGGGCGGTGACGGCTATGCCCTGGCGTTACGTGCCGGAGCTTCGCTTGTGGATATGGAATTCGTGCAGTTTTTTCCGATCGGCCACCTCGCGCCGCGGCTAATCGGCATGGACCCGATCATGTGGGATCCCTTTCGCTACAAGCTTGGCGGGCGTCTACTGAACAACCGTATGGAGGAATTCACGCAGCGCTACGGCGTGGCCGAGGACGGCAAATACGTGATCACGCGGGATGTCGGCAGTTACGCGATCCTCAAAGAGGTCGAGGCCGGACGCGGTTCTCCGCACGGCGGAGTGTATCTTAGTTTTCAGCACTGCCCGGAACGCACCTTGCGCGAATCCTTCGGGCCGGTGATCGACCGCCTCGGCGCGAATGGTATCGATCTAACCAAAATGCCGATCGAGGTATCGCCCATTGCCCACTACCACATGGGTGGCATTGTCACCGACGCGAAGATGCAAACCGGTTTGGCCGGCCTGTTCGCGGCCGGTGAAGTAGTTGGTGGCGCCAACGGAGCCAACCGGCTCTCCGGCAACGCCATCACCGAAGCACTGGTATTTGGTCGCCGCGCAGGCCGCAGCGCCGCGGACTACGTCAAGCGCCTACGGACGTTGCCCGATCACAGCGACAACGCGCAGGAGGCGATTGATTTGATTACCACCGATGCACCGACGCGCAACTTCAATACCGCCGAAATGCAGCAGATGCTGCAGATAACGATGCAAGATAATGTTGGCGCCTTGCGCAGTGAGAGGAAAATTGCTTCTGCGCTTGACGCTATTGGCCTCCTCACCGAAGAACTTGGCAACGCCCCGTCCGGTGACGGCAACCGCTTCGACATGCGGCGGATCGACTGGTTCGATCTGCGCAATATGCTACTCGTCGCCCGCGTGGTCGCCGAGGCTGCGCTTGCGCGGAGGGAAACCCGTGGAGCGCAGCAGCGGGAGGATTATCCGCATTTGTCGCCGGACTGGGCATGCAATCAGACTGTGAGGTTGCGGCACGCACGCATAGAATTGTCGCGCGGCCCCCATGCCTTCACGGAGACAACATCGTGAGCGGGAGTGCTACGCTCAAAATTTGGCGTGGCCTCGACATAAACAACGGTCGGTGGGAAACCTATGAGGTGCCTTTTGAGGCTGGGCAATCGGTACTCGACGGCCTACGCTGGATTCGTGCCAATCGCGATCCGACTCTAGCAATCCGCTTCTCCTGTATAAATGCGAATGCCTGCAAAGAGTGCATGGTCGAGCTTGACGGTAAAACTGTCTATGCTTGCACTGCCCGTCTACAGCCGCGCGAAATGACATTGGCGCCTCTCTCGAATAAGAAGCTCCTGCGCGATCTGGTCACTGAAATCTCGCCGCCTATGGAGCGTTTTACGGACTCATAACTTCTGTAACATCGATTGTCCGTTATTCCCGAAGCAGATGTCCCGGAGCTACCCGTGAATGTCTGCTTTTGGACAAGAGGGGATATCACGCAAAGGCTCCTAGTTTCAAAAAATGCCATTCAGCGATGATTTCAATCTTGGCCGGCAGAATTCCCTGTTCTCGCGGCAAGATTCCCTGTCCTGCCAAAATAATTCCCTGTTCTGTGGAGTAGGGAAATCGCGTCGAAAACCCTATATCGGTGCCGTAATTTGCAGCCGCTGGACGCTGCCAAGACCCCATTTCCGCAAAATTCCCTGTTCTTTTCCCTGTTACCAGGGAATTGGCGGTGGAGACGGGTTCGACTTGGACTGCGTCCGCCACCACGCAGTGCGCATATCATCCGGTCACCGAGCCTTTGCGAGGAAAGCTCGCATTAGCGTGCCGTGTCTGACGTGGAATTCTTGGGGTATCCAGCGCGGGCGGAAGTCTGGGATGTCCCGGCAAACGCCTGAAAATAGAACGGGCATTCGCTTTTTGTTCGCTGATGGACGTGGGGCTCTCGGCAGCCGCACTGATTGCGCTTGTCGCCTTTGCCATTTTGATGCCTGGGACAGCGGACCGGTAAGAACGTCCACGTTTGAGGTAAAGCGGATGCGATGCGGCCATCACGAATGACCCAGGACGGACATTCTCACTTGCTCGACGGTTTAATTTTACATTCTGTCAATTGTTGCCCACGCTTGAGCGTGACGGCTGTCTTCGTAATTCTTAATGTAATGCCGCCTTTCGCGTAGCGTGATCCTGACATGGATAGGCGCTTTGGAAGCGTCAGGGCCTTTCCGTCAAGTTGCAGATGCGCTCGTCTGTCGCCCTCAAAGAAAGCGGCGATAAATTCAGAGCCGTCGCGACATTGGTACGTAAAGAATGTTTGCGCGCGGGCGGGTAGCTGACCGGCTAAAATAACCGCGGCGCAAAAAAGAGTTATGGATATCTGGCGGCGCATCGCATTTGCGCTGGGGTTATTTTCGGTCTCGCTGAGTCAAGCTTGCAATCTGAGAGCGGTGGTGTTTCCACATTCCGTAAGGCGCAAAGATGTAGCCAAGCAGCGCCCAACTATCATCCATGTTACCGCTACCCGGCTCGGAAATTCCACTAACCTCTTTAATGCGAGCGGGGCAAACATTCCGGCAAGCCACACAAGAGCAATCGTCAGGGCTTTTCCCCAGCCAAGGCTGGCCGCGACGTAGGCCGAATAAGCGCGCAAATAATCGCCAAAATCCCGCATTTGTTGAGCCTAGCACACAACTTTACGCGTGATGGGCAGCACGACTATCGCTGGGGACTTGGTCGCGTTCCCGCATGCCGTAGTCTCTAATCACGCCGGCCACGCGCAGCCGATAATTGGAGAAAACCTCGCGGCGGCCTTTCGCCTGTGCCACCCGGTGTTCGTTCGTTGTGCGCCAAGCCTGCACCGCGGCTTCGTCCCGGAAAAACGACAGTGACAGGATTTTGCCAGGCTCATAGAGGCTTTCGAACCGTTCGATAGAAATAAAGCCGTCGATTTTCTCCAACAGCGGTTTCAGATCGGCGGCGATGTTCAAGTAGTCCTGCTTGCGGTCCGGCTTTGGCCAGACCTCAAAGATGACTGCGATCATTATCCTGCCTCCTAGCCAGCCAAAAGAGCGGAAGCGCCATGGTTGTGCTGGCGCCGGCGAAAGTTAGCAGCGAACCGCTGCCGTCCACAAACCGGACAGTACACTGCTGCAGGACGAAACGAAGAAGGCCACTACAAGCGACGGAAGGCCGACGGCTGCTGGCGCGCGGGTCGTGCATCATTTAGGGTTACGTGAAAGCGGGTGAGAGGGAGTGACGGCAATGCAGGCGATGGTACCGGGCGTCACCAAGGCCAATTCGGGTCTGGATGGAATCGTTTGGAGTATTCTGGGACAAACCTACGTCCCCAAGCAACTCACGGAAGTTTCGTTCGCCTGGCACGCGACACTGCCGCCGACTACGTTCGTGCCGCCGCATATTCATCCGACTCAAGACGAATTCATCTACATGCTGGAAGGACGCATGGATGCTTTGATCGACGGCAGGGAATTCATCGCGACAGCCGGTGATCTGATCAAGTTGCCGATGGGCATCCCGCACGGGCTGTTCAACAAGTCCGACCAGGTCCTTAAATGTTTGTTCTGGGTGACTCCAACGCGCAAGCTTTATGACCTGTTTTGGGCGATCCATTCGATGAAAGAACAGAATCCGCCGGACGTCGTTGCACTGTCCGCCAAGCACGAAGTCAACTTCCTGCCACCGCCTCCAGGCGCCTAGGCAACTTTGCCTGGTTTGTTGACCTGCTCCTTTGCGAAGCCCGCCTTGGCGGCATAGCCGCGGACGATTGCCTTGCGGTCTTCATAAGACAGCACGTTGTCGATATTGTCGAAACCGTCGGGCGCGCGCTGTTCGACTGCATCGATCACGCCCTCCGGTCCGCCGGAGCGGTTCGACTGCACGATCTGCGCCGTCATCGGCAGCCGCTCACGCTCATAGGCCCATAACGCCTGTCCGGCATGGTCTGCCTCGCAAAGCCGATCGGCGAGGCAGCGGGCGTCGAGGATCGCCTGCGAAGCGCCATTTGAGCCGACCGGATACATCGGATGCGCGGCGTCCCCGAGCAATGTGACGCGGCCATACGACCAGTGCGGCAGCGGATCGCGGTCGCACATCGGATATTCCCAGAACTCCGGCGTCGATTCGATCAGCGCTTTGGCGTCGACAAATGGAATACTGAAGCGTTGCACGTGAGGCATCAGGTCTTCAAACCTGCCGGCACGCGACCAGTCTTCCTTGCGCGGCGGTGCGCCGCCTTCGCCGACTTTCACCAGCACGGCCCAGTTGGTCAGCGGCTTGTCTTCACGGACGCCTTCGCCGATCGGATAGACGACCAGCTTGCCGGCCATGCCGCCGGCGATCACCATCGAGCGTCCGGTCAGAAATTTCGGCCAGTCGGCTGCACCTCGCCAGAGCATCGAGCCGTTCCAGCGGGCCGGGCCCTCGTTTGGAAAGAGTGTTTCGCGCACGATCGAATGGATGCCATCGGCGCCGACCAGAATGTCGCCCCGCGCTGTCGAGCGATGCGAGCCGTCGCGGCCGAAGAAATAGCAGGTGACGCCGCCTTCATCCTGCGTGAACGAACCGAGCCGGTGTCCGGTATGGATGCGCGATTCGCCGAGACGCGCGCGCGTAGTCTGGTAGATGACCGCTTGCAAGCGGCCGCGGTGAATTGAGAATTGCGGATATTCGAAGCCGGCATCGGTGCCGCGCGGCTCACGCCAGATCTCCTGGCCGATGCGGTTCATATAAAAGAGTTCGTGGGTCCGGATTCCGACCTGGTCGAGCTTGGAGAGGAGCCCGAGCTGTGCCAGCTCCTTGATTGCGTGCGGCAACGTGTTAATGCCGACGCCGAGTTCCCGTATGGTCTCGGCTTGCTCAAAAATCTCGCAGTCGATGCCACGCGCGTGCAGCATCAGCGCCGTGGTAAGCCCACCGATGCCACCGCCAACAATAATCGCTTTCATGGCTCACGCCTGACGCCAACAACAGCCGCCATAATGCGGCCTGCAGGCCGCCGAAGCAATCGGGTTGCGCAGTGGCGGCGATTGACTCTGCTGAGCTTTATTGGACCAATAGGCGGGATAAAAGTCGGCGTTTCGGGAGGTCTTGATCATGCGGGCATTCGTGGGCGGGTTGGCTGCTGCCTTGGCACTTCTATTTGTCGTTAACGCGGCGGCGGCGCAGGACAAAATCCGCATTGGCCTCATTTATACGTTATCGGGTCCGCCCTCCGTGCTCGGCCAGCAATCGAAGAACGGCTTCGAGCTCGCGTTGAAGGACCTTGGCGGCAAGATGGGCGGGAAAGACGTCGAGCTCGTCGTCGTCGACGATGAACTCAAGCCTGATGTCGCGATCCAGAAAGTGCAGGGCATGATTGAACGCGACAAGGTCGATTTCGTGGTCGGCCCGATCTTCTCGAACATCCTGGTCGCGATCCACAAGCCGGTAATCGATGCCGGCAAGATCCTGATCAGCACCAATGCCGGGGCGTCGTCGTTCGCCGGCGCGGGTTGCGGTCCCAATTTCTTCGTGACGTCTTATCAGAACGACCAGATTTACGAAGCGATCGGTGAGGCCGCCAACAAGCTCGGTTACAAGCGCGTCTACGCCTTGGTGCCAAACTATCCGGCTGGCAAGGACGCGATTGCCGGGTTCAAGCGTACCTACAAAGGCGAAATCGTCGAGGAATCGCTGGTGCCGCTCAACACCACCGATTTCGCGCCGGAGGTTTCTAAAATCTCGGCAGCGAAACCCGACGCACTTTTCACCTTCATGCCGGGCGGCCTCGGCATCAATCTGCTCAATACGTATATTCAGGCGGGGCTCAAGGACAAAATCCGGGTGATCTCGGCATTCACGGCCGACGAAGCGACGCTGCCCGTGCTCAAGGACAACGCGGTCGGCATCTACGGCGTGCTGACGTGGGCGCCAAACATGGACAGTCCCGCCAACAGGAAGTTCGTTTCCGAGTACGAAGCGGCCTACAATGCAGTGCCCGGATCATACGCCATGCAAGCCTACGATGCGGCGATGCTGATCAACAGTGCGGTGTCCGCGGTAAAAGGCAATCTCGCCGACCAGAACGCAGTGCGCGCCGAACTCAAGAAGGGCGCCTTTACGTCCGTGCGCGGACCTTTCAAGTTCAACATCAACGGCTATCCGATTGAGGATTTCTACCTCACGAAAGTCGCAAAGCGCGCCGACGGCAAATACGAGACGCAGATTGTCGAGAAAATCTTCTCGAACCACGCCGACGGTTACGCCAAGGACTGCAAGACCCAGTAAAGCCGGCGCTTTTTGCGATTCCCGCTTATCCTCAAGGGGGCTTGCATCCAAGGCCAAATACTTTAAACTTAAAAATTATAGGTTTATAATATAATGATGTAACGGCCTAAGGACTGGATCGGTCGATGCGCACGGTTTGTCTCGGTGGCGGCCCCGGCGGGCTCTACTTCGCGATTTCGATGAAGCGTCGGGATCCCGCGCACGAGGTCGTGGTTGTCGAGCGTAACCGGCCGGACGACACTTTCGGCTGGGGCGTCGTTCTATCCGACGAGACGCTCGGCAATCTCCAGGCCAACGATCCGGAAAGTGCGGCGCGCATCCGCGAGTCTTTCGTTTATTGGGACGATATCGCGGTGCACTATCGCGGCACGACCGTCCGCTCCGGTGGTCACGGTTTTTCCGGCATCGGCCGCAAGCGTTTGTTGAACATTCTTCAGGCGCGCGCGCTTTCTCTCGGGGTCAAGCTCGAATTCGAGACGGAGGCCAAAGATGTCTCTGCTTACGCCGATTATGACCTGATCGTTGGTGCCGACGGCGTGAATTCGCGGGTCCGCACCGCTCTTGCCGACGTGTTCAAGCCAAACATCGATGTGCGCGCGTGCAAGTATATTTGGCTTGGCACGCGGCAGAAATTCGACGAAGCCTTCACTTTCGTCTTCGAGCAGACCGAGCACGGTTGGATCTGGGTGCACGCCTACCAGTTCGACAGCAATACCGCGACATTCATCGTCGAATGTTCGGAGGAGACCTGGCGTCGCGCGGGCTTTGACCGCATGAGTACAGACGAGACGATTGCAGCTTGCGAGAAAATCTTCGCCCGCAATCTTGGCGGCCACAAGTTGATGTCAAATGCACGCCATCTGCGAGGCTCCGCATGGCTCAATTTCAACCGCGTTCTGTGCGAGCGCTGGAGTCATAAAAACATCGTCCTGCTTGGCGATGCCGCCGCCACTGCGCATTTTTCGGTCGGTTCCGGCTCGAAGCTGGCGCTCGAAAGCGCCATCACTCTGGCCGATTATCTGCACAGTGAACCGACCATGGCGCACGCGTTTCGCCGCTACGAGGATGAGCGGCGGCTTGAGGTACTGCGGCTGCAAAGCGCAGCGCGCAACTCAACCGAATGGTTCGAGAATGTCGAGCGCTATCTCAACCTAGACCCAGTGCAGTTCAATTATTCGCTGCTGACGCGCTCGCAGCGCATCAGCCATGAGAACCTGCGCGCGCGCGACAAGACCTGGCTCGGCAATGCGGAGCGCTGGTTCGAACGCCAGGCCACCGGTCGTGAGCCGCAGGTAAGACGAGCCCCGATGTTCGTGCCGTTTCGCGTGCGCGGCGTCGAATTGAAGAACCGGGTCGTGGTTTCGCCGATGGCGCAGTATCGCGCGGTCGACGGCATGCCGACCGACTGGCATTTGGTCCATTACGCCGAGCGCGCGAAGGGAGGGGCGGGCCTCATTTTTACCGAGATGACCTGCGTGTCGCCGGAGGGTCGTATTACGCCCGGGTGTACTGGGCTTTATCGCCTCGAGCATGAAGCCGCGTGGAAGCGGATCGTGGATTTCGTCCACGCCGAGACCGATGCCAAGATCGCCATTCAGCTAGGCCATTCCGGCGCCAAAGGTTCGACCCAGCTTGGCTGGGAAACGATGGACGCGCCGCTGCCGTCCGGCAATTGGAAGGTGATGGCGCCGTCGGCGGTGGCATGGAGCGCGGATAACCAGACGCCGCGCGAGATGACGCGTTCCGACATGGACAAAGTGCGCGACGAGTTTGTGCGTTCGGCGCAGATGGCACAGCGGATCGGCTTCGACTGGCTCGAGCTCCATTACGCACACGGCTATCTGATGTCGGCCTTCATTACGCCGCTCACCAACAAGCGCACTGACGACTATGGCGGCAGTCTCGAGAACCGAATGCGGTTTCCCCTCGAGGTGTTTCGCGCGGTACGAGCCGTATGGCCGGACGACAAGCCGATCTCGGTGCGTATCTCCGCCAACGATTGGACGCCGGGCGGAATTTCGCCGCAGGACGCGGTCGAGGTTGCGCGCATCCTGACCGACGGCGGTGTCGACATGATCGACGTTTCGGCCGGGCAGACAACGAAACAGGCGAAGCCGGTCTATGGGCGCATGTTCCAGACTCCATTTTCCGATCGTATCCGCAATGAGGCCGGCGTCGCGACGCTCGCGGTCGGCAACATCTACGACGCGGACCATGTCAATTCAATTCTGATGGCCGGGCGGGCCGATCTCGTGTGCCTGGCACGACCTCATCTCTCTGATCCGTACTGGACGCTGCACGCCGCAGCCGATCTCGGCTACGAGGGCTCGACCTGGCCGAAGCCTTATTGGGCCGGCCGCGATCAACTGCACCGATTGAAGTCGCGACCCGACATTATGACGGGGAAGGTGTGATGGGGACGCTCGACGGCCTGCACGCATTGATCACCGGCGGCGGCAGCGGCATTGGGGCTGCGACCGCGCGGGCGCTGGGGAAAGAGGGCGCCGCAGTATCGCTTGTCGGACGGCGCAAGGCGCCGCTCGAGGATGTTGCCAGGAGTTTGCCGAAGGCCATAGCAATCATAGCCGACGTGACGAGTGCCGCGGATTGCGCAGCGATGGTTCAGTCCTCGCGCGCCGCGCACGGACCAATCGATATTGTCATCGTCAATGCCGGCGCCGCCGAGAGCGCGCCGGCCGGGAAAATCTCGGCCGAGCACTGGCAGCGGATGATCGGCGTCAATCTCACCGGCGCGTTTTTGACGGTGCAAGCAGCGTTGGGCGACGTCGTGCGCGAAGGCGAGGGGACGCGGCGGATCGTGTTCACGGCCTCTACCGCGGGGCTGAAGGGTTATCCGTATGTGGCGGCTTATTGCGCCGCCAAGCATGGAGTCGTTGGTCTCGCGCGCGCTTTGGCCGCGGAACTTCAGCCGACTGGCGTAACCGTAAATGCCGTGTGCCCGGGCTTTACCGATACGCCACTTTTGGACGCTTCGGCGGCCGCGATTGCCGACAAGACCGGTCGCAGCGTGGTCGAGGCGCGCACCGCGCTTGCCAAAGATAATGTCCATGGCCGGCTGATTTCGCCCGATGAAGTCGCCGCCAAGGTGCTGTGGCTGTGCTCGCCGGCCGCCACTACGATCAACGGCGAAGCCGTTGTCATCGCCGGAGGTGCGGCGTGACAACCGCTACCAAGACAAAGCCGCGTCAGACGGCGCCGTCGCTGAGCAAACAACGGTTGCGGCTGTGGCTCCGCATTTTGCGCACCGCGCGCGCGATCGAGGCAGAAGTGCGCGACCGGCTTCGCGTCGAGTTCGAGGTGACGCTGCCGCAATTCGACGTGATGGCGGCACTCGAGCGGAAACCCGACGGCATGACAATGACCGAGCTGTCGCGCTTCCTGATGGTTTCGAACGGCAACGTCACCGGCATCATTGATCGACTCGTGTCGGACAGGCTGGTCGCACGCCAGGCGCCGGCCGATGATCGTCGCGCCATTATCGTGCGGCTGACGCCGCATGGCCTGAAAGAATTCAATGCAATGGCCAAGGCGCACGAGTCTTGGGTCGATGGCTTGCTCTCGGAGTTCGACGCTTCGGAAGCAGGCACTTTGATCCGTCATCTCGACGGATTGTCCGGCCGCATTCGTAACGGAGGATCGCGCGCATGAACATGAGCGGCTTCAAACCGGAGCATTTCAATTGGCGGGCTCAGAATGGCGTTGCCGTGATCACTCTCAAGGGGACCGAGCGGAAGAACCCGATCACCTTCGAGAGCTATGCTGAACTGGGGAAGATCTTCCGCGCACTCCAGCAGGCCCGCGATATCAAGGTCGTTATATTCGGTTCAAACGGCGGCAATTTCTGCTCCGGCGGAGACGTCCACGACATCATCGGACCGCTGTTGAGCCGCGATATGAAAGGACTTCTCGATTTTACCCGGATGACCGGAGAGCTCGTGAAGGCAATGCGCGCCTGCCCACAGCCGATCATCGCGGCAATTGATGGTGTCTGTGTAGGAGCAGGCGCGATGATCGCGCTGTTCTGCGACATCCGCCTCGGTACACCACAAGCCAAAACCGCTTTTTTGTTCACCCGCGTCGGGCTCGCCGGTTGCGACATGGGCGCCTGTGCCCTGCTGCCGCGCGTCATCGGTCACGGCCGCGCGTCGGAACTGCTTTACACCGGCCGCACGATGACGGCGGAGGAGGGTGAGCGCTGGGGTTTTTTCAACCGCATTGTCGGCGCGGACAAACTTGAAGCAGAAGCGATGACGCTGGCGCAGCAGCTGGCCGGCGGGCCGACGTTCGCCCATGCAATGACGAAGACGATGTTGCATCAGGAGTTTGCGATGCCGCTCGACGCGGCGATCGAGGCGGAGGCGCTTGCGCAGGCGGTCTGCATGCAGACGCAGGATTTTCGCCGCGCCTATGAAGCCTTTGTCGCCAGGCAGAAACCACAGTTCGCCGGAAATTGAACGATGCCTGGCCGCAGTTTTCTCAATTGGCCGTTTTTCGAGGAGCGCCACCGGGCGCTGGCTGAACGATTGGAAAGCTGGGCGGCGCTGCATTGCGGGAATGTCGATCACCGAAACGTTGATGCGGCCTGCCGCGAGCTGGTACTCAAGCTCGGGCGCGACGGCTGGCTCAAGCACACCGCACCCGGCGACGATCCGTCGGAAAAAATCGACGTTCGCACATTGGCGTTGATCCGCGAAACATTGGCACGCCGTTCCGGTCTCGCCGATTTTGCCTTCGCGATGCAGGGTCTTGGCGCCGGCCCAATTTCGCTGTTCGGCTCGGCCGCCCAAAAAGCGCAGTGGCTGCCGAAAACCCGCGGTGGCGCGGCGATTGCCGCATTTGCGCTGAGCGAGCCGGCTTCCGGGTCTGACGTCGCCAATATTTCAACCGCGGCGCGGCGCGACGGTGACCACTATGTTCTCAATGGCGAGAAAACCTGGATCTCGAACGGCGGCATCGCCGATCTTTACGTCGTATTCGCCCGCACTGGCGAGGCGCCTGGAGCGAAAGGTCTTTCGGCGTTCGTCGTGCGCGGCGACAATCCCGGGCTGTCGGTGCCAGAGCGCATCGAAATGATCGCGCCGCATCCTCTTGCGCGCCTTGTATTCAAGAATTGCCGGGTCGACGCCGCCGATCTGATCGGTGTGAGCGGCGACGGCTTCAAGATTGCGATGGCGACGCTCGATGTTTTCCGCACCTCGGTCGGTGCCGCCGCGCTCGGTTTCGCGCGACGCGCGTTTGCCGAAACGCTCAAACGCGCCAAAAGCCGAGAGTTGTTCGGTGCGCCGCTATCGGAATTGCAGATGGTGCAGGGGCATGTCGCCGATATGGCGTTGGAGATCGATGCCGCTGCGCTCCTCGTCTACCGCGCCGCATGGACCAAGGACACGGGTGCGACGCGCGTGACGCGCGAGGCGGCAATGGCGAAGCTTTACGCCACCGAGGCGGCGCAGCGCGTGATCGACGCGGCCGTGCAGATCCACGGGGGCGACGGCGTGCGGGCTGGCCATCCGGTCGAGATGCTCTACCGGGAAATTCGGGCGTTGCGCATCTACGAGGGTGCTTCCGACGTCCAAAAGATCATCATCGCTCGATCCGCGCTTTCATCTGTCGCAGGTCACTGACATGACTCGGAACATCAAGCTTGGACCGTCCGCGCACATCGATACCTTCGCCCGCGACAATCTTCCGCCGTTCGATCAGTGGCCGGATATCCTGCTCGACCGTCCAGAATTTCAGTATCCAGAGCGTTTGAATGCCGCCGTCGAATTGACGGATCGCATGGTTGAGTGCGGCTTCGGCGATCGCATCGCGCTGATCGGCAATGGCCGCCGGCGCACCTATAAGGAACTGACCGACTGGTCGAACCGGCTGGCACACGCGCTCGTCGAGAACTACGGGGTCAAGCCGGGCAATCGCGTCTTGATCCGCTCCGGCAACAATCCGGCGCTGGTTGCGGCATGGCTCGCCGCCACCAAGGCAGGTGCGGTCGTCGTCAACACGATGCCGATGCTTCGCGCCGGCGAACTCGGCAAGATTGTCGACAAGGCCGAGATTGCGCTGGCATTGACCGACAGCCGCATCGCCGATGAACTGGTGGCCTGCGCCAAGGCGAGCAAATTCCTCAAGCAGGTCGTCAATTTCGACGGTACGTCCAATCACGACGCCGAACTTGACCGCATCGCGCTCGACAAGCCGGTGAAATTCGACGCGGTGGCGACGGGGCGCGACGACGTCGCCCTGCTCGGCTTCACTTCCGGCACCACTGGCGAACCCAAGGCCACAGCGCATTTCCATCGCGATCTGCTGATCATCGCCGATGGTTACGCCAAGGAGGTTCTCAAAGTAACGCCTGAGGACGTGTTCGTTGGCTCGCCGCCTTTGGCCTTTACCTTCGGACTCGGCGGCCTGGCGATTTTCCCGCTTCGCTTTGGTGCCACCGCGACGCTGCTCGAAACCGCGTCGCCGGCCAACATGGTGCAGATCATCGAGACCTATAAGGCGACGATCTCGTTCACCGCGCCGACCGCGTATCGCGCGATGATGGTGGCGATGGATCAGGGTGCCAATCTGTCATCGTTGCGTCTCGCCATTTCAGCCGGCGAGACCTTACCGGCGCCGGTTTTCGAGGATTGGACGCGGCGAACCGGCAAGCCGATCCTCGACGGCATCGGTTCTACCGAGATGCTGCACATCTTTATTACGAGCCGCGTCGGGGACGCGCTACCCGGTGCGACCGGGCGGCCGGTTGCTGGATATGAAGCCAAGATTGTCGACGCTAACATGAACGAGGTGCCTGCCGGGACGGTCGGTCGCCTGGCGGTGCGTGGTCCCACCGGCTGCCGCTATCTCGCGGACAAACGGCAGAAGAATTACGTCAGCGACGGCTGGAATCTAACCGGTGACGCATTTATTCGGGACGACGACGGACGATTCCGTTTCGCCGCCCGTAACGACGACATGATCGTGTCGGCCGGCTACAACATCGCCGGGCCGGAGGTCGAGGCGGCACTGCTATCGCATCCGGATGTCGCGGAATGCGCCGTGATTGGCGTCGCCGATGTCGAACGGGGGCAGGTCGTATCAGCCTTTGTCGTGCTCAAGGCCGGAGTCATGAACGACAATCTACGCGCCAAGATCCTGCAGGACCACGTCAAGGCAACAATCGCGCCGTATAAATATCCGCGCGTGGTGAAATTCGTCGACGGCTTGCCGAAGACGCAAACCGGAAAAATTCAACGTTTCAAACTACGAGAACAGGCACAATGAGCAAAAGTGCGCTCCAAATTTTGCAGCCGGAACATTGGGCGGCGCCGAAAGGCTATGTGAACGGCATCGCTGCACAAGGCCGGCAGGTTTTCATTGCCGGCCAGATCGGCTGGAACGCGCTGGCGCAGTTCGAAAGCGATGATTTCGTTACCCAGGTCGAGCAGGCGCTGAAAAATATCGTCGAGGTCCTCGCAGTCGCGGGTGGTGAGCCGCGTCATCTTGTGCGGCTTAACTGGTACATCACCGACAAGGCCGAATATGCCGCGCGCAGACAAGAGATCGGGGAGGCCTATCGCCGCACGATCGGCCGGCACTTTCCGGCAATGACCCTGTTGGTGGTCGCCGGGCTGCTGGAGCCGCGCGCCAAAGTCGAAATTGAAGGCACGGCGGTTATCGCGGACTAGGTCTCATGACAGGCGTTTCTCCGGCTAAGCGACGCTCCGAGTAGCGCCACGACGGCCAAGCGCGCCCCTGGTCTCGATAAAGTGCACAATCTCATCGAGGCCCTGGCCTACGCGCATATTGGTCATCAGGAAAGGCCGTGGACCGCGCATGCGTTTGGCATCGCGCTCCATGACGTCAAGCGATGCGCCCACGTGGGGCGCCAGATCGATCTTGTTGATCACCAGTAGGTCGGAACGCGTGATGCCGGGACCGCCTTTCGAGGGGATCTTGTCGCCGGCTGCAACATCAATGACATAGATCGTGATGTCGGCGAGCTCGGGCGAAAACGTCGCGGCCAGATTGTCGCCACCGGATTCGATCAGCACCAAGTCAAGATCGGGAAATCGCTGCCGCATCTCCTCCACCGCGGCGAGGTTGGCCGAGGCGTCTTCCCTGATCGCGGTATGGGGACAGCCGCCCGTCTCAACGCCGGCGATACGCTCGGGAGCGAGCGCTCCGGAGCGCACCAGATATTCAGCGTCCCATTTGGTGTAGATATCGTTCGTGATCGCCGCGATATCGTAGTGATCGCGCATGCGCTTGCAGAGCGCGTCCATCAGCGCTGTCTTGCCGGATCCGACCGGCCCCCCGATGCCCACACGAAGCGGGCCGTGAGAACTTTTCATGGCAGCGGCCTCCCTTGTCGTCAGCTCCGGAACAGTCGGGTGTATTGCGTTTCGTGGCGCATGACGGCGATATCGGCGCGAAAGACCGCGCTTCCCGCATCATCGAGCACCGCGGCAAGCGCGCATTTTGTCGTTGCGGCAACGGTGCGCTCAAGCATCGCGGTCACCCGTTGGCCGTCGGTCTGTCCCAATGGAATAAGGCGCACACCCGCCGAAATCCAGTTCGCCGCTACAGCCTGCAAATAGGCGGCGAGTGATTGCTCAAGCGGAATCTGATGACCTGCGGCGGCGACCGCGACTGCGACCGGATACGCGATCGGGCCGGACCAAATCTGGATGAAATAATCGAATGCCGGGCAGGGCCAGGTCTCCTGCGTGACATCCAGGAACGCCCGGCCCTGCCCGGTGGTCTCAAGAAAACGCTCGCGGGATGACGCCAGAGCGGCTGCAAGCTCGGCAGCTTCGCAAAGTGCGAGGTCGTTGCCGGCTTCGCAGGCACGGTAGGCATGCGCGAACAGCACGGCATCGCAGCAGCCCACGCCGTTGGAGAGCAACGCCTTGAGCCACCGGCAGAGCGTGTCGGCGTTTGTAACGTCGCCAGCCTCGACGGCCCATTCCAGCCCGCTTGAATAAGAGAACGCACCGACGGGATAGGCTGGCGACAGCCAGGCCATGAGCCGGTAGAGCGAGGAACCCAGGATCTGGGTCTCGGCTGTTCTGGGGCCCCGCTTGCGCGGTGACGAGCGTCGAAGCTCGACCGTCCGGGCCCTAGCCATGCGCGTGTCCGTGGTGGTCGTAGGCGCCGGCTTCGGGATCGAACGGAGCGTCGAAATAAGACAGCGTTGCGCCAAGTCCGCGCAGCATGTCCTCAAGGACGTGGTCGCGGCGGATACGCAATCGGTCGCCGGCGATCTGCACTTCGGTGTGGCGGTTGCCGAGATGCCAGGCGATGCGCGCCACGTCGTACGCGCTTGCAGCCGTGATTTCGACAAGCGGTTCCGGCTTGCCGGTCACGCGCACCAGCGAGCCATCCTCGAGCAGCAGGCCGTCGCCGTCACGAAGCTGCGCCGGGCGCGGCAGATCCAGCAGATAGGTTGCGCCGTGCTCGCCGACAAAGACGACACGCCGGCGATGCCGGTCCTGGGCGTCAAGCACGATGAAATCACCCGCTGTCTGCGGGTTCCAGGTCGCGGCCGGCTTGATCTCGGTGACACGTTTCATCGCCCGAGCCTAGAAAAGAAAATACCGTTGAGCCATCGGCAAAACGTCCGCCGGCGCGCAGGTCAACAGCTCGCCGTCCGCGGTCACTTCGTAGGTTTCCGGATCGACCTTGATGTCAGGGGTCGTGGCATTGTGCACCATGCTTTTCTTCGAGATGTCGCGGGTGTGCTCGACCGCCACCAGCTGCTTGTCCACGCCGAGCTTGCGCCGCAGACCACTTTTGACCGCAGCCTTGGATACAAAGACCAGCGAGGATGCGGTGCGCGCCTTGCCGAATGCGCCGAACATCGGCCGGTAGTGTACCGGTTGCGGCGTCGGTATCGAGGCGTTGGGATCGCCCATCTGGGCGGCCGCGATGCTGCCGCCTTTGATAACGATCTCCGGCTTCACGCCGAAGAAGGCCGGCGACCACAGCACCAGGTCTGCCAGCTTGCCCTTTTCAACCGAACCGATGTGTTTGGCTACGCCATGTGCGATCGCCGGGTTGATCGTGTATTTGGCGACGTAGCGCTTGGCGCGGACGTTGTCGTTGTCACCCTTTTCCTGCGGCAGCCGACCACGTTGTTTCTTCATTTTGTCCGCCGTCTGCCAGGTCCGGATGATCACCTCGCCGATTCGGCCCATCGCCTGGCTGTCCGATGACATCATCGAGAGCGCGCCGATGTCGTGCAAAATGTCTTCGGCCGCAATGGTCTCCTTGCGGATACGGCTTTCGGCGAAGGCGAGATCTTCGGCAATCGACGGATCGAGATGGTGACACACCATCAACATGTCGAGATGCTCATCGATGGTGTTCTTCGTGAATGGCCGGGTCGGATTGGTGGAGGAAGGAAGCACGTTCTTCAACCCCGCCACCTTGATGATGTCGGGCGCATGGCCGCCGCCAGCGCCTTCGGTGTGGAAGGCGTGGATGGTGCGGCCCTTGAAAGCCTTGATGGTATCCTCAACAAAACCACTTTCGTTCAGTGTGTCCGTGTGGATCATGACCTGCACATCATAGTCATCGGCGACCGACAGGCAGCAGTCGATTGCGGCCGGCGTCGTGCCCCAGTCCTCGTGCAGCTTGAGCGCGCAGGCACCAGCCTTGACCATTTCCTCAAGCGCGGCGGGCCGCGAAGCGTTGCCCTTTCCAGCAAAACCGAGATTTACCGGAAATGCGTCTGCCGCCTGGATCATTCGCCCGATATGCCAGGGGCCGGGCGTGCAGGTCGTGGCGTTGGTGCCGGCGGCAGGGCCGGTGCCGCCGCCAAGCATCGAGGTAATGCCTGACATCAGGGCATCGTCGACCTGCTGCGGGCAGATGAAATGGATATGGGTGTCGAAACCGCCGGCGGTGAGAATTTTTCCTTCACCCGCGATCACCTCGGTGCCGGGACCGATGACGATAGTTACGCCGGACTGAATATCGGGATTGCCGGCCTTTCCGATCGCGGAAATGCGGCCATCCTTGATGCCAACATCGGCCTTCACGATTCCCCAGTGATCGAGAATCAGCGCATTGGTGATGACGGTGTCGACTGCGCCCTGCTTGTTGGTGACTTGCGATTGCCCCATTCCGTCGCGGATGACCTTGCCGCCGCCGAATTTCACCTCTTCTCCGTAAGCGGTGAAATCCTTCTCCACCTCAATGATCAAATCGGTGTCGGCGAGCCGGACCCGATCTCCGGTAGTTGGCCCAAACATGTCGGCGTATATGCGCCGTGAGATCTTTCCCGGCATGGATCCACTCTTTTAGAGTTTGCCCATCACGCTTTGACGAAAGCCGTAAATCGTTCGCTTGCCGGCGAGCGCGACCAGTGTCACGTTTCGTGTCTGTCCCGGTTCAAAGCGCACCGCCGTGCCGGCCGCGATATCGAGCCGCATGCCGCGCGCCTTCTTGCGGTCGAATGACAGGGCCGGGTTGGTCTCGAAGAAATGATAGTGCGAGCCGACCTGGATCGGACGGTCGCCGGTGTTGGACACAGAAAGTATCACGGTCTTGCGGCCGGCATTGAGTTCGACCTCGCCGTCCTGGATGAACAGTTCGCCGGGGATCATCAGATGACTCCCGCGAACAGGCCGGCCCCGATCGGCACGCACAGCGCTCCCGCAATGCGGATAGCAGGGCGTAGCGAAAGGTGTGTCATTGTCTGCGCGAAACCGATGCCCGCCAGATGCAGCGCGGCGGTGGCAAGCGCAAAGCCCGCCATGTATTCGGCGCCGCCCAGTGTTTCGGCTACTTCGCTGCCATGCGCGTGCCCATGAAAGAGCGCGAAGACCGCCAAAATCGCAGCACCGACAGCGATCGGAAGGTCAATGGCCAGCGCCACGAAAAGCCCCAGCGCAACCACCGAAGCGAGGATACCTGGCTCCACAAATGGCACCGGCACGCCTGTCATGCCCAGGACGCCGCCCATCAGCATTACGCCGACGAAAGTCAGCGGCCAGATCCAGAGCGCGCGTCCGCCCTTCAAGGCCGCCCAAAGACCGACCATCACCATCACCGTGACGTGGTCGAGCCCTCCGAACGGGTGCCCGAGGCCGGCGGTGAATGATGCGGTTGAGCCGTGGCCCACATGCGCGATGGCCGGGCTTGCGGCAAACAGAAGCGCGAGGATCGGGACCAGTCTTTTCATGTGGCGTGTCCTTTAACGGATCGGGTTGTGAACAGTGACAAGCTTGCTGCCGTCGGGAAACGTGGCTTCGACCTGGATGTCGTGAATCATCTCGGGGATGCCATCCATGACTTGCGTGCGCTTGAGTACTTGCGCGCCGGCTTCCATCAGTCCGGCAACGCTTTTGCCGTCGCGCGCACCTTCAAGGATAAAGTCGGTGATCAGCGCCACGGCTTCCGGATGGTTGAGCTTGACGCCACGCTCGAGCCGGCGGCGCGCCACCATTGCGGCCATTGCGATCAGTAACTTGTCCTTCTCGCGCGGGGTCAGGTTCATTGTGACCTCATTGCAGCCAGAGCCGCGGCAATGATGCGCCAAAGACGGGCATCAGCAAGGTCAGATCGCGGCGGAGCGCCGCACCGTCCGGTGCGCAAAGCCGGGCTACCGCAATTCCGTTCCAGGCCGAGAGACCGACCTCCCCGGAAAATTGCCCGCTGACGGCGCGCGCGGCCGCAACGCTATCATCGTTACCCGGAACGACGAGCACGGTGGCGACCGCAACCGCGCCTGCCGCAACGGCGGATTGGGCCAGTTTGCAGGCAATCGTGCCGTCCATGCGCACGCTCTCTGCGAAGATCAGTCGGCCTCCGCGCCGAATGCGCCAACGATCTCTGAGGCTGCCTTTATGCACGGTTTCGCCCATGGCGGAACGGCCGAACACAATCGCCTCGGCCATCACCAGCGTGGCATCGGCTGCCAGGTTGACGTCGATGCGGCGTGAAAGGCGCGCGCGGTCAAACAGGATTGTTTCTTGTGGCAGCCAGAGACACTGGCTGCCGGCCGCGGCATCTATCGCGAGCGCGACATTCGCGTCGGCTCCGGTCGATCGGTAGATTTTTTCCGCGGCAGCCGTACCGGCGAGCAGCCTTGCCCTTTCGCCGAGCGAGATCCTGATCGAAAACTCATCACCGCCGGTCATGCCGCCCGCGGTATTGATGAGCACCGCCTCTAAAATGTCGCCTTTTGCATTTGGAAAACGCACCCGCAAGGAGCCTGCTTCATGGACACCTGTGCGGCGCGTGCGGATGCCATCGGAATCCACCGAGAGGCCGATCCGCCCGCTGGCGCGGTTGGCCGCGATGACCCCGGTATCAGCCAAGGCTCGGCGCAAGGCCTGTTGCGCGCTCGCGCCGGTCATATCGCCAAGGCGCGTTTCAACGCCCCTTCATCCATATTGGCTTTGTCGCACGCGTAAATGATCGAGCCCCGCTCCATGACGGCAAAATGGTCCCCCAGCTCGCTGGCAAAATCGAGGTATTGCTCCACCAGCACGATAGCCATTTCGCCAAGCCCGCGCAGGTAATTTATGGCGCGGCCAATATCCTTGATGATCGAGGGCTGGATACCTTCGGTCGGTTCATCGAGGAGCAGAAGTTTCGGCCGCATGACCAGCGCGCGGCCAATGGCCAGTTGCTGTTGCTGGCCGCCGGAGAGATCGCCGCCACGGCGCCTGAGCATGCTGCTCAGCACCGGAAACAGCGAGAAGACATCGTCGGGTACACTGCGCTTGTCGCGCGGCAGAGGCGCAAAGCCGGTTTCAAGGTTTTCCTCCACCGTGAGCAGTGGGAAAATCTCGCGGCCCTGTGGCACGAAGGCAACGCCGCTGCGGGCGCGCGATACCGTGGACAGCCGGGTAATATCGGTGCCGCCAAGCAGAATATTGCCTTTGCTCACCGGGTGTTGGCCGACGATGGCGCGCAGCAGGCTGGTCTTGCCGACGCCGTTGCGGCCCAGCACGCAAGTGACCTTGCCGGGCTCGGCCTTGAGCGAGATGCCTCGCAACGCCTGCGCGGCGCCGTAATGAAGGTCGATGCCGTTGACTTCGAGCATTCTTACCGCCCCAGATAGACTTCGACCACACGATCGTTGGTCGACACCTGATCGATGGTGCCTTCCGCCAGCACCGAGCCTTCATGCAAACACGTGACCTTGACGCCAAGCTCTCGCACAAAAGCCATATCGTGCTCGACCACGATCACGGTCCTGTCGCGATTGATTTCCTTGAGCAGCTCCGCTGTCTGTAGCGTTTCGGCGTCGGTCATACCGGCGACCGGTTCGTCCACGAGCAATAGCTTCGGCCCTTGCGCCAGTAACATGCCGATCTCCAGCCATTGCTTCTGGCCGTGCGATAGGCTTCCAGCCACCAGCGAACGCACGTTCTTGAGCCTTATGGTGTTAAGAATTTCATCGATACGATTCTGTTGCGTTGAAGTATTCTCCCAAATCAATGTTGCGCGGACGCTGCGGTCGTTTTTCAACGCCAGTAGCAAATTGTCCTCGACCGAGTGCATATCGAAGACGGTGGGCTTCTGAAACTTGCGGCCGATGCCGAGTTCGGCGATCTCGGTTTCATCAAGTCTGGAGAGATCGTAGGTGCCTTGCTCGAAATAAACGTCGCCTGCGTCTGGCCGGGTCTTGCCGGTGATGACGTCCATCATCGTGGTCTTGCCGGCACCGTTTGGCCCGATGATGGCCCGCATTTCACGCGGCTCGATCACGAACGACAGCTCGTTGAGCGCCTTGAAGCCGTCGAAGGACACCGTGATGCCATCGAGATAGAGCAGGGCGGAGGTCGTTTTCGGCTCCATGTGTGCGCTACTCCGCAGCATGCGGTGTCGACACTGGCAACGCTGTGACTTTTTTCTCGCCGCGTCGCAAGCGCCAGTATTCGAGCGTGCCGACGATTCCACGCGGCAGCAACAGTGTTACCGCGATGAACAGTCCGCCGAGGACGAACAGCCAGTAAGGGGCGAGAAGACCGGTTGTAAAGAACGTCTTGGCATAATTGACAACAAAGGCGCCGAGCACGGCACCGGTCAGTGTGCCGCGGCCGCCGACCGCGACCCAGATAACCGCTTCAATCGAGTTGGCCGGCGCGAATTCACTCGGATTGATGATGCCGACCTGTGGCACGTAAAGCGCGCCGGCCACGCCGGCCATGCAGGCGGACAGGGTGAACACAAATAGCTTATAAGATTCAACGCGATAACCGAGGAATCGCGTGCGCGCTTCCGCGTCGCGGATCGCAACCAGCACCTTGCCGAATTTCGATGTGACGATGGCGCGGCAAATCAGGAAGGATAATGCGAGTGCGAGGCACGCTATGACCAGCAGCGCGTTGCGCGTGCCTTCCGCCTGCACGTTGAAGCCGAGAATATCCTTGAAATCGGTGAGACCGTTGTTGCCGCCGAAGCCGAAATTATTGCGGAAGAAGCCCAGCATCAGCGCGTAGGTCATCGCCTGCGTGATGATCGACAGATAGACGCCGGTCACGCGGCTGCGGAAGGCGAACCATCCGAACACGAAAGCAAGCGTGCCGGGCACAAGAAGGATCATCAGCGCGGCGTAGGCAAAATGATTGAACCCGTACCAGTAGAAGGGAAGTTCCTGCCAGTTCAGGAACACCATGAAGTCGGGTAAGACCGGGTTTGCGTAAACCCCGCGGGCGCCGATTTGCCGCATGAGATACATGCCCATGGCATAACCGCCGAGCGCGAAGAAGGCGCCGTGTCCGAGCGACAGGATGCCGGCATAGCCCCAGATAAGATCGATCGAAAGCGCAAGGATCGCGTAACAAATGTATTTGCCGAACAGTGCGACCAGATAGGTCGAGACATGCAGCGCAGACGTTGCGGGCACCAGCAGGTTCAGCGCGGGGATGGTGATCGCGAAGGCCGCCAGCAGCACCAAAAAAGCGGTCGAGGCCTTGTCGAGCAGACGCGCGAGCGGGAAGGCATTCATCTAAGCCTCCACCGCTCGTCCCTTCAGCGCGAACATTCCGCGCGGCCGCTTCTGGATGAACAAGATGATCAACACCAGAATGGCGATCTTGCCGAGCACGGCGCCGGCATAAGGCTCGAGGAACTTGTTGGCGATGCCGAGCGTGAAGGCGCCGACAAGCGTGCCCCACAGATTACCGACGCCGCCGAACACCACGACCATAAACGAATCGATGATGTAGCCCTGGCCGAGATTCGGCGAGACATTGTCGATCTGCGAGAGCGCCACGCCGGCGATCCCGGCAATGCCGGAGCCCAGTCCGAAAGTGAGCGCGTCGATGCGCGCGGTGCGGATCCCCATGGCCGCAGCCATGGCCCGGTTTTGCGTCACCGCGCGCATTTCCAGACCGAGCCGCGTGAATCGCAGCATGCCGAGCAGCGCGACGAATACCGCAAGCGTAAAGCAGATTATCCAGAGCCGGTTATACGTGATTGTGATGCCGCCGAGATCGAAGGCTCCGCTCATCCAGCTCGGATTGCCGACTTCCTTGTTGGTCGGTCCGAAAATAGTGCGAACGGCCTGTTGCAGGATCAGCGACAAGCCCCAGGTGGCGAGCAGCGTCTCGAGAGGGCGCCCGTACAGGAAGCGGATAATGCTACGCTCGATGGCGATGCCGATGCCGCCCGAGACAACGAAGGCCAGCGGCACGGCAATGATCAACGAATAGTCGAACAGCGCCGGGTTACGGGCGCGAATGTATTCCTGGACGACGAAAGTCGTGTAAGCACCCAGCATGACCATTTCGCCGTGCGCCATGTTGATGATGCCCATCACCCCGAAGGTGATGGCGAGCCCGATCGCCGCAAGCAGCAGCACTGAGCCGAGCGAGAGCCCGTACCACGCGTTCTGCAACGCATTCCACAGCATGAGATTGCTTTGGATCTTTGCGCTGGCGGAGGCCGCCGACTGGCGCACCGCGGCCGGCAAATCCGGCGGCAACCCGTCGATAAGGCCAAGCGCGTCCTGATCGCCCCGGTCGCGGATCACACCGATAGCGGCGATCTTGTCTTCGGCGCTGCTGTCGGCGGAATAAAGGATGATCGCAGCCCGCGCTTCCGTGAGCGCCCTTTTTACGCGCGGGTCGGTTTCTTTCTCCAGCGCCTTGTCGATATTCGATAGCGCACCGGAGTCGCGGGATTTGAACACGGCCTGCGCGGCGTCGAAACGGCGCCCCGGCTCTTTCGCCATCAACGTCAGCGACCCGAGTGCGGCGTCGAGCACGCTGCGAACGCGGTTGTTCAGCCGCACGGTATCGATATCGGATGGCGGGGTCGCTACCGTTTCGTTCGTGGCAGCGTCGGTCAGCCTGTCGGACGGATCCTTGATGAAGACTTTCTTGGCCTCGACCGAATAGAGCAGCCGTTGGTTTTTGAGCGCTTCAAGCAGTGGACCCGATCGGGGATCTCCACTCGCCGCAAGCGTGTCGATAGCGTCGACCGTGTCGGCGAACGTGTCGGTCGTGAAGCCGGCGAGCGCGTCCTCGTAGGCTCCGGCATGAGCGATTGTTGCGCCGGCGAACAGCAATCCGGCGGCGAATACCAATGCCACGATGCGATCGCAGAAATTAAGCATTGCATTTCGCCCCGGCAGGCCGCCGTGAAGGAAAGAGGCGGCGGCATGACCGCCGCCTCCGATATCGTCACACGAAGATCAGGACGCGTGACCGCCGCACTTCTTCGTGACCTTGTTGTAGTTGCCACACTTCAGCGTCACCCAGTCGGCCTCGAGATCCTTCGAACCCGGAAGGAAGTCGGACCAGGCGTCTCCGGGGACCAGGCCTTTGGTCTTCCAGACCACGTCGAACTGGCCGTCGCCTCGGATTTCGCCGATGAAGACCGGCTTGGTGATGTGATGGTTCGGCAGCATCTTGGAGGTTCCGCCGGTGAGATTGGGTGCTTCGATACCAGGCAACGCGTCGATCACCTTGTCGGCATCGGTCGACTTCACCTTCTCGACCGCCTTCACCCACATATTGAATCCGATCACATGGGCTTCCATCGGATCATTGGTGACGCGCTTCGGATTTTTGGTGAAGGCCTGCCATTTCTTGATGAACTCGGCGTTGCTGGGGTTCTTGATTGACTCGAAGTAATTCCAGGCAGCGAGGTGTCCGAGCAGCGGCTTGGTGTCGAGACCCGCGAGCTCCTCTTCACCGACCGAGAATGCGACAACCGGAATATCGGTGGCCTTGATGCCTTGATTGCCCAGCTCCTTGTAGAAGGGCACGTTGGCATCGCCGTTGATGGTCGATACCACCGCGGTCTTCTTGCCTGCTGAACCGAACTTCTTGATGTCGGCGACGATAGTCTGCCAGTCGGAATGTCCGAATGGCGTGTAATTGATCATGATATCTTCATCCTTGACGCCCTTTGCTTTCAGGTAGGCTTCAAGGATCTTGTTGGTGGTGCGCGGGTAAACGTAATCGGTGCCGGCAAGCACCCAGCGTTTCACCGAGCCGCCGTCCTTGCTCATCAGATAGTCGACGGCAGGGATTGCCTGCTGGTTCGGTGCGGCGCCGGTGTAAAACACGTTGCGTTCGGACTCTTCGCCTTCGTACTGCACCGGGTAGAACAGAATAGAGTCGAGTTCCTTGAACACAGGCAGAACTGATTTGCGCGACACCGAGGTCCAGCAGCCGAACACGACCGCAACTTTGTTCTTGGAGATCAGTTCACGCGCTTTCTCAGCAAAGAGCGGCCAATTCGAGGCCGGGTCGACGACGACGGCCTCGAGTTTCTTGCCGAGCAGGCCGCCTTTCTTGTTCTGCTCGTCAATCAGGAACAGCATGGTGTCCTTCAGAGTCGTTTCGCTGATGGCCATCGTGCCGGACAGCGAATGAAGAATGCCGATCTTGATCGTGTCTTCAGCGGCCGCCGGGTAGGTGGCGGCGAAACCGAATGCGAGGCCCGCGGCGGCAGAGAGCCAGCGGCGAGCATGCGGCCGACTTGCGGCCGCGCTGTTGATTTTCAGCATCGTGTTTCCTCTGTTTTGACGCACGCGCAATCGGGCCCGGCCCCGGCTTCGCAAATCAGGATTCGCAAGCTGCGTGCCAAACGAGAATTGGTGGAATTGATTGATCCTGCTGGCCTATTTCGCGCGGTCAGGTTGACGCAGGCCGTAGGCAGCGCGGGCGGAAATCGGTTGCTTAAAAATCGGGCGGCGCAAAAGCTATTCCTTGGGCACTCTGCCTAATTTCAGAGTTGTCAGAGCGAGGGCAGCGGGGTGCATTTACACCGCACTAACGCCTTGCATTCGTTTTGGAAAAGTCGCCTGCGCTGACGAAATTTAATTTGTGTCCCGAAACGAAGAATGCTGCAATGCACACGCCGGGAATTCGGGAGGCTGAAATGGCTTCTGCGAAATTCCTAAGACGGCAAGCTGACAGGTGCGCCGACTTGGCGAGGCGGACTCACGACGAGGACAGTCGCGAGAGGTACGAACAGCTCTGGCGCACGTATTGTCAGCTCGCCGAGACGGAAGAGCGAACGGGGGATTTGAACGCATCCTCTCGCGATTCCGAACATAGGCCGGCTGCCTAGCCGCGTCTTTTCAACGGTGCGCGGTGCCGTGGCAGTGGCGCCTGCAGCGGTGACCCTGCGGCTCGCAATGATACGAAGCGTGTCTGTCTTCGGTTCTGTTGCTGACCTGCGGAAATTTGGCCATGGTCCGGGTATCGCGTTGGCGGACCGGATGTCGTGGGCGAGAACAGAATCCTGATCGGGCTGATTGGCGCAAACATCATGGGGTCGCTGTCGCCGGCTCTGTTCGCCGATGCCTTCGCGGCTGCCGGAATCGATGGCTTCTATCATCTGATGGATATCGATCGCTTGCAGGAACGGCGGCTCGACAAGCTCCTTGATGCAATGAAGACCGCCGGTTTCGCGGGCGCAAACATCACCTTTCCCTTCAAGCAGGATATCCTGGCGCTTCTCGATGTGGTGGACCCGCAGGCCGCTCAGATCGGCGCGGTCAATACTGTCACGATTGCATCGAACGGCCGCACCACGGGGTACAACTTTGACCGACTTGGCTTTCGCCGCGGCTTTGAAGAGAGACTCGGGAGCGGCAGCGCGAAGAATGCGACAGTCGTGCAGGTCGGTGCCGGCGGCGCCGGGCGCGCCGTTGCCTTTGCCTTGATGGATCTCGGCGTCGCGGCCCTTATTATTCATGACTGCGACGGCGCGCGCGCCAATGCCCTCACGGCCGATCTCGCGGCGCACTACGGCGCATCGCGTTGCCGCGTCGCCAGTGATCTCGAACGCGAGATCGCGGTCGCTGACGGGGTAGTCAATGCAACTCAGGTCGGCATGCGTGGCTTCCCCGGCAATCCGGTGCCTGTTTCTGCGCTCAAAGCGCCGCATTGGGCTGCTGATGTTATCTATACGCCGATCAAGACCGAGTTTATTCAGGCAGCGGCGGCAAAGGGCGCCCGCGTGATGAATGGCGGTGGGATGTGCGTGCATCAGGCCGTCGAAGCATTCCGGCTTTTCACCGGCGTTGAGCCAAGTTCTGCGCGCCTGCAGCGCACATTCGCCGCGGCTCTTGCCGAGCGCGATAAGGCAATGGCTGAAATCGGCTGAGCTCGCACGGCCATGCGATACCCGCCATGGCTGCAATGGTCTGACACAATAGACATCGGCGAATCGACAGACGGTGGAATTTAGGAAACGCTGTTGCCCGATTTTATTTCTGTCGTCTAAATCCAAGTCGTTGTCGTTTTTTGATATGTCTACCGCGTTTCACGCGTGCAAATTAAATAAACTATTTTGTTCAATCAGTTTCTTAATTCTCAAACGTCTATTTGTCACAGTCAAACTGCGCTAGACGTATTATGTCTGAGCGACGTGTGACGGGGGCTACCTCACGCCGTTCTGTTGTGTGTGAGGTAGCGTATCATGGACGAGCGTACTGTCGTCACGCAGTCGGCTGGTTTGCAACTTGCCAAACTTGCTCAGCCGCGTATTGCCAAAATTACAAAGCTCCAGCCTGGCCAGCCGATCACCGACGAGCTCGGCGACAATCACGATGCCAAACCCGATCCGTCCGTCGAGAATGGCGCCCATCGCGGCGCCAACGGCGAACAATTCGAAATGCTAGCTTCGACGACTGAAGACCGGTCCAAGGCGGAAACCGGCCCAATCCCGCCCAGCGGCGCTCATTTCAGTCCGGTTGCCATAGACCCTCTACCCAGTGGTTTGCAGCCACTCGCATTGCTCGGGCAGGAGGGGATTGCGGCTCGTGCGGGCAACGTTGACGACACGCCATCACGTCATATTGCGCAGGCGCTGGCACCACCGATTCCGGTTATCACCATTCCGTCGCCGGGCGGCCCAGCGACCATGGTATTCGAAGCAGGCCTTGGAGCGCGACCTGGCGAGCCCCCGGGCTCGCATGCGGGGCAGCCGTCGTTTCCGATCACGACGCGGGCGGGCTCGATCAGTTTTACGTCGGCGGACGGAGTACAGTTGGTATCGCTGGGCGGCCATCTCCTGACCGGCACGGCGCAGACTTTTGCCGACGGGACGACGGGTTCGCTGACGGCGTCCTTCACTTTCAATGCGACGACGGGAAAAGGCTCGATTAGTTACAGCTATACCCTGCTCGACAATACGCTGGGTATTCCGAGCGCGAGCTTTGCCGTGGTGGTGACTGATGCGGACGGGCACAGCAGCCCGCCGGCCAGTCTCGTCATTAGTATCGTTGACGATGTGCCGGTGGCGCGGCCGGACACGGATGCCATTACACCGGGTCAGACGACACCGGAGACCGGCAACGTGCTCACCGGTGCGGGCACGAAGTTGGGCACCGCGGATGTGCAGGGGGCCGATGGCGGCCTGACGGTCGTGGGTGTAGCGGCTGGCAATGGTCCAGGCGGCGCCGTTCCGGGCACGGTGGGAGTGGCAATTGCGGGCGCGCATGGCACGCTGACGCTCAACGCCGATGGCTCCTACAGCTATGTGCATACGGTCGGCGGCGGTACCGATGTATTCACCTATACCGTCAAAGACTCTGACGGCTCGCTGGCGCACGCGACGCTGTCGATCCTGCTCGGCAACTCGGCACCGGGCAACTTTGTGATTCCGGCACCCGGCCTTGCCGAAACGCAGGTATTCGAGGCGGGGCTTTTGGCGGCACGGGGCCCCGGCGAGTCGGCGGGCTCGCACGCGGGAGAGACTGCATTCCCCACCAGCACGCAGAACGGCACCATCACCTTCACCTCGGCGGCAGGAGTTGCGGCGGGCAACACTGGCATCGATCTGGTCAATGCGGGCACACTGGGTGTGGCGATCGCGGGCGCCTTCGGCTTACTGACGCTCAACGCCGATGGTTCCTACAGCTATGCCCATAACGGGGCGGCGGGCGGCGGTACCGACACCTTCACTTATACGATCAAGGACGCGGACGGTTCGCAGTCGACCACGACGCTGACCATCGCAGTGGCGGATTCATCGCCGGGCGGCATCAGCATTCCGGCGGCGGGCGGGGCGGATACGCAGGTGTTCGAGGCGGGGCTTCTCGCGGCGCGCGGGCCGGGTGAGTCGCCGGGCTCGCACGCGGGGGAGACTTCCTTCCCCACCACCACGCAGAATGGCACCATCACCTTCACCTCGGCGTATTGTGCTCGGCACCAGCGCGACCGCGGTCAGCGGCGGTGCGGGAACGGCAATCGCCGGCGCGTTCGGCACGCTGACACTCAATGCCGATGGTTCCTATAGCTATGCCCATAACGGGGCGGCGGGCGGCGGCACTGATACGTTCACTTATACGATCAAGGACGGCGACGGTTCCCAGTCGACGGCGACGCTGACCATCGCGGTGGCGGATTCATCGCCGGGCGACATTACGGTGCCCCCACCGGATGCGGGGGAAACGACAGTGTTCGAAGGCGGGCTCCCGGCACGAACCGTTGGAGGCATCAACGAGCCAGCGGGCTCCAATCCGGTGGCGCCGACCACCACGCAGGACGGCACCATCACCTTCACCTCGGTCCAAGCCGCATTTAGAACCTCGCACGGAAGCCCCCACCTATGCTGTTGGAAACACAGGGAAAATACCGAACGAGGTCTAAGCTACGGCACGAAAGATAATAAAATATTACCTATGAGTCGTAAAATAGTTTCAAGCTAAAAATGATCCCGCCGCTGTCGTGATCGACAGTGATGATGGCGCTCCTAGCCACTTCACGATGAAATTTTCAGCCTGTGCGAGCGGCGCCGGTGCGCCGAAGATATTCGCCGCGCGCCGGCCCGACGATTTTCCCGCTGTCGTAGACGAGCTCGCCGCGAAGAAAAGTGTTTTTCACGCGCCCGGTGAGTTCGATGCCCTCGAATGGAGAATAGCCTTGCTCCGATTCCGATTCGGCCGCGCGCACAACAAAACTTTCATGCGGATCAACGAGGACGATATCTGCATCATAGCCCGGTGCGATGTCGCCTTTGGCCGGCAGTCCGAAGCGCCGCGCCGGCTTCCAGCTCAAAAGTTCTGCCATGTGATTGTACGACATGCCGCGCCTGCTGCCTTCGCTGAGGACTCCTGAAAGAAGATACTCGGTGCCGCCGAAACCGGATTTCGCCAGCCAGATATTGGTTGGGTCGTCCTTGGACCACTTCTGCTCGGCCGAGCAGCAGGCATGATCGCTCACGATCCAGTCGATCTTTCGATCAAGCACGGCCTGCCACAGCGCTTCGACGTCTTCGCGCGGGCGAATTGGCGGATTGACCTTTGCATGGACCGCGCATTCGCAATCGGTATCGAGCAGAAGATGACCGACCGTTACCTCGCGACGGAATTCAATATGCGGAAAGACCTGTTGCATGGTCCACGCGGCGTCGACCGCTTTACGGGAGCTCAAATGCAGCAGATTGATGTTCAGGCAGTTGGTTTCGTTTGCCAGATAGGAAGCGATCCAGATGGCGAGACCCTCGGAGTGCGGTGGCCGCGCGGCGCTGTAAGCATGCAGGCCGGTTAGTTTGCCCTCCCGCTCAACGATCTTTGTGTAGGCAGTGAGAATTTCCGCGAGTTCGCAATGCAGACTGACACTGATATGAGCGGCTTGACCCGGGAATTTTTCCATCAAACGCTGTGCGGAGCGCATGATGAATTCGAAATGTGCGATGTCGTAGCGCTCGTCGGGGCCGATCATCAAAAAATCATTTTGTTGCGACGAGCGGCCGTGTAGCCCGTAGCCGCCATAAAACATGAAGATCTTGAACGAGGTCACCCCGTGATCGGTGACGAGAGATTCCATTTCATTGATATGTCCGGCTTCGATCGGCGCGATATGGAAGCCATAGTCGACCCAGAAACGTCCCTTCGATTGCCTGAACACTTCAGGCATGAACTCGCGGTAAGGGCCGCCCCGGTTCAGGTAGTAGTGTCCCGTACGCAGGTAATTCAGGCTTGAGGTCACGCCGCCCATAGCCGCGGCCTTGCTCTCCGAAACCGCGTCCTCGGCGAGCGGCGCATAGATGCCGATATGCATGTGGGCATCGACGCAACCCGGGAACGCGAGACGGTTCTTCGCATCGAAGATTGTTCTGGCTTGCTCTGCCTGAATGTCCGGGCCGAGTCGGACGACCTTTCCATCCTTGATCGCAATATCGAGGCAATCGACAGAGGTCTTGTTCGGGCGAACCACCCGGGCATTCTTGATGACGGTATCGAAGAGCCTGTCCATACGAGACATTTCCCTGACTTACATGCGGCCTCTAGTTCGGCGTCGCTCCGGATGACTTGACGAGTGGCGCCCATCGCTCAATGTCTTCGCGCACGAAGGCCGCGAATTCCTTGGGCCTATTGCCCACGCTTGTTGCGCCTTCGTTTTTCAGCTGCTCGCGCAGTTTTGGCTCTGCCAGAGCGCCAACGATGACTGTGTTGAGCTTTTCGGTGATCACGTCGGGAAGGTTGGCCGGCCCGAACACGCCGAACCACGCGCTGGACTCGAATCCGGGCACGGTCTCGCCGATCGCCGGTAACTCAGGGAAAAACGGCTGCCGTTGCACGCTCGTGACACCGTAAGCGCGTAATTTTCCCGCGCGGACCTGCTCGGCTCCCGTGACCAGACTGATGAACATGAGATCGATCTGCCCGCCCAAAAGATCGGTTAGCGCGGGTGCGGTCCCTTTATAGGGAACATTGAGCAGATCGACGCCGGTCATCTGCTTGAATTTCTCGCCGGCAAGATGGAGCGACGAGCCGATGCCGCCGATACCGATCGTTAGCGTGTGCGGGTTCGCCTTGGCCAGCTCGATCAGGGATTTGAGATCTTTTGCCGGCAGGTTGACACGTCCCACCAGCAGGCTCGTGACCCTGGCCACCATGGTAATCGGGGTGAAATCGGCGACGGGATCATAGGGCAAGGTTGGATAAAGCGTCGCGTTAATTGTGTGGCTGCTGAAGCTTACCAATAGCGTATATCCGTCGGGCGCCGCCTTGGCGACCGCAGCCGCAGCCAGATTGCCGCCGGCACCTGGCCGGTTTTCAATCAGCACGGGCTGCTTCAACGCGGCGGCCATAGGTTCTGAAATGGCGCGGGCAATGGTATCTGTGGTGCCTCCGGCGGGCGCGCCGACCAGCAACTTGATCGGCCGCGCCGGATAGTCTTCCCCATGGGACGCATGCGTCAGCCACAGGGAAAGAATGGCGATGGCTGCGACGAGTGGAAGAGGCCGATTCACGTCTTGCGGCCTTTCTTGTTACTCGGTGCCTCGTATTTTCTGCCGAGCTCGATCAATGCCGGTGTCCCGATGACGTCGTTGAGAGTCGCAAAGTCATACATCCGGTCACCGAACGGTCCGGTGGTGCCATGGGCGGCAAGCGAAGCGTAGAATTCGCTGGCTGTTTGTGCCAATGCACGAACGATACCACCCGGAAAAATGACGAGCGCAAAGCCGAGCGCTTCCAGATCCGCCGCGGGGAGCGGGGGCGTCTTGCCGCCCTCGACCATGTTCGCCATAAGCGGAACATCACTGATCGCCGGTGGAATACGTTGAAGTTCGGCGCGCGTTTTTGGCGCCTCAACAAACAAGATATCGGCGCCGGCGTCGCGATAACGGACCGCGCGTGCAACGGCTTGCTCGAAGCCCTCCACAGCGACAGCGTCGGTGCGGGCGATTACCAGGGTTTCGGGCGAATGCCGCGCGTCGAGCGCGGCTTTGATCTTGCCGATCATTTCCTCCACGGGGATCAGCGTCTTGTCATCGAGATGTCCGCAACGCTTGGGAAACGCCTGATCCTCGAGCTGGATCGCGCTTGCCCCCGCGCGCTCGAACAGGCGGACCGTGCGGCCGACGTTGAGCGCGTTGCCATAGCCGGTATCGGCATCGACGACGAGGTTGGCGCTCACGCGATCACGGATCAGCGCGATGGTGTCGGCCACCTCGCTCATGGCGACGAGACCGATATCGGGGCGCCCGAGCCGCGTATAAGCAATGGCCGCGCCCGACACATAGAGCGTCGAAAAGCCGGCCTGCGCGGCCAGATGCGCGGTGAGCGCATCGAAAACTCCCGGCGCCACCACGATCGGCTTGCGCGCCAGCCGCCTTCGAAGGTTTTCCGCATCAGTCATGGTTATAGTCCGAGATAGGCGCGTTTGAGATTCGGGTCGTTGCGAAGATGATCGGATGTCCCGTCCAGCACCACGCTGCCGTTTTCGAGGATATAGGCCCGATGGGCCACTTCAAGGCTCTGCACCACGTTCTGCTCGACCAGCAAGAGGGCGATGCCCTGGTCATTGATGCGCTTGATCAACGCAAAGAGTTCCTCGACGAGGAGCGGTGAAAGACCGAGTGACGGCTCATCGAGAATGAGCAGAATGGGTTCAGCCATAAGGCCGCGCCCAATCGCCAGCATTTGCTGCTCACCGCCCGAAAGGGTACCGGCGAGTTGCGATCGCCGGTCCCCAAGACGCGGAAAAATGCCGAATACGCGCTCGCGATTCTGCCGCCGGTGGTCGCGCGCGCGCCGATAAGCCCCAAGATCGAGGTTGTCCTTTACGCTCAGATTGGGAAAAATACGCCGCCCTTCAGGCACGTGAATGAGTCCGCGCGCGACGATGCTTGCGGCCTTTTCCTGATCGATCGTATGTCCGGCGAAGCGGATGCAGCCTTTTCGTGCACGCAGTACCCCGGAGATCGCACGGTTGAGCGTTGATTTTCCGGCGCCATTGGAACCGAGCACGGCGACGATTTCGCTCGCGTGCACATCAAGCGCGACACCACGCAGCACGTCTGTCTCGCCGTAGCCGGCGTGCAGGTTACTGATGGCGAGCAAGGGGCTACCGTCCATGCGACGCCCCCAGTTTTGCCGCGGCGCCACGGCCGAGGTAGGCCTCGACGACGACGGGGTCGGCAACAACCTGCGCCGGCGCACCCTCGGCGATGATGCAGCCTTCGGCCAGCACGAACACGTGTTCGGCCAGGCTCATCACCGCCTGCATCACATGCTCGATCATCAGAATGGTGATGCCACGGCCGCACAAATTACGGATGACCGGAACAATATCGCGGACTTCGGACGGATTGAGCCCCGCCAGAACTTCATCCAACAGCAGCAGCTTTGGGTTGGTTGCGAGCGTCCGCGCAAGTTCGAGCCGCTTGCGCGCGGCGATAGTCAACGTGTCAGCCGGCCGGTTAAGGAGTTCACCCAGCCCCAGATCGTGGCCGATTTGATCCACCACAGCGAGTGCCGCGTTACGCGTACGGTGGTGAAGATGCGCACCAACCAAAATATTTTCGCGCACCGACAGGCCGACGAAAGGCTGCACAATCTGGAAGGTTCGCGCTATGCCGCGTCGCGCGAGGCGATAAGGCGGCTCGCCGGTAATATCCTGCCCGGCGTAGCGGACGGCGCCTGCGCCTGCCTTAATGAACCCGGAGATGATCGAAAAGAGCGTGGTCTTGCCGGCGCCGTTGGGGCCGATGAGCGCGGTGATGCGTCCCTTCGACGCCGTCAGCGATGCGGCATTGACGGCGAGCAGCCCGCCGAATCGACAGGTGACGCGGTCGACGGCGAGCAAGGGCTCAGCCATGGCCTGCCTCCGCGGCGCCTGAGGCGGCTGGCCCACGAGTCAACAATTTTCGCATCTGCGCGAACCCACCGATCAAACCGCGCGGCATAAACCAGATCACCACCACCAGAACGGCGCCGTAAATAATGAGATCGAGGCCAGGGGCATCGCCAGCCAAAAGCTTTGCGGCTTCGCCCAACGACTTGACGACCAATGCGCCGAGCAACGGACCAAACACCGTGCCAACACCGCCGATGATCGGCGTCAGCAGCGCCTGAATCGAAATCCAGGTGCCGTAGGCAATCCCGGAATCCAGGAACAGGAAATATTGCACGTAGAAACATCCAGCGGCGGCTGTCATACCAGCGGAAATAACCATCGCCGCCAATTTGACGCCATTTGCATTGATGCCAAGCGCCTTGGCCGCATCTTCGTTCTCCCGCACCGCTATTAGCCATACGCCAAAACGCGAACGCTCGATGAGTTGCGCGGTCACGAGCGATGCTCCGACCAGCGCCAGGATGATCCAATAAAATGCGGCGCGGCTTTGAAACTGAAGTGTCCGGACGCCCAGATCGAGCTTCATCAATATGCCGACGCCGGCGCCGGTGATCGGGGCAACGCTCGCGATGATGCGCAGCACTTCTGCGAAGGCGAGCGTCACCAACGCGAAATAAGAGCCGCGCAGGCCGGACCGGAAGGTGAGGGCGCCCAGTGCCGCGCCAAGCGCAGCGCCGGCCGCAATGCCGGCGACAAAGCCAAGCCAAGCGTTGACCCCGTAGCGCACCTGCAGGATCGCCGTGACATAGGCGCCAGTGCCAAAGAAGGCTGCATGACCGAAGGAATATTGACCGCCATAGCCGCCGAGAATGTTCCATCCTTGTCCGGCCAGCGCGATCATCAGCGCGACGACGAGGAAATTCAGCGTGACGTTCGAATGCACGACAAGGGGCACCGCGGCCAGGAGGGCCAGTACGGCTGCCGTCGGGATTAGCGCCTTCAAGCGCGTGCCCCGAACAGGCCGCTGGGCCGAACCAGCAGCACGACAATAAAGATAAGAAAAATGCCGATCTGGCCGAGTGATTCGCCAAGGAAAAGGCCGGACAAACTTTCCGCCACGCCCACGAGCAGCGCGCCGATGAGCGCGCCGGGCACCGAGCCCATGCCGCCAAGCACGACGATGGTGAAGGCGACCAGCACGAAGGCGTCGCCCACGGTCGGATTGACGTAATAGGTCGGGATCAGCAGGCAGGCGGCGATGGCAACGCAGGCCGTGCCGAGACCGAAGGTGACAGCGTAGACATGCGCGACGTCAACGCCTGCGAGTTCGGCGCCGAGTTTTTCCTTGGCGACAGCGCGAATCGCTCTGCCGATATCGGTGAATGTCATGATGAGCCAGAGCGCAAACGCGACTGCAAATGCGGCAGCGAAGCCGACCACGCGCGAGACAGCCAGAAATGTGGCTCCTATATCGATCGTCTGGAGGGCATAAGGCACATCAATGGTCCGCGTGTCGGCGCGGAATGCGTAGAGGAGCACATTCTCGATGATGACAGCGATGCCAAGGGTCACTAACAGCATGTTTCGGTCATCGCCGTGCGAAGCTGGACCGATGATGAAACGCTGCAATCCGTAACCGAGTGCGAAAAATAAGGGAGCCAGCAGTAAGACGGCGACGTAAGGATCGAGTCCCAACAGACGAAAGGCAAAAAAGGCAGCGAACAAGGCCGCGCTTAACAGTGCGCCATGCGCGAAATTGATGATGTGCAGCACGCCGTAAATCAGCGTCAGCCCGAGAGCAACGAGCGCATAGATTGCGCCGATCAACAGGCCGTTGATGATCGCAGGAACTAGGATGGCGGGCGACAGCACGGACGCGATACTTTGAGAACCATGGTTGCAGGTGGCGCCTTTGCCGCGCCGCCTACAACTCTATGACAGCTACGCCGGCCTCGGAAATACCGGCTTGGCGTTCGCGAAGGCGGGCGGCAAGATCACCTTGATATCATTGTCGAGCACTTGCGTATTGACCGGTGCCGCGCCTTCGTTTTGGCCGTTGACGAACTTGGTCGGGCCGTAAGGCATCAGGTGGCCGGAGAAGGTCGAGCTCGCCAATGCGGCGGTGAGCTTGGCGCGGTCGGCGGAGCCCGCGCGCTCGAGCGCATCGGCGATCAGCAAGACGCAGCTGTAGTTCATGTAGACTTCGTAGGTAAAAAACTGGTCCTTGCTTTCGACCTTCTTCTTTAGAGCTTGCGCTTTGTCGTTGCGCGGATCGAACCAGTGATTGCAGTCCATGATGAAGCGGGCCGCATCGGGGAATTCCTTGACGAATTTGTAGGAGGAAGCAGCGCCGCCAAGCACAGAATAGATACCTTTCGGCTTGACCTGCTGCTGCTGCATCGTGCGGGCAAGCAGGACGTATTCATTGTAGTAGTTCGCCGGGATGACGAGATCCGGGTTCTGCGCCTTGATCTTGAGGACGACGTTGTTGAAGTCGCGTGTCGGCGTCGGATGCGGGATCGTCTCGAGAATCTCGAAGCCCTGCTGTGGGAGTTGTGCATTCAGCAATTTGGCAAGCCCGGAGCCAAACAACGAATCCTCATGCACGATCATCACGGTCTTGGCGGGTTTGCCAGCCTGGTCGTTGATCGCGGCGAGATTGGCCAGCGCGGTCTTGGAGATGACGCCGAAGCCGGGGCCAAACCGGAAGGTGTTCTTCAGCCCGCGGGTGACGATTCCATCGGCAACGCCGACATCGACCACGTAAGGCAATTCGTAGCGCGCCGCTGCCTGCGTTGTCGCGAGGCAGATATTGCTGGCATAGCCGCCGACAATGCAGGCGACTTCGGCGGAGTTCATCTTCTCGACTTCTGCGACACCGCCGTCGGGTGTGGACTGTGCATCGCCAAGGATGGCGTCGATCTTGCCCAACCCCTTGATGCCGCCAGCCGCGTTGATCTCCTCAATGGCCATGGTTGCGCCAAGGCGGCCTTGCTGGCCGGAATAAGATAGCGCGCCGGTGACCGGATGCAGGACGCCGATCTTAACCGATGCGCCCTGGGCGCGAAGGATAGCCGGTGCGCCGACGAGGCCGGTCATCGCGGCAGCCGCGCCCGCCGTCGTCGACTGCAGAAATTGACGGCGGCTCACGCGTGAGCATTTGGTCATCTATTGCCTCCCGGTTTTTCTACGGCAAACCTACCATTGGTAGCCGACAATTATCTATATTAGCTTGCTGCTCCAAAAAGAGGCTATGGCACCTGCGGCATGGCACAAAAACAAACCCTCTTCGACAAGTTGTGGGACGCGCATGAGATCGTCCGCCGCGACGATGGCGAGTCGCTGCTGTGGGTCGATCGTCATTACGTGCATGAAGGCTCTTTTCACGCTTTTGGCCGGCTCGCCGAACGCCGCGCCGCAGTGGCCGAACCAGACCTGACGTTCGCCGTCACCGACCACTATGTGCCGACGCGGGCGCCGCGTAGCAACATCGGCAATCCCGAAATCGCGCGCATGGTTCGCCAGCTCGAAGACAATGTCGCGACCCACCGCATCAAGCTGTTCGGTCTCGACGATCCGCGGCAAGGCATCGTCCATGTGGTGGGACCCGAACAGGGGCTGACGCTGCCCGGCCTGCTCATTGTCTGCGGCGACAGTCACACATCGACACACGGGGCGCTCGGAGCCTGCGCTTTCGGCATCGGAGCTTCGGAAGTTGCGCACGTGCTGATGACGCAGACGATTTGGCAACGCAAACCCAAACGGATGCGAATTACCGTCGATGGCCAGGTCACACCCGGGGTCGCGGCAAAAGACATCGTTCTTGCGATCATCGCGAAAATCGGTGCGGATGGCGCCACGGGCCATGCAATCGAGTTTTCTGGCGACACGATCCGCGCACTGTCCATCGAGGGGCGGCTGACGCTGTGCAATATGTCGATCGAAGCGGGGGCGCGTTGCGGAATGATCGCGCCCGATGAGAAAGCCTTCGACTACGTGAAGGGGCGTCCGGCCGCGCCGAAAGGCGCTGCTTTCGGACAGGCGGTTGATGCCTGGTCGAAGCTGATCAGCGATGAGGGCGCAGATTTTGAACGTGAAGTTCAACTTGACGGCGCGGCGATCGTGCCGATCGTCACCTGGGGCACCAGTCCGGAGCATGCGTTACCCGTCGCAGCAAGCGTACCGGATCCGGCCGCGGAGCCGGATCCGGCCCGCGCGAGCGCGTTGCGTGACGCACTTGGCTACATGGGGCTTCGTCCCGGCACAAAATTGACCGACATCGTCATTGATCGCATTTTCATCGGTTCCTGCACCAATGCACGTATCGAGGATCTGCGCGCCGCCGCCGCCGTGCTGGCGGGCCGCGTGAGCAAGGTGCCAGGTCTGGTGTCGGCGGGCTCTTCCACGGTCAAACGTCAGGCCGAGCAGGAGGGTCTCGATCGCATCTTTCGCGATGCCGGGCTTGAATGGGGTGAATCGGGATGCTCGATGTGTGTCGGCATCAACGGCGATATTGTTGCGCCCGGCGAACGCTGCGCTTCAACAACCAATCGGAATTTCCGCGGCCGGCAAGGGCCGGGCGCGCGTACCCACCTGATGTCACCGGCAATGGTCGCCGCGGCAGCGGTGACTGGGCATCTGGCCGATGTCCGGCCATTGTTGGTCAGCCGCAAAGTCTGAGGCGAGTGATGGAAAAATTCACCCGATTAACTGCAACCGCCTGTCCGCTCGATTTCGCCAATCTCAACACCGATCAGCTTTTGCCGGCGCGCTATCTCAAATGGCCACGGTCCGCCGGGTTGGGAAAAGTACTCTTGCAGGATCTGCGTTTCGATGCCGAAGGGCATGAGCAGGCGGATTTTCCGCTCAACCGGTCTGGTTGGCGCGACGCCAAGATTATTGTTGGCGGCCGAAACTTTGCGTGTGGCTCCTCTCGCGAGGCTGCGGTGTATGCGCTCTATGACTTCGGCATTCGCTGTGTGATTGCGCCTTCATTCGGCGACATATTTTCCGGCAATGCGGTCCAGAACGGCTTGCTTACGGCGATTGTTGACGACGAATCCGCGGCAGAGATTATCGCAACCCTTCAAACAACACCGGATCTGCCGGTCACCGTCGATCTCGAACAACAGACAATTCTCTGCGGAAACCACAGCTACCGGTTTGCAATTGATCCGTCTTGCCGTATGCGGCTTCTCAACGGCTGGGATGATATCGCGCTGACCGAGAGTTTTCGCGATAAAATCGCAGCCTTCAAAAAGGAAGACGCGAACCGCCGGGGCTGGGCGAAGCCGATGGTCACGTGAGACGAGAAAGGGTAACCCAGAATGTCGATTGCGTCGCGTGGGATCGGAGCAACCGTGGCGGTTGCGGCGATGATGGCATCGGCGATGGCGCAGCTTTCGCCGCATTGGCAGGCGTGCACTGGAAATCCGGGAATCGATTGGGATCAGCAGATCAAAAGCTGTACCGCACTCATTGAATCCGGAACGGAATTAAAAGAGAACGTTGCGATTGCCTACTACAACCGCGCGCTGGCTTACGAAAACAAGGATGATTATGCCCACGCCATCGCCGACTATGATGAGGCCCTCCGCCTCAATCCGAATGACGCAGACGCATTACTGTATCGGGGTCTCGACAAGCAGAGATTGGGAGACAAAGCCGGCGGGGAAGCGGATGTGGCGGCGGCCAAACGCATGAATCCCGATATCGGAAAATAAAACCGGCCGCCGGCAGGCGATCAAATATCTGCGCTTGCTCAGCCCGATATATTCGCGACCGGCTGTTTTTTTGGTTTGCTTGGTGCAGCCGGGCTTGCAGGTCTCGCCGACTCGGTCGATCCCGAAGAAGGTGCCGCGAATCTCAGAGCTTTTTGTGGTTTGCCGCCGTTGAGATCGCGTAGCGATTCCACATACTCCTTCGGTTCCAAAAATGCAGAGCCGGGTGTCTTCAAGCCCATGGTTTCCGCAATGCTGTTTCCGAATGTCACGCAGCTGTTGATCAACGCGTGCCACATCGGCTTGTCGGCTTTCTTCTGGCTGATGTAAGCGGACACCTTCTTGTAGGTCGCAGCGTCCACCATGACGCGATAGCGGGCGGTCACATATTTCTCTTCAAGGTCGCCGTCGCTCGCGCCTGTTTCCGACGGCACGAAGATCAGGTGACCCAAGGTCCAGGCAAGAAGGCTGCAATTTTCACAATCGTTTGCATCTCCCGCCGGATGCAGGCCCGCGATGTCACTCTTTACAATCTCGCCATGGCCGTTCACCTGGCCATAAAGGACATACATATGACCGTAGCTCGCGGCAGACCGTGCGCGGAATTCGACAAAATATGGCCTGTAAGAGCTTTGGGCTGGCTTGGCGGCCGGTGCCTGCGCCGGCGTCGCTGCATCGATGGCGGCCCCGGGAGAGACCATAAGCGCGAGAGAGAGCGCGGCTAAGCCGCCAACCACGAGGGTGCGGACGCTCTCGTGCGATGCGCATAACCTCCGCATCTTCGGCTCCTCACTCTTGAGCCTGCGGTTGCCTCGGGACGACGTGCATCCGCCGGATAACCGAGCAACACGCGGCCAAACGGAACTGTCCAGCACCAGAAACGAGAATAGGTCCGGCGAGATATCCGGACCTCATCCCGTCAGCTGTTCGGTGCTGAGCTTAGCCCTTGGTCTGAACGACCGGAGCTTTACCCTTGCCGACAACCGGCGCCTTGCCTTTACCGCAGCCCGTGAGGCCGAAGGCCAGAAACACCGAGCAGAGTACAACTAGGAACTTCTTCATGAGCCACCCCACAGTTTGCTCTCTTTTAGTAATGTAATTCAGTATCGCCGTTTATAGTTAACAACTAGTGCGGAAAAGTCACACTCACGGATATTCTGGAAAGCCCATTGCAATCAGGCGTTTCTGGCTTCTCCCGCGTTGGAAAACCACAGCTTCCGGTGCGGATTATGAACACGGTTCGGCGCCAAAAAGGTGAGTCAGACTCAGCGATACTCTTCACAGCTTCCGACCAGCGGATAACGATCGGGGTACGCCTTCTTGAGCGTTGCCTCGGCCTTCTTGAGAGCTTCTTCGCATTGCTTTTGGGTAGCGTATCGCGGTGATGGCTTTACCTCGATACCAGGAGGGCGCTCCATAAACTGCCAGTAAGAGAGCGCCGGCGTCGCCAGAAAAGCACCTGATACGACAAGCGCGCAAAACGGCAGAACCGTAGTTCTTCGCGGTCTCATGATTCCCCCACTGCTTTGTATGGATTACCGCAATACGACAACCCTGGTACCCAAGCTGACCCTTCCGTACAGGTCCATAATGTCTTGATTGTACATGCGGATGCACCCGTAGGACACAAACCCGCCAATCGAGCCGGGATTATTGGTGCCATGGATGGCATATTCGCCGTCGCTCAACGTCATTGCAGCGGCGCCCATTGGATTTCTGGGACTGCCACCGGGTATGAGGTCAGGGAGTGATGGCTTGTCGTGCCTTATTTCTACCGGCGGCGACCAACCCGGCTGGATGTATTTTCCGTTGATGTAGGCCGTTCCTGCCCAGGCCTTTCCGGCCCGACCGACCCCTACGGGATAACGGATCGCCTGATTGCCATCCAAAATCAGATAAAGGCGCCTTTCGTTCGTTTTCACGACGATCGTGCCGGCCGGGTAGCCGGTGAGATGAACCATTTCGCGGGCGAGCGAGGGTACCGGGGCGACAAAACCGGCAAACAGGAAAGACAATATGATGACAAACAAATTCGCGCGCATCTTTCGAGGCCTCCTTGTCGTGTGGTGCCTATAATCCGACATCATGCGGACATGCCGCAAGACTCGCCAGTGGCCAAAGGGTCTGGGTGGCTTTTCGGCGGCCAACATCGCTTCCGCACGATAAGCGGCTCACGGTCAGCACATTTCATCATTTTTTTATCAATGTGAACCGCATCACGCCGACACTCTACGCGGCGGCCTACGGTCGCGTCGATCAATCGCTATGCACAACAAGGTGGTTGTATCATGCGGTTCAAAATCAACTACTGCTGCGAAGTCGTCGGCCGGGCTTCAGCGTTTGTCACGCTTGCTGGCATGGGATCGCTTGTTTTGGCAGCAACTGCCATCGACATTCTCCGCTAGCATCGCCGGTACAAAACTGGATGCGAGCCATTGTGCTTCGACGGTTCGCTTGGTCGTCAGTTTGGCGGCCACCGCGTCGCGAACATGCTGGCAATATTCTCGCACGTCAGGCTGCGCACGGGCCGCTGCGAGATTCAGCCATTTCTAGGCTAGGACCTCGTTCTTCGCGACGCCGTGACCTTTGTCGTGCATGAGACCAAGCAAATACTGTGCAGATGGATTTCCTCGCTCGGCGGTGCACAGGTACCAACTTGCCGCAGCTATGTAATCCTGCGGCTTACCCCCGACCGCGCTCGTATTGAAAGCCGGGCATCGCCTTTGCCCGCGCATCGCCAGCAAAGGCGACCGTCTCTTTGCAACGCGACGCCGGATAGACGGTGGTACTTGCGGCAACCAAAGTGGCAAGTCCCGCAAATGCTGTCCTGGCGATTTTGCTGGCGCCCGCTGAAACGGTGTATGCGGAGGTCCATCGATTTGCCGGTGCCGGTCTGACCAGCATTCTGTTTCCTTCTATCGAAGTTTCGTTGTCAGTGGGCCGCTCGGAGCCACGGCGCCGGCTGTTCCGCGAAGCTTCGTGCGCATTTCTTCCGCCACAAAATGTGCGTCGACACCATCACGAATGATCTGAGGCCGGATGAAAATAATCAGCTCGGTCCGCGCGAGACCATTGCTGCGGCTCGTCGAAAATACATCGCCCAGCGGCTGCGGCAGCTGATCGAGAAATGGAATGCCGGAGCTTGTGCGGTCCTGGCGTTCACTGATCAGTCCCGCCAGCAGCACGGTCTGGCCGCTTGTTACAGAAATTGTACTCTTGACCCTGCGCTGTGAAACCGTCGGGGTGAGGGTCGTGGTCCCCGAAGACGGCGCGACGTTGCTGATCTCTTGTTCGATATCGAGCCGTACCATGCCGTTGACACTGACGCGCGGAACCACACGCAGTATGATTCCGGTATCACGATAGTCGATGGTATTGACGATCGTGTTGTTACTCGTCAGCACAGTTGCGCTGCCGGTTGAGATCGGCACTTGATCGCCGACTTGGAGAACGGCTGGCTGGTTGTCGATGACGACAAGTGATGGGTTGGAAAGCACTTTGACACTCGTGACAGCGTGCAACGCATCGAGAATGACGCGCGGCTGCGCTTGCGGCCCGACGAGGAAATTAAAGCCGGGGAAGGCGCGGTTCAGGAACGCGCCAGCGACGCCGGATGCATCCACGGAGGGCGGTTGTGTGGCGGAACTGTTCAGTAGCGAACCGCGGTCGGGCCTTAATCCAACATCTTTGCTGGTCAGGAAGAACTGAACTCCGTAATTCAAATCATTGTTGAGCGTGACCTCTGCGATTGTCGCGTCGATCGCGACTTGCATCTGTGGCCGGTCAATTTGCTGGAGCGCGCGTTCGATAATTCGATAGCTTTCGCGGCTGGCGTATATGAGCAAACTATTGTTGACGATATCGGGAGTTATCCGCACACCGGCCATCAGCGATGAGACGGTGGGCGATCCGGCCCGGGTATCGGCCAATATGCCAACAGCTGCGTTAGGCGCGGGCGAACCGGCCGCCTCAGCCGCAGCTCCGCGTTGATTGGGCGGCGTGATACCGAGCTGCTCCCTCACGCGGCTGCTGGCGGTCCCCGCATTGCTGAAACCTGCTCCAAACTGACCGCTGGAGCCCATTTCGGTGCTCGATGTCGCGATGGCGCCAGATCCAGGAGCGATTGGGCTCGTCGGCGAGTCACGTGTGGTAGACCCACCGCTATTGAACATTTCATTGAGCATTTTCGCCATCTGGCGGGCTTCCCCATAGCGGACCCGATAGACTCGCACACTTGTGTTTGAACCATCGCCGTTGTCGAGGCGCTTGATCCAAGTTGCGGCGGCATTCAGCAGTTGTGGTTTGCGCGTGACAACAAGGATGGAGTTCATCCGTCCGATCGCCTGAAACTTGACCAGGTTCTGGCCGAGGCCGCCCTCGCCGGAATCAACGATCTTTTCGAGCTCCGCAATGATGGGGTCGGGGGTGCTGTTGCGCACCGGAAAAATTCCAACCGACTGCCCTTGCATCCATTCAGCATCGAAGCTGAGGACAGTCTCGATGGCGGTGCGGCGCTCCGCGCCACTGCCTTGAACAAGAAGCAAGTTTCGTGGTGCATCGATCCGAACCAAGCCCGGCTTGGTCGCAAATCCGTCGAGCAGCTTGATGAGCGTCTGTGCCGAGACGTACTGCAACGGAACAACTGAAATTCCGTAGCCGGGCTCTGTCCGGGCCCGGTCGCTGTCGACATTGCCGGAGGCGATTGCTTCGCTGAGTGGACCGATGCGGTAACCTGCGGTTTCCCGCACCAGAACAACATTGCTCACACGCAACGCGTTTTCGAGCACAAACAAGATATCTGCTTTGGGAATTGGCCTGCCGGAGGCAAGGCTGATGGTGCCCTGAACACGCGGGTCAATGATGTATCCGGCCCCGAGAATATCGCCGAGAATGACCTTCACGACAGTGGCTATCGGAGTGTTGTCGAAGTTGAGCTCGTAGCCGTCGCCGCCCTCCGCAGGCTTAGCCTGCTCGTGTACATCGGCAGCAGCGAGTGCGTTCGTCTCGGTATAGAACGCAGACTGTCGTCGATCAGGAGCATTCGCGTCCGGTACCTGCGGGGCGGGAGCGCGGGGCAATAAGTCGATGGAGCGCACTGTGTCAAAGACGTCAGACGCACGGTTGGTGGCGTCATCGAAGGTGATTGCGTTGCAGGCGGCGAGGCTTATGCAACCGATCGCGAAAACTAGGATAGTCGATGCGCTGCGAATCGATTTGAGTCGGGGCGCTGCTTTACCGACACGTGCCACGTAGCTCTACCGTTGTTGCAGATGCCGGATCATCTCCAAAGAGAGATGTCGTAGTGAGTCAGTAACAAATTTGTGTGACAGATTCGAATCGCAGGTTCAACGTCGCTGAAAACAACGGATTGAAAATTTTTCAGAGATAGTGCGTAAAAATATTACGACGCGAATTGAAAAATCTTTTGTTCGAGAAAACTATGATAATTACGCTGACGAGAATGCTTCCGGCGTCTAAAGATGCTTAAAGCGACAAACACGTCGCGCATGGCGCACAAAATTTATTTTGCGACGTGGCAAATTTATTATCAAAATCAGATGTGCGGGCTCGACCAGCTGTTGTTGCAGACGTTGCTCTACGATCTTGAGGCTGGAATGCCATTCCTCTTCAGGCGATACAGGCAGCGGTCGCATCTTCGACCAATCGGGATGGGCGCCTGCAAATTCTATTGGCGGTTTCCGGCCAGCGGCGGGGTTCAAAATGACAGTCTACGTCGTGCGCGGCGCTCTGCTTGCGGCAACCATCATATTGGGCAATGCCTCCGGAAGGGCAGGGACAGGCAACCCGCCTTGGACGATTCCGCTCGGGGAGCTGACCGCCACACGTGAACGGCCGATCTTCTCGCCCTTGCGTCGGCCGCCGGCGGCCAGCACGACGCTTGATGCGCAGCCGTCGCCACCGGCAAAATCGCCGCAACCCGAAGGTCCGCAGCTTTCCCTTGTCGGTACCGTCGCCGGAGATAAGAAAAGTTTCGGCATCTTTCTTGACCATTCGGCAAACACAGTGCTCAGGCTAAAGACGGGTGAGGGACACAGGGGCTGGATTCTTCGCGAGGTCCGCGGCCGCAAGATCATACTGGAAAAGGGCAACGCGACGTCAATACTGACGCTGCCCGTTCGGCCACCACAGGCGGATGAAGACCAGAAATAACGCTGACTTTGTTTTGGACTGTACGGCCGGCCCAGGTGACTTCGGGAAAATTTTTATTTAGAGCCTGAACCGGCTAGACTTGAGTAGCGTCCGCCATACCATCGCTCGAGCGAATGGCATTTGACAATGGAATTGCGCCATCTCCGTTATTTCGTGGCGGTCGCGGAAAAGTTGCATTTCTCGCGCGCGGCAGAGCAACTGAATATCTCGACGCCGACGCTGAGTCATCAAATCCAGGCTCTTGAAACGATGCTTGGTGCGCAACTTCTTTCACGCAGAAAGAAGAGTGCTGTAACGCTGACGCATACCGGCAAGCGCTTTCTCGAAGAAGCCCGTGCGACACTGCGGCAGGCTGAAAATGCAGAACTTGTCGGAAAGCAGGCTGCGCGCGGAGACATCGGCTCTATAGCCATTGGCTATATATTATCGGCGAGTTCCATTGGCCTGCTACCCGAGCTGATCGCAACCTTTCAAAAGGAAAATCCAAGCGTTCTATTACAGATCAGCCGGATGGAAACCTTTCCGCAAATGAAAGCGCTTATCGATGGCGTTCTCGACGTCGCTTTCATTCGAGCGCCGCAACGATACCCCGCCGAACTCACCGGGTTCGTCGTCGACCGCCATCCCTACTATGTCGCTATTCCGCAAGGGCATCATCTGGCGCAGCGCAAGCAGATCACTCTCGCTATGCTTGGCGAAGAATCTTTCGTCTCCGGTTCCCTGGAGATGGAAGTCGGCTTTTGGGGTAATCTCGGCGCCGTATCGAAGCCGGGGCAGTCGCTTCGCATCGTTCAAAGAACTCCGGACATATTCTCTCTGCTGACCCTCGTTGCGGCCGGAGTGGGACTGGGGATTATCTCGGCGCCAATGCAAACCGTGGGAATTCCAGGCATCATTTATCGAAGGATCGCAGGGGCCCTACAGGAGGCCGAAATTGCGGTGGCCTATCGAAAGAGAGAAAGCGCGCCTGTTGTTAAATCATTTATTCACCGGCTACGAGCTAGAGCGCGTGAGTATCTATGAACTCAGTGGACCTGTTCGAATGACTTTAAGACATGCACAGACGGTATTCAGTTTCGGCGATGACCGCCATGCATGATTCTGGTGTTCGCCTTCCGCTTCTCCTCCAGCCAATCTCCTTGCGCGGAATTTTTGCGCGCAACCGCATCGTCGTTTCGCCAATGTGCCAATATCACTCGGAGAGCGGCGGTCCAACGGACTGGCACCTTGTAAGCTTGGGAAAATACGCAATAGGCGGCGCCGGGATTGTCTTCACGGAAGAAACGGCCGTGGAGGAACACGGGCGCAAAACCTACGAATGCGCGGGCATATATTCGGACAACCATGTCCCTGCCTATCGTAGGATCACCGAATTTATTCGCAGTCTTGGCGCGATCCCGGCCATTCAGTTGGGCCATGCCGGTCGCAAGGCTTCCAGCGATTTACCGTGGAAGGATTTCAGGCCGCTGGACGACAGTGATGCGGCGCGCGGTCTAAAGCCATGGATTGGAGTATCCGCGAGCGCCATCCCGGCTCCTCGCGAGGGCTCGTCGACACCGATTGCAATGTCGGTGAGCGACATCATCAAGATGATCGAAGTCTGGCGCGAATCTGCTGTGCGAAGTGTCGATGCGGGATTCGATATTTGCGAAATTCATGGCGCCCATGGATATCTAATCCACCAATTCCTCAGCCCGCTCGCGAACCGGCGCAACGACGGCTATGGCGGCGATTTAAAAGGTCGAATTCGCTTTGCTCTGGAAATAACAGAGGCAGTCAGGGCGGTTTGGCCGCAGGACCGCCCGTTGTTTTTTCGATGCTCAGCCACCGACGGTCCAGGAGGCCAGTGGACTATCGACGATACCATCGTGCTTGCGAGCGAACTGTTGCAGCGAGGTGTCGACGTCATCACGTGTTCGTCAGGCGGCATTGGCGGACCAATTAACACAGAAATCGTGCCGCGTGTTCCAGGTTATCATGTCGCGTATTCGGAACGTGTGCGGCGCGCGGCCGGTATAAAAACTGTTGCTGTCGGGCTGATTACTGAAGCGCGTCATGCCGAGCAGATACTCTGCGCCGGGCAAGCGGATCTAATCGCTCTTGCGCGCGAGCTTCTTTACAATCCGCATTGGCCTGTTCATGCTGCCAAGGAACTTGGAATTGAGAACTATCTCGACATTCTTCCTGCCGACCTTTCCTATTGGCTCAAGCGTAGGGAAGAGGTACGTCGTCTGAAGCCGAAATAAGCGTGATTGAATCATTGCGGAGAATGCAGTGTTTCGGCGTGTGACCGTAGCCATTATGTTCGCGGCTTGCTTATTTGCGCAGTCCGCCCTGGCCCAATATCCGACAAAGCCGGTCCATATTGTTGTTCCATATCCTGCCGGAGGCGCGGTCGATGCTTTCGCCCGCGTTCTATCCCAGAACCTCTCCGACATGTGGGGTCAGCAGGTGATCGTGGATAATCGCCCCGGCGCCAGCACGATGATCGGTGCAGAGCAGGTGGCGAAGTCACCAGCCGATGGTTACACGCTTCTACTTACCGCTGAATTGACTTTGGTGACCGTTCCGCACCTTTACGAACGGATTCCGTACGATCCGTTGCGGGACTTTGCTCCAATCACAGCACTGGTTTCTGCAACCCAAGCGCTTGTTGTGAACCCTTCACTGCCGGTGAAAACCGTAAAAGATCTTGTAACACTCGCAAAAGAAAAACCGGGAGAGTTGACCTACGGATCCTTTGGCATCGGTTCCACGGGCCACCTGAACATGGAGATGCTTCAGGCGATGACCGGCGCGCGTTTCAACCATATTCCCTACAATGGGGCGGGCCCTGCCATGAATGATGTAATCGGCGGCCATATCAGTTTTATGCTCGCTGCCATCAGCATCGTCAAAGGCAATGTGCAGGCCGGGAAGCTACATATGATTGGCGTGGGAAGCGATCGTCGCAGCAGCGAATTTTCCGACGTCCCCACAATTTCCGAATCTGGCGTGCCGGGCTTTGAGGCAAAGTCTTGGTTTGGTCTGGTGGCGCCGGCCGGAACGCCGGCGGACATCATCACGAAGATCAATCAGGATGTGACAAAGGTGATTTCAGACCGCGCGTTTGCCGAAAAATATCTTGCCGCGCAGGGATTAGAGCCGATCGTCGGCGCTCCGGAGCAATTCGCGGCATTTATTCGGGCCGAAACGGGCAAATGGGGCAGGATCGTCAAAGACGCAAACATAAAAGTGACGAAGTAGTTTTTCAAAGCGGTCTTTCACTAAGTAGGACTCTTGGCATTAAGCCGCTGATGCAGGCGCGGCATGTCGACGACCGTGCGCTCGTGCGTGCCCTTTCCGATTTCCTCGATTTCGTCGCGAGCCGTTACATCGAATTCGATGCGGCGGCCATCGACTTTGGTGACAACGGCTTCGGCCGTCACGCGGTGGCCAGCAGGCGTGGCTGCGAGGTGACGAATATTGACGGCGGTTCCGACTGCGCTCTCGCTAGGATCGAGATAGCCTCGCACTGCATTGAGCGCGGCGTTTTCCATGGCTGTGATCATCATCGGCGTAGCGAAGACAGGCGGCAGCGCTGCATCCTTGAATTGATTGGCAAGATGCGCTGGCGTTACACGCAGCGTAAAGGATCCCCTTGCTCCGACAGGAATGGCGCGCATGCTTAGCTTCCGCTACGGGGAACGTGGCTTATCGCCGGCGCCAAAATGACTAGCACAATCCCGCACAGAGCGATCGGCAAGAAAGCCGTGCTGGCGACGCCGGTTAGATCCCATGCAAGCCCACTGATCACTGGTACGATCACCGCGCAGCTATAACTGATGGTGAACATTGCGGCGGTAACCCGATGCACGTCATCAGGTGGGCTCAGAAGCGGCGGCAGCGCCAGCACAAGGATAAGGATTATCGACGCAGAGAAGCCCTGAAGCGCGGCAGCCGCCACGACCCACGCACCGGTGCCAAATACTATGCCGGCGGTCGCGATCACGCACAGTAGACCGCACAGGACATAGGGCCAAACCTTCCGCTCGAGCCGGCTGGCAACGGCGAGCAGTAGAAATGACGCGGGCAGCTGGCCGGTGTTGAGGCCTGTCAAAGCAGCACTGATCCACTCACTCTGCCCGGTGCTCCTCATGTAGTCGGGAATGAACGCGTTAGTGGCAAAATACGTGGCGTTGATGCTTCCGAGCATGATGCCGAGCCGCCAGATCAGCGTGTTGCTCCAATCGGGCCACCATCGGCGACGCGTCAGCCTCAAGCCGTCATCCGTCGGCCGCGGCGCGAGCAACATGATGACGACGGCGATCAACGCGACGGGAATGCTCCAGACGACAAAACCCCACTGCCAGCTGCCGTTGACCAGCGGCAGCACCAGCGGAAGCATCAGTGCTACCGGTAGGATCTCGCCGATCAACAAGCCGTTGGTATAGACTGCGGTTGCGAAGCCAATACGGCGCGGCGCCCAAGCGCGTACGGCCGGCGGCATGGTCACCTGCATGATGGCGACACCCGCTCCCATGGCAACGGTCATGCCATAGAGCCAGGCTATGTCGGGGAACGCGCCGCGTAACGCGCCGCCGACTGCGGTGAGCATAAGCCCTACCACCAGAGCGGCGCCGATGCCGAGCCGGGCAATCAGCAGCGAACCTGGCACTGCCGCGAAGGCGAACAACATCGATGGTAATCCGGTCAAAATTCCTATCTGGGTCGCACTCAGATTCAATTCGTCGTGGATGAGCGGAATGACGGGGGGCACGGCCAAAATTGTTAGCCGCAATGCAACGCCGGCGAGCCAGAGCAACAAGAGCGGGGTCAAAAGACGGGCCCGCGAGGCTACGCCCATTGGGTTATTCATGAAGGACGCCGATCTTGCGAATTCGAACGATGGGCGAGTTCGCGGCGTATCAGATCCGGCAGCGAATCGGTCAGCGCATTGAATTTTATCCCGCGAATGTTGAAGGCGGCGGCGGCGGCCAAGTCATGATCCTTGTCGCCTATCAAGAAGCTGTCGCCGATATCAATCGGCCATTCACGGGCGGCCTGTTCGAGCATGCCCGGGCCAGGCTTGCGGCAGCGACAGTGCACCGCCAGTCTTTTGATTGTGCCTTCAGGATGATGTGGACAGTAATAGAATGCGTCGACGCGGGCGCCGAGCGCGGCAAGGCTATCCCGCATATAAATATGCAACGACTTCACTGTCGCTTCATCATAATAGCCACGCGCAATACCAGACTGGTTTGTGACGACCAACACGTAATACCCGGCCTCGTTCAGAAGGCGCACCGCTTCCGCCGCGCCCTCCATCCATTCAAGTTGTTCGGGCTGATGCGTGTAGCCGTGGTCAACATTAAGGACGCCGTCGCGGTCGAGAAATGCCGCTGGCCGGCGCATATTGGCTTTGTCATGCGGGCCATCGCGATAGCTATCGTGTTCGGTCATTCTGCAAAGACAGTCATGGATTATCGGTGGTCGCCGCCTGGTCGAACGATCGTACTCGCAAGCCGCTCACCACCCACACAATCCCGCCAGCCATACCGATAACAAAACTCGCCGTGCCATACAGGATGGATAGTGTAAGGCCATCGCTTTGAGCTAGGCCCGCAAACGCGAACGCCGCAATCATACTGCTTTCGCGGACGCCCCAGCCTGCGATCGATATGGGTACGGTCGAAATCAGCAGAACTGGAGGGATCAGAAATAGGATTTGAAGGAAAGTAATGGACGCAGCGATCGCCTTTACGCAGCACCAGACTGCGGCAATGGTAAGCAAATGAATTGCCATTGAGCACGCAAGGACAATGCTGATCGAATGGAATGAGGTGCATAGCGTTGCGGCAATGCGTGAAGCAGCCGAGAAGTGCCGGGTGAATGTCCACCGATCGAGTGCATGCTGGAAACGCGTGCCGACTATGATGAAGATTGCCGTGCCAGCGACGGCCCCGCACCCAATAAACAGCAGAACGGCGCGGGCCATCGGATCATGGATGAGTTCGAACGTCCATGGCAGGCACGCCATGACGATGACGGCCAAAGCGAACACGCCGACGATGCGATCGATTAAAACAGAGTAGGTCGCGCGCGCCCAGCCGGCGCCTTCGCGCGCAAAAAGCCAAATTCGCGCGCCGTCGCCGCCGACTGTCGACGGCAGTACTTGATTGAAAAACGTTCCAATGAAACTCAGCTGCAAAGCAAGTGCAAATGTCAAACCAGCGCCGCACGCGGCGGCAATTTTTCTCCAGCGTATGGCAAGGAACGCGACCTGGATTGCAAGGAGGGCGAGTGCCAAGGCGATCCACCTCGGGTCGATCTGGCTCAGCCGGTCGACAAATGCGGTGACATTGACCCATCGCAACGACAAACAAAGCAGCAGAATCGAGGTTGCCGCCTTTGCCGACAGAAGTAGCATGCGGCGCATCGGGGCAAAGTCCTTCAACGCATTGGCGCTTTTTTACTTTGGCGGACGGCTTCGCATGCCCCATCTACTGACGCAAGTAGGTTATAGCAACGCCGAACGAGCCTGGCGCAATGCAAGATGCGAGCAAATCTAGCCGGCCGAACCGGGAAAGGTTATTACCCAAGCTCTCCGGAAATAAACGATCACTCGACCAGCCCTCGCCTAAACATGATAGAAGATGTCAAATCAGTGGGTGCCCAATGCATTTGCAGCAGCGAATTCTAGTGACCGGGGGCGCGGGGTTTCTCGGCTCACATCTGTGCGAACAGCTGCTCGCACAGGGAGGGGATGTCCTTTGTGCTGACAACTTTTTTACCGGCAGTCGCAAGAACATCGAACACCTTTTGGACCACAAACATTTCGAAATGACGCGGCACGACGTGACATTTCCCTTCTACGTCGAGGTCGATGAAATCTACAATCTCGCTTGCCCTGCTTCGCCGATTCACTACCAGCGAGATCCTGTGCAGACAACCAAAACCAGCGTGCATGGCGCGATCAACATGCTGGGGCTCGCAAAGAGAGTGAAGGCGAAGATCCTTCAGGCGTCGACTTCAGAGGTTTATGGCGATCCCAATGTGCATCCGCAGCCAGAGGAGTACTGGGGACATGTCAATCCCGTCGGGCCTCGATCCTGTTATGATGAAGGCAAGCGTTGCGCGGAGACGCTGTTTTTTGACTATTGGCGCCAGCACAAGTTGCGTATCAAGGTCGCGCGAATATTCAACACATATGGTCCACGCATGCATCCGAACGATGGCCGCGTGGTGTCAAATTTCATAATTCAAGCTCTTCTTGGTCGCGATCTAACGGTTTACGGAGACGGCACGCAAACACGCTCGTTCTGTTATGTGGACGATCTTATCGACGGACTCATGAAATTGATGGCGACGAAGGATCAGATCACGGGCCCAATCAACATCGGCAATCCGACCGAATTCTCGATGCTCGAACTTGCGGCCACGGTGATTGAAATGACAGGCTCGCGGTCCCGTGTCGTGCATCGCCCGCTGCCCGAGAACGATCCGCGGCAGCGGCGTCCCGACATCTCGCGCGCGCAGGAACTGTTGTCTTGGACGCCGCGCACGCAATTGAAGGAAGGGCTGACTCGCACGATCGCGTATTTCGAAAAGCTGCTGAAGGAGAGTAACGTGCGGGCCATGCTGACCGCTGACCAAGCCACCTGAATACGGCATTTCGGCTGCAGCATTTTTCTAGAAGCTGATGTGTTGTCGTTTCCGGCCAAGTCGCCGCCAAAATTGGCTGGTGTTTGGTCGCCGGAATTTGCTAGCTAAGTGATTGGAAACCGACCCAATTTAACCGGTTCGTGGAGGACAAGGGCCGGGCCGTGCTACTATATTGCACGAGCAAAAAAGGGGATCGTTTTAGTATTGAATATCGCGTCGACCAAAACGGTGCTGTCCGGTTCGACCGGTTCGACGACCGCGGATGTTACCGTCGTGGGCGGCGCCGGCCACGTAGGTATTCCTCTTGTGCTCGCCTTTGCCGAGGCGGGCCTGACGGTCAATGTGAACGACCTCAACGAGACCGCGCTGACTACGTTGCGGTCGGGCAGGCTTCCGTTCATAGAACATGGCGCCGCACCGCTACTGGCGAGAGCGCTGGCCGGTAACAAGCTGCTTTTCACATCATCGCCCAACGCGATTGGCCGCACCGGTCCTGTCATCATCACCATCGGCACGCCGGTCGACGAATTCCTCAATCCGGTACAGACGGAGGTGCAACATTGCATCGATAGTCTGCTGCCATATATCGCCGATGATCAGCTTCTGATCCTTCGGTCAACCGTTTACCCGGGGACGACCGATTGGCTGCACAGCTATCTCAAACGGCTCGGCCGCAAGAACAATGTGGCATTCTGTCCCGAGCGCGTAGTTCAAGGCTATGGCATCAAGGAATTGCGCGAGATGCCGCAAATCATCAGCGCGACCTCGCCGGGTGCCGAAAAGCAGGCAAGCGAAATCTTCAAGCGAATTGCGCCCGAGCTCGTCATCGTGAATCCGATCGAAGCCGAATTCGCAAAGCTCTTTAATAATGCGTATCGTTATATCGAATTCGCCGCCAGCAATCAGTTTTATATGATCGCGAAATCGGCAGGCGCCGACTACCAGGCGATCATGCGCGCGATGAAACAGAATTATCCGCGCGCCAAGAATTTTCCCGGCCCGGGGTTTTCTGCCGGGCCTTGTTTGTTCAAGGACACCATGCAGCTGGCTGCATATGCGCGGAATCAATTCGGACTCGGCCATGCGGCTATGCAGGTGAACGAAGGCCTCGTGCTCCAGCTCGTCGATGATCTACGGCGGGCCTACGAGATTTCGAATATGACTGTTGGATTATTGGGGATGGCATTCAAGGCCGAAATCGACGATACCCGGGCCTCATTAAGTTACAAACTCAAACACGCCCTGGAAATTTGTGCGGCAAAAGTTCTCACGACCGACCCATTCGTCACGACTGATCCGAATACAATTCCACTCGAGCAGGTGATTGAGCGAAGCGATATTCTGATCTTATGCACGCCGCATTCCGTCTATGCGGAGATCGATCTCAAGGGGAAACCCGTGGTCGATGTTTGGGGCTTTCTCAAAAATGCGAATGTCGTGTACTGAGCATGGCCCCGAGCGCCGTTACCATTGACTTCATTTACCGCCAGGGAAGCACTCTGTGACTCGTCGTCAGGTTCTGATCGTGCTGCACGATCTTGTGGCAACCACCGCAGCAATTGTCGCTACATTTTACATGCGCTTTGAAGATGCCGCTCTCAGCGATCGTTTGCACGGCCTGTGGCTATTCCTTCCGTTCTTTGTCGTCTACGCGGGCGTCGTTTATTTCATCATAGGCCTGCACCGGAACAAATGGCGCTTCACGTCTGTCCCCGATCTCTACAATATCTTTTGGGCCTCGACCGTGATGGCCCTTTCCCTACTCGTACTCGACTACGTTCTCGTGGCGCCCAATTTTTATGGAACGTTCTTTTTCGGCAAGGTCACCATATTGCTTTACTGGTTTCTGCAGATGTTTTTTCTCGGAGGCCTGCGAGTCGTATATCGATACTTTCACTACGCGCGCACGGTTAATCGATCAAAAAAGAATACCGATTCGATGCCCACGCTGGTTCTCGGGCGTGCCGCCGATGCAGAGGTTCTTTTGCGCGGAATCGAGAGTGGTGCGGTAAAAAAAATCTGGCCGGTCGGGGTGCTCTCCCCATCGTTTGCCGATCGCGGACAGTCGATCCGCGGCATTCGCGTGCTGGGCGATATTGATGATCTAGAAAAGGTTGTATCCGATCTGGAGGCCAGCGGCAGTCGTGTGACGCGGCTTGTTCTGGCGCCATCGGCGCTCGCGCCGGAAGCCCGTCCCGAGGCGATTTTGATACGGGCGCGTAAACTCGGTTTAAACATAAGCCAAATGCCGTCGCTCGATGCTGATGGGCCGGCAGTGCAGCTGGCGCCGGTTGCCGTCGAAGACCTTTTGCTGCGTCCCAGCGTCAAGATCGATTACCGTCGACTTGAGGACTTCGTCAGTGGCAAGGCGGTCGTCGTGACGGGTGGCGGCGGTTCGATCGGCTCGGAGATATGCGACCGCGTTGTTACATTTGGCGCCGCCCGGTTGCTTGTGATCGAACATTCCGAGCCTGCATTACACGCGGTGCTGGAAACTCTCAAAGGCAAACAGAGTGCTGCGGAAATCGCCGGGCGCATTGCCGATGTCCGCGATCGGCACCGGATCATCGGGCTCGTCGCACAATTCAAGCCCGACATCGTTTTTCACGCCGCGGCGCTGAAGCACGTGCCGATGCTCGAGCGGGATTGGGACGAAGGCATCAAAACAAACGTGTTCGGCTCGATCAATGTTGCCGATGCCGCGGCGGCAGCCGGGGCCGCTGCCATGGTTATGATTTCCACCGACAAGGCCATCGAACCGGTGTCTGTGCTGGGCGCTACCAAGCGGCTAGCGGAAATGTATTGTCAAGCGCTGGATGACGAGTTCGCTCGTCGCAGTGGCTCTGACCAGCATGCGATGCGCCTGATCTCCGTGCGATTTGGCAACGTGCTCGCTTCCAACGGGTCGGTGGTGCCAAAATTCAAAGCGCAGATTGAATTGGGCGGCCCTGTCACCGTCACACATCCGGATATGGTTCGCTACTTCATGACTATTCGAGAGGCGTGTGACCTGGTCATCACGTCCGCAAGTCACGCGCTTGGCGAGCGGAACGGGGATGTCTCGGTCTATGTTCTCAATATGGGTCAACCGGTTAAGATCGTCGATCTTGCCGAACGCATCATCCGGCTGTCCGGGCTCGAACCCGGTCGTGACATTCAAATAGCATTTACCGGAATTCGCCCGGGCGAGCGGTTGCACGAAATTTTGTTTGCGCGTGAGGAAGAAACCGCGGACATTGGCATACTGGGCATCGTCGCCGCGAAGCCGATACACCCGCCGTTAGATGCGATCCACGCCTGGGTAGCAACCTTGGAGCAAGGAGTCGCCCGCGGCGAACGTGCGGCGATCTACAATGTATTGCGCGATGCGGTTCCCGAATTTCGTGGCGAGGCCGCTTGAGGAAACGCGAAATTGGACCTGACAGCATTCTTCAAAGAGGAATTCGCCGAACACCACAATGTTGCGCGACGCTCGGAAGCCGCGTTGTCCGACACATTCACAGAGCTTGTTCGCGCTTGCGCTAAATCGATTCGTGGCGGTGGCAAACTGCTCTTCTTCGGCAATGGGGGCAGTGCCGCGGATGCCCAGCATCTCGCGACAGAGCTGACTATCCGCTACAAGGGCGACCGCGCTGCGATCGCCGCAATCGCTTTGACGACCGATACGTCGGCACTGACCGCCGCGGCGAACGACCTTGGTTTTGAACAGGTCTTTGCACGCCAAATCGAGGCGCTGGGCAAGCCAGGAGACGTAGCGATCGGAATCTCGACATCCGGCAAGAGCGCAAATGTGATCGCGGGGTTGAAAAAGGCTCGGTCCATGATGCTCGTTACGGTGGCCTTCACCGGCCAGGGCGGGGGCGGGTTATCCTCATTTGCGGATCATCTCCTTGCCGTGCCGTCCATGACCACGGCTCGCATTCAGGAAATGCACATCACTTTGGGCCAGATGCTCTGCGGGGCCCTAGAAATCGAACTCGGTTTTGCCAGCAAATAGGTTTTCTCGTCGCTAACTAGCTTTCTTTGCTTATATTTTTGCTATTTTCTAATGGCGAAAGTTAGCTTCTCAATAATGAAATCTCCTTGACTTAGACGCTGCAGGCGATTTCCCTTGGTGAGAGGAGAAAACAAACATGGATGCGACCATCCTGCCAGGGCCCGGCGCCAAGGCTCGTCCCCGGCGTGCACATGTCCAGGGCGATCGCCACAATATCCAGTCCGTTGATCGCGCACTATATCTGCTGGAAACCATCGCTGAGGCTGGCGGCGAGGCCACGCTGACCGAACTTGCCACGCGTACTGGTCTCAATATTTCTACGTGCCATCACTTGCTGGCGACTCTAATCCAGCGTGGTTTCGCTGCGAAGGTGCCCGGGCGGCGGCTTTACGCGCTGGGTGCTCGCATCCTCTATCTCGGACACACCTGCCTGCAGGTCGATCTGCCGCGTCGCGCGCAACGATATATCGAAGCGATCAATCAGGCGACGGGCGAGACTGTGCACTTGGCGGCGTTGCAGGGCGATGCGGTCACAACGCTGGCGGTGCGCGAAGCACGCCATGCCGTCCGTGTCGACACCGGCAAGATCGGAAAACTGGAAGCGCCGCATGCGACGGCAGTCGGCAAGGCCATTTTGGCCTGGCTTCCGGAAGACGAGATGCGCCGCATTCTCGCTCGCGGCATGGAGCGCTTTACCGATAAAACCATCACGGAGTTTTCCGCATTGGTCGAATCATTGCGCATCGTGCGCCGCAACGGCTACGCCATCGACCATGAGGAATTTTTGCCGAGCGTCATCTGCGTCGGCGCTGCTATCCGCGACCAGGCTGGAACGGTCATCGGTGCCATCAGCGCCTCGACCCCGACCATGCGCGCCACCGACGAGCACATCGCGTTGATGCGTGACGAAATCGTTGCTGCGACGCGTGCGCTGTCCGCTGAATTTGGCGATCCGGGTTCGCAATCCAGCACTCAACAGGTCATTGCGAACTAGTTGATCGCTTTGCCGACAGAATTTTCGGGAGGAACCATGTACGCGCCGGCTGGGGTGAAAACCAATCACAACGAATTTCCAATTCCGGAAACCCAGCGTGCCTGGGTGCTTGGCGATCCTGGCCAGCTTGGCATTACGAACAAACCGGTGCCGGTTCCGAAAAAGGCGGAAGTACTAGTGCGTATCGATGCGGTAGCTATCTGCGCAACCGATCTTGAGATCATTTATCATGGTCCGCCGGCATCGATCCAAGGCGGCCTGCCATTCAACAAGAATTTCACACCGGGTCATGAGTACATGGGCACGGTTGTCGCGCTTGGGGCCGGTGTCGATGAGTACAATATCGGTCAACGCGTTGCGGTTGAAATCCATGCCGGTTGCGGACAGTGCAAACGCTGCCGCGAGGGCATGTACACGTCCTGCCACAACTACGGTCTCAATTATGGTGATGTCGACAAGGGCCATCGTGCCAACGGGTTCACCACCGACGGTGGGTTCTGCGAGTACCAGGTCAACAACATCAACACTCTGGTGGCGATCCCGGACGAGATGACAGACGAGGAGGGAACTCTCGTCGTCACTGCGGGCACTGCAATGTATGCGCTCACCGAACTCGGTGGGCTTGTGGCGGGCGAAAGCGTCTGCGTGACCGGCCCGGGCCCGATCGGCCTCATGGCGGTTGCCGTCGCAAAAGCGCTCGGCGCCCAGCCTGTTATTCTCACCGGTACGCGCGATAACCGCCTTGAAATCGGCAGGCAGCTCGGCGCCGACGCGGTCGTCAATATTCGCAAAACCCCAGACGTCGTTGCCGAAGTGAAAAAGCTCAATGGTGGCAAGGGCGTCGACTATGTCGTCGAATGCTCCGCGGCGACCAGCGCGGTCAACGATGCCGTACGCATGGTCAATCGCGGCGGCCGTGTATGCCTCGCCGCTTTTGCGCACGAGGAAGTGCCGGTCGATGTCGCACACATTGTCCGCAACAACATCTATGTCTACGGCATTCGTGGTGAGGGCAAGAGCGCTACGCATCGGGCAGAGGCCTTCATGAAACAGAAGCGCTTCGACGCCACCAAGATTCACACCCACACATTTCCACTCGACGACCTTCCGACCGCAATCCGCTATGCCAAAGATCGTGTCGAGGACGCCATCAAGGTTGTGGTCAAGGCCAAGATGAACGCCGCGCATAAGGAAGCCGCGGAATAGCGAAAGAGCAGCGATGCTCACTTGCGATGATTATCTGACGCCTGGCTCGCTTGCCGAAGCCTTCGGCATGATGGCGTCCAATCGCGGACGCTATCGCATCATCGCCGGTGCGACCGACACGTTGCCATGGGCGCGCGAGGGTCGCGCTGGCGATGTCCACATTCCGGCACTGATCGACGTAACGAAAATTCCTGAACTGCGCGAGATATCGGTCAACGATTCACGCGTCCGGCTCGGAGCCGCCACACCGATCCAACGATTCCTGGATGACAGTGTGCTTGCCCGCGCGCTACCAGCCATGCCGCGTTGCGCGGTTTGGTTCGCCGACGACCAGATCCGCGCTCAGGCGACGATCGGTGGCAATATCGTAAATGCCTCACCGGCCGCTGATGCGACGCCATGTTTGATCGCGCATGAGGCCGAAGTCGAATTGGCGAAAAGCGCTGACGGAAAAGTCATGCGCCGACGAATGAAGCTCGACCAATTCGTCACCGGTCCGAATCGAACGGCGCTTACGGACGGCGAATTGCTTTTAGCGATTGAATGCGACGCGTTGCCAGGTTATGGCGGCAGTTTCGAAAAGGTCGGCCACCGCCGTTCGCTGGTTATCTCGCTGGTGTGTCTCGCAACCGTGCTAAAGCTCGACGACCAAGGCCGCAAGATAAGAGCGGCTCGGTTGGCGATCGCCGGCATAGCACCGAAACCGATACGCCTTCGGCAAGCCGAGGAGTTTCTTTGCAATGGGCCGATCAGCGCTGAGCGGCTTGAGCAAGCAGCCGACATGCCGGCTTCGCTTGTCGCTTCGCGAACGCGCAAGGATTATCGCCGCGATGTGGTGCGCGGTTTCATGCTGCGGGGCCTGATTAACGCGGCCAGACGCGCCGGGGCCGATATAACTACGCTCTCGCCCGAACTGGAGGCGGCTTATGCCTGACCTTCAATTCAAGGCAACGATCAACGGCCGTAAGGTTGCGCGCAGCGTCAAACCGCATCAACGCCTGCTCGATTTTATCCGCGACGATCTAAATCTGACCGGGAATAAAGAAGGTTGCGGCGCCGGCGAGTGCGGCACATGCTCAGTCTTCGTCGACGGCGTGCTGATGAAATCCTGCCTGCTGCCGGTCGCCAAAGCGCAGGGCACGACGATCGAGACGGTCGAGGCGCTTGCCCATACCGGTGAGCTAAGCGTGTTGCAGAAAGCGTTTCACAAGGCCGGAGCCAGCCAATGTGGCTACTGCATTCCCGGAATGGTGATGGCCGCGACCGCAGCATTGCGCGCCAATCCCTTCGCCGATCGCGAGGAAATCAAGGAGCGCCTTGGCGGCAATATTTGCCGCTGCACAGGCTATCAGAAGATCTTTGACGCTGTTGAACTGGCACGCGATGTACAGAATGGCAGAATGCCCGCGAGCGCACTGGCGGAAGAGGAAGCTCAGCAAGGCGACTTCATCGGCAAAAACGTGCGTCGCATCGACACGCCAAGCAAGGTTTCGGGTCGGCTGAGATATGCCGGCGACATGACAATGCCCGGGATGCTGCACGTCCAGGTGCATCGCTCGCCGCACCCGCACGCGCGCATCGTATCAATCGACACGTCCGTTGCGGAGGCGATGGAAGGAGTTGAAGGCGTCATCACCTGCGCCGATGTCCCTGGTGAGGATGGGTTTGGCGTGTTCGTCAACGATCAACCCGTCATGGCGCGCGGAAAGGTCCGCTATGTCGGCGAAGCCGTGGCGGCGGTTGCCGCCGAGACCCCGCTGATCGCCAAACGTGCGGTTGCCGCGATCAAGGTCAGTTACGAGACGCTGCCTTCCGTGTTTGATGCGGACGAAGCCATGCGGCCTGGCGCGCCGGTCCTGCATGATTACGCCGCCGACAACATTACCAAGCATATCCCGATCCGCGTCGGAGACGTGGATAAAGGCTTCTCCGAAAGCGATTTGGTCGTCGAGGAAACGTATTCGACGCAGGCGATCGAGCACGCTTATCTCGAGCCGGAAGCCGGTCTGGCCTACGTCGATCACGACGACGTCGTGACAATCGTGTCGCCGGACCAGAATGTGACCCATCATCGCCATATGTTGGCGCGCATCATCGCCAAGCCGATCAGCAAGGTGCGCTTTATCATGAGCCCAGTCGGCGGCGGCTTCGGCGGCAAGGAGGACATGATCTACCAGGGGATGCTGGCTCTGCTCGCGATGAAGACGCGGCGCCCGGTACGACTGGTTTTTACCCGCGAGGAATCGATCATTTCCACAGCCAAGCGCCATCCGTCCCGTACAATGCTGCGCATGGGGCTGATGCGCGACGGCCACATCCGCGCGCTGGCGATGAAAATGATCTGCGATGGCGGCGCGTATGGCTTGTCGACTGAAGGCGTTATGCGCAAAGCGGCGATCCTGGCGGCCGGCCCTTACGTGATTCCCAACGTCAAGGTCGATACCTATGGCATCTACACCAACAACACGCCCTCCGGTGCGTTCCGCTCCTTCGGCGCGCTGCAGACGGCGTTTGCGACCGAATCCCATCTCGATATCTGCGCCGAACGCCTTGGACTCGATCCATTCGAGATCCGCCGCATCAACGCGATGCGCGATGGCGCGATCACGCACACCAAGGCCAAGCTCGGCTCTGTCAGTCTGACTCGTGCGCTCGACGCGCTTGAAAAGGCATCCGACTGGGAAGCCGGCGCGTCCTGTTCGCGCGGTGAAAAACGTGGCGATCTCAACCGTGTGGACGTCCGTCCACCCTGCGCGCTCGGCGCACGCTTTGCAGGCAGCGAAAAACAGGAAGCGGCGGAATAGGTCCATGGCCCGCAAACGCGGACGAGGAATGGCGGCCTGCTGGTACGGCATCGCGCGTACCGCGGTGATCGATCGTGCCTCCGCCTGGGCCGAAATCGATGACGGCGGCAGTGCCAAAGTCGTCACCGGCGTTACCGAAATCGGCGAGGGCATTCTCACCGTGCTGGCGCAAATCGCCGCGCATGAGATGGGTGTAAAGCCCGAGCACGTGGTGATTGGCGACAACGACACCGCGCGCGCACCGGAAGCCTCGCATGCAGGCGCGAGCCGACAAACTTATATGATCGGCAACGCGGTGGCGCTCGCTTCTCGTGATGCGCGCAAGCGGCTGGTTGAAGTGATGGCTGAGGTCTGGGACGTCGATGCCGAGACCATCCGCACGGGCAATGGGGAAGTCTGGGCAGAGAACACCAATCATCGTGTCACGATGGGCGAAGCCGTGCATACCGCGAAAAATCGCGGCGTGGTGCCTGTCGGCTCGGCAAGTTTCGGCACCGACACAACCGGGCTGGATCCGGTCGACGGTTCCGGTCGGCCCTGGCAGGCTTATGTGTTTGGCGCTCAGGTCGCCGAAGTCGAGGTCGATACGGTGACTGGCGAAGTTCAGGTGCTCGGCATCTGGGCCGCGCACGATGTTGGTCGTGCCGTTAATCCACAGGGCGTCGAAGGCCAGATCGAAGGCGGCATCGTGCAAGCATTGGGCCAGGGGCTGATGGAGGACTATAAGCTCGACGGCGGCCATACCAGCACGTCCGGCTTTGCAAAATATATCTTGCCGACGGCGCTCGATGTACCGCGGGTTAATTCGATCATTATCGAAGATCCCGACCCAATCGGGCCGCTTGGCGTTAAAGGCATTGGCGAACCAGCGATGGTGCCGACGATCCCGGCGATCATGAACGCGATTTATGATGCGGTCGGTGTGCGCATCACCGCATTGCCCGCAACGCCGGAAAAAGTTCTGATGGCGATCAAGGAAAAGGAACGGCAAGAAGCCCGAATGACGGCGCAGGCCGTCGAGTAGCCGCAAGGTGTGGAGGAATTCATGAAGAAGATTTGCGTGAGTTTGTTTGCCTTGGCCGTCACGGTTGCCGGCTCACCGGCGTTGGCGCAGAATTATCCGACGCGTCCGATCACGATGGTCGTTCCTTATCCGGCCGGCGGACCGAGCGATGTGGTGGCGCGCATCTTGGCTGAGGGGATGAGCAAGGCCCTCGGTCAGAACATCGTAATCGAAAATGTGGGCGGCGCGGGTGGTACGATCGGCACAGCGCGCGTTGCGGGATCGGAGCACGACGGCTACACACTGCTCGCCGCCAGCATGGGATCGCATGTGTCGGCGCCGGCGCTCTATGCCAATCTGAAATACGACTCGACCAAAGACTTCGAGCCGATCGGATTGACGGCAAATGCGCCCGCAGTGGTCGTCGCGCGGAAGGATTTCCCGGCCAAGGATTTCGCGGAATTCGTCGCCTATCTGAAAAAGAATGGTGACAGCGTGAAGCAAGCACACGGTGGCGTCGGCTCATCCTCACACATGGCTTGCCTGCTTTTCACGTCAGAGCTGGGCCTGAAGCCAAATCTGGTCGCCTACCGTGGTACCGGCCCGGCGCTCAACGACGTCATCGGCGGCCACGTCGACTTCTTTTGCGAACAAGTCGTCAGCGTGCAAGGCGCTGTCCGCGGTGGGACGGTGAAAGCCTATGTCGTTTCCGGCAATGATCGCACACCCGCGCTCCCCGATGTTCCCTCCGCCAAGGAAGTGAGCGCGAAGGATTTTCAAATCAACATTTGGAGCGCGATCTTCGCGCCGAAGGACACGCCGAAGCCGGTGGTCGACAAGCTCAGCGACGCGCTTAACAGGGCACTCGATGACCCGGCTGTGGCCAAGCGTCTGCTGGAGCTTGGCGGCACGGTGCCACCCAAGGGCGAACGCGGCCCGGCCTTCCTCGCCAATCTGCTCAAGGTCGATATCGCCCGTTGGAACCCGGTTCTAAAGGCAGCCGCGGAAAAGACCAACTGATGCTCACGCGCGCCGACAGCGACCGCCGGATGCGCGAACGCGCCCGTGCCATCGTCAAAGCCGGCGATCTTGAACAGGCTCTGGTTAAAGGTTTGCCGAAACTTGTCGAATGTACGCTCTCGGAAGCACTTGTGCTTGGCCTGCTCAAACAGGGCGTGAAAAAATACTTTGCCGTCTTTGGCCACGGTTCCACTGACCTCGGCGAGGTGCTGCGTGTCTATGAGGAAGAAGGCGCGACCCGCACCATTAATTGCCGCAACGAGGTGGAGATGGCGCACGCCGCGACGACGTTGCGCTGGCAATACGGAGAGCTTTCGGCCGTCGTGACCTCGATCGGCCCTGGCGCCATGCAGGCTTTCGCCGGTTCGCTTGCCGCCGCGTCAAATGGCGTCGGCGTCTATCATATTTACGGCGACGAGACGACCTTCGGGGAAGGCTACAATATGCAGCAGGTGCCGAAAGAAGAGCAGGGCCTCTTCGGCCGCATGACGGCGGTCATGGGACAGTCATACGTGCTGCATACACCTGAAGGATTACGTGACGCGCTGCGCCGGGGTGCTTTGTGCGTCAACCATCCGTATCGCGCCGGGCCGTTTTACCTGCTGCTGCCCCTCAATACTCAGCCGGCGAAAGTGACTGTCAACCTTGCGGCGTTGCCGGCACGGCCGGGGCTTCCGAAACTTGCGCCTGCCGGTGATGCCGCGTTCGACCATGCCGCCGTTGCGATCTCCAGGGCCAACAAAGTTGCAATCAAGGCGGGCGGCGGTACGCGCGGCCACGACGCGGTCATCAGGAAGCTCGCGGAAGCCGCTGGAGCGGCAGTCGTGCTGTCCCCAGGTTCGACCGGTGTGCTGCCTGATGCGCATGCACAAAACATGCATGTCGGTGGTTCGAAGGGATCGATCAGCGGCAACTATGCGATGGCCGAAGCGGAACTGCTGATTATCATCGGCTCGCGCGCGGTCTGCCAGGCGGATTGTTCAGGCATTGGATACAAGAACGCGCAGACAGTCATTAACATCAACGGCGACCTTGCCGACGCGCTGCATTACAACAAAACGGTTGCGCTTATCGGCGATATTGGCGCGGTCGCGGCCTGCCTGGCTGCCAAACTCGAGGCGGCGGGTGCGAACAAGAACAAGCGGGCATGGCTCGATGCTTGCGCGGTCAAGAAAGCTGAGTGGGCTACCTACAAACGCAAGCGTTTCGAAGCTTCTCCGTTGCGCGACGAAATCTGGCAAAAGCCGGTTCTTACGCAACCTGCCGCAATTAAGGTCGTGGCTGATTTTGCCAGGCAGGTCGGCGCTGCGAAATTCTTCGATGCCGGCGATGTGCAGGCCAACGGCTTCCAGATCGTGGAAGACGATCGCACAGGTGACACATATACCGAATCCGGCGCGTCCTACATGGGTTTTGCGGCAAGCGCTTTACTCGCGTCAGCGCTGGCGGAGAAGCCGCGTTACGGTATCGCCTTTTCCGGCGACGGCTCGTTCATGATGAACCCGCAAGTTTTGATCGATGCGGTCCAACATGACGTGCGCGGCATGATTGTGATCTTCGACAACCGCCGGATGGCCGCAATCACAGGTCTGCAGCTGGCGCAGTACAGCGCCGAGTTTCGAACCAACGATCGCGTCGCGGTCGATTATGTGCAACTCGCCAAGTCCGTACCGGGCGTGCATGCCAATTCTGGCGGTACCACTGTGGAAGCCCTGCAATCTGCGTTGAAGGCCGCGCATGCCCATGATGGCCTCTCGGTCGTCCATGTGCCGGTCTATTGTGGGCCCGATGAACTTGGTGGCCTGGGCGCTTGGGGTGAATGGAACGTCGGCAACTGGTGCGAGGATGTACAAGGTGCCTGGATCAAGCAGGATTTGTGATGCCCGAAGAAACTGAAATGCCGGGAATCCGTCACTATTTGCGACAGGCGGAACGCTTCCTCACGAAAATCGTTGGTTGGTAGAGTCTATTTGGAGCGTTTTATGTCGGAAAAACCGAAACAATATGCGGAAATCGAGCGCCAGCGGATCGAGAACGACGAAGATGACGTCGTAATCAATTCCGACGAAAGCTTCCCAGCCAGCGATCCGCCGAGTTGGACTCCGGTGCACGGCGTCGGGTCTTCGGAAGACCGGAGAAGCAAAAACAAGACAAAATAATGGGCGAGAAGTTTCGAGTTACTGGAACTTCATATTGAGCAGTTTTTCAGCGTTGCCGATGAGTATCTTACGACGGTCGCCGGCCGACAAACCAAGCGCTTTGATAGTTTTAATCGTTGGCTCAATCGGGCCGAGCGGCGTGTCGGTGGCGAAAACCACGTGATCGGCGCCGAAGAACTCGAAGCCGCAGCGCGTCGCCGAGACGCCGCCGCCAAACATGGCCGTATCCGCATAGAACTCGTGCAAATAATCCATATGGGGCCGTTTTAGTGAGGGCAGAATCTTTGAATAGTCTTCGTCGGAAGTGCGCTGCCCGAGCACTTTGAGTCCCGGACCGACGCGGCCATCGTAGTAGGGGATCATTCCGCCGAGGTGATGCGTGATGATCTTCAGCTTCGGATAACGGTCGAACAGCCCTGAAAATACCATTCGCACCATGGCCACCGACGTCTCATAGGGCCAATGGAAGCACCACCACATTTCGAACCGAGATTTTTTCTCGGCAGGGTAATCCGGCATTGCCGCCGTGCCCACAGGATGTAGCCAGATTGGCAGATCGAGCTCAGCCATGGTCGCGAAGATTGGTTCGAACTCCGGATCGTCGAGCGGCCTGCCCGCAACATTCGTATAGAGCAGCACACCACGCGCTCCGAGATCTCTAATCGCGCGTCGCGCCTCCGCAACCGAGCCTGTTACGTCGGTCATGCACAGGGCGGCCGCGAATCCGGGAAAGCGCTGAGGATATTTTCTGCATAGATCACCCATCGCATCGTTTGCGATGCGCGCCAGGTTCAACCCGACATCGGGCGTGGCGATGTCTTCGATAGCCGGGTTCGGGAGCGAAATTATTTGACGATAATCGCCAAACGCGTCCATTTCCTTGAAGCGGGTATCAAGGTCGAACAGCTTGGTGACGCCGCGCAGCCGTTTGCCGATATTTTCAAGATTTGGCGCGACTTTGGTCATCTCCTGAAAAAAGCGGTCCGGAAAGATATGGCAGTAGATATCGATGATTGGGCTCATGGCTTTCCTACGGTTTCTTTTCCAGCATCAGGTGACGGCGCAGTGGCATAGCCTGCCAGCCGAGCCGTTCCGCGAATATCCCCCAAAGCCCTCTCGGCGCCCATAGCATGACTACAATGGCAACCGCGCCCATCATCAGCAGATACAGGCTGCCAAGTTCCGCGAGAGTTTGGCGAAGCACGAAAAAGATGATGGTGCCAATAATCGGTCCCTCTATGCGCCCGATGCCGCCAATGACGGTGATGAAAATGACGAAGGCAGTCCAGTCGTTCACGCTGAATGCCGTGTCGGGCGAGATTCTTAGCTTCTGCAAGAAGATAAGCGCGCCGATGATCGACGTGCCGAACGCAGTGAGTACATAGATGATGAATTTGATACGCCACACGTCAATGCCATTGCTCTGCGCCGCCTGCTCGTTGTCGCGAATTGCGGTGAGAGCAAGGCCATGACGTGAGCGTAGCAAGATCACGATCGCTCCCAGCACGATGGCAGTCAGCGCAAGCGCCAGCCAATAGATTTCGAATTCCCGCATTTGCCGGTTCGGCGCCATCGCGACCACGACTGCAGCAGGTAAACTGATGCCGGAGCCTCCGCCGAGCACAGAGATTTGCGAGGCGAGCAGTCGAAAAACTTCGGCAACGACCCACGTACCGATAGCGAAATAGGCGCCGCGCAGACGAAAGATCAGGAGCGCGATCGGGACCGCGACCAGCGCGCCAATCGGGCCAGCCATCAGAATGGCCGCGATCGGATGGACTTCAAACAGAATTGCGAGCGCAAACAACAGATAGCCGCCAAGTCCGACGAAAGCCTGCTGGCCGACCGAAACCAGTCCCGCGTAGCCCGCCAGCAGATTCCACAGGCTTGCCAGCGCCACAAACGTGAGCATCTCTGCCAGCAAGCGCAGGGTTTGCCTGTCGCCCCAGAATGGCGCGAGCGCCAGGACAACGAGGGCGGCGGTGACCAGCGCGACACCGATACGGCTCGACCGTGTGGCGCGTTCGACGCGGCTCATCCCGACACCTTTGGAAAAAGGCCCTGCGGCCGCACCGCGAGGATCGCGAGAAATACGATGTGGCCGGCCAGCAATTGCAAGCCGGGGTCGATCTGCGCGCCGATGGCCTGCGAAATTCCGAGAATGATTCCGCCGGCGAGCGTTCCCCACATGCTGCCTAGTCCGCCGATAATTACCGCCTCGAATCCGAAGATCAGCCGCGCGGGTCCAATCGCCGGATCAAAATTTGTACGGATCGC
>Ga0335080_10000098_pt1 | contig 75579 bp, 79 predicted proteins | sample Lox_Sample_34_FD_206720 | JGI IMG/M metagenome (GOLD analysis project Ga0335080, IMG submission 206720) | Soil microbial communities from Loxahatchee National Wildlife Refuge, Florida, United States - Lox_Sample_3.4 | ecosystem: Environmental > Terrestrial > Soil > Wetlands | place: USA... | reverse complement strand
TTCCTGCAGTAGCCGAGGGCTGCTCACCTGCAGCCGCCGGCTAGCGACGACTTGCCAGACGCCGTCTAAGACGCACTGCGAGGCGACGCTGGTTCGCCCGACGGTTGGCCGTCTCCGCAGCGGCTGCTGCGTGTTCGCCGAGCGGTGAGAAGAACGCATCTTCGCCGCTAGCGACGAGCCGCTCGCTGTAGAGGCAGCCCGCCTCGCAGCCGTCGGTGTCGAGGTCGATCGCCCCTGTCTTGAGGTTGTAGTGCTGACCCCCGACGTCGACCACGCCTCCGGGTGCAACCGTCATCAGCACGAGCTGCATCAGTTCGAGCGATGCTACGGCTGTCGCGAAGGCGAAGACGTTTTCGTTCGCCCGAAGGAAGTGGTCCTCGGGAAGCGTCTCGATGTATGTGGGGTCGTCGAGATCGCCCTGCCGTTCCAGCGTGACGAATGCCGGGTTGAACTGTCCGAGACATTCCAGGCAGCGCCGTCCAGGCGCAACGACGTGAGCTTTCCAGTCGGCTGAACGGAGATTGCGGTTGCGCGTTCGAACGCGGATGCCACCGTCGATCACTGGAATGAGGTGCGCGTAGGCGGCGAAGTTCAGGACGGCTCGCGCCCACGGGCGATCGACACACGAGAAGAGCACGTCGCAGTCGAGCGCTGCACGAAATCCGTCTTCCTCGACGACGCTCAGCTCGTGGGCACTAACGAGAGGACTTGCCGCGGTGGCGTGATCGAGGAGTGCGCGCTGCGCAGTCTCGACCTTGCTGCGGTAGAGCTGCGCGTCGCGTTCGGTTGCGTTCAACAGGCGATCGAGATTGACGACCTTGACGGTGTCGAAGTCGATCAGGGTGATGTGTTGGACTCCCGTCCGCGCGAGCGCCTCGGCAACGATCGCCCCGACGCTGCCGAGTCCGATCACTCCGACATGAAGGCGGGCAAGGTCGGCCTGAGCTTCCTGGCCCCAGGATGACACCGTTCGCGCGAGCGACTCTCGGAAACCAGGCGCCGGGCGAAGTCCTGGATGAAACGACATCGCCAGTCGGCCACCGACCACCCGCACGCTTTCGCAGTCGCGACGTTCGTAGCGCCGTGTGCCCGTGCGCTCCCAGAAGCGCGCACTCCAGAACCCATCACCGGCGAGCGTAAGTCCGAGCAAGGGCAGCTCCGTCATGGCGAACGCGCGGGGCGCGTAGAGCGTCTCGGTCTCGGTGTCGTCCTCGCTCAGCTTCTGGAAGCCGCGCGACCGGCGCGTGTGGCTGTGCAAGAGAACGAGTCCGGCACCCTCGGCGAGAGCGATGCCGAGTGCGCGCTCGAAGTAGGCAGCGCTGATCGAGGCGTTGCCATGCACCTGGCGCTCCCCTAGGCGGGGAAGGATCAGTGACGTGATGAGACCGGTGAATCGAGTTGCGCCTCGGCTTGGCCGGTAGAGCGCGAAGCACACGTCTTCGTCTCGTCGGTGCTGGAGGAGGTGCGCCGCGAGAGCCTCGTCGGTCTCCGAAGTCATCGCGGCGCTGAAGTTCATGCAGCCTCGGCCTGAGCGTCGCAGGTCTGCGGCTCGATCTCACCGAACAGCGTCCGGAGGTGGCGCAGGTAGGCGCGGACGCTCCGATCAGTCTTCGGCCAGGCCGTGAAGGGGCGACTCCAGTATTCCCAGACGCCGCTCGGATCTTCGAGACCGCGGCCATCGACCGTATGGACTGCGTCCCACGGCCGCCCGCGTCCGGTTGATCCGCTGATCGGCAGCAAGCGGGGCGACACGAACGGCCCGCTCGGCGGACTGGCAGGCCAGTCGTCCGGGATCTGCAGGCCGAGCTTCACGGTCTCGCCGATGTGCTTGCCGACCTCGACCTCGTAGTCGAAGAGGAGGAAGTTGTTCGGGCGCAGCTCCGGGGTGTAACCACACTCCCGGAGCTGCGCAGCGAAGTCTGCGACGGCCGCGCTCATCACGAGACCGTCGTGTCGCCGATCGGCACGCTCACGAACGTCTCGCGCTCGTGGATCTTGATCGTGGTCGTGCCGTTGTCCTTGTAGGAGGTCTGCTCGCGGCCGTGCTTCTCGACCAGGTAGTTCTCTGTCGGGTCGAGGTTCGCGAGCTGGAGGATCTCGTCCGGCGTCATGTCCTGCCGCGGCGCCGACACTTCCTCGCCATCGACGAAGATCTCGACCGGGTGATCCTTGTGTGCGTTCTCGTTCATGTTCATCACCTGTTGTTTCGGAGGGTGTTGGGTGACCGCCGATCGCGCGCGCTCAACCAACGGGGACGACGCGGTCAGCGGAACGTGACCGTGTAGATGAATCCGCATCCGCACGAGCAGCGGATGGTGGTCGTGCCGCGGCTCGTGACGATGCGGCTGTTTCGGCGCCCGCGAGGGCAGATGAAGACGACCTGTTGTCTGATCACGTCATCACCTCCCTCACAACCTTCTAGGCGTGCTCCTGCAGCCAGTCGTTGGCGCGCTTCTCGAATCCCGCGGTCGCCCACACGTCGCCGCTGACGTTCATGACGAGCAGCTCGTCGTTCGCGTCGATCAGTTCCTTCAGCTCGTCCCGCAGCTGCGACGGCGTCTTCGTGGTGCGCACGAGCCACGTGGAGTCGAGGTGGTGCCACCACGTGCCGTAGCTCTTCAGCGCGTCGATCAAGCCCTCGTAGTTCTGCGAGGGCTTGTTCAGGTCGTAGCCGACGAGAAGCGTGTTCATGCTCCCGGCCTATCGGAGCGAGAGGTCTCGCTTGCGCGCATCTCGTCGATCGCGCGCGCCAACGCGAGCAAGGACTCCTCGACGCCGCCGACGAGGTGCATGAGTCCCGTGCGGCCGGGGTCCCCCGAGGAGTAGCGAGCGGCCTGGCGCCGCGCCTCCTCCATCGTCTCGGCGATCTCAGCCTCGAGTCCGCTCACGAGGCCCCGTCCGCGAAGGTCGCGAGCGACCCGATGAGGCTGATGACGGCCGACGCCGTTCGCAGCTCGGGCGAGAGGTAGCGGCGGCTGATGACGGCCGCACCGATGCCGAGCACGATCAGGGCGAGAACTGCCTGTCCCTCGGTCATTGCTAGTGCCTCCGGTCGCGGGGCGGGAACGGGTCGTTGCCGTAGCTGTCCTTGTCGCGGATCCGCCCGTGCTGGTCGTGGATCACGACCTCCGAGTGCTGATTCCGGGCGATGTCCCGGGCGGCGTCGATCGCCTGGCCCTGGGTGCGATTGTGCGAAGTGTCACGAGTGTTGCCCTCGCCTCTGACCGCCCATCCGTCCTCGCGCCGCACGACATGCTGGTTCTTGCCCATCTCCCCACCCCCAGTTGAGTTTCCGACTAGAAATTGCTAATCTGCAACTACGCCCGGCCATGATTGCACATGGGCCGGTCAATTGCAAATCCGCAATCGAAGGAGGGCCTACGTGGCAAGAAAGGCGGCGTTCGACGGCGGCGCGTTCTATCGCGCGCTTGACGCCACCCGAGACTCCCGCGGGCTGAACTGGAAGCAGGTCGCGGAGGTCACCGGGGTGAATGCCTCAACCCTGACCCGGATGAAGCAGGTCGCGGAGGCGACGACGGACGCATCAGATCCGCCGCAGGCGGACGCGGGGCAGAAGAGGCGTGGCCTCGACCTCGACAGTTTGGCCTCGCTCTGTGCGTGGTCTGGTCTCGATCCCGACGAGTTCATTCGTGTCGAGGGGATCGAGATGACGGCTGACGCGGAGCCTCTGGCGAAGATCACGGCATTGCTCCACACCGACCCGCGACTCGACCAGAAGGGCGTGTCGTTGATGGAGAGTGTTCTTCGAACGACCTACGACCAGGTCGCCAGCTAGCACCTCAGCTCTGAGGTGGTTCGGGCAACGGCGGACGCTCACCAGCGTCCGCCGGTAGCTCGACCTCGCGTAGCGCATCGCGTTCGAGCGTTTCCCAAGCCTCGATGAACCGCTTGAGATCATCGATCTCCGTGTCGGTGGCCTTCTGGAAGCCTGCGTCGCCATCGCAAGTCCAGACGACGATCGGTTCGCCGACGTATTGGGCGAGAGCGCGAACGCCAGCGGAAACCATGCGATACGCGAGAGCTTGAAGCTGACGCAGGGTCAGCTCCTGCGGGACGTAAGACTGCAGCAGCGCCTTGGTGACCTGCGCGGCGGGCGATGCACTTCCGGCAGCGTGGAACCCGTCGCCCGTGTAGTAGGTGGGCGTGTTGTCGCGGTCGATCTCCAGCAGCCAGTGATCTTTCTTGTCGGCGCCGCAGCCGATCACGAGGAGCTGGCCGCCGAGGGCATCCTTGGGCCGCTCGCCGATGTCGGCCGCGTAGTTCGCATACATCGCCTCAAGGATCGTCTTCGACATGGGCGAGATCCTCGCTTCGACCACCTTGCGATCGCGAAGCTCCTTCTCGGTCAGGCTCCCAAGCCGGGCAGAGAAGACCTCGCGGAGGTTGTCGCGAATAGCCTGCGGCCCGGCGTAACCAAACAGGAGGCCGTGGTCGCACCAGATCTTCTCGACCTGCGTGCGGGTGCCGTCAGCCTCGGTGCCCTGGCTGTCCGCAGCCATCACCGCCTTGTCGTCAGCAACGAAGCCGACGACCAGTGTCATCTCGCCCTACCGCTTGAAGACGGAGTTCTGAGCGAACGAAGGGAAGGCGTCGTAGATCTCTTTGAGAAGATCCGAGAAGGAACGAGAGGTGACGTATGCGCCGACACGTTCAAGGTAATCAACCATTTCGCTCGGCTGGTTTTGACGTAGCTGTTGCACGCGCGCCTTGCCCGCATCCGTAAGCGCATAACTGTCATAGCGGCCGCGCCGTGTAACGCTTAGAAGCCCCTCGCCGATCAACTGGTCGCGCGCGTTGTAAACGTGCGAGTCAAAGGGGCCATAGTCGTAGGGCTTGAAGTTGAAGAGTTCGCGCCATTCATGTGGCCCTTGCTCCGAGGCGAGGAAGCTGCCCTTCATCAGCCGAACCGGGTCGAGGTCGAACCGACCCGTCGCACCGTCAGCGATGAGCAGGAGGATGTCCTCAGCGGTGAAGTCGCTCGCCACCGGCTTAGTTTTCGGGCGAGGGCGTCGTTTTCATCCCCACGGAAGGGATCCTAAGGCCGTGATCGGCCATCGGGCGAGCCTTGGCGCGATGCCGAGTGCTGCGCCCCAACGAACTGCCTCCATCAGACGCGGCACGGCGGCGAACCGAACACGTGATCGTGGAGCGTTCATGGAGCAGAGCGGGCGCAACCTGCGGCAACCGGTCGCAACGCGGCCCGCCCCGATAACGCCTCAAACAAGCCAATTGCAGCCGTCGGCAGCCCACGGCAACGGTCCAGATCTTGATGGTAAGGAGGGGGTCGACGGTTCGAGTCCGTCAGAGGGCTTGACGAAACGGGCTGCAAAGGTGGCCCTACGCCTGAAGCTTGGCCCACGTGTCCTTCAGGCCCAGTGTTCGGTTGAACACGAGCTTCGCGGCTGTCGAGTCGGGGTCCGGGCAGAAGTAGCCGAGGCGCTCGAACTGCACGGTCTCGCCGACGGGCAGCTGCGCGAGCGCCGGTTCGACCCGGCACTCCTCGAGCACCGTCTCCGAGTCGGGGTTGAGATAGGCGAGCGGGTCGCCGTCCGCGTCGGGATCGGGGCGTGTGAAGAGGCGGTCGTACAGACGGACCTCGGCGGCCACGGCCTGCTCGGACGAGAGCCAGTGCAGCGTCGCCTTGGGCCGGCGCCCGTCGGGAGCGTCGCCGCCGCGCGTCTCCGGATCGTAGGTGCAACGCAGCTCGACGATCTCGCCGCTCGCGTCCTTCACGACGTCGGTGCACGTCACGAAGTAGGCGTAGCGCAGGCGCACCTCGCGGCCCGGGGCCAGGCGGAAGAACTTGCTCGGCGGGTCCTCCATGAAGTCGACGCGCTCGATCCAGAGCTCGCGCGTGAACGGCATCTTGCGCGTCCCGGCCGAGGGATCCTCCGGGTTGTTGACGGCCTCCAGCTCCTCGACCTGCCCCTCGGGGTAGTTCTCGATCACGACCTTGAGCGGACGCAGGACCGCGAAGCGGCGCGGCGCGATCCGATTGAGGACGTCCCTGACCTCGTGCTCGAGCATCTCGATCTCGGCGGCGCTCTTGCCCTTGCCTCCCACCCCGACCACGTCGAGGAAGTTGCGCAGTCCTTCGGGCGGGAAGCCGCGCCGGCGCAGGGCCGAGACGGTTGGCATGCGCGGGTCGTCCCAGCCCCGGACGTGGCCCTCGCTGACGAGGCGGCCCAGGAAGCGCTTCGACAGCACGGTGTACGTGAGGTTGAGTCGCGCGAACTCGTACTGGTGCGGCCGCGACGGCACCGGCAGGTTGTCGATCAGCCAGTCGTAGAGCGGCCGGTGGTCCTCGAACTCGAGCGTGCAGATGGAGTGGGTGATGCCCTCGATCGCGTCCGACTGGCCGTGGGCGAAGTCGTACAGCGGATAGATGCACCACTCGTCGCCGGTCCGCGGGTGCGTCGAGTGCAGGATCCGGTAGAGCACCGGGTCGCGCAGGTTCAGATTCGGCGAAGCCATGTCGATCTTCGCTCTCAGCACGCGCGCGCCGTCCGGAAACTCGCCCGCACGCATGCGCTCGAACAGGTCGAGGTTCTCGTCGATCGGACGGTCGCGCCAGGGGCTGTTCTTGCCCGGCTCGGTGAAGGTGCCGCGGTACCCGCGGATCTCGTCGGCGGAGAGATCGTCGACGTAGGCCTTGCCGAGGTTGATGAGGTGCACGGCCCAGTCGTAGAGCTGGTGGAAGTAATCGGACGCGTAGTAGAGATGCTCGCCCCAGTCGAAGCCGAGCCAGCGGATGTCCTCCTGGATCGCGTCGATGTACTCCTGCTCTTCCTTGATCGGGTTCGTGTCGTCGAAGCGCAGGTGGCAGCGCCCGCCGAACTCCTCCGCGATCCCGAAGTTGAGCGCGATCGACTTGGGGTGGCCGATGTGGAGGAATCCGTTCGGCTCGGGCGGAAAGCGCGTCACAACCTCCGAGACGCGACCCTCACGCAGGTCGGCGGCAACGATCTCGCGAATGAAATCGCTGCGGTCGGAAGGGGCCGGACTCTCGGCACTACCGCTCATCACCACGATGAGACTAGTCCACTCCATCACCGCCGCCGTGTGGACCCGACGCCCTACGACCAGGCGAACCTGGGCGCCGACCAGGGACTTCCACCCACCGCCCCCGGGCTCGCACCAGGGTCGACGCTGGCGCGACCAGGTGGTCGAGGGGCGACGGTAGCGCTGCGCTGAGGCCACCATTCGAAAGGAGATACAGCGATGGGTAGGCATACCTCGGGTGCCGGCTCGGTCTCCACAGCGCCGAGCCTGCTCGACAACACGTTCACCCGCCTGATGCCGCACGACGGGGTCGACATCCGGGAGGGCTACGCCGACATCGGCGAGGTGAGATTGCACTACGTCGAGGCGGGAGACGGTCCGCTGGTCGTCCTGCTTCACGGTTTCCCGGAGTTCTGGTTCGGCTGGCGATTGCAGATCGCGCCGCTCGCGGCGGCGGGTTTCCGGGTCGTCGCCCCCGACACGCGAGGCTACAACCTGTCGTCGAAGCCGGAGAGCTTCGAGGCCTACGCCGCCGACCTGCTGGCGGACGACATCCGCGGCCTGATCGGAGAGCTCGGTGCCGAGTCCGCGCTGGTGGTCGGTCACGACTGGGGCGGAACGATCGCCTGGACCATGGCGATGAACCATCCCGAGGTGGTCGACCGACTCGCCATCCTCAACGCCGCCCATCCGCGGCGGCTCTCGGAGGGACTGCACAACCCGAACCAGCTGCGGAAGTCCTGGTACTTCTTCTTCTTTGCGATCCCGGGAGTCCCCGAGGACGTGGTGCACGCGAGAGACTGGCACTTCTTCCGGCACTTCCTGCATGACGCGGACCCGCCCTACACGCCGGAGGAGATCGATCGCTATATCGAGGCGTGGTCGCAGCCGGACGCGGCAGCCGGGATGATCAACTACTACCGCGCCTCGGTGCGACAGTCCCAGAAGGAAGCCGCGGCAAAGCTTCGCCCGATTTCGGCGCCGACGCTGGTCATCTGGGGCGAGCGCGACTCCTACCTCGGCTCCGACCTCGCCGAGCCCGCTCGCGACGACGTGCCGAACCTCGACCGCGTGGAGCGCCTGGCCGACGCGTCACATTGGGTGCATCACGACGAGGCCGAGCGCGTCAACCAACTGCTGATCGACTTCTTCGCCTGAAACGAGCCGACCTCACGGAGCGCGGTGCCATCCGCACCGCGCTCCTCCTCTCGCGTCAGCGCTCGGCGAGTTGTCGTGCGCCCCGGTATGCACCGCTTCTGGGGGTGAGCTAGGCGGCGCGCGTACCCACGCCGGACGCGACCGCAGGCCGAGGCGCGCCGTAGAGCTGGCCGCCCGCGCATCCCTCCGCGTCGCACGGCGTGCGGGGATTGACGATCCCGATCGCGCCGGCGACGCCGCCGGCGGCGAGAAGGCCGATGCAGATCGCGATCACCTCGTGAAAGGCCTGCACCGACTCGTGATTGGCGGCGAAGGTGTCGCCCACGAGCGTTCTCGCGACGACGATGCCCACGACCGAGACGCCGATCAGGCTCGCGATCCGCGCGACGGCGTTGTTGACGGCGGACGCGATGCCCGCGTCGCCCTGATCGGCGTCGGCGAGCACCGTCGCGGTCAGAGGTGCGACGGTGAGCGTGAGCCCGAAGGAGAAGACGAGCACTCCCGGGAGGAGCTCCGTGAGGTACGAGATGTTCCGGCCCAGTCCGAGCAGCGGGAGCAGGCCCACCGCGGCCACGATCGGCCCGGCGCCCATGAAGATGCGTGGGCCGAACCGATCGGCGAGCGCCCCGAAGCGTCGCGAGAGCGCGAACATGACGATCGTCACCGGCACCGTCGTCAGCCCGGCCTGCAGTGCCGTGTACCCGGCGACCTGCTGCACGTAGATCGTGAGGTAGAAGAAGAAGATCCCGAGCCCGGCGTACATGCTGAAGGTCTCGAGGTTGCCGACTGCGAAGTTGCGTCGCGAGAAGAGCTCGAGCTTCAGCATGGGCTCGGGAGCGCGCCGCTCGTAGGCGACGAATGCGACCGCGCAGGCGAGGCCCCCGGCGAGCGGGACGGCGATCACCGCGCTGCCCCAGCCGTAGTGCGGCTGCTCGATCAGCGCGAAGACGATGCCTGCGAGGGCGGCGGCGCCGAGACCGGCGCCCACGACGTCGATGCGACGTCCCGCCACCCGCACACTCGCGTGCACCGCGGCCCGGACGAGCAGAAGCGTGCCGGCGACGAGCGGGATGTTCAACGTGAAGATCCACCGCCACGAGAGCTGGTCGACGACCAGACCGCCGGCCAGCGGCCCGGCGATCGACGCGATCCCGCTCCAGGCGGTCCACGAGCCGATCGCGGCGCCTCGCTCCTTCGCCGTGAATGCGGCGACGATGATCGCCAGCGAGGCGGGCGTGATCAGCGCCGCGGCGGCGCCCTGCACCGCACGCGCCGCGATCAGCACGCCCACGGCCGGTGCGAGCGCGCAGGCAACGGAGACGACGCCGAACGCCGCGACCCCGATGGTGAAGATGCGCCGCTCGCCGTAGATGTCGCCGAGCGACCCCCCGATCAGGATCAACGAGCTGAGCGCGAGCAGGTACGCGTTCGAGATCCACTGCTGCGCCGCCAGCCCTCCGCCCAGGTCCCGTTCGATCGCGGGGAGCGCGACGTTGACGATCGAGCTGTCGACGGAGACGAGCGCCGAGCCGAGGATCGCGGCGAGAAGCGACAGTCGCTGGTGCGTGGTCACGACCGTCCGCCGCGACGTGTCGGTGCGGCGGGCGGCCGCCGGTTCTGGTCGAGTCCCGGCGGCCGCTTCCCGCTCAAGGGCCTAGCTCGAGGCCGCCTTGAGCAGCGTCGCCGCGAGATCGTCGGCCGAGCTGTCGAAGGAGTCCTTCATGACCTTGTCCGCCCGCGTGACCGCCTTGGTGAAGGCTTTGTCGAGCGTCGGCTCGCCGACGACGATCAACGCGGCCTCGCCTGCGTCGAGCTCCTTCGCCGCGTCGCGCAGCTCGCCGCGCGGGAGCGCGCCCTTCCCCACGAGCTCGGGAAGGACGTCGATGCGGGGACGATCGACCCGCTTGACGATGTGCGGCTTGCCGCCCTCCTGGTCGATCACGGCCGCGTCGTACTTGCCGATCAGCTCGTCGTCGTGCAGCGATCCGAGCGCGTCGAGGTCGGCGAGCGCCGAATCGACGTCGTCGTAGACCGCGACGTACCCGACTGAGTTGTCCGCCATTGCGATGCTCCTTTCGTCTTCCGGGCCGTTCCTGCCACCGTCAGCCCATCGTCGCCGGATGCTGCCGCGCCGCCATCGGTGGAGAGGCGGATCGGTTGCCTGTTTTCCGTGAAGTCGGGCCGGCGGCGAGGCTCTCGCCCCCCGGTGATCGGCGGCGCGGCCCCGTGCTATAGTGAACCCCATGGTTCAGTATTCGACCGCCGTCGACCGCGCCTTCTCGGCTCTCGCCGACCCGACCCGCCGCGCGGTGCTCGAACGGCTGGGCGCCGGCAGCGCGACGATCAGCGAGCTCGCCGAGCCCTTCGGCATGTCGCTGACCGGGATGAAGAAGCACATCCGGCTGCTCGAGGAGGCGGAGCTCGTCACGACGGAGAAGGTCGGCCGCGTCCGCCGGTGCATGCTCGTGCCGTACGCCTTCGAGGGCATCAGCACGTGGCTGCAGCGGCTCGACCGCTTCGCACGGGTCGTCGAACGAACGAAAGGAGTCGCATGAGCCCCACGACGAAGAAGACGGAAGGATTCTCGGCCGAGGAGAAGGCCGCGATGCGCGCACGCGCGAAGGAGCTGAAGGCGGCCGCGGAGGGCGAAGAGGCCGTGACGGCGTCGCTCAAGAAGATGTCGCCTGCGGACCGCGCGATCGGCAAGCGGATCCACGAGCTCGTCAAGGAAGCCGCGCCCGAGCTGACGCCGAAGACCTGGTACGGAATGCCGGCGTATGCGAACACGGACGGCAAGGTCGTCGTCTTCTTCCGCGACGCGGGGAAGTTCAAGGAGCGCTATTCGATGCTCGGCTTCAACGACGGCGCGAAGCTCGACCAGGGCTCGATGTGGCCGATCGCCTACGCGCTGCCGACGCTGGCCAAGGCCGACGAGGCGAAGATCAAGGCGCTCGTGAAGAAGGCGGTGAGCTGAGCGGTGAACGAGACGACGGTCACCACCCCGAGCGAGCTCGAGATCCGGGTCGAGCGGATCTTCGACGCGCCCCGCGAGCACGTCTTCTCCGTCTGGACCGATCCGGAGCTGATCCCCGAATGGTGGGGCGACGGCACGGTCGTCGAGGAGATGGACGTCCGCACGGGCGGCACGTACCGCTTCCGCACGGCGTTCGGCGTCGTCGAGGGCGAGTTCCGCGAGGTCGAGGCGCCGGAGCGGCTCGTGCAGACGTTCATGAACCACCTCCAGACGCTGGAGTTCGAGGATCTCGGCGACCGGACGAAGCTGACGCAGACGATGCGCTTCGCCACGACCGAGGAGCGCGACACGACGATGCAGTACGGCGTCGAGGAGGGCGCGAAGGGCGGCTTCGCACGGATCGACGCGGTGCTCCAGCGGCTCGCACTCGGCGCGTGAGCCGCTACGGGGAGGTGGAGATCCGGAACACCGGGTGATCCGGAGCGATCCGCGCCAGCTCCTCCGGCGGTGAGTCGGGGCCGACGCCGCCGAAGAACTGGCCGACCTCCCACTTCCAGCGGCGGAGGTACGCGCGGAGGATCTCCACCTTCTCTGCGTCCGCGACCTCGGTCGCGTGGAAGTGCTCGCGGCGGCGGCCGAGGAGGAGGTCTCCTTCGCCGGCGGCGCGGAGGTTGCGCACCCACTGCGTGTGCCCGCGCGGGGCGACGAGATAGCGGGTGCCGTCCAGCGTCAGGAGATTGACCGGCGTACGGCGCGGCTCGCCGGTCTTGCGGCCGCGGATCTCGAGCACGCGGGATCCCCAGACGGAGATGCCGGCGCGCGTGAAGCCGGCGACGATCGGGTTGAAGACGTGCCGGGTGAACCAGTCGGGCGCCTGGTAGTGGCGGGATTCGGCCGGAGCGCTCATGTGGACCTCCTTTGTCGGCTCCATCATGCGAGAGGAACGGCTCCCTCGCCCGAGAAATCGCAGCCGTGCCCAGGGTCGCCACCGCCGAGCTTCCGCGCATGCACGACCAGCTGCTCTTCGACGGGCCGGAGGCCGGGCGGAAGCTGAGCGCGTTCTGGGTGCTGCTCGCGCTCGCGGCGATGATCGCCTCGGCCGGGATCATCTCGGACTCGACCGCGACGGTGATCGGGGCGATGATCGTCGCGCCGCTGATGACGCCGATCGTCGGGACGGTCTTCTCGGTGATGAGCGCCGATCGCGCGAACCTTCTCCGCTCGCTCGCGCTGGTCCTGTTCGGATCGATCCTCGTGATCGCGATCGGCTACCTGTTCGGGAAGCTCGTGCCGGTGCCGATCACGGCGCAGACGAACTCGCAGGTCGCAAGCCGCGTCCATCCGGACCTGATCGACCTCGCGGCCGCGCTCGCGACCGGCGCCGTGGGCGCGTTCGCGGTCATTCGCCCCGACGTCTCGGACACGCTTCCCGGCGTCGCGATCGCGATCTCGCTCGTGCCGCCGCTGTGCGTCGTCGGCCTCACGCTCGAGTCGGGCGCGAACGGCCAGGCGGTCGGCGCACTGCTCCTCTTCCTCACGAATGTCGGCGCGATCCTGTTCAGCGGCCTCGTCGTGATGGCGATCTACCGCGTGTTCGAGGTCGCGACCGTCGATGAGCCGCGCGTGCACCGGCGTCTGGCGGCGACCGTCGTCGCGGCGTTCGTGATCGTCCTGATGATCCCGCTCGGCGTGTCCTCGGCGAAGATCACGCGCGACACGCTCGACCGCGAGAACGTCACGCCCGTCGCGGAAAAGTGGGCGCATGCGGCGCAGTGGCAGATCGTGTCGGTGACGTCGTCGGAAGCCGGCGTCGACGTCAAGGCCTCGGGCGGCCTGCCGGAGCCGAGCCCGCAGCAGCTCCGCAAGGATCTCGACGCCGCCGGTCTCGGCACGGTGCACGTCGTGCTCGAGCTCGTGCCGTCGGAGCGGATCGAGCTGCCCGGGCGCTAGCCGCCTCGGCGCAGGGGTCGTCACCTCACGGCTGCCGGCTCACCGAGGTCCGACGTGGTCAGCTGCTCGGTCAGCAGCCGCCGGAACCGCTTGCGCTCGCCGCCGACGAACTCCGCGCAAAGCCGGCGCCCGTGCGTGTAACAGGCGGAGTACGCGCTCCAGGTCGGATCGGAGACGAAGTCGACGACCTTCTCGACCCGCGCGCGCTCCCACCAGCGCCACGTCAGGCCGTACTCGACCACCTCCTCGCGTGGCCGGCGCTCCTCGTTGAGGAGGTACGCCATGTTGTCGACGACCCGGTGCAGGATCAGCTCCGCCTCGTCGACCGCCGCCGCCGCGTCAGGATCGTAGGCGACGCCGAGCGGGCGGAGCACCGCGGTCGCCGCGCGGTGGATCCCGTCGGGGAAGAGCACCGACTCGCCGAGCATCGCGATGCCCTCGCTGACGAGCGACTGGGGCGTCCCCGTCAGCACGATCGCTTCCTCGAGGAGCCCGCGGTCGCGGACGAGAAGCTGCTCTTTCCAGGCGCGCTCGGTGTGGTGGCCCGGGTAGAGCTCGTGCGCGACGAGCCGCGCGAGGAGATCGGAACGCACCGGCAGATCGGTGTTGATCGACACCCGGCTCCGCAGGCCGCCGCGGTAGTACGCGTATGCCGACCACGGCTGGGCCGCGACCGCGTCCACTTCCGCGCCCTCGCCGTCGGGCAGCCCGACCAGGTCACGCGTCCGCTCCCGGAGGAACGCGCGCAGCCGATCGGCCGCCTCGAGCAGCCGCTCGCGCGGGACCGTGTTCGCCTCCTGCCACCGCTCGTACCCGCGCCGGCCGCCGACGGCATCCTCGAGCAGCCCGTGCGCACGGTCGAACTCCGCCTCGGGCGTCAGGGCCGGGGTGACGCCGTGGCAGCGCTCGACCTCCTCGAGCCACGAGGTCGGGCGGCCGGCCAGCCGACCCGCCACCGTCACGAGCGCGAGGAGCTGCGCGCGCAGCCAGTCGGTCTCGGTCTGCTCGAGCAGCGCCTCCGCCTCCTCCACGAGCGCCGGCGGCTCGGCCGGCTCCGCCGCGGCCACGCCCGCCCGCAGGTCGGCCGGTCCGTAGTAGGCGTCGACGAAGCCGTCGACGTGCCGGCCCAGCCCCAGCCCGAGCAGGAGGTACCGGCGCGCTGCGTCGCTGCTTGACATGTACTTGAGAAACATATAGTTTCTCTGGCGGATCTGGTGGTGGCGAGACAGGAGGAGTGACCGTGCCCGGCACAGCCGAGAACAAGACCCTCATCAAGAACTTCTTCCAGACGGTGGTGAACCAGAAGAAGGTGGCCGACCTGCCGAACTTCGTCGCAGCGGACGGCACGTGCGGCGGCAAGGCGTTCCAGGAGATGGTCGTCGACCCCGCCCCGGAAATCGTCGCGGCGCTCGGCCGCGAGCGCCTCGTGGCGGCCCCGAACCGGCCCGGGGCGAGCAACAACGTCCAGGGATTCCAGGAGTTCACACAGCACGTCCTCCAGGCGTTCCCCGACATGCATGTGCAGATCCAGTCGATGGTCGCAGAGGGAGACCAGGTCGTCGTGCACTGGACGGCGACGGGTACGCACACGGGCGAGTTCCTCGGCACGAGAGCGACCGGCCGAACGGTGCCGATGTCCAGCGTCGACACGTTCACGATCAAGAACGGCAAGATCGTGGGCGTTCAGGCGCACCCGGACAGCGCGGGCGTGCTGTTCGCGCTCGGCCACCTGCCGGAGACGCCGCTGGCCTCGGCGCTCGGTCTCGGCGTACGGCTCCAGCACTAGTCCGGATTCGGCTGCGCGATGGCGACGTCGCCGACCCCGGCGTGCCCGCCGGCCGTCGCTCCCGGCGGGCTGCCGGTCCTCGGCCACGCGCTCGAGCTGAAGCGGCGGCCGGGCGAGTTCCTCCTTGCCCTCCAGTCGGGCGATCCCGTCGTACGGCTGCGGCTCGGGCGGTCGCCGGCGTTCGTCGTCAACGACCCCGCACTCATACGCGAGGTGCTGCTCGACCCGACGACGTTCGCGCGTGGCGGGCCGATCACGGAACGTTTCCGCCAGATGTTCGGCAACGGCCTCGGCATCTCGGACGGCCCGCTGCATCGGCGGCAGCGGGCCGTACTCGCACCAGCGTTCAGCCACGCGCACGTCGCCGAATACGCCGCGACGATGACGGAGGTCGCGGACGCCGTGGTCGGGCGGTGGCGCGAGGGCGAGGTCGTTCATGTGGAGAAGGAGATGGACGAGCTCGCACTGGCCGTCGTCACGCGCGTTGTCTTCTCCGACGGCATCGACGATCCACGCCGGTTCATGGAGGCGACGGGCATCGTGCTCAGCGGCCTGTTCCGCCGCGTCACCGACACGACGGGGGTTCTGACGCGAATGCCGATGCGCGCGAACCGGCGGTACGACGCGGCCCGCGCGTACCTCCGACAGACGATCGACGATGTGATCTCGCGCCGCCGAGAACATGGGCATTTGCAGGGAGATCTCCTGTCGCTGATGCTCAGCGCCGTCGACGAGGACGGCCGGCCGGCGATGGACGACACGCAGCTTCACGACGAGGTGATGACGCTGTTCATCGCCGGCAGCAACACGATCAGCAACACGCTCGCGTGGGCGCTGTACGAGGTCGCGACGCACCGCAACGTCGAGGCGAGGCTCCACGCGGAGGTCGACGACGTGCTCGACGAACGGCCGGCCGCCTTCGACGACCTCCCGCTTCTCGGTTACACGAGGCGCGTCGTCGCCGAGACGCTGCGGGTGCGAACGCAGGGTCTGTTCCTGGCGAAGGTGACGACTGCGCCCGCCGAGCTCGGCGGATATTCGATCCCCGCGGGAGCGACGGTCGTCTACAGCTTCCATGCCCTCAACCACAACCCGCTCATCCATCCGGACCCCGAGCGCTTCGATCCCGACCGGTGGCTGCCCGAGCGGGCCGAGCGAATCCCGAAGGGTGCCTTCATGCCGTTCGCCGTCGGCCTGCACGGCTGCATCGCCGAGCACTTCGCCTGGACGGAGATGGAGATCGCGCTCGCGACGGTGGCGGCGCGCTGGCAGCTCGCCACCGTGCCGGGTCATGTGCCGCGACCGGTGCGCGCGATCACGATGCCCGTCGACGCGCTGCCCATGATTCCCACGCGCCGTGACCATGCGAGCCGAACCTTCCGGCCCGACCGGCGCCCGATCGCAGCAGGAGCGAGACATGGCGACTGATGTTCGACCGACGACCGCGGCGTCCGATCTCCTCGTCCGCAAGCTCGAGCGATGGTTCGCGTCGTTCGACACCGATCGCGACGGGATGATCGACCTGCTCGACTTCACGGGCATGGCGCAGGTGTACTGCGAGGCATACGGCATCCCGCCGCGGAGCGCGACGTGGCGACGGATGCATCGCGCCGCGCACGTCCTCTGGCGGGCGATCGAGCGCCGTACCGGCGGCGAGGATCCGGCGCGGCTGACGCGGGAGGAGTTGCTCTCCTGGGCGCGCACCTACGAGTACGTCGACTTCATCGAGCGGGCGGCGATTCCGTTCAGCGAGACGGCGTTCTCGATCGCCGACGCCGACGGCGACGGCCGCTGCACGGTCGACGAGATGATGGCCGCGCAGAAGCGGTCGGGCATGAGCGAAGAGGAGGTCAACCGCTCGTTCGACATCCTCGACTTCGACGGCGACGGCTACGTCACCGCGGAGGACTTCGTCGAGGCGCACCGCGACTTCTACTTCAGCGACGATCCCGGGGCACCGGGAAACCTCATGGCCGGCGACCTGTAGCGCCCGGCACTCTTGAGAATTCGCCACTTCCGGCGTTGGCTACGCCCGCCGGCTGTCCGTCCGTCGTCCGACGGTGCTATATTTTTAAAGCGATGTCGTCCAAACGGACATACGGTCAGTACTGCGGCGTCGCTGCGGCCCTCGACGTCCTGGGGGAGCGGTGGACGCTGCTGATCGTCCGGGAGCTACTCGTCCGCCCGCGCCGATACGGCGAGCTGCTGGGCGCGCTCCCCGGGATGGGCACGAACCTCCTCGCCGAGCGAATGAAGTCCCTCGTCGACCTCGGGGTCGTTCAGCGGACGAGCGTCGGCGCCGGCAGCAAGCGCGCGCTGTACGAGCTGACGGAGAAGGGCCAAGCGCTACGCCCGATCGTCCTCGGACTCGCCCGTTGGGGCATGGACTTCGTCGGCGACCTGACGCCCGAGTACGAGCTGCGGCCGACGTGGGCGCTGCTCGCGGTCGAGGCGATGATCGATCCGGAGCAGATCACGTCGGACGAGCAGTACGAGTTCCGCATCGACGACGAGCTCTTCCACGTCGACATACGGGACGGCGAGGCGCAGGCCGTCGCGGGACCGGCCGACGATCCCGCGATCATCGTGACGACCGACGCCGCCACCTTCGTCCGCATCGGAGCGCGGAAGATCACCCCGCTCGCGGCGATGGTCACGGGCAAGCTGACGATCGAGGGCGATTCCGAAGCCGTGCTGCGCGCCTGCACGCTTCTCGGCCTCGAGGCCGCACCCGCCGCCCTGGCCGACCTGGCCGCGGCGCGCTAGCGCGTCGCCTGCAGGCACGCGAGCAGGCTGCGCGCCTCGATGTCGACCTCGCAGCTCGACGCGAGCAGCTCCTGAAGCTCGGCCGGCGTCAGCCAGAAGTAGTCCCGCCCGGTCGCGACGTCGAGCGGCTCTGCAACCTCGACGATCATGTGCCGCGTGACCGCGTGCCGGAAGCGACCGCCCTCCTCCGACTGACGCACGTCGTAGCGGACGACGACCTCACCCGACGTGACGAGGTCGAGGAGGTCCGGTCGCCGCCCGGGGTCGTCGACGAAGTTCAGCGGCGTGCACTGAACCGTCGGCCCGATCTCGACGGTTTTCCGGTAGCCGGGCCGGACGTCGGCGCGTGCGAGCACGTGCAGGACGCCGTCGATCCGCCGGATCACGAACGCCACCAGCCCCTCGCCCACCGGTTCGAGCAGCGGCTGGCACCAGCTGTGAACCTCACGGGACGGCGCGCCGACCGAGACGCCGACGATCCGGAAGTACTTGTCGTCCGTGTGCCGAATCGCGTCCTGCTCACGCCGCCACTCCACGAGCGAGCGCAACGGCACAAGCCTCGCCGACAGCCCGTAGTGCTCGCGGCGGCCTGCGAGCCACTGCAACGGGCCACCGTCCTCCCGCTCGCGGGTCGTGCCGTCCAGCCGGAGGCACGAGAGAACGGTGCGAGCGTCCATGTTGACGACGTTCGGGCGGAGGAGCAGCTCCTGGATCTGCCCGAGCGTGAGCCACGCGAACGTCTCGTCGTGCTCGACCTCGTCGCCGACCTCGACCACCATGTTGCGATTCCGCTTCCCGAGGAACCACGAGCCGTTCTCTGACTGCGGCACGTCGACGAGCACGCGCGCGCCCGGGTCGACGAAGTGCTCGAGGAACGGAACCGGGCCGCCGTTGTGCACGCGGAGGTAGTTGCTGCGCGTCGCCTGCACCGTCGGCGAGAGTTGCGCGACGTTCACGTTCCCTGGCTCCGCCTTGACCTGCATGAGGAAGTGGAGGACGCCGTCGATCTCCCTCGCGAGGAAGCCGAGGATCCCCTCCTCCGGCTGGTGGATGATCGGCTGCGACCACTCGCGCACGTGGCCGTGCGTCGTGCGCACGTCGAGCCCGCGGATCGCGAAGAACCTGCCGCTCTCGTGAACGAGGTCGCCCGAGTCGGGCCGGCACCTCCAGCCCTCGAGCTCGTCCAAGGGCGCACGCTCGACGGTCAGTCCACTCCGCTCGCGGCACGTCGCCACCCAGGCCTCCACCTCGGCGACCCGCTCGCGGCCGGCCGCGGAGCGGGCGAGCCGCGCTCCGACCGCTTCGCGGGCCTCTGGGAGCGACGTCGACCCGACGGCGTTGACGTCCATTTCACTTGAATATAATATAGCTTTCGTGGATGTAGCGGTAGCCGTCCCGGGCGCGACGTTCAGGCAGGGGTCGCCTCCGTGGGTGCTCGAGTGGCTCGCGGCCGAGCCGCAGGCGTTCCCGCCCGAGTGGTTCGCCGACGAGACGCCGCAGATCGAGGTGACGCTGGACCCGTACCTGATCGACCGCCATCCGGTCACCGTCGGCGCGTTCGCCGAGTTCGTGGCCGACACCGGCTACGTCACGGACGCCGAGCGCTCCGGCCGCAGCATCGTCTACGGCAGCCGCTTCTGGGAGGAGCGGGAGGGCGCCTCGTGGCGACGTCCGGCCGGCGGCGACGACACGACCGGGACACGGCGCGAGCACCCGGTCGTCCACATCTCGTGGGTGGACGCGAACGCGTTCGCGCGCTGGGCCGGGAAACGATTGCCGACGGAGGCCGAGTGGGAGCTCGCGGCCCGCGGCGTCGACGACCGCATCTGGCCGTGGGGGAACGACTGGGACAGCGAGAACGCGAACACCGTCGAGCTCCACGCCGGCGAGCTGGGCGACCGCGACAGCTGGTGGGAGTGGTGGAAGCGCGAGTGCGCCGAGCACGGCGGCGAGCCGCTGACGCTGCCCGTCGGGTCGTTCGGCGAGCGCGGCTCGAGCCCGTACGGATGCTGCGACATGGCCGGCGGCGTCTACGAGTGGGTCTCGACGCCGTCGTTCCTCTACGACGAGACGGTGCCGTGCGATCGCGCGATGCGGTTGACGCTCGGGCACTATCGCGGACTGCGCGGGGGCTCGTGGATGAACTTCCGCTACCAGGTCCGGTGCACCGAGCGGATGTACGGCGATCCCGACGGTTGGTCGAACTTCGCGGTCGGCTTCCGCTGCGCGATGGACGCGGACCACACGAACGGGAACGGGTCGCCGTGGTGACCATCGTCGTCTCCCGCGGCTGGGCGCAGCGCGGCAAGGTCGCGTTCGAGGCTCCTGCCGGCCGCCTCCCCGACGTTCTCCGGCGGCTGGCCGAGGACGATCCGGACTACGAGCGCCGCCTGCTCGACAGCAACGGCGAGCTGTACGGCTACCTCTCGATCTTCGTCGATGCCGAGCAGGTGCCGCGCCACCTGCACGCCACCTTCGACGTCCGCGAGGGCAGCACGGTCACGATCCTGCCCCCGCTCGCGGGCGGCTGAGAGCCGCGCTCGTCGCGGCGACGTGCGCGGGCGTCGTCCCGCAGCAGCCGCCGACGATGGCCGGGCCGAGCTCCTCGCTCCACCGAAGCAGCAGCTCGGCGAGCTCCTCCGGCTCGACTGCGCTCGCCGGCGTCGCGACGCTGCGATCCTCGACGTTCGGGTATGCGCCGATCGGCCCGCCGCAGGCATCGCGCAGCTCGTACAGGCAGCGCTCGGTCTCGGCCGGCGCGGTGCAGTTGACGAGCGTCGCCTCGGCGCCCGCCCGCTCGACCTCGCGCGCGGCGTCGGCGAGCAGCTCGCCGGAGAGCAGGCGTGCGCCGGGGCCGCACACGAAGCTGACCCACGCCCGGCCGCCCGCCGCGAGCACGGCTTCGAGCGCGATCCTCGCCTCGCGGCGCGTGTTCATCGTCTCGATCAGGACGAGGTCGAGGCCTGCCCTGACGAGCTCCGCCGCCAGCCACTCGTGCTCGATACGGAGCTCGTCGTCGGGCGGGACGAGATCCGGCCGGTAACAGTCCTCGATCGGCGCGAGCGAGCCGGCGATCGCGGCCGAGGAGCCCACGTCGGCGCGCGCCGCCAGCGCGACTCCGAGCGCTGCGTGCACGAGCCACGCGGCACCTGCCCGGTCGAGCCCGGCGGCACGCGCGGCGCGCGCGTTGCAGCGGAACGTGTTGGCGGTCAGGACGTCGGCGCCCGCCGCGAGAAACCGGGCGTGCACGGTCCGCAGGACGCGCCGGTGTTCCTCGGCGAGCAGCGCCGACGCGCTCCAGAGCGGCGGCGCGAGCGCGATGCCGGCGCGCTGCAGCTCGGTCGCCGTGCCGCCGTCGAGCACGAGCGGGCGGCTCATGCTGCCTCCAGCGCGTCGGCGAGATCGGCCAGCAGGTCGGCGGCGTCCTCAATCCCGACGGACAGCCGAACGAGCTGCTCCGTGACGCCTGCTGCGGCGAGTCGCTCCCGCGGCACCGAGGCGTGGCTCATGAGCGCCGGCACCTCGACGAGCGACTGCACCCCGCCCAGGCTGACGGCCGGCGCGAAGAGCCGCAGGCGTTCGAGCAGCGCCGCCGCGTCGCCGCGGTACTCGAAGCTGACCATCGCCCCGAAGCCGGACATCTGGCGGGCGGCGACGGCATGGCCGGGATGCGACGGCAGTCCGGGGTAGCAGACCGCCGTCACGGCAGGGTGGGCGGCCAGCATCGCCGCAACGGCAGCTGCGGTATCGACCTGACGCGCGACCCTGAGCGACAGCGTCTTCAGCCCGCGGCGGACGAGGTAGCAGTCGAGCGGCCCCGGCACGTTGCCGACGATCGTCCGGTGCGCCCGCACTCGCTCGTGCATCTCGGCGTCGCCGTAGACGAGGCCGCCGCCGACGACGTCGAGATGGCCCGAGATCGCCTTCGTCGTGCTGTAGAGCGTGATGTCGGCCCAGCGCAGGGGCTGCTGAAGCGCAGGCGTCGCGAAGGTGTTGTCCACCAGCACGACTGCGCCCCGCTGGTGCGCCAGCCGGCAGACGGTCTCGAGATCGGTGACCTTGAGCAGCGGGTTGCTGGGCGTCTCGATCCACACGAGGTGCACGTCGCCGCCGGACGGGCCGAGCGAGGCAGCCGCCCGCTCCGGGTCGGAGAGATCGACGCTGTCGACCTCGATCCCGGCCCGCGCCGCCAGCCCGAACAGGCCGGTCGTCCCGCTGTACACGTCGTCGGAGACGACGACGCGCTGGGACGGCTGAAGGAGCGACAGGACCGTCGACGCCGCCGCCTGGCCCGACGCGAAGACGGTCGCGAAGGGTGCGTCCTCGAGCGCGGCGAGGCATTCCTCGAGCGCCTCGCGCGTCGGGTTCTCGCCGCGCCCGTAGAAATACCGTGGCGGATCCTGGACCGTCCGCTCGTACGTCGTCGCCACGTGGATCGGCGGCACGACGTCCCCGCTTCCGTTCGTCGGCCGCTGCGCCGACTGGACGAGCACCGTGTCAAAGCGCACGCGACGCTCCCGCGACGGCGCGCGCACAATGGACGACGGACGGAAGCACGACGCGCCCGTCGCCTTGCTCGTACCGCCGAGCCGCCGCGGCGAACGCGCCCCACACCCCGGCGTCCTCGACCGACCCGCAGCGGTCGCGGAGCTGCTCGGCCAGCCACGGCGGGAGCACGTCCCGCGAGAAGCGCGCGAACTCGCCCACCGACGCAAACGCGAAACAGGCACGGACGGTCTCGATCTCGACGGCGGCGAACCCCGCCTCCTCGAGCTCGCTGCGCAGCACGCTCGGATCCGCGAGCGCAAAGGGCCCGGGCCCCGGCGCCGGCGGCTCGAGGTCGAGGACCTGCGAGATCACCCGGAAGGCGAGGCTGATCACCGGCACGTCCTGCGGCTCGCCCCACACCGCCGCCGCCAGCACGCCGCGCGGCCGGAGCCGCGCCGCGGCGGCGCGGAGCGCGGCGACGCGATCCGGCGCGAACGGCAGCGCCCAGCGGCTCAGGACGACGTCGAAGCCTTCGTCCGGGAGCACCACCGTCTCGAAGTCGCCGACGACGAACTCGACGTTCGCGATCCCCGCCACGGCACGGCGCGCGGCGGCGACCATCGCGGGCGAGAGGTCGACGCCGACGACGCGGCCGCTCTCCCCCACCGCGCGCGCCGCCGACAGCGCCGGCTCGCCGACGCCGCAGCCGAGGTCGAGCACCGTTTGTCCCGGGTGGATCCCGGCCAGGGCGAGCAGCGCCTCCGTCACCGGGCGCGCCCCACTCTCGAACGCCCTCTGCCAACGCTGCCAGCCCGGACTGACCCCGTCCCAGAGACGACGCTGACCTTCTCTCACCGCGTCGACGGCGACCATCAGAGGAAGCGCGTCGTCGGGTGCTCGCTCGTCCACACGCCGGGCCGCACCGTCGCGAGCGCCTCGCGGACTCGCTCGATCTCGGACTCCGTGTTGTAGACGGCGAACGACACACGGACGGTGCCGAGCAACGCCAGCGCGTCGAGGAACATGCTCGCGCAGTGGACGCCGCAGCGAACCGCGACCCCGAGCGAGTCGAGGTGGCCGCCGACGTCATACGGGTGGATTCCCTCGACGACGAGCGACACGATTCCGGCCGGCTCGTCGGCCGGACAGCCGACCACGTGCACGTGCTCGAGGTCGTCGACCGCGTCGACGAGGCTGCGCACGAGGCGCGCGTCGTGCCCGCGGACGGCCTCCCAGCCGAGCTCGTGCAGGTAGCGGAGCGCCGCGGCGAGGCCGACCGCGCCGGCCACGTTCGGCGTGCCGGCCTCCAGGCGCGCCGGGACCGGCACGTACTCGACCGGGCGATCGCCGTAGACCCCCTTCACGGTGCCGCCACCGACCTGGTACGGCGGCAGCGACGACAGCAGCTCCCTGCGCCCGTAGAGCACGCCGATCCCCATCGGCCCGTAGACCTTGTGCCCCGAGAACGCGTAGAAGTCGGCCCCGAGGTCGACGACGTTCACGGGCAGGTGCGGCACCGCCTGCGCACCGTCGACGACGACGACGGCGCCGGCCTCGTGCGCGGCGGCCGCGAGCTCGCGCACCGGGTTGACGGTACCCAGAACGTTGGAGACATGCGTGATCGCGACGAGCTTCACGCCGTCGCCGATCGCCCGCTCGAAGTCCGAGGGCTCGATCCGTCCCGCGGCGTCCACGGGGACGGTGACGAGTGCGGCGCCGGACGACTCGCAGAGACGCCGCCACGGGAGGAGGTTGCTGTTGTGCTCCATCCCAGTGACGACGATCCGGTCCCCCCGCCGCACGAGCTCCCGGCCGAGCGTGTCGGCGAGAAGGTTCAGCGCGTCGGTCGTCCCGCGAGTGAAGACGACCTCGTCCGGCGCCTCCGCGCCGATCGCCGCCTGTACGGCCGACCGCGCATCCTCGAGGCAGGTCGACGACTGCATGCTCAGCTGGTAGTAGCCGCGGCCGACGTTGCTGTTGCTCGTCGCGTAGTACTCGGTCATCGCGTCGAGAACACATCTCGGCTTCTGTGTGGTCGCCGCATTGTCGAGATACGCAAGCGGCCGTCCGCCGACACGCGTCGCCAGGATGGGGAACTCGTCCCTGATCGTCTGCGGCGAGAACGCCTCGAGCACGGCGGCGCCGCTCATGCCGCCTCGAACGCGAACATGCGCCGGAACGCGGCGACGTCGCCCGGGTCGGCCGCGTAGACCTTCTGCTCGGGGTAGGGTCGCGCACTGGGCGGCACGTATGCGCCGTCCCCGGGCCCCGGCACGCTCCCGTCGTCGGCGCGGACGTGCGGGCCGAAGTAGAACCAGCACGTCTGCGCCACCTGCTCCGTGAAGAGCACGGTCCGCACCTCCGGTGAGTGCAGCGCCATCTGGCAGTAGGCGGCGCGCAGCTCGCCGACGGGGCCGAAGCTGCAGCCGAGCATGACGTGCCCGAACAGGTCGTGGACGGCCCGCAGCAGGTCGTTCCAGGCGAGCGGGACACCGGCGGCCTCGACATCCGACGGCTCTCGAAGCGGGTGGTAGCCGGAGCTGCCTGCCGGGCCGTGCGCCGTCCGCGTCGGAAGCACGTGGATCGTCCTCGTCGCGCGGACGCTCGTCGTGAGCTCGTCGGAGCTGCGATACGGCTGGCCGCGGCCGAGCCACGGACGAACGACGAAGCCGGCCGCGACAACGTCGGCGAACAGACTCCGGAGCTCGTGCTTCGTCCGCTCGTACCGGGCGGCCAGGCCGTGGTCGAGCGCAAGCCGCGGCGCGCGCTCGTGCCGGTCGGCGACTGCGCGGCAGAGCTGCTCGTCGAGATCGACGCCCGCCGTGCCGCACCGACCGAGGTCCTCCGGTGGCCAGACGTCGTCGCCGGCCGCGCGCTCGCGAAAGCCCGCGCCCACCCGCACCAGGTCGGCGACCGCCGGATGCGCGGGCGCGGCGACACTCATGATAAGAAATCATATAGTAGTCGGGCCTGAAGGGTCAAACCGTCCCTCTTCACTTGAGATGTACATAGAATCTCAGCTACGCTCGGGCTCATGAGCGACCGCGTCGGCGCCGGAGGCGCAAGCACCGTGGCGAACGAGCTGCCGGCGCCGGGCGAGTACCCGTGCGGCCTGACCTGGGACGGCACGCACCTGTGGCATTCCGACCAGGCTGCGGCGAGCGTCTACGCGATCGACCCGACGGTCGGCTCCGTCGTCCGTGCGTACCACTGCGGCTGGGTGCGTGCGGACCTGACCTACGACGGGAGCCTGCTCTGCCAGATCGGAGGCAGGCCCAAGCGCCTCGTCCTGATCGAGGCCGAGACCGGCCGGATCGCCGGCTTTCGACCCATCCTCCCTGCGAGCGGGCGCGTCACCGGCGCCGAGATCGGGCCGGAGGGACTGTGGCTCGTCCTGCGCGAGCCGAACGTCGTTCAGCTGCGGGACTATCCGTCGCTGACGATCCTGCGTGAGCACGCGGTGCCGGGGGCATCGCCTTCGGGTCTCGCCTGCGCCGACGGCAGGGTCGTGTACGGCGACTTCGAGTCGGGCACGCTCCACGTGCTCGACGCTGCGACGGGCGAGCACGTCCGGTCGATCGAGCTCGACGCGCATCCGACCGGGATTACCTGGGACGGGCACCGCCTGTGGTACTGCGACTTCCACGCGCGCGCCATCAGGACGCTCGACCTCACGGCCGCGTCGTAGCTACGCGTGCCAGATGCGCGAGGAGACGATCGTCTGACCCGCGTCCAGGTCGGGCAGCGTGACCTGAACGCGCCACGGGTCGAGCCGGACGACCTCGAAGGTCGGGTCGGCGGGACCGCCGGGCCAGGCCGCCAGCGGGTCGAAGCCCAGACGGATCGCCTTGGCCGCCATCACGTCCCACGCCTGCTGCTTCGCGTCGGCGTCCTCGACCCAGGCCGCGCGGCAGTCGGCGTAGACGACACGGTGCCTCGGCGTCCAGTACGAGCACGAGACGAACGGGTCGGCGGCAAGATGTGCCGTCCAGAGCGGCGTCCTCCGCGTGGTGATCCTGCCGACCGGCACGCCGTCCTCGACGGCCCACGCGACGTGCATCATGCGGCTCCGCGGCCGGCGGCGGCGATCGACGGTGGCGACCGTGCACCAGATGATCTCGTCCGTCACGTCGAAGAAGTCGTTCTCGAGATCGGCGAAGTCCTCGACCTCGCGGTGCAGCTGCTGCTCGAGCTGCGTCACAGCGTGACCCCGGCAGGCGGCGCCTTGTCGCCGACGACGGTCAGCACGACATCGTGCTCCAGCAGCGCCTTCGCCGCGCAGAGCACCATCGTGAACCCGCCCGTCGAGTCGAGGGCCCTGGCGACCACCTCGTCGCCGCTGCCCCGCAGGCCGGACTCCCTCGCCTGGACGTAGGTGCCGGTCTCCCCGGCCGGCAGGAACCGCATCTCGACTCTCGTCCGGGACTCTCTCGGCCCCCACTGGAAGACGACCCGCCGGTTCTCCTCGAACTCGGACACGTCGACCTCGGTCGAGACGCCGTACATGTCCCAGTGCCATTCGACCGTCGCTCCCGGCGCGAGGCGGCCGGTACTCCGGGTGAACCAGAACCGCGTCGTAACGTCCGGGTCGACGAACGCCTCGAACACGGTCTCCGGCGGCCGCCGGATGAGCATGCCCGTCTCGACCGTCGGCGTCTTCGTCAGCACGAGCTCAGCAGTCACGGCCATTCACGTCCCTTCTTCGTCGCGGATTCTAAAGCTACCGCTACCTCAGAGCAAGATATTTGGCGGGTTGAAGACAGTAAAGCTTGAGTTTATAGTAGTGCGATGGCGACGACGGAGCGGGCAGCGTCCCGGCCACGGCTCGGCGGCATCCTCCGACTGTACGGCCCCGGAAGCATGGACCACGTCGACCCGGCGAGCTCGTACTACGCGCTCTCGGGGCAGTTGATCAGGCTGTTCGCGCGGCAGCTGTTCACGTATCCCTGCGAGCGCGACCTGCGCAGCCCGCGCGCGATCACCCCGACGCCCGACGTCGCGGCGGAGACGCCGACCCGCGAGAACGGCGGCATCAGCCGCGACGGCGCGACCGTCACGATCCGCCTCCGCCCGGGCGTGCTCTGGAACACGACGCCGCCCCGCTCCGTCACGGCCGCCGACTTCGTACGCGGGTTCAAGCGGATGTGCTGCCCCGTCACGTGTGCGGGCGCGATCGCGTACTACACGAGCAGCATCCGCGGCATGGCCGAGTTCTGCGCGCGCTACGCGGCGGCGGTCGGACCCGACGCGACGGCCGGGGAGCTGGCTGCGTTCCAGAACGCGAACGAGATCGCCGGCATCCACGCCCTCGACGAGCGGACGCTCGTGTTCGAGCTCGTCAGGCCGGCGAACGACTTCCTGAACATCCTCTCGATGACGTTCGCGTCCGCGGCGCCGATCGAGTACGACGCCTACGTTCCCGACAGTCCCGCGTTCCGCGCCGGCACGATCTCCAATGGGCCGTACCAGCTCGACCACTATGTCCACGGCCGCGAGCTCCGCATGTCACGCAACCCGGCGTGGCGACAGGAGAGCGATCCCGTGCGCCGTCAGCATCTCGACGGCGTGCACGTGCTGATGGAGAAGGTGACGCAGGACGAGGTGCGTGCCCGCATCGCCGCCGGCGATGCCGACCTCTCGTGGGCGTCGCCCGTCACCGAGCCCTACGACGTTCCGCCGACCGACGCGGGGAACGATCTCGGCTACGCGCTGAATCCGTACCTCGTCTTCAACATGCGCAGCCCGAACTGCGACGGCGCACTCGCGAAGCTCGAGGTGCGGCAGGCGATCGCGTGCGCGATCGACAAGACCGCGATCGCGGACATCTTCCACGACCTCGAGGCCGGCACCGTGATGCGTCCGGCCCAGAGCGCGGTGCCGCCCGGCAACGACGGCAGCAGCGGCTTCAACCCGTACTCGACACCGGGCGACCGAGGCGACCCGGAGCGTGCCCGCGCGCTCTTGCGCAGGGCCGGCTACGAGAGCGGCCTGACGCTGGTTGCGCTCCATCGCGACGTCGACGCCAACCCGAGGGTCGCGCGGTCGTACGCGGCCGACCTCGCGAAGTGCGGGATCGCGACGGAGCTCGTCGCAGTCGGACACGCGCGGTACTACGAGTTCCTGCAGAACCCCGCCAACGCGATCGCCGGAGCCTGGGACATCTCGGCGCCGTCGTGGACGCCGGACTGGTTCGGGAACAACGGACGCGCGTTCCTGCAGCCGATGTTCCAGACGAACGAGTCCCGCGGCACGAGCAACTACGGGCTCTACAGCAACCCGAGAGTCGACCGGCTGATCGAGCAGGCGCTCGCGTCGCCGGACCGTGACGAGGCGCGGGCGATCTGGGAGCAGGTCGACCGGCAGGTCATGGCCGACGCCGCGATCGTGCCGCTGCTCGTCCACGCGCCGACGATCCCGCATCTCTCGGGCAGCCGCGTCCGGAACGCGATCGCGATGCCGACGATCGACCGCTGGTTCGACCTGTCGAATCTCTGGCTCGACCCGCCGTACGACGAGTGGGAGCAGCGATGACGTCGCTCGAGACCCGTGTACCGCTCCTGGGCCGCGCCGGTGCGCGCGCACGGCGCGGCGGAACGCTGAGGCTCGTCGGCGCCGGAGACGTCGACCATCTGGACCCCGCACTCGCCTACCACACGGTCACGCGCGGCATCGTCCGCGCCTTCACGAGACAGCTCGTCACGTACCGGTCGACGTCGGACGTCGCGCGCGCCGGCGAGATCGTGCCGGATCTCGCCACGGCGGCAGCCGGCCCCGTCGACACGGACGGGCGCCGCTACCGCTTCGTGCTCAGGGAGGGCGTCCGGTGGGAAGGCGGCGCGCCGGTCACGGCCGCCGACGTGGCGAGGGGGATCAAGCGGCTCGCGCATCCGTCGGCGCCGAGCCCGGGCCTGCCCTACTTCCTGAGCACGGTCGAGGGACTGGTCGAGCTTCGGGATTCGCTGCTCGAGGCCGGCGGCCGACCCGAGGCGATCGCGGAGGCGATCGAGTCGACGGACGTACGCGGCCTCGACGTCGAGGACGACAGGACGATCGTGATCACGACGGTCGACCCCGTCTCCGACTTTCTCAACGTCCTCGCGCTGCCGTTCGCGACTCCCGCGCCGCTCGCGTACCTCTCCCACGTGCCAGGGAGCCGCGAGCTCGAGCAGCAGCTGGTCTCGTGCGGCCCGTACCTGATCGCCGAGTACCGGCCTGCGAAGCGCATCCGCCTCGAGCGCAACCCGGCGTGGTCGCGCGCGACCGACGAGGTGCGGTCGGCGTACGTCGACGTGATCGACGTGCACGAGGGGTTGTCCGAGGACGACGCGTACGAGCAGGTGATGGCCGGGTCGGCCGACATGCTGTGGGACACGCAGCCGCCGACCGAGCGCCTGCCGGGCCTGTTCGCGACGAACGACCCGCGGCTGCGCGTGTGCCTCGCCGGCCTGCTGAGCCCCTACATCGCGATCAACGTCCTCAGCCCCAACGCGGGCGGGGCGACCGCCAAGGTCGAGGTGCGGCGGGCGCTGCAATACGCGGTCGACAAACAGGCCGTCGCCGCCATCTGGGGCGGGCCGCGGCTGAACACGATCGCCCATCAGCTCCTGCCGCCGCTGAGCAGCGCGCATCGCGAGCGCCGGCTGTACGAGTCGGACGGCGACCGCGGGGCGCCGGAGGTCGCGCGCAGGCTGCTGTACGCCGTCGGCTACCCCGAAGGGCTGACCCTCAAGCTCGTGTTCCGCAATCGCGACATCCACCCGGCGACCGCCGAAGCCGTCCGGGACGCGCTGGCGCGCGCAGGCGTGACCGTCGAGCTCGTACCGGCGCCGATCGAGGCGTTCTTCGCCGACTACCTCGCGTCGACGGACGCGGCGCGGGCCGGCGCGTGGGACATCGCGCTGACGGGATGGGAGGCCGACTGGAACGGCAACAACGCACGCGTGTTCCTCCAGCCGCTCTTCGACAGCACCCACGTCTCCGAGAACGACGACTGGGGTGCGAACTTCGGCCACTACTCGAGCGCGACCGTGAACGAGCTCCTCGCCGCGGGCCTGCACTGCCCCGACGAGGCGAAGGCGAACCGGCTGTTCGCCGAGGCCGAGCAGCAGATCATGCGCGACGCGGCGATCGTGCCGATCCTGTTCGCGAACCAGTACTGGCTCCACTCGGCGCGCGTGCGCGACTGGCTGCCGTACCCCGTGCTCAACGGCGACCTCACGAACCTTTGGCTCGCGGACGCGTGACGGGCGGATCAGGCGGGCGCGAGCAGCTCGTCGAGGTCGACCTCGACGGGCCGCAGCCGCCGGGCGCCGTAGTCGCAGTACCACAGCCGCGCGCCGTCCCACGTCAACCCCGTCGGACCGCCGTCGACCGGAATCGTCCTCACGATGCGTCGCTCGTCGGGATCGACGACGTTGAGTCGAGCGTCCCGGTGATTCGCGAAGACGACGAGCCTGCCGACGACCGTCATGTCCGCGACGTCCTCGGACACCGGGATGCTCAGGATCGGCGCGTGATCGCCGTGACGGCGGAGGTCGAGCACGGGCGGGCGCTGGTACCCCGTCCAGAGCCCGGCGGCCGTGTCGCACAGACCGCACAGCTCGCCGCCCGGACGGGGGTTCGGCGTTTCCTCGAGCGTCTGCCCGGACTCCGGGTCGAGCGTGCGCAGGCGCTTGTCCTCGCCGACCACCTGCACGAGCCCGGTGCCGCCGGCCGTGGCGGTGAGCCCCGTCCGGACGCCGGGGCACGGCAGGCGCCGCACGACCTCGCCGGACTCCGGGTCGACCGCCAGGATCTCCTCGAGCCCGGAGTCGGAGTACCAGAGGAGACCGTCGAGCCACGCCAGGCCGCACAGGTGCTCCCCCTCGACCGTCACGCCGGCAGCCGTCTGTTCCGTCGTCATGCCGACACCTCCTCGAGAGCGGCGTCCGCGACGCGGATCGCCGTGATGTCGCACGCGTAGCCGAGTGCCGGCATCGGCACGGCGTCGCGGACGCGCGCACTGCTGCGTGGCGGCACCGCCGGCGGACGGAAGAGCAGCGGCACGACGACCGCCTGCTCCAGCACGTGCCGCTCGACCTCGTGCCAGGCGGCGGTCGCGACCGCGGGAGCCTCGACCGCGGCCTCGAGCGCGCGCTCCACGAGAGCGTCCGTCTTCTCGTCGCTCCAGCCCCCGAGATTGCCCGGCGCGCCCGAGGCGAACATCTGCTCGAGGAACACGCGGCCGTTGCGGTAGTGCCACGCGGCGCAGCATCGGTGCCACATCACGTCCCAGCGCGGCGCCGCGGACCCGTGCGGGTCGCGCACCAGCTCGTCGAGGTCCGGCCGATCGAGCGCGAACAGTCGCACCTGCACGCCGACGCGCGCGAGCTGGTCGGCGCACGCGCGCGCGACGAGCGCGTGCGGCCCGCAGCGCTCGTGCACGCCCGTCAGCGTCAGACCGCCGAGGTCGCCACCGGTTCCGCGATCGTCCGCGGACGGCGGCCGGTGCCCGTCGTTGTTCGGCGGCACGACGCCGCTCGCGGCCCGGCAGCCGGCCGTCGCGAACGTGCGCGCGAGCGCGTCCCGGTCGATCGCGGCCGTGATCCCGCGCCGGACGGCGACGTCGCGAAGCGCGTCGCTGCCTGTGGTGAGGTTGAACACGAGGTACGGATCGAGGTCCCAGCTCAGCGCGGCCGCCGGTGCCGCTCCCTCACCCGACAGCGCGATTCCCCACGGCAGGTCGGCTCCACCGGCGTCGAGGCGCGCGGCGACCTCGCCCGCGTCCGTGTCCGCACGGGTGACGACGACCGCGTCGATGGGCCGCCGCCGTACCGGGTCCGCGTCCGGAGACCAGACCGGGTTCGGCTCGAGCCGTAGCTCCTTGCCCGGCACATGCCGCCCGACGCGGTACGGCCCGTTCGAGCACAGCCTCGGTGTCAGGTCCGGGCTCCCGGGCAGATGGGCGTCGTGCTCCTGGGGCACCGCGGACGTGCACGGGAGCGCGAGCATGTGCACGAAGTCCGGCGAGGCGCGGACGACCTCGATCACGAGCGACTCGTCGTCGAGCGCGAAGATGCCGGAGATCTCGTGCGCGTTCTGGTATGCGGCGGCCGCCTCCGCCGACGTCGGCCGCGCGTTCGCGAAGCCGTCGCAGAACTCGGCGAAGCCGCGGACGGTGCTGCGGAAGAACGGCAGCGCGGGCGAGCGGGTGAGCGGGTTGGCGAGACGCTTGAATCCGCGGACGAAGTCGTGCGCCGTCACCGGGCGAGGCGGCGAGGTGTCCCAGTAGACGTCGCGTCGAAGGTGGACGACGTAGCTCCGCTGGCTCGCACCGAGCCCCGCGTTGTACGTCGAGGGGACGTCGAGCGCAACATCGGGCGCCGGCAGGACCGACTGCCACTCGCGCAGGTCGCGGCGCGGGGCGTAGCTGAGGAGCTGGCGGGAGACGAGCCGGACGAGCTGGGCCGCGTCCGGACGCGCGGCGACGGGATCGAGGCGGTCGAGGTCGCCCGGGCCGTAGAGCCTGAGCGTCAACCGAGCTCCTGTGCGACGCGCGCGATCGTTGCGACGGCGTGATCGAGCTCGTCGGCGTCGTTGAAGACGTGCGCGCAGATCCGCGCGGCGTAGTGCTGGTGCGGCGAGCTCGGAACGTCGAACTCGGTCCAGCGAATCCAGATCTGGTGCTCTGCGGCGAGCCGCTCCGTCAGCGCCGCGATCTTCTTCACGTTGAGGCCGTCGAGCGGATCACGGAACGGGTTGAACGCGATCAGCGGGCTCCGCAGCCGCGCATCGGCCCCCGGCGAGTACATCGCGTCCTCACCGAAGCGCTCGAGGACCTGCTCGCGCGCGTGGTCGGCCAGCTCCATGATCCGCCGCTCGATCCGGTCGCGGCCGATCTCGTCCCAGAGTGCGCATGCCCGCGCGAGCGCGGCGCCGCGCGCGAGGTTCGCGCTGCCGGCGCTCTGCAGGAAGTCGCCCACGTCGTAGCTCTCGACGGACGTCGTCGAGCGCGGCGGAGGGCTTCCGACCATCGGGTACCACGTGGAGATGAGCGGCCAGATCGTCGGCAGCGGCAGCGGGTTGAACTCCGGGAACACCTTGTTGCGGACGTAGAGGATCCCGCTGCCGAGCGGACCGCACTGGTACTTCGCGCCGGAGCAGGTGATGAAGTCGGCGCCGCTGGCGCGCAGATTGCAATCGAGCATCCCGGCGACCAGCGCCCCGTCGACCACCGTCGTCAGGCCGTGGCGCTGCGCGAGCTCGCACAGCGCGCGCAGCGGCATCATCGTGCCCGTCCAGAGGGTGATCGCCGAGAATGCGAGCACCTTCGTCCGCGGCGTGATCGCCTCCTCGAACAGCGCCACGAGCTCGTCCGCCGAGACGCGGTATCCCGACGGCGGCGTCAGCACCTTCAGCGACAGCCCGTGCCGGTTCCTGACGAGGTTCAGGTTCGAGAGCACCGAATAGCACTCGTGCGTCGTCGCGATCGCCTCGTCGCCGGCGTGGAGGTCGAGGCCGTTGATGACACGCGCGACAGCCTCGGTCGCGTTGTGGCTGATGACGATCTCGTCGCCGTCCACGCCGTACGAACGGCCGATCGCGGCCCGGTGCTCTCTGAAGAGCGTCGGCCCGTAGACGTCCCCGAGGCTTCCGGCCCACTCTCGCGTGACACGGTCGTACTCCTCGTGCACGACGTGCGGCATGACGCCGACCGTTCCGGAGTTGAGATGGATCGCACCCGGCTCGAGCGCGAACAGCGCCCGGATCTCGTCCCAGTCCGCGCTCCGCAGGGACGCGCCCCGCTGCAGCGTCTCGACCGTCATGCGTCGACCAGCTCGTGCTCGAACGCTCCCGAGGCGATCCCCTCGAGCATCGGCACGATCTCGGCGGGCGACGGCAGCGCGGCGATCTCCGCCTTCAGCTCCGCTGCGACCCTCCGCAGCCGGGCGTCGTCGAGCAGCTCATGCAGCGCCGCCGAGTCGAGCTCGTCGATCTCCAAGACGAGCGCCGCGCCGCGCCTGCGGAGCAACTCGGCCTCCGCCGCCGCGTCGGTCAGTCCCTCCGGCAGCGCCAGCTGCGGGATGCCGAGGGCGCAGCAGGTGAGCGCGGAGCCGCTGCCGCCGTGATGGACGGCGGCCGTGCACGTCTGGAGCAGTGCGTTGAGCGGCATCCAGCCGAGGATCCGGACGTTCGGCGGCAGCTCGCTCGCCGGAACGCGATCCGGATCGCCGGTGGCGATGACGAACTCCGCGTCGACGCCGGCCGCGGCTGCGGCAAGTCGCGCGAGCCCGCCGGATCCGTGCGCTGCCTCGAGCGACCCGAAGCTGACGGCGACGCGCGGCCGCTGCGGCGGCTCGAGCAGCCAGTCCGGCAGCACCGCACCGCCGTTGTACGGGACGTAGCGCATCGAGATCGAGGAGCCGGGGCTCTCGACGACGCTCGGCGGGGCGAGGTCGATCGTCTCGATCCCGGCCGGAACCTCCAGCCCGTGGCGCCGGAATGCGATCCCCGCCGGCAGCTCGCGGAGGAGCTCCGGGCTGTACCGGCACAGCGTGAAGTTGAACGACACGGCGGGGATTCCGTGCCTCGCCGCAACGAGCGCTCCGACGCCGAGGATCGGGTCGTAGACGACGAAATCGGGCGCGAGTCGCTCGGCGAGGTCGACGTGCGCGTCGACGTACGGGTCCCACGCCGCGACGATCCTGGACTTCCGCTCGTTGAGGGCGGCGACCGGATCGCCGTCCGCGGGCACGAAGAGATCGGGGAGGTCGCGGCAGAACTGCTCGTACATCTGCTGCGTGGTCACGCTGGGCAGCGCGTCGGCCACCGCCAGGCCCGCGCCGGCGAGCCCGAGCCCGTCGCCTGCCGTCACGCAGACGACCTCGTGACCGGCCGCCCGAAGCGCCCACGCGAGCGGCACCATCGGAAACGAATGCCCGACCGCCGGGGCCGGCATGAAGAGCACGCGCATCCCGGTCACGCTGCCCGGTGGCCGGTGACGACGACGTACCCGATCTTGTCCCGGTAGATCGGGAGCAGGATCGACATCGCCTGTCGTTGCTCTTCGACGCGCTCCTCGCCGAACGCCTCCACGAAATGACTGCGCTGGCGGTCGAGCCGATCGAAGTAGGCGGCGTACGTGGGCCGGATGCGGTCGCCGCAGTCGACCACGCCGTCGACGACGACTCCGCTCGCCCGGACGAGCTCGAGCAGCGCCGACCGGCGCAGGGGCGGCTGCATCGCGCCGGCGAGGAGGATCTCCACCTCCTCCTCCGCGAGGGGATCTTCCTCGACGAACTCCGTCAGCACGATTCGGCCGCCGGGCCGCACGACGCGAACCGCCTCCCGTAGCCAGCGGCCGCGGTCGCCCGCGTGCTGGAGCGACTGGAACACGAGGACGGCGTCGAAGCTCGCGTCCCCGAACGGAAGCTCGGCCGCGTCCCCGAGCTCGACCTCGACCTGTCCGCGGACGCCCGAGGCCTGCACGCGCCGCCGCGCCTCCTCCACCTGCCACCGGCTGTTCGTGATGCCGGTGATGCGCGCGTCGACACGCTGGGCGAGGCGGATCGCCGGCATGCCGACGCCGCAGCCGACGTCGAGCGCGTGCTGTCCCGGCTCCAGGTCGAGCTGCGCTCCGACGACGTCCGTGAGGCGGTTGATCGCCTCGAGCAGGGGCGCCCGATCGTCGTCGCCGTGCCAGTAGCCGACGTGGATGTTGCCGCCCATCACCTCGATCAGGCCGCCCATCTGGTCGTAGAAGCCGCCGATGTCCTCGACCGGGCGCGCTTCGGTCGTCGCCACGGCATCCTCCCTTCCGTTCGCCTGACAGCTTTAGTATCATATAGTTTTACCGATGGCTGTCCAACAGAAGGCGGACGTCGGCGTCGAACGCTTGAGAAACCGCGGCGGCAACGCCACGGTCGGCGATCTCCGCGGGCTGCCGCTCGGCGAGATCGCGGACGCAGCGCTCGCAGGGGCGGCGGTGCGGGGGTCGGCCTGGACGAGCGTCCGCGCCCACCGCGTCCGGCGCGCGGAGCTCCGGCTTCGCGACGGCGGGCTCGCCGGCAGCCGGGAGGCGACCTCGAGCGGAGTCGCGGTCTCGGTCGTCCTCGGCGGCGTTGCCGGCTTCGCCGCGCGCGACGAGCCGACGCCCGCGGCCGCGGCCGCCGCCGCCCGGGCCGCGGTCGACGGCGCGCGCGTGTTGCGTCCGCTCGCGGGCGAGCAGCTCTCGCTCGCGGACGAGCCCGTGCACCGCGAAGCAGTCTGGCGCTCGGCGTACGAGACCGATCCGTTCCGAGTGGAGGAGTCGGAGAAGCTGGCGGTGCTCGCGGAGTGGAGCGGCCGGCTGCTCGCCGCTCCGCAGGTCGACCACGTCTACGCGAAGCTCGTCGCCGTCCGCGAGGACGTGTTCTACGCGGACGCCGCCGGGACGTCGGCGCTGCAACACCGGGTGCGGCTCTATCCGCAGCTGATCGCCGTCCGCACGGGCGGCCCGGCGGTCGCCACGATCAGGACGCTCGCGCCGCCGTCCGGCCGCGGCTGGGAATACGTCTCCGGGGCGGGCTGGGACTGGAACGCCGAGCTCGCCGCGATTCCGGAGTGGCTCGACGAGAAGTCACGCGCTCCCGCGGTCGAGCCCGGCCGGTACGACCTCGTGCTCGACCCGACGAACCTCTGGCTGACGCTGCACGAGTCGGTGGGCCACGCCACGGAGCTCGACCGGGTGCTCGGCGCGGAGGCCGGCTATGCAGGGACGTCGTTCCCCGGCTGCGAGCGCCTCGGCGAGCTCGAGTACGGCTCCAGTGCCATGAACGTCACGGCCGACCGGACGGCGGACCACGGCCTCGCCACCGTCGGCTTCGACGACGAGGGCGTCGCCGCGCAGGAGTGGGACATCGTGCGCGACGGCGTCCTCGTCGGCTACCAGCTCGACCGCGCCGGCGCCCGGCGGCTCGGTCTCCCCCGCTCCAACGGCTGCACGTACGCGGACTCCGCCGAGCACGTACCGATGCTCCGCATGGCGAACGTGTCGCTGCAACCCGCGCCGGGCGGCCCGTCGACCGGCGAGCTCATCTCCTCCGTCGAGCACGGGCTGTATGTCGTCGGCGACGACAGCTGGTCGATCGACATGCAACGGCTGAACTTCCAGTTCACCGGCCAGCGCTTCTACCGGATCGAGCACGGGCGGCTGGCCGGCCAGGTGCGCGACGCCGCGTACCAGTCGTCGACGCCCGAGCTCTGGCATGCACTCGAGGCCGTCGGCGGGCCGGAGACGTACCGCCTGATGGGAGCCGACCAGTGCGGCAAGGGGCAGCCCGGCCAGCTCGCCGCGGCCGGTCACGGCTGCCCCTCGGCGATCTTCCGCGGCATCCGTGTGCTCCGCACCGACGGGAGGGCTTGAGGTGGCGCCGCTTCGTCCGCAGGAGCTCGCCGAGCGGGCGCTCTCGCTCGCGACGTGCGACGCGTGCATCGCCGTCGCCACGCACGCGACCGCGGCGAACATCCGCTGGGCGAACAGCACGTTGAGCTCCGACGGCGACGTGAGCACGACGCACCTGACCGTCGTCGCGGTGCACGAAGGCGTATCCGGCTCGGCGATCGGCGTCATCTCCTGCAACGGCGCCCGCCGCGCCGACGTCGAACACCTCGTTCGCCGCGCCGAGGCGGTCGCACGTGCGGGAGCGCCGGCGGGCGACGCCGAGCCGCTGCTCGGGGATCGTCCCGCCTCTCCGAACTGGGACGACCCCCTGCCCGAGACGTCGCTGCGCACGTTCGAGCCGCTCGTCCCGCGGCTCGCGGACGCCCTGCGGAGCATGCGGAGCGAGGGCCTGCGGTTGTCGGGCTTCGCCTCGCACGCCGTCGAGTCGACGTTCCTCGCGACGTCGACCGGGCTGCGGCTCCGCCACGACGACGCCTGGGGGTCGATCGAGGCGACGGCCGCGCCGGCCGACCGCGCGTGCTCCGTGTGGACCGCGACGACGACGCGGGACTTCGCCCACGTCGACGTCGGCGAGCTCGAAGCCGCCCTTCGCCGCCGCCTCGAGTGGGCACGACGGCGCGTCGAGCTGCCGGCCGGACGATACGAGACGTTGCTGCCTCCGGCAGCCGTCTCCGACCTGATGGCCTACCTCTACGCGTCGGCAGGCGCGCGGGGCGCGCTCGACGGCCGCACCGTCTTCAGCGACGGAGACGGCGGGACGCGTGTCGGGGAGCGGCTGAGCGCCGCGCCGTTGACGCTCCGCAGCGATCCCGGCGACCGGCGACTCGAGTGCCGCGACTTCGTCGCGTCGTGCGAGTCGAGCGAGACGATGTCCGTCTTCGACAACGGGCTGCCGCTGCGGCCGACGAGCTGGATCGAGAGCGGAACGCTGCGCGCGCTCGTGCAGACGCGCGGGACGGCGGGCGCGAGCGCCCTCGCGACGACCCCGTGGATCGGCAATCTGATCCTCGAGGGAACGCAGGGAGAGCGGACGCTCGACGAGATGATCGCCGCCACGGACGAGGGACTGCTCCTCACGTGCCTGTGGTACATGCGGGAGGTCGACTCGCGCCGGCTCGTGCTGACGGGCGTGACGCGCGACGGGACGTTCCTCGTCCGGAACGGCGAGGTCGTCGCCGCCGTGAACAACTTCCGTTACAACGAGAGCCCGGTCGAGCTGCTCGGTCGGGTCGTGGAGTCGGGGCGGGTCGAGCCGACGATCGGCCGCGAGTGGGGGCAGTACGTCCGGACCGCGATGGCGCCCCTCCGCGTCGACGGCTTCAACATGTCGTCCGTCAGCGACGCGGTCTGAGCGTCTCCGCACACACGGCTTCGCCGTCGAAGGCGAGCGACTTCTGGGTCAGCCACTCGTGCGCCGCCGTGGCAAAACCACGGTCGCCGCAGCCCGAGCCGCCGACGTGCACCCGCAGCGGCTCGAAGAGCGCGGCGGCGGCCGCGTCGAGCCGGTCCGCGAGCAGGTCTGCGACCTCCGCCGCGATCTCCTCGAAGTAGAACTCGAGCAGCTCGACGGGAACCGCGTCGAGATCCTCACGCGGCGATACGACCGCTTCGGGGACGCGCTCGACGCGAAGCTCGATGTAGTCGAGAAGCGCCGCCGCCAGCTCGACCGCGCGGACGACGTCGCCGGTCCGACTCTCGAGCCGGACCAGGTTGTGCGCGATCTGCAGGCGATGCGCGCTCGTGAACGTGTACCCGTGGTCGCGCGCGAGGATCCCGTCCAGCGACGAGGCGTGGAGGAGCAGCGCGCGCGCCCGGCCATACCGTCCGCAGCGATACTCGACATACGCCTCGACGGGCTCGAGCAGCGCGGTGGCGAGCATCGTCGTCCCCTCGGACAGCAGCGGACTCCGCGCGAGGGCGCGGGCCGAGCGGAGCGCGGGCCGCGTGTCGGCGATCCGCCCCTCCCGCGCCGCGACGAGGCCCGCCTCTCGAGCCTCGGCGTAGTCGAGGAGCGTCTCGACCTCGTCCGGAGCGACGCGCAGGGCAAGCTCCTCGTCGAGGAGCGCGCCGATCCCGCCGGGTGGCGCGGCCGCCGTCGTCATGCCGGCCGCCTCGCCTGGAAGACGCCGCGCGTCAGCACGGGACGCGCCACCTCCTGGAAGTCGAGTCCCGGGTCGAGTGCGCGCACCGTCCCCTCGACGACGAGCAGCGAGAGCAGTGGGAAGACGAGCTCGGTCGCCGCCATCAGGCCGAACCGCCGCTGGAGGTCGAACATCTCCGCGGCGAACGCGATCAGGCTGAAGTCGCGCGCGGCGACCCGTGCGTTGCGCTCGACCAGATCCGCCAGTCCATCGCTGAATGCATCGAGGTCGGCGTCGGGAGCGACGGCCGACGCGCTCTTCACGACGATCTCCGCGCAGCGCCGGCCGCGCCCGAGCGACATGTTGAGGAAGAACTCGGCGAACAGCCGACGGAGCCGGTCCGAGAGCTGGACGGTGAAGCCTGCGTCGAGGATGACGACCTCCCCGGAGCTCGTGACGTAGAGGTTGCCGGGGTGCAGGTCGCAGTGGACGAAGCCTTCGACGAAGATCATCTCGTAGACCGCGGTGAGCGCGCTGCTCGCGAACCGACTCGCCGCGCTCGGCGTGAGCCGCTCGACCGTCCGCCGGTCGAGCTCCGGGATGTACTCCATGACGATCGCTCCGTCGCGGCACAGCTCGGGCTCGACGGCGGGGATCCACATGCGCGGCACCACGGCGAGCATCTCGCGCAGGCGCGCGAGCGCCGCCGCCTCCGCCGCGAAGTCGATCTGGCCGCGGACGGCGGCTGCGACCTCGGCGGCGAGGAGCTCGAGCGGGACGCCTCGGAAGGCGCGCAACCGTCCGGCCGCGCGCATCGTTCGCGTGAACAGCGCGAGGTCGCGGGAGATCGTTTGCTCGATTCCCGGCCGTCGCAGCTTGACCGCGACCTCGCGGCCGTCGTCGAGCACGCCGCGATAGACGCACGCGATGCTGCCGCTCGCCTCCGGAACGTCGTCGAGCTCGCGGAAGACGGCATCGTCGTAGAGATCGGCAAACGCGCTGCGCGCGGCCGCCGGCGTCATCGGCGCGACATCGGCGTGCAACCGGCGCAGCTCGTCGCAGAGGGGCGCCGGCAGGACGTCGCGCCGCGTGCCGAGGATCTGCCCGACCTTGACGAAGACGGGGCCGAGCTCCTGGACGACGGCGACGACCCGCCGGCTCAGGTACCGGCCCGCGTGCGCGCGGCGGCCGGTCAGCCGGAGCGCGAGCGCGACGCACGCCGCCGGGACGATGCGCCACGCGACGAGAACGGCGACGTGCACGCCGCGCCCGGCGACGGCGAGCGTCCCGTGGCCCGGAGGTGCGTCGGCGCGGCGAGAGTCCGCCGACGCCGGGGCTAACGCGTCGACAGACACTGCTCATGCTTCCGGGCGAGCCCGCAACTCAGACGCCAGTCGGTCGCGACGCGGATGTTCGTTGGTCGCTGCACCTCGACTCGGATCTCGTCCCCGGGGACCACATCCGTGTACTGCATCGGCCAGACGCAGACCGCCCAGTTGCAGCCCGAGTAGCTCGGGAAGTTGGAGAGCTCGATCCCCGGCACGAGCGTCGCCGTGAAGTAGCCGATGATCGCGTGCAGCGTGCCGACCTTCGTCACACGCAAGGCGAGCGTCCCGCCGCGGTCGCGATCGCCCTCACCCATGCGGCTGTCGGCGATGACGGCCGCGTCGGTCAGAAGCCGCGGCTGTCGCTGGAAGAAGTGCAGCTGCGCCGCGCCGGAGGCGTAGTCGCGCACGGGCCCGAGCGAGAAGCCGCCGACCTCGCCCTGCCAGACGCCCCAGCCCTCCGGGCCCAGCTCGACCGCCCGGACGCGCGTGACGAGGCGCTCCGGCACCAGGCGCCCGCCGGAACGGACGTTGTGCCGCGCGACGGCCGCGACGATCGCCGCCATCTCCTCCTCCGGACCGAGGTTTCCCATCATCTCGGAGACGAGCACGTCCGCTTTCTCGGGCGTGTGCACGAGGCGCGCGTCGCCCTCGATCACCGTCAGCCGATCCTCGAGGTTGTTGTGCGCCACGATCTGCCGGGCGAGGAACGCAGTCTCCGGGTCGGCCTCGATCGCGTACACGTGGCGCGCGCCGTGGCGGAGCGCGAGGAACGAGAGGACGAGGAGACCCGCGCCGACGTCGATCACGACATCGCCGCTCCGGACGCTTCGCGCGAGCGCACGGTCGTACGCCTGGATGCGACGGCGGTCGGCGAGCATCACCTGGTGCATCAGCAGGGTGCGGTCGTCCATCGGCCTCCCTCGGTCGGCGCGACCGGCGGCGCCGCGTCTACCTCTCGGGGCAGCGCGGCGCCGCCGGCTCAACTCACGACGCTGGTCCTAGACGGCGAGCGCCGGGGTCAGGTGCGCTTCCTGGCCGACCTGCGCCTCGCCGAGCTGGAGGTCGATCGCCTTCAGCCAGGCCCTCACATCGCCGTCGACTGTCCTCAGCGCAACGTCGCCGCCGTCCTTGCCGAGGGTGGCACCGGTCACCTCGACGTCCGGCAGCGTTCCGCTGATGTGCGTCGGGCTCGCCGCGTAGAGGACGCTGGACGGCGTGACGATCTCGAGCTGGGCGTCGAGATGGAGCTCGCTCGGGAAGACGAGCGCGCCGAGCCCCGCCTCCCAGCCCTCGCCGACGCTGCCGCCGGACGGCTGGAAGAAGCTGACGCGGACCATCACCCGGCCGCCGAGCGCGTCGGACTCGCCGACCAGCGCCAGGCGGGCAAGCTGCGCGACGACACCCTGCCCGTCGCCGTGCTTCTCCGGCTCGAAGAGCAGGATCTCGGCACCGGCGGCGAGCTTGTGATCGCCGTACACCTCGATCTCCTCCGTCACGCCGTCGACCTCGAGCTTGATCCGGCCCGTCGTCGTGCTCTGGACGATCAGCGACGGGTCGACGAGCATCGACACGCACGGCCCCGGCGCCTCGGCGAAGAAGACCGTGGGCGTCAGCCCCATGGGCTCGTTCTGGAGGTTCGCCGGGTACCAGGCCTCGGGAAGGTTCGTGCCGCGAACGACGTTCGGCGCCTGCACGACCGTGCACGAGGCGTCGCCGCGCGGTGCGCCGAGGAACGGAGCCGTGAGCGGCTTCTTGTACGGCGGAATCCCGTCGATGACGCCCTTGATGTCGATCACGTCGCGGTGCGCGAGCCGCATCGAGCTCGTCTCGAGGACGCCGAACCGGCGGATGTAGAACTCGGCCGGGAAGTTCTTGCCGGGGACGATCTGGCGCACGTGCCCGGTATTCGGCAGGTACGGGTTCGACAGCACCTGGATGCGGTCGTCGAGGACGTAGCTGTAGCCCTTGATGCCGACCTCCGGCGCGCTGATGAGCTCGAGGTCGAACTGCGCGCGGCCCTTGTCGTCCACGCGGTGCGCGAATCCGGGCATCGGCCACTTGTTGAGCTGGACATAACCGGAGAGGCTGATCGTCTCCCGCTGGCCGCTGTAGAAGTCGTCGCCGAACACGACGGTCGCGGCGGCGAGGATGTGCGGCCGCAGCGGCTTCGGCTCGATGTTGAGCGACTCGTATGTTTCTAGAGCTGACAACGCGTACCTCCGCTGTGGATGGCGCGAACGTTCCGACTCCGGGCGCAGCCGCCGATCCGCACGGCCGTGTGCGCGTACGAGGCTTGACGTCTCCCGGTCATGCAACGTGATTCTAAAGTATCTGTGCTTGAAGTCAAGCGAACTGCCCCATTCATGAGAAGTTTACTATAGAAAAGAGTGGTATGATTCGCGCGTGGCGGACACGTGCGGCAGCTACGCTCGCCTCGGCCGAACCGGGTTGGAGATCAGTCGGATGGCGGTGGGTACGGTCAACTTCGGCGGCCGCGTCGAGGAGCCGGAGGCGCACGCGATCCTCGATCGCTCGCTCGAGCTCGGGCTCAACGTCGTCGACACCGCCGACATCTACGGCTGGCGCGTCTACAAGGGCTACACGGAGGAGGTGGTGGGTCGCTGGCTCGCGGCGGCCGAGGGGCGCCGGGACCAGGTGGTGCTCGCGACGAAGCTCGGAAACGCGATGGGGCCGGGCCACAACGAGTCGGGCCTCGGTGCGCGCAGGATCGTCGCCGCGTGCGAGGCGTCGCTCCGCCGGCTGCAGACCGACTGGATCGACATCTACCAGATGCACCAGGTCGATCCGGCCGTCTCCTGGGAGGAAGTGTGGCAGGCGATGGAGATGCTCCTCGCCCAGGGCAAGATCCGCTACGTCGGCTCGTCCAACTTCGCGGGCTGGAACATCGCCGCCGCACAGGAGGCGGCCGGGCGGCGCAACCTGCTCGGGCTCGCCTCCGAGCAGTGCGTCTACAACCTGTTCACCCGCGGAGCAGAGCTCGAGGTGATTCCCGCCGCGCGCGCCTACGGCGTCGCCGTGCTCGTGTGGTCGCCGCTACACGGCGGCCTGCTCGGCGGCGTGCTCCGAAAGCTCCGCGACGGCACGGCGGTGAAGTCGGCGCAGGGGCGGGCCGCGATCGCGCTCGAGACGCATCGCGACGCGGTCGCCGCGTACGAGCGCTTCTGCGCGGACGCCGGCCGTGACCCGGCGCAGGTGGCGCTCGCATGGGTCGCGTCGCAGCCGGGGGTGACTGCGCTCGTGATCGGTCCGCGAACGGTCGAGCACGTCGGCTCCGCGGTCGCCGCGCTCGAGACCCAGCTCGGGAGCGACGAGCTCACACGGCTCGACGAGCTCTTCCCGGCGGTCGGCAACGGCGGCCCCGCACCGGAGGCGTGGATCACATGACCTTCCGGCCGGCCGGGCCCGGGCGGCGGATCGGCCCGCTGGAGCTCGTCAACCTCGTCGCCGCGGACCTGCCCCGCAGCGCGCACTTCTACCGCGACCTCCTCGGGCTCCGGTTGACGGCGTCCACCGACCGGTGGATCGAGCTCGATGCCGGCAGCATCCGCCTGACGCTCTTCGCAGCAGACGACGAGCTCGGTCCCAACCGCACGTCGGGCTGCTCGCTCGGCTTCTACGTCGACGACGTCGAGAGCGCGACGGCGGCGCTGAGCCGGCTCGGCGCCGACGTTGCGCGCGAGCCGTTCCGGAACGAGTTCGGGAGCGTGTTCTCCGTCATCCTCGACCCGGACGGGTACAGGATCCAGCTGCTCGAGGCGTGACCCGGCGAGCTCGACGCCGAAACGACTGAGGGCCGCTCGTGCGGCCCTCAGTCCTTGTACGGGTCGTGGACGTCGCGTCCTGCCATCGCGACGCCGAGCGGACGCAGCGTGTGCTTCACGCGGATCGTGTCGCCGTGGGCCGCGAGCACCTCCGGCAGGCGCTTGTACACCTCCGGCGCCTCGTCCGCGCCGCCGCCGACGAGCACGATGCCGCGCTCGCGCAGGCGCTTCTGCACCGCCGGCCAGTCGACGAGACCCGGCTTCACCTGCTCCTCGACCCAGACCTTCGAGACACGCGCGCCCGGATGGTCCGGGCAACGCGCGTCGGCCGAGTCGAAGATGCGCGGGCAGTCGCGGTCGCTGCACGCCCACTTCTTGCGGCGACGGACGCGGCCCGCCGCCTGCGAGCGGCTCATCACGCGGCCGGCGCCGTGGACGGTGGAGTAGAGCGCCTGCTCGTTCTCCGCCGACTCGACGCCCTCGAGGATGACCGACTCGTCGCCCATCGAGCCGCCGACGAAGCCCTCCTGGCCCGGCAGGGCCGGCGTGCAGCCCTTGCGGATCACCCAGAAGGATCGGCCGAAGTGCTCCTCCCGCCACGCGAAGTTGTGGTGGTTGTGCACCTCGTGCACCGCCTCGGCGCCGAGGATCTCGAGCACCTTCGCGACGACGACGTCGCGGCCGGCGTACGCGTACTCGCCCGCCAGCTGCATCGCCGCGACGTACGCGTCGCCCAGCTCGGTGCCGACCTCGAGCAGCACCGGCGGCGAGTCCATCTCGCCCTCGGCCGCGTGCTCGTCGAAGCGCTTGCCCTGCGCGAGCGCGAGGAAGCCGGACGCCGTCTTGTGGCCGAAGCCGCGCGAGCCGAAGTGGACGCCGACCCAGATGCGGCCCTGCTCGTCCTCCATCACGTTGACGTAGTGGTTGCCGGAGCCGACGGTGCCCAGCTGCGACGCGGCCAGCTGCGCGAGCTTGCGCTGCGGCTCGAACTCGGCGACGCGGATCTTCTCCAGCACCGGGTGGTCGGCGCGCTCGTGCGCGGCGACGCCCATGCCGAAGGAGATGCGCCGCGTGATCTCGCGCATGACGTGCTCGAGGCCGCCGAGCGCGTCGAGATCGGCGCGCGTCAGCTCGGTCAGGGCCGCCTTGTTGCCGCAGCCGATGTCGTAGCCGACGCCGGACGGCGAGACGTAGCCCTCGTAGGCGATGCCGCCGCCGATCGGCTGGCTGTAGCCCGGGTGGTGGTCGGCGCAGAGGACGCCGAACTCGGCGTCGCCGGCAGCCATGCAGCGCTTCAGCTGCTCGAGGCTGCGCTCGTCGACCGGGCCGAACGTCTTGATCGAGCTCATCGTCCCCTCCTCTCTCATTATCCGACGGAAGACACCGGGCGGACTCGAACCGCCGTAGCGCGCTTTGCAGGCGCGCGCCTCGCCGCTCGGCCACGGTGCCAAAGAGCCCCCGAGAGGAATCGAACCTCTGTCCCCGGGTTCGAAGCCCGGTGCTCGTCCGCTGAGCTACGGAGGCGTGGGCTACCGCCAGCCCCAGGCGCGGCGGTAGCTGTCGACGAGGAAGCGGTTGACCGCCGCGTGGTCCGGCTCCGCCGGCAGCGACGTCCGCTCCAGTGCGTCGGCGAGCCGGCGCTCGACGTCGGCGATCTCCGCGATCGCCTCGTCGAAGCTCCGCTCACCGGTGCGGATCGCCATCACCCGCGACCGCTCGGGCTCCGGCATCGGCAGCGTCACGCGGCCCGTCTCGACCAGCTCGACGCCCTGGTAGCCGAGCCGCGCGGCGTGCATCGCGTACTTCGTGTCGTAGCCGTGCGCCTCGACGAGCTCCGGCCGGTTCACGCGCTTCTGCCCCCGGCTGCCGAGCAGCCGCTCCCGCTGGCCGTGCAGGTAGCCGAGGTAGCCGCGCCCGGCGCGCCGCGAGAGCAGCGACGGCCGCAGCGCCCGCAGCTCGTCGCCGAGCTCGGTCTTCACGTGCACGAGCTCGTCCGGCACGAACAGGAGCAGCAGGATCGTGGGGTGCCCCTTCTGCGCGAGGCGCACGTACTTGCGCAGGCTGTACGCGACGAGGTCGAGGTCGCCCGGGCCGGAGCGGACACCCTCGGGCTGCGTGCGCTCGACGTAGTGCTCGAAGCCGTAGAGGCCGCCGCGGATCCCGCGCGCGCGGGCGAGCCCGATCAGGTACTCGGGCGGCTCGACGAAGACGGCCATCTCGTCGCGGTCGTCCTGGCCGCCGTGGTGGAGGCCGTGGACGGTCGAGCCGACGGTGCCGCGGAGGATCGTTCCGCGCTCGACGATCTCGGCGGAGTCCATGCGTCCCTCCTTTTCCGTTTCATGACGTGACTCCTGCGGTTCTCGATGTGGATGGAGGGGGTCGAACCCTCATGGCACTGTGGCCGCCGGCTTCTGAGGCCGGTGCGTATCCCGGTTCCGCCACATCCACATGGGAGGCCGGCGAGCCGCGGGCTCGTGCTGCAGAGCGTTCGGCTCGCCGGCGTCCATGTTCAGCTCACGCAGCCGGCCGCGGGGGCAGCCGCTGCAGGCGCGCGGCCTCGAGGCGGGCCTGCCGGCGCGCCTCGAGCTGCACGACCTTGGCCGGGCGCGGCGTCGGCGCCGGTGCCGGCACCATCGGTCGGGCCGCGACCCGTACGAGATGGAGATGCATCTCCCGCTCCTCTCTGTTTGTCGAAGGGCGCCGCGCGGCGCCCCCCTCTCAGAGGGCGCCGCGGGCGAAGTCGGAGATGAGCTGCGGCGTCGCGGTGTCGAAGCCGACGACGTCGAGCATCTCCGGATCGGCCGGGTTGGCGATCGAGAAGCCGTTCGAGACCATGCCGACCACGACCAGCCGCGCATCGATGCCCGACGCGTAGCGGTAGTCGCGGAGTGCCTGGTCCGGGTGGATGTCGCCCGCCCAGGTCTCCGAGTCGGTGTAGATCACGAACGTGTCGATCTCCCGCTTGTGCGCCTGCGCGTAGAGCATCGGCAGGGCGCAGTCGGTGCCGCCGAACGGCAGGCCCGACACCGTCTTCACGGCGTCGTCCAGCCGCTGCCGCGGCGAGATCGCCAGGGGCGTGAGGCCGTTCGCGCCCCAGCCCGGCAGGCGGCCACCCGACTTCCAGCCGCGACGGCCGGCGAAGAAGCCGAGCACCTCGTACCGCGACTCCGTCGCGGCCGTGACCAGCGCGAGCGCGGCCGACGCGTCGCGCGGCGTCAGGCCCGGGATGCCGGCGATGTCGCCGTACGTCATCGAGCCCGACACGTCGAGGGCGAGCAGCAGTCGCTTGCCCGTCGGCTCGACGTTGCCGAACGCCGTGTAGAACGCGGCGTCGAGGGCGTTCACGACCTCGCGCACCGGGTTCCACGTGCCGCGGCCGCGTGCGCCGCGACCCGACGCGTACGTCCGGAGCGCCGCGAGCACGGCGATCGGGTGCACCCGCGCGCGGCGGATGCGCTCCGCGTCACCGAGCAGCGCGACCGCCGTCGCCGTGCCGGCCGAGCGCGGCTGGAGCACGCCGACGCGCGTCATCGTCGCGAGGTTGCGGATCAGCGCCGTCATCGGCATGTCGTCGAGCAGCGCCTCCCACACCTCGGCCGAGGTCAGGTGCTCCGGCTGGAGCGCCTCGCGCGGCAGGCGGTACTCGCGGACGAGCGCCGCGGCCTCGCGCGGCGTTGCCGCCTCCTGCGCACGGACGAAGCCCTCGACCAGCGCCGGGAGACCGTCGGTCTCGCCGCCGCGGACGATCCACTCGAACAGGCGAGCGTGCTCGTCCGAGACGTCGAGCTCCGGGTTGCCGGCGCCCACCCGGCGGGCCGGGTGCGCGAGTCGGAGCAGGTCGCGGTGCGTCACGCCCGCCCGCTGGCGGTACTTGACCGCCTGGTAGGCGAGCGCGTCGACCGGCTGCGCGGCGTACCAACGGCCGACCGCTCGGCGGAGCGAGCGGCCCCAGCCGCGGAAGCCCTCGACATAGAGCGCGAACTGGAACAGGTGCGTGCCCGTTCGCGCCACCCGCGGCAGCGCGTCCAGCGCCGCCCGGCGCGTCTCGACGTCGCCGAGACCCGCCGCGAGCGCGAGTGCGAACAGCGCCGGGTCGTTCTTCGGCGCGCGGCCCTCCTCCGAGATGCGGACGATCTCGGCGACCGTGCGCAGGCCGTCCGCGCGCACGCACGCCTCGACCGCCGACGCGTTCTCGCGCGTGAGCGTCCACTCGGACACGTAGAACGAGCCGCCCTCGGAGCCGAGCACGAGGAACCGGCGCAGGCGCGCCCACATGTCGACGGCCCAGGAGAAGCCCGCGTTCGAGTTCTTCACCTGGCCCGGCTGCGGGGCCCACTGCGGCACGCGGCGCGTGCCGTGACGCTTCAGGTACGACATGGCGCACCTCCTTTCGTCTGTGTCGATGTGATCCGCGGTCGTGGGGTCGCCGAACGGAATGACTGAGCTACCGGCCGGTGGCGACCGGCCGGGCGGGCATCGAAGCCCGCGCCTCCCGCCGTGCGGCGGGCGCTCTTCCCGAGAACCGTTCCGCTCCGGCCCGCGGAGCAAGGGACTGCTGCGGTCGTGATGTCACGGACCGGCAACTGCTCTACCACTGAGCTACCGGAGCACGGATGCTCCGGGCGGGGATCGAACCCGCGACCTGTCGATTCGGAGTCGATAACCGGACCCGTTCCGGCCCGCAGCAGGATGTGTCGTCGCGGTCGTGGCGTGCGGTCGGGCTGCGGAGTCGAACCGCAGGGCGTCGAGCGCCCTACCCATGAGATAACCGAGCCGCTCCGGCCCGCGACGAGCGTGAAAGAAGGCAAACCCGCCAGGAGTCGAACCCGGTCCTGCGAGGTTGGAGCTCGCCGTGCCTCCGTTACACCACGGGCTTGCGAAAGCGGACGGCCCGGGTCGAACGGGCCTCCCCGGGCCGGCAACCCGGTGCTCTGCCGTCTGAGCTACGTCCGCGAGAAGCACGCCCGGCTGGAGTCGAACCAGCGACCTCCGCCCTCGCAAGGCGGTGCTCTGTCCACTGAGCTACGAGCGTATGAGGAGCCTCCGGCAGGAATCGAACCCACACTTCGACCGTACGAAGGGCGCGTGCTTGCCGTTGACACTACGAAGGCTCGGAAAGCGCTTCATCCCTGCTTCACTTCGCCGCCGCGCCCGACATGCGCGGGCGCGGCCCACCGCCGCCCGACACGAGTTCGCTGTCTCCTCCACCTGCGAGCGGAAAGCGAAGCGCGAGGACGCGCGCGCGAAGCGCGCCCGTCCCGCGCGCAGCGGGCGACGCAGCAAGAGATGGAGCCGGAGGGATTCGAACCCTCGTCCTCCCGCCGCCTCTTCGGGTTTTCGCTCGAGGCAACTACCAGGAACCCGAGCGGGTGCAATCGCCGAACTCATGCTGCGGCCCCAATGAAGTGGAGACGGCGGGAGTCGAACCCGCTCCTCCTCGTTGCAAGCGAGGCGCTCTGCCTCCAGAGCTTCATCCCCATGGTCGACGGGAGGCGCCGATCGGCACGCCTCCCGTCAGTTGGTGAACCCGACCTGCTGCCGGCGCGGAAGCTCGATGCCCGCCGAGCGTGCGTACAGCTCGGCGAGCGTCTGCGCACCGGACACCGCAGCCGCGTCGTGGCGCGAGAGCCACTCCTGCGCCTCGACCTCGGAGAACGCGACGAACTCGATCAGCTCGGCGCAGCGGCCGGGCCGCGATACCGCGGCGTGAAGACGACGCAGCTTCTCGTTCGTCGTCACGAGCACCATCACGCGGAGCCCCTGGCCGATCAGGCCGTCGACGACGTTCAGCAGCCGCGACAGTCCCTGGCCGACGCGCTCCTTCGCGTCCGCCGTCAACAGCTCGCCGGTGTCCTCGAGGATGAGGAGCCGCCAGCGGTCACCGTCCTCGTCCTCGTCGAGCAGGACCTCGAGCATGTAGCCCGCGCCGCTGCCGAAGAACGTCTCGGGGTCGGTGACGTAGTGGACGCGGCACCAGCTTCGCCACTCCCACGCGAGCGCGCGGAGGGCGTACGTCTTGCCGGTGCCCGGCTCGCCGTGCCAGAGGAGGAGCTGCCCGCCCTCCGGCCGGAAGCAGGGGGACATGAGCTGCCCGAGGGCGGCGGCGACCGCGGTCGGATAGTTCCCCGCCACCTCGTTCCAGGTCGGGACGTCGATCGATCGCGTCACCTGCCGAGAGCCGCGGCCCGAGAGCGACCAGAACGTCACGCTCGCCCGCTGCTTCTCCTCCGGCTCTGCGACCGGATAGCGGTCGCGCACCCACGACTTCGCCGCCGCGAGCGCGTCGACCTCCCGGGCCGCGGTCCGCACGTGCGCCCGGCCTCGCTCCAGCGAGACGTGGACGAGGCAATCGGCGCCGATCTCGTCGCCGAGATCGAGCACCGCCGTTCGCTCCACCCGGTCGCGCAGCGAGGTGAGGGCATGATCGAGGAGCCCGTCCAGCGTCATCCGCTCGGTCGCCCACGAGTCGTAGGCGACGTGCTCGAGCGCACGCTCCACGACGAGCTTCGCGAAGCGCGCGATCGTGACGTAGTCGAGGTCGAGCTCCCACGTCGCGGTGAGCGTCGAGCCCACCGCCTCGTCGTAGAGATTGGACATTGACTTTCCTTTCGAGCGGCCTCCTATCGTGTGATCGCTCTCGCCGAGGCCGGGAGGCGAGAAGTGCGGACGGATGGAGTCGAACCACCACAGCGCGAGGCCCCGCGGTTACAGCGCGGTGAGCTCACCGATGCTCGGCGTCCGCAAGCCTCTTGATTCGCCGCCGCGCCCGACATGCGCGGGCGCGGCCCACGGCCGCCCGACCCGAGCTCGCTCTCTCCGCCACCTGCGAGCGGAAAGCACAGCGCGAAGCCACGCGCGCGCAGCGCGCCTGGCTCGCGCGAAGCGGGCGACGCAACAACAAGGGGTGACCGGCCGGGCTCGAACCGGCTCCGCGGGGTTCACGGCCCCGGATGCTCGCCGCTTACACCACGGCCACCATGAAACGGGGACGACCGGACTCGAACCGGCGCCCTCTCGCCTGACAAGCGAGCGCTCTGCTCACTGAGCTACGCCCCCAATCGCGCGGGTGGGATTCGAACCCACGGTCTCGAGCTCATGAGGCTCGCGAGGACAGCCTCTCCTCTACCGCGCAGCGATGGATCCGGCCGGGATGGACACGATCCCGGGTCAGACCCTCGGACCTGTCCCGCGGGGAGGAATGAGGCCCGCCGCCGCGCCCGACCTGCGCGGGCGCGGCACACCACCGCCCGACACGAGTTCGCTCTCTCCGCCGCCTGCGAGCGGAAAGCACAGCGCGAGGACGCGCGCGCGGAACGCGCGCCCGGTCCCGCGCGAAGCGGGCGAAGCAGCAATGGATCTGGCCGGCAGGAGTCGAACCTGCGGTCTCCGGCTCCCGAAGCCGGCGGGGTGGCCTTCTCCCCTACGACCAGTCGTCGATCGAGCACCCCCGGCGGGATTCGAACCCGCAGCTTCCGGGTTGAGGGCCCGGCGTCTTCAACCGTGTTCGACCACGGGGGCTTGCATCGAGCTCCGGCGGCAGGACTCGAACCTGCCTCTCGCGGGTAACGGCCGCGCGTCGTGCCGAATCGACCACGCCGGATTGAGATTGACGGTCTTCTGCCGCCGCCGCGCCCGACATGCGCGGGCGCGGCCCGACCAGCTTCCGCCACGAGTTCGCGATGCCCAGACCCACGAGCGGAAAGCGAAGCGCGAGGACACGCGCGCGGAGCGCGCCTGTCCCGCACGAAGCGGGCGAAGCGGAAGGAGAGGGACTCGAACCCCCAAGGCCGGGAGACCCACCCGTTTTCGAGACGGGATACCGCGCCGGTGGCAGTCCTTCCGAAGTGGCCCCGGCAGGCGTCGAACCTGCACCGCCCCGGGTAAGAGCCGGGCGCTCTGCCGTGTTGAGCTACGGAGCCGTGATGTGGCCGGCAGGAGTCGAACCTGCTGCGCCCCGCGTTTCAGACGGGCGCTCTACCGCCTGAGCTACGGCCACGTGGTTCTCTTTGCCCGTGCCGCGCCCGACATGCGCGGGCGCGGCTGGTGGAGTCCCGCCTCTGAGCCGGCGCGAGCCGGCCACCGCCGGCTCGCCGCCCGAGCGAGCGGAAAGCGGAGCGCGAAGCACGCGCGCGCAGCGCGCCTGCTCGCGCGAAGCGGGCGAAGCGGGATGGGCGGAGCCGGAGTCGAACCGGCGCTTCCTCCGTATCAGAGAGGTGCTCTGCCGCTTGAGCTATCCGCCGTCGAAGTGGGCGAGGCTGGATTCGAACCAGCAGCCTCTTGTTTGTAAGACAAGCGCTCATCCCGTTGAGCTACTCGCCCCTTGAGGATCCGGGACAGGGACTCGAACCATGACCTCCGCGTTCAGGGCGCGGCGTCCTGCCGTTAGACGATCCCGGAACGATCCGTACTGAAAGCGCTTCGCCGCCGCGACCGACATGCGCGGGCGCGGCCCACGGCCGCCCGATACGAGTTCGCTCCCTCTTCGACCTGCGAGCGGAAAGCGAAGCCCGAAGCCACGCGCGCGGAGCGCGCCTGGCTCGCGTGCAGCGGGCGAAGCAGAAAGAACATGGCACGCCCGGCCTTGGCCGGACGATGTTTTTCAAGCCACTCGCCTACCCTTCGACCCTGGATCGCCGGCCGCCGGTTGCGCTCTGCGCGGCGGTCGCCGTCCTACGTGGAGGAGCTTTGGAGCCCGAGCCTCACACGTGTGGTGAAAAATGACAGGCTAAAGCCGACGCAAATTACAGGCGTCCATTTTCCAGCGCACACGCTGAGGGTCTTTCTCTCTCAGGCGGGGCCTCGATGTCGATCTATCACGTGTTTCAAGCTGAGCATCACCTCGGGTTCCGACGTTGACGGGCACGAAAAAGGCGACCCGTTGGGTCGCCCTCATCCGGCTTGCTATGCGGCTAGAGAACTAGCGCGCACACCTCCCGGGGAGGGCGTGGTTGTGACCGAGCCCGCGGCTCGGCCGGGCCGCGACGACCAGGGTCGTCCCGGCGGGGTTCGTCTTCATATCGTGATTCATCTGGATCATGTCGCGTCGGAGCATAGACCATCCGCCGGCGTCGCGCAAGGGTTTCACGTAAAGATCCAATGAACGATCTGCGAGCAGTTGCGGATAAGCGAGATGAAATTCCTCGAGCACGCTCGGTCTCCCGACCCTTACCGCTGCGCAACCGAACGTTTACTCCATCCGTACCGGGACCGAGCTACAACGGCAGCGATGCCCACAGGACCCGTCACCGGTTGGCTCGGCTGGTACCGCTTCGCCCGCGAGGTTCTCGGCTACGCGCACGACGAAGCGGTGACGTACGCGAACGTCCGCTACGTCGAGGAGACGAACCGCGCCAACCTCCGCTCGCGCGACGCCGCCTAGCGCGCGACCAGCTCCGCCGCGCGCTCGCCGATCATCATCGTCGGCGCGTGCGTGTTCCCCGACGGGACGTGCGGCATCACCGAGGCGTCGGCGACGCGAAGGCCGTCGACGCCTCGGACGCGCAGCTCCGGGTCGACGACGGCGAGGTCGTCGACGCCCATCTTGCAGGTGCCGACCTGGTGGTGGTAGGTGATCGCCGTCCGCCGGACGTACTCGCGCAGGTCGGCGTCGCCGGGGTAGAGCTCGGCGCCCCGCCACTCGGCGAGCGCCGGCTGCGCGCCGATCTCGCGGCAGAGCTCGATCGCGGCGACCATCGCCTCGAGATCGACGTCGCAGCTCATGCAGGCCGGGTCGATCAACGGCGCCGCCGACGGGTCGGCCGACGCGAGCGTGATCCGGCCGCGGCTCGCCGGTCTGATCATCCCGGCCATCAGCGTGTAGCCGTCGGCGGGTCCCTCCATCCCCTCGAGGTAGAGCGGCAGGTGGAAGAAGAGCGGCTGGAGGTCGGGGCCGACGAGACCCGGCCGGCTGCGCGCGAACAGGTGCGCGTGCAGCTGCTGGATGCCCGGCACGGCGTCGGGCACCGGATGCGACGCGGAGTAGATGACCGGCGAGAGCGCGTGGTCGTGGAGGTTGCGGCCGACGCCCGGAAGGTCGACGGCGACGCCGATCCCGTGCCCCGCGAGCTCCGACGCGTCGCCGATCCCGGAGAGCATCAGAAGCTTCGGCGACTCGACCGTCCCGGCGGCGACGACGACCTCGTGCGTCGCGTGCACGCGCTCCGTCTTCCCGTCTGTGACGAGCTCGACGCCGGTGCAGCGCCCGCCCTCGAGCAGCAGCCGGGTCGCGTGCGCGCCGGTGCGCACGGTCAGGTTCGGGGCGGCGAGCACCGGCCGGACGAACGCCGTGAACGCGCCGTGGCGGACGCCGTCCTTGATCGTCAGCTGGCAGTACGCGACGCCGTCGATCGACTCGCCGTTGTAGTCGTCGTTGAACGGGACGCCGGCCTCCTGCGCGGCCGCGACGACCGCGGCGGTGACCGGATGCGGCTCGTACGTCGTCAGGACGTGTGTCGGCCCGCCGGCGCCGTGGTATGCATCCGCGCCGCGGTCGAAGTCCTCGGAGCGCTTGAACAGCGGCAGCACGTCGTCCCACGACCAGCCGGCGTTGCCGAGGTACGCCCACGTGTCGTAGTCGCCGCGGTCGCCGCGGACGTAGATCATCCCGTTCAGCGCGCTCGAGCCGCCGAGCACGCGGCCGCGCGGCCACGACAGCTCGCGCCCCGCGCACGCGGCCTGCGGGACGGTGCGGTAGTTCCAGTCCTCCGCGCTCTCCCACAGCTCGAACAGGCGCGGCGGATCGTGGATCGCCGGGTTCTCGTCCGGCCCGCCCGCCTCGAGCAGCAGCACGCTCGCCCCCGCGTCGACGAGACGGCGCGCGACGACCGACCCGCCCGAGCCGGAGCCGACGACGATCACGTCGTATTCGCTTGCGCCGTCCATCTCAGTCCTCCCGGTGCATGAACTCGCGGACGCGCTCCTTGTACGGCTCGCGGTCGTAGCTCGCGACGAGCGCGCCCGCCATCCGCACCGGGTCGCCGAAGAAGAAGTACTCGTAGAGCGCCTGCCGCCCCGCGAACGACGACAGGCACGTGTCCCACGCGAGCCGGAACAACCGCAGCCGCTCGGGCCCGTCGAGCGCCGCGCTCTGGAGGTAGCGCTCGACGTCCTCCTGCGCCGGACCGAACGCGTCGGCCTCCGTCGGCAGCGACATCAGCCCGCTCGCGCCGAGCTGGCGGAGGATCTCGAGGAAGCGCGGATACGTGCGCGGGTACCAGTTGCGGCACGCGTTCAGCGGCGCCCACGCAGGCGTGTAGAGGCCGAACCGGTTCGCGGCCGCGTCCGCCTCGGCCGCGCGCGCGAGCGCCTTGCAGGTCTCGAGCGCGACGATCACCTCGGCGGTCTTCTCCTGCACGTGCTGGAACTGCTCGATCCCGATCGCCTCGGTCAGCAGCGAGATCAGCCCGAGAACGAACTCCGTCTTCGCGCGCGTGCGCGTCACCACCTGGTGCGTCATGTGCGCGGCCGCGCTCGTCTCGGAGTAGATGCCGTTGCAGAGCTCCGGCACGCCGACGACGAAGCAGCGCTCCCACGGGACGAGCACGTCGTCGAACACGACGATCGCGTCGATCTCCTCGAAGCGGGAGCCGAGCGGATGGTCGAAACGGCTGCGGCCGAGGTCGAAGCTCTCGCGGCAGAGGAAGCGGAGGCCGGGCGTGTCGCACGCGATCCCGAACGCGTACGAGTACGGCGCGTCGTCGGCGCCGCCCTTCAGCACCGTCGACGGCATGACGAGGATCTCGTCCGCGAACGGGCCGATCGTCGCGAGCATGCGCGCGCCGCGGATGACGATGCCGTTGTCGTTGCGGTCGACGATCCGCGCCGCGAGCGCCTGGTCCTTCTGCTGCGACGGCCCGACGGCGCGGTTCGCCTGGGGGAAGATCAGCGTGTGCGTGAGCAGCAGGTCGTTCTCGCGCACGTGCTCGTAGTAGCGGCGCACGTTGTCGCCGAAGCCGGCCTCGCCCTGGTCGAACCAGTCGCCGGCGGCGGCCATCGCCATGACCGCGCTCGAGCAGTAGTCGCCGGTGCGGCCGAGGTTGCCGAGGGAGTAGTCGGCCCAGACGCGCATCGCGGCGCCGCGGCGCGCGACGTCCTCGATGCTCTGCGGCTGGAGGAAGGCCATGCCGACGCGGTCGCCGCTCGCCGGCGACGCGTACGTCATCGTGTCGCGCAGCTCCGGCTCCTGCTGGAGGTCGTAGAGCCGGGCGTACGTGCGCACGACGTTTCGCAGCTGCGGGATCCGCGAGACGTTGCCCGTGTACTGCTCGCCCTCGATCTCGACCTGGATCGGCCGCGCGTCGAGCGCCTCGACGTACTCGGCTCCCGTCCGCGCGCCGGACACTAGAACAGGTACTCCACGCCGAGCGACGGCTCCTCGAGCTTCGCGTAGCGGCCGTAGAAGAAGCCGAGCCCGTCGCCGCCGCGGTAGGCGAAGTCGACGACCTCGCCGAGGTAGAGCGTGTGGTCGCCGCCGTCGTACGCGTGCCACGGATTGCACTCGAACGTCGCGAGCGTGCCGCCGAGCCGCGGCGCGATCCCGCCCTCCTCCCAGTGCACCGCCTCCGGGTGCGGGTCGCCGGAGAAGTGCCGCGCGACCGCCTCTTGCTCTGCGCCGAGCACGTTCACGGCGAACGGCGTCCCCGGGAGCAGGTCGTGCCCGCGCGAGCGCTTCGAGATCGAGACGAGCACGAGCGGCGGGTCGAGCGACACCGCCATGAACGCGTTCACGGTGAGGCCGTGCGGCTCGCCGTCGCCGGCGACCGTGACGACGCAGACGCCGGTCCCAAAACGACCGAGGCAGGAGCGCAGCGCATCGCTCACGGCGCGAATCTACTCCACCGCGACGAGGCGCTCGTCGACCGACGACGCGACGAGCGGCGCCGGGCCGCCGCCGGGTGCGCGCACGAGCGAGCCCTCGTCGTACCAGCTGTCCGGGACGTGATGGCCCCAGAACGTCCGCCGGCGCGCATCGCTCGCGCTCCAGCGCAGCGGCCGGTGATCCGGGTCGCCGGTGTAGTAGTCGCCCGTGTACAGCTCGATCCGGTGCCCGTCCGGGTCCCGCAGATAGACGAAGAACGCGTTCGAGACGCCGTGGCGGCCGGGGCCGCGCTCGATCACGCCTTCGAGATGGAGCCCCGCGAGGATGTCGCAGAAGCTCGTGATCGCCCCCGTCTCCGCGGTCGTGAACGCGAAGTGGTGCATCCGCGGGCCGTGGCCCGTCGTCAGCGCGACGTCGTGCACCGTCTGCTTCCGGTAGAGCCAGACCGCGAGCAGGCGGTCGTCCGCGTCGGCCGAGATGTACTCGGAGCAGCGGAACCCGAGCCCGCGGTAGAGCTCGTAGCCCGCCGCCGCGTCCGGCACGTAGAGGTTGACGTGGTCGGCGCGGGTGATCCGCGCGCCCCGGTAGGCGTCGTAGCGCTGGAGCAGGCACTCCGCCTGCTCCATCTCGTGGAAGTACTCGACCGGGAAGCCGAGCGGGTCGTGGACGCGGATCGCCGGTCCCTGGCCGCGCTCGACGTTCTCGACGCGCGTCGCCTCGCAGCCGAGCGCGGCGTACGCGGCCGCGACCGCGTCGAGGTCCTCGGGGCGACGCACGCGGTAGGCGACGTGGTCGACGAGCGGCGCCGGGCCGGCGCGGAGGACGAGCGAGTGGTGCAGCCGTTCCTCGTAGCCGCGCAGGTAGATCGCGTCGTCCGTCTCCTCCGTCGGCACGAGCCCGAGGACGTCGACGTAGAACTCACGCGACGCGGCCAGGTCGGTGACGACGAGCTCGACGTGCGCGACGCGCACGATGTCGAACGGGGTCTCGACCCAGTCGGTGTTCACTGCTCAAGCCCCAGCCGCGGGATCGGATGCTCGCCGAGCGCGACGTGGATCGTCTCGAGCTCGCAGTAGAACTCGAAGCTGTAGTCGCCGCCCTCGCGGCCGATCCCGCTGCGCTTCGTGCCGCCGAACGGCGTGCGCAGGTCGCGGACGTTCTGCGAGTTGATCCAGACGAGCCCGGCGTCGATCGCCTGGGCGACGCGATGCGCGCGCGTCAGCTCGTTCGTCCAGACGTAGGCGGCGAGGCCGTAGTCGGTCGCGTTCGCGAGGCGCACGGCCTCGTCCTCCGTCGAGAAGGGCGTGGCGACGAGCACCGGGCCGAAGATCTCCTCGCGGAAGACGCGCATCTCCGGCGTCACGTCCGCGAAGACCGTCGCCTCGAGGAAGTTCCCGTCCGGGAGCGCGTCGGGGCGCCTGCCGCCGGCAAGGCAGCGCGCGCCGTCGGCGACCGCCGACTCGAGGTAGCCCATGACGCGCTCGTGATGCTCGGGCCGGATCAGCGGGCCGAGCTCCGTCGCCTCGTCGAACGGGTCGCCGACGCGGATGTTGCGGGCGCGGGCGGCGACGGCCTGGACGAGCTCCTCGTACACCGGCGCCTCGGCGATCAGCCGCGAGCCCGCGGTGCAGCGCTGGCCGTTCAGCGTGAAGATCTGGGCGAGCACGGCGTCGACCGAGCGCTCGAAGTCGGCGTCCGCGAAGACGACGACCGGCGACTTGCCGCCGAGCTCGAACGAGAGCCGCTTCAGCGTCGGCGCCGCGTTCGCCATGATCGTCGAGCCGGTGGCGGACTCGCCCGTGAAGGCGACGAGCTCCACGTCGGGATGCGCGACGAGCGCGGCGCCCGCGGTCTCGCCGAAGCCGTGGACGACGTTGAAGACACCGGGCGAGAGGCCGACCTCTTCGAGGAGCGTGGCGAGTCGCGTCGCCGTCAGCGGCGACCACTCAGCCGGCTTGAGGACGATCGTGTTCCCCGCGGCGAGGCACGGCGCGATCCGCCACGTCGAGAGCATCAGCGGCGCGTTCCACGGCATGATCAGCGCTGCGACGCCGACCGGCTTGTGCACCGTGTAGTTGAGGAAGTCGTCGCCGACGCGATACGCGCGTCCGGTCAGCTCCTCGATCTGCGCCGCGTAGAAGTCGAAGTTCTCGGCGGCGCGCGCCGCGAGCCCGCGCATCTGCCGGATCGGCATGCCGATGTCGAGGCACTCGAGCCGGACGAAGTCGTCGGCACTCGCGCGGATCGCCTCGGCGATGCGGCGGAGCACGGCGGCGCGCTCCTTCGCACTCAGTCTCGGCCAGGGCCCCTCGTCGAACGCGGCCCGCGCGGCGGCGACGGCGTCGTCCACGTCCGGGGTCAGACCCTCGGCCACGTCCGCGATGGGTAGGTTCGTCACCGGGTTGAGCGTCTCGAAGGTCGTGCCCGCTCGGCCGGGACGGAACTCGCCGCCGATGTAGTGGAGCTGCGGCGCGACGTCCGTCACAGAAGACCGGCCTCGCCGAGCAGCGTCTCGATCCTCGCGCGGCTCTGCCCCGAGAGCGCGGAGAGCGGCGGCCGCACGGCGCCGCACTCGAGCAGCCCGAGCCGCTCCATCGCCCACTTCACCGGGCCGGGGTTCGTCTCGACGAAGGCCATCTCGACAAGCGGATGCAGGTCGTAGTGCAACCGCTGCGCCCGCTCGAGGTCGCCGGCCACGAACGCGTCGTACAGCTCGGCGCACGGCTTCGGCGCGACGTTCGCAACGCAGCTGAGGTGGCCGACGCCGCCGATCGCGAGCATCGGGTAGCAGAGCAGCTCGATCCCGCAGTACGCGAGGAAGTCGCGACCGCAGACGTTCAGCACATGCGACGCGTGCTCGAAGTCGCGCGTCGTCTCCTTGATCCCGACGATGTTCGCGTGCGCGCGGCGCAGCCGGCCGACCGTCTCCGGCGCGATGTCGACGGCCGTGCGGACGGGCACGTTGTAGACGATGATCGGCAGGTCGGGGAACTCGCGCGCGACCGCCGAGTACCAGTCGAACAGTCCTTGCTGGGTGGGCCGGCTGTAGTACGGCGTGATCACGAGCACCGCGTCGGCGCCGAGCTCGCCGGCCTTCGCGGTCAGTCGCAGCGTCTCGTCGAGAAGGGCGCTGCCGGTGCCGGGCAGGAACGGGACGCGGTCGGCGACCGTGCGGGCCGCCGTCTCGAGCGCCGCCTCGCGCTCCTCGATCGTCTGGGAGCTCGGCTCGCCCGTCGAGCCCTGCACCGAGATGCCGTGCGAGCCGGAGTCGATCTGCCATTCGACCAGCCGGGCGAGCGCGGCGTGGTCGACATCGCCCTCGGGATCGAACGGCGTCACCACGGGGGCGATCGAGCCGCGGATCCGCGACGGGTCCGAGCGGAACTTCATCGCCGCTTCTTCTTCCGCCACTCCTCGAACTCGGCGCGCCGCTCCTCGCCGAGCGGGAACAGGCCGCGGACGCTCTCCCCCTTTCCGACGCGCTCGTACGCGAACTCCTCGGCGAGCTCCTGCTCCGCCGCGTCGCGGGCGACTTCCTCGGCGAGCTGCGCCGGGATCACCATCACGCCCTCCGCGTCGCCGACGATCACGTCGCCCGGGAGAACGAGGACGCCCCCACACGACACTGCGACGTTCGACTCGAGCGGAAAGTGCAGGAGCCCGAGCACGCTCGCGTGCGGCGCGCGGAAGTACGTCGGGAGGTCGAGCTTCGCCACCGCCGGGCTGTCGCGCAGGCCGCCGTCGGTGACGATTCCCGCGGCGCCACGGCGGAGCGCGCGCAGCGCCAGGATGTCGCCGATCGTCCCGGCGCCGGGCTCGCCGCGCGCGTCGATCACGAGCACCTCGCCCGGCGAGAGGCTCTCGACCGCCGCCTTCTGCGCGTTCAGCTCGGCCGTGTCGGCGGCGACGACGTCCTCGCGCACCGGCACGTAGCGCAGCGTGTGCGCGATCCCGACGAGCCGGAGGTCCGGCCGAGTCGGCCGCAGCCCCGCCATGAACGGGTTGCGGATGCCGCGCCGCTGCAGCTGCGTCGTCAGCGTCGCGGTCGCGATGCCGCGCAGGGCCTCGAGCGTCTCCTCGGAAACGACGTGCGCGCGCGGCGCGCTCACGCCGAGCGCCGCGGCCCGTACCTCCGGCGACACCTTCGGCATCGCGCCGACCGGATCGAGCGGGACCTCGTCCTCGACCACCGTGTTGCGCAGCGTGCCGACGCCGTCGACCTCGACCTCGACGACGTCTCCGGGCCGAAGCGGCCGCGAGTTGGCCGGCGTGCCGGTGAGGATGACGTCGCCCGGCTCGAGCGTCATCAGCCGCGACAGGTCCGCGATCAGCGTCGCGAACGGGAAGATCAGGTCCCGGGTGTTCCCCTCCTGCACGATCTCGCCGTTCACGCGGGTGCGCAGCGTCAGGTTCCCCAGATCGAGCGCGTCGGCGGCGACGAGCCGCGGCCCGATCGGCGTGAACCCGTCCTGCCCCTTGGCGCGCACGTTCGAGCCGGCGTCGGCCCAGCGCAGGTCGTAGACGACGACGTCGTTCGCCGCCGCGACCCAGCCGATGCACGACTCCGCCTCGTCGAGCGGGATGCGGCGCCCGCCGCTGCCGAGCACGAGCGCGATCTCGCCCTCGTAGCAGAGGAGCTCGCAGCCGGCCGTGCGCACGATCGCGTCGCCGTCCCCGGAGAGCGACGACGGCGGCTTGAAGAAGTACGACGGCGCGGACGGCATCCGGCCGCGCTCCTCGGCGCGGCTCCGGTAGTTCAGGTGCACCGCGACGATCTTCGACGGGCTCAGCCCGAGCGGGCGCGCAGCCATGGTGCGTCAGACCATCGACTCGGTGCGCCGCGCCGCATACGCGCGGTCCTCGTCGGTGACCGGCGGCGTGCCGTAGTAGTGGAAGCTCTCGACCGTCGCGATCTCCCACGCCTGGCCGCGCTTGCGCTCGGTCTCCGACCAGATCACCGGCTCGCGGTCGGGGTCGTAGACGAAGTAGCCGCCGGTCGTGATCTCGATCCGGTTGCCGCCGGGCTCGAAGACGTAGAGGAAGAAGCCCTGGCTGATCGTGTGCTTCGACGGCGCGAACTCGATCGGCACGTGGTGCTCGATCAGCAGGTCGGCGGCGCGCAGTACCTCCTCGCGCGTGTTCACCCACAGCGAGACGTGATGGAGGCGGCCGCGTGCGCCGCGCGCGTCGACGACGTAGATCAGCTCGTGCGCGCAGATCGTGAGGCTGAGCCACGCGCCGGCCTCGCTGCCGTCGTCGAGGACGATCCCCTCGAAGTGACGGAAGCCGAGCACGTCGCTCGCGAACTCGCGGCACGGCGTCACGTCGGCGGCGAGGAGGTTGACGTGGTCGAGCCGGCTGATGCCCACGCCGCGTCCGGTGAATCGCATCGGCTGGTTCTTCAGCACCGGACGGAGCTCCCCCGGCGGCTCGTAGCGCTCGGTCTCGTAGTAGAGCTCGAACAGGTGGCCGTCGGGATCGTGGAACCGGTATGCCGGCCCGTGCCCGACGTCGCCGTCGATCCAGCCGATCCCGTGGCCCGAGGCCTCGACCGCGGCGACGCGCCGCTGGAGCGCCTCGGGATCGCGGGCGCGGATCGCCATGTGGCCGATCCCCGGCTCGGGCGCCTCGGTCAGCTTGACGGAGTAGAGCTGGTAGTCGCCGTAGCCGCGCAGGAAGACGGACCGGCCCTCGGCGGCAGACTGCTCCATCCCCAGCGCGTCGGTGAAGAAGCGCGCGCTCCGCTCGAGCTCCGGCGTGAGCAGCTCGACGTGGCCGATGTGCGCGAGGTCGCCGAAGCTCATCGCGCCTCCGCTCCGGCGAGGATCGACGAGCTCACGACGGTCATCATGTGAACCTCCTCGTCGGAGAAGCCGGCTCCGAAGAGCTTGTCCGCGAAGAGCGCGAGCCCGTCCTCGACCGGCGGGTTCGGCGGCTGGCCGAGATCCGTGGAGAGGAGGTTCGACGCGACGCCCGTCGCGCGGATGCCCTCGAACACGTGCTCCCACGTGCACTTGCCCGTGTGCGGCGTCGTGAAGCATCGCTCGAGGATCGCGCCGCGCTCCGCGAGCGCGGCCTGGTCGCCGATGCCGATGTCCTCCGACGGGAACTCCGGATGCGTGACGACGACGTGCGCGACGCCGGCGGCCGTCGCGGCGTCGACGACGGCGAAGATCTCGTCGCGCGAGAGATGGCCGGTGGCGAGCACGAGCCGGTGGCGCGCGACGAGGTCGAGCACGGCGCGCAGCTCCGGAAGCGGCTCGCCGGCGGCGTCGACGACGGCGACGGGTGGCGCGTCGATTCCCTGCGCGTGGAGATCCGCCTGCATCCGCGCCCAGGCGGGCTTCGGCACGCCCTCCGGGTACTCGCGGTCACGCTCGTCCGACTCGTTCACCGAATCGACCGTCGGCAGCCAGACGATTCGAGCGTTCTCCCGAGCGGCGATCTCGACCGCGAGCGCGTTCAGCCCGCCGATCGACGCGTTCAGCGTCAGCGTCCCGATCACGTCGATCCCGGGGACGGCACGCATCACGACCTGCGCGCGCTCGGCCGTCGACGTGTAGTGGGACTTGAGCGCGAACCCGCGGAGGCCGACCTCGAGGAACCGCTCGGCGAGCGTCACGTCGTCGATGCGACGCTTGATCACGTCGGGGCCGACGTGGACGTGAAGGTCATACGCGCCGCGCACCGCGTCGCGCGCCCGGGAGGACGGCGTCTCGATCTCCGAAACGGTCGCGTCCGTCATCGGCGCGACCCTACCGGATCACGGCGCCCGGTAGGGTCCGCGCGTGGAGAGCAGCCCGGTGATCGCGTTGCTCGGGCTCGGCGAGGCGGGCGCTGCGCTCGCCGCGGATCTCGTCGCCGCCGGGGTCGCGACCCGTGGCTGGGACCCAGACGAGAGCCGCTCCGTCGACGGCGTCGTGCGGGCGGCGTCCGCCGTCGACGCCGTCACCGGAGCCGGCGCCGTGCTCAGCGTGAACGGACAGGCGGCGGCCGTCGCCGCGGCGCGGTCGGTCGCCGGCGCGCTCGCGGCCGGGCAGCTCTACGCCGACCTGAACACGACGAGCGCCGGGGTCAAGCGCGAGGTCGCGGCGGCGCTCGCTGCGTCGGGCGCGTCGTTCGCCGACGTCGCGCTGCTCGCGCCGGTGCCCGGCAACGGGCTGCGCACGCCGTGCCTCGTCTCCGGACCGGGAGCGGCGCGGTTCGCGGAGGTGTTCCGCCCGCTCGGGACGCCCGTCGAGGTGCTGGGGCCGGATCCCGGCGAGGCGGCGACGCGCAAGCTCCTGCGCAGCGTCTTCATGAAGGGGATCGCCGCGGCCGCGATCGAGAGCCTCTCGGCCGCCGACGCCGCCGGGTGCGAGGCGTGGCTGCGCGGGCAGATCCTGACGGTGCTCGACGAGCCGCTGCTCGACCGGCTGCTCGCGGGCAGCCGGCAGCACGCGGTGCGCCGCGCCGACGAGATGGAGGCGGCCTCGGCGCTCGTCGCCGAGCTCGGTCTCGAGCCGAGCGTCGCGCGCGCAGCCGCCCAGGTGCTCGCGCGGCTGAGCCCCGACGTCGACTAGTCCCTAGCCGGCCGCCGCTGCCTCGAGCGCGGCGACGTCGAGCTTCTTCATCTGCAGCATCGCCTGCATCGTCCGCTGCGACCGGGCCGGATCGGGGTCGCCGAGCAGCCGCAGCAGCGCGTTCGGGACGATCTGCCACGAGAGACCGAACCGGTCCTTGAGCCAGCCGCACGGCCCCTCCTCGCCGCCCGCGGACAGCCCCTCCCAGTAGCGATCGACCTCGTCCTGCGTCTCGCAGGCGAGGACGAGCGAGAACGCCTCGGTGAGCGGGTGCGCCGGGCCGCCGTTCAGCGCGACGACTCGCTGCCCGTCGAGCTCGAACGTCACCGTCATCACCGATCCCGCCGGCCCCGGGCCGGCGGCGCCGTAGCGCGAGACGTCGACGATGCGCGAGTTCGGGACGAGCGACGTGTACAGCTGCGCCGCCTGCTCGGCCTCCGAGTCGTACCAGACGAACGGCGTGACCACTCCCATGGCTCAGCGCTCCCTTCGATAGACGATGACCGAGACGTCGCCGGTGCGCCGCGTCTCCACGAGCTCGAGCGGGACCGGGTCGGCGATGTCGGCGAACAGCCGCTTGCCGGCGCCGAGCAGGATCGGAAAGACCATCAGGTTGAGCTGGTCGACGAGGTCGCGCGCGAACAGCGACTGCACGAGCGTCGCGCTGCCGGCGACGAGGATGTCGCCGTCGAAACGCTCCTTCAGCGCATCGACCTCCTCGGAGAGATCGCCGCGGAGGACCGTCGTGTTGTTCCACTCCGGGTTCTCGAGCGTCGTCGAGACGACGAACTTCGGCATCTCGTTGAACTTCCGGCCGAACTCGTCCTCATTCATCGCCGGCCACGCCTTGGCGAAGCCCTCGTAGGTGACGCGGCCAAGGAGCTGCGCGTCCGCCGCCATCAGCTCGTCGAACTTGAAGCGGTCGCCCTCTTCGCCGCGCTCGAACCTGAACGCCCAGCCGCCGCGGCCGCCGCCCTCGGCCCCGCCCGGATCCTCGACGACCCCATCGAGGGTCACGAACTCCGTCACCACGAGCTTTCCCATTCCCTCCTCCTTCGTCGCTTCACCGTACGAGACCGGGTCGGGCCTGGAAAGTCATCGATGAGTTTTCCCCGACCGCCCGGTCTCTCTCGTGGATGCGCGCACCGCGCCCCAGCACGGTCGTCTGCGACGTCGGCGGGCTCGCCCCCGACATCGCCTCGGTCGACGTGCTCGCACGGCTCCAGCTGGCGGCGCGCCGCGTCGACCTCGAGATCCGCCTGCGGCACGCGTCGAGCGACCTGCTCGAGCTGATCGCCTTCGCCGGTCTCCGCGACGTCCTACGCGTCGAGCTCGAGCGGCAGCCCGAAGAGCGGGAACAGCGTCTCGGTGTCGAGGAAGAAGGTGAGCTCGGCGATTCCGGACGGTGAGAGCCGGAGCACCTGCAGCGCCCACGGCTCGTAGCCCCCGCCGGGGCTCGGCTTGTACTGCCCGAACGCCGGCGCGCCGTTCGCGCTGACGGTCGGGATCACGCGCGAGCCCTTGCAGCCGATCCCCGGGCCCCACCACCACGTGAAGATGTCGTCGCGGCCGCGCAGCCACATGTCGTACGGCGGCATCGACTGGATCGCGTCCTCGCGGATCAGCGACGTCAGCGCCTCGATGTCGTAGCGCTCGAACGCGTCGACGTACCGCGCGAGCAGCGCCTGGTCGATCTCGTCGAGCGGCGTCGCCGGATCGGCCTCGTCGAGGTCGGTCGCGGCGAGCGTCGCGCGGGCGCGCTGGAGCGAGCTGTTCACGGAGGCGACGCTCGTCTCCAGCAGCTCGGCCACCTCGCCGGCCTGCCAGCGGAGCACCTCGCAGAGGATCAGCGCCGCCCGCTGCCGCGGCGGCAGGTGCTGGAGCGCGGCGACGAAGGCGAGCCGGATCGTCTCGCGGGCGACCGCGACGTCGGCCGGGTCGCCCTCGGGTGTGAGCAGCCCGTCGGGGATCGGCTGGATCCACGTCGTCTCCGGCAGCGTCTTCAGCAGCGCCGGATCCGGCTCGGCCGCCGGGCCGAGGTCGATCGGGAGGGCGCGCCGCTGCCGGCCCTCGAGCAGGTCGAGGCAGACGTTCGTCGCGATCCGGTAGAGCCACGAGCGGAGCGCCGCCCGTCCTTCGAACCGGTCGAGCCCGCGCCAGGCGCGGATCATCGTCTCCTGGACGGCGTCCTCCGCCTCGAACGGGGAGCCGAGCATCCGGTAGCAGTATCCGGTGAGCTCGCCGCGGTGGGGCTCGAGCTGCCGCTCCAGCTCCCCGTCCGCGCGCGTCAGCGTGCGCGGCGCATCCTCCACCCTGCTCATCGTACGTGGAGACGGCCCGACCGGGCGAAACTCATCGGTCGTCAGAGACCGAGCAGCGCGATCGCGTTCTCCTTCAGGATCAGCGGCCGCACCTCGTCCTTGAACGGCGCCGTCTCGAAGTCCGCGAGCCAGCGGTCCGGCGTGATCAGGGGGAAGTCGGAGCCGAACAGCACCTTGTGTCGCAGCTGGGTGTTCGCGTACTGGACGAGCTGGGGCGGGAAGTACTTCGGCGACCAGCCGGAGAGGTCGATCCAGACGTTGTCCTTGTGCAGGCAGACCGAGATCGCCTCGTCCTGCCACGGGAACGACGGGTGTGCGAGCACGATCTTCAGCCCCGGGAAGTCGGCGGCGACGTCGTCGAGGCACATCGGGTTCGAGTACTTGAGCTTGACCCCGCCGCCGCCCGGCAGGCCGGTGCCGATCCCGCTGTGACCCGTGTGGAAGAGGGCCGGCCGCCCCGCCGCGGCGATCGCCTCGTAGAGCGGGTAGACGCGCTCGTCGTTCGGGAAGAAGGCCTGGAGAATCGGATGGAACTTGAAGCCCTTGACGCCGTGGTCGGCGACGAGCCGCTCGATCCGCTCGACGGCGTCGGGGCGGGCCGGGTCGACGCTCGCGAACGGGATCAGCACGTCGGCGTTCTCGCGGGCCGCCTCGGCGATCTCCTCGTTCGGGATCGTCGGCCGCCCGCTCCGCGACTCCCAGTCGACCGTGAAGACGACCGCGGCCATGTTCCGCTCCCGGTAGTACGCGGCGACGTCGTCCACCGTCGGCAGCGGCTCGTCGCTCTTGAAGTAGCGCTTCGCGGCGGCCCGCAGCTCGGGCGGCATCGGGTCGCTCCCGTCGCGTGCCAGCTCCGTGTGGACGTGGACGTCGATCGCGACGATGGCGGCCGTGTCGATCACGCGCCCGATCATCGCATCTCGTGCGTGATATACAGCGCTCCCTATGGCGCGCGCAGAGGCACGACGCCGCGAGGGCTCCCCGGCGGCCGCCGCGGCGAAGCCCGGCCGGACCGTGCGCGACGCGACCTTCGACCTGCTCCGCCGGCGCGGGCTGACGACGATGTTCGCCAACCCCGGCTCGACGGAGATCAGCTTCCTGGCGGGGCTCCCGGACGACTTCCGCTTCGTGCTCGGGCTCCACGAGAACGCCGTGATCGGGCTCGCGGCCGGGTGGGCGATCGGCCGCGGCGAGCCCGCCCTCGCCCTGCTGCACACGACGGCCGGGCTCGGCAACGCCGTCGGCGCGCTCGCCACGGCGCGCGTCAACCGGGCCCCGATCGTCGTCCTCGTCGGCCAGCAGGACCGGCGCCATCTCGCCTTCGAGCCGTTCCTGGCCGGGCGGCTCTCCGGCCTCGCCGGCGAGTACCCGGTGCGTGTCGAGACGCCGGTCCGCGCGCAGGACGTGCCGGACGCAGTCGAGCGCGCGTACCACGCCGCCTCGACCGGGCGCGGCCCCGCGCTCGTGATCGTCCCGATGGACGACTGGGCGAACGAGGCCGACGACTCGCGGGAGCCCGCCGCCGTCACCGGGACCGTGCTCCGCGCCGCCGCGGCGTCCCCGGAGGCGGTCACCGCGCTCGCCGGCTTCCTCGAGGACGCCGCGTCGCCGGCGCTCGTCGTCGGCGCGGGCGCGGACGAGCCGGCGACGTGGGCCGCACTGGTCGAGCTCGCCGAGCGGCTCGCCGCGCCGGTCTACCAGGAGTCGTTCGGCGCGCGCGCCGGCTTCCCGCAGGACCATCCGCTGTTCGCCGGCTTCCTCCCGTCCGACCGGCCGCGGCTACGCCAGACGCTCGCGCCGTACGACGCCGTGCTCGTCGTCGGCGCGCCCGCGTTCCGCCAGTCGGCGTACCAGCCGGGCCGGCTCACGGAGCCGACCACGCGGATTGCGATCGTCGCCGAGGACCCGGACGAGGTGCACCGCAGCCCGGCCGACATCGCCGTGCTCGCGCCTCCGGCCGCCGTCTGCGCCGAACTCGCGCGCCGCGTGCCCGCGCGCGAGGTCCCGCCCCCCGCGCCGCGCGAGCGCCCCGCGCCGCCGGCGCCGCCCGGCCCCGGCGAGCCGCTGCTCGCGACGCACGTGCTCGCCGCGCTCGCGGAGCGGCTGCCGCGCAACGCGACCGTGCTCGAGGAGGCGCCGGTCGACCGGCCGGACATCCACGAGCGGCTGCCCGCGCGCGAGCCGCTCGGCTTCCTCAGCGCGGCACAGGGCGGCCTCGGCTTCGCGCTCGCCGGCGCGACGGGTCTGCGCATGGCGCAGCCGCACCGGCCGGTCGTCGCGGTCACCGGCGACGGCGCGTCCCTCTACGGGATCCAGGCGGTCTGGACCGCGGCGCACTACCGCGTCGGCGTCGTCTGGGTGATCCTCTCGAACGGCGGCTACGTCGTCATGGACCGGCTCGCGGAGCGCCAGGGCGCGACCTCGACCTGGCCCGGCTTCGGCGAGATCGACGTGGCGGCGATCGCGCGCGGGTTCGGCTGCCCCGCACGGCGGATCACGACGCACGACGAGCTCGTCGCAACGCTCGACGAGATCGTGCCGACGCTCGCCGACCGCGACGAGCCGCTGCTGCTCGACGTCGTGATCGCGCCGACCGCGACGTTCACGGGCTGAGGAACCGGACAACCCACGCGTCGAGATCCGCCGTGTTCCGCCTGTCGGAACGCCTGCTTGCGGCCACACGTTTTTCCTGCAAATCTCCGTCTTCTGAGAACCGGCGTCCGACCGTCGCAGCACGCTCGACACCCGCGTGCGGAGCCCGCGCCAACCGTTGCACCTGTCACGACGTCTACAGCGGCATCGGGCTCGACCGGAGGGACTTGCATCGCACGCGTCCGGCGAGAAAGATTCACGCTTCGGCATGCGTCCGGTCATGCCGCGAGATGCCCGGTCAGACCGGATCACGGCCAACGCTCAACTTGAGCACGGAAGGGAGGAGTTGATGTCGTTTCGGAGGGTTCTGATGGCGCTGCTCCCCGTCGCGGCGATCGTGGCGGTAGCGGTGACCACCGGTGCCGGAGCTCGCCCGACCTACAAGGTCGGCCAGGCCGCGCCCGGCGCGGCCGTCAGCAAGTGCGGCATGGGCACGGGGAAGAAGGCGACAGGCGCGCCCATCAAGATCGACGGGCTCGACATGCTGATCCCGGGCGTCGACTTCACGACGATCGGCAAGGTCGCGGCTGCGTACTTCGCGTGCGTCAACGACAACGGCGGCATCAACGGCCGCCCGATCAAGTACAAGCTCTACGAAGAGGCTCTCAACCCGGCGCAGGAGGCCGCTCTCGCCCGCAAGATGGTCCAGAGCGATCACGCCATCGGCATCGTCGGCAACACGAGCTTCGCCGAGTGCGGAACGAACTGGAAGTACTACCACCAGCAGGGCTACGTCGTGATCGGCGCAGGCGTTCAGGCCGAGTGCTTCTCGACGCCGAGCTTCGCGGAGTCGAACATGGGCCCGCGCTACAGCAACCTCGGCGCGGCGCAGGCGCTCATCGGCGCCGGCGTGAAGAAGATCGCCATCGCGTCGCCCGACACGATCTCCGCCTACGCCGACTCGGCGGTGGCGACGTACGGACCGTCGAAGGGCGTCCAGGTGAAGGTCTTCCCGACGCACCTGCCCGTCACGGACGCCAACACGATCGTGCAGCAGCTCTACCAGTTCGCCGGTTCCGGCGGCGGCATCATCCTCGACTTCACGCCCGACACGGCGCCGGCTCTGATGAAGGCGGCGGAGCAGCAGGGAATCGTCAACGACGTGAAGTGGGGCTCGTCGACTCCGATCGCGAACACGTTCATGGCCGGTCAGTTCTCACCGGCGTTCGACGGACATCTCTGGATCAACCAGGAGTTCAGCAACATCGACCCGTCGGTCGGCCCGGACACGCGGCTGATGTTCGCGATCCTCAACAGCAAGACGTACAACCCGAACAAGATCGCGCCGCAGGCGTTCGCCCAGATGGGCTTCATGGACGCGATGTTCGCGACGAAGGCGCTCCTCAGCATCACCGGCGCCATCACCGCCAAGTCGTACAACGCGGCCGTCGTCGCCCTGAAGGACGTCAAGACGGACATGCTGTGCAAGCCGTGGTACGTCGGTAACCTCGCGTACCACATCGCGAACAACACGGACATCACCGTCGACTACAAGAACGGCGCCGTCGTCGTGAAGCAGCCGTGCTTCGAGATCACGGGCGCGACCGACGCGCCGATCCGCCAGACCCGCGTCTGGGAGAAGAAGTACCACCTGAACGGCTAGGGGTACGAAGGAGCCAACGCAAGGAGATGACGATCAGGACGACGGAAGGGCTTCGATGAACACCGTGTTGGCGTTCAGCATCTTCGGCGTCGACTGGATCTTCTTCAAGCCCTACCTCGTCCTCGGGCTGGCGCTGGGGAGCGTGTACGCGCTCTCCGGCGTCGGCCTCGTCGTCCTCTATCGGGCGACGGGCGTGCTCAACCTCGCGTTCGGCGCGGTCGGCGCGTGCGGCGCCCTGATCGCCTACTACCTGATCATGCACACGGGGGTGCCGCACTGGCTCGCCTACGTGGTCTGCGTCCTGTTCGGCGGCGTGCTCAACCTCGTGTACGGCGTGCTCCTCGGGCCGGCGTTCGCGCGGCGCGACCCGCTCGTGAAGATGATGGGCACGCTCGGGCTCGCGCTGATCCTGCTCGGGATCATGGCGTGGCGGGCGCCGATCGGCGGCGCGTTCGCGCGCTTCCTGCCGATGCCGAGCTCGAGCCACATCTACCACGTCCTCGGCACCGTCGTGAACCTGACGGAGATCATCGTGCTCGCCGCGGCCGTGGTGCTCACCGCCCTGATCACCGTGTTCCTGCGCGTGACGAAGCTCGGCACGGCGATGCGCGCGCTTGCCGACGACCGCGAGATCAGCGCGACGCTCGGAGTTCCCGTCCGCCGCGTCGAGGCGGCGGCCTGGTTCGGCTCCGGCCTCGTCTGCGGCGCCGCAGGGCTCGTCCTGCCGGACCTGCTGACCTCGCTCGACTACTCCGCTCTCACCTTCCTCGTCATCTCGGCGCTCGCGGCGGCGCTGATCGGCCGGCTGCACTCGCTCTGGGGCACGCTCTTCGGCGGGATCGCGATCGGCATCGCGCAGGCGGTGTTCGCTCCGTACGAGTCGATCACGCGGTACCGCAACGCCGCGCCGTTCGTCCTCGCGATCATCGCACTGCTCTTCTTCTCGCGGAAGCGCGTCGTCACGATCTCCGGGACTGCCCGCTGATCCCGTGAGCACCGAGACCGAGTCCGCACCGAGCGGCAGCGCTGCCGGAACGGCCCGCCCGCGCCCGAGCATCAGCCGCGGCACCTGGATCCGCGCGGGAGTGATCGCGGCGCTGCTCCTGTTCGCGCTGCTCGCGATTCCGAGGCTCGTCGGCGACGACTACGTCACGACGTTCACGAGCGTCGCGATCTACGCCGTCGTCGCGCTCGGCTTCAGCGTCCTCTACGGCCGGGTCGGGATGATCTCGCTCGGACAGGTGGCGCTGCTGTCGATCGGCTGCTGGATCGGGACGCGCCTCGCGTTCGCGACCTCGCTCCCGTTCCCGCTGCTGCTCCTCCTCGACGGGGCGATCACGATGGTGATCGGCACGCTCGTCGGTCTGCCGGCGCTGCGGCTGTCGGGCCTGTACCTCGCGCTGATCACGCTGATGTTCGCCGGCGCGACGACGATCATCCTCTCCGTCACCCAGTTCCCGAACGGCGGCTCGGGCTTCCTCGGCTTCACGACGAACCCGAGCCTCGGCGGCCTCAAGTCCGTGCGCCGCCCGACGGGAGGCGTGAGTGACATCGCCTTCTACCGCTACACGGTGATCGTCTGCACGCTCATGTTCCTGCTCGCGCTGATCCACATCTCGGCGAAGCCCGGGCGCGCCTGGGCGTCGATCCGCGAGAGCGAGCCGGCCGCGCTCGCCGCCGGCGTGAACATCGTCGTCTACAAGATGTGGGCGTTCGCGCTCGCGTCGTTCATGACCGGCGTCGCCGGGTGCCTGCTGGCGGCGCAGATCGGCGAGCCGCGCGCGATCACGTTCCAGACGCAGGACTCGCTGACGCTCGCCGCGACGGCGTTGATCGGCGGGATCTTCAGCCTCTGGGGCGCCGTCGTCGCCGGCATCTTCAACCAGTTCCTGCCGTTTTTCTTCCAGGCGCAGTGGGGGATCAACACGTACTTCCTCCTGATCATCTTCGGCGCCGGGCTGCTCCAGGTGCTGCTGACCGCCCCGGGCGGGCTCGCGCAGCAGTTCCCGCGCGACATGGCGAACCTCGGCCGCCTCGCGGCCCGCCGCTTCCGGGCGCTCGCCGAGGGAGGGAAGCCGGCCGAGTGATCGAGGTCGAGAACCTCACCGTCCGCTTCGCCGGCGTCACACCGATCGACGACGCGAGCCTCGCCTTCCCCGGCGGGACCTGCGGCCTGATCGGCCCCAACGGCGCGGGCAAGACGACGTTCTTCAACGTCCTCAGCGGCTTCGTCAAGCCGGCAACCGGAACGATCCGCGCCTACGGCGAGGACCTGCTGAAGATGGCGGACTACAAGCGCGCCCGCTGGGGGCTTCGGCGCACGTTCCAGACCGAGCAGGCGATCGAGGAGCTGTCCGTCTTCGACAACGTCGCGATGATCCACGAGCACTCGGGCGCGAAGCGCGCGTCGCGGCAGGCCGACGTCACGGCCGCGATGGAGTTCGTCGGCCTCGACGTCGCGCCGCGCGCGAAGGCGGGCTCGCTCGGCGCCGGCGAGCGGCGGCTGCTCGAGGTTGCGCGCGCCGTCGTCGGCCGCCCGCGCGTCGTCCTGCTCGACGAGCCCGCTGCGGGTCTCCCCGAGGAGGAGACGGAGCACCTCGGCGAGGTCATCCAGCGGATCCCGGAGGCGTTCGGCGCGCTCACGATTCTCGTCGACCACGACATGAGCCTCGTCTCGAGCTGCTGCTCGACGACGGCGGTGCTCGACTTCGGCAAGGTGATCGCGATCGGCCCGACCGCGGACGTGCTGCGGGACGAGCGCGTGACGAACGCGTACCTCGGGACCGAGGAAGAGGTATGAGCGTGACGCTGAAGATCGACGCGTACTCCGTCCCGCGCGGCGGCAGGACGGTCGTCGAGGACGTCACGATCGACGTCCCGCCCGGGGAGATCACCGCGCTGCTCGGGCCGAACGGCGCGGGCAAGTCGTCGCTCGTGCTCGCGGTCGGCGGCGTGCTGCGCCCGAGCGGGGGCCGCGTCCTGCTGGGCGAGACCGACCTGACGCGGCGCCGGCCGGAGGCGGTGCGCATCGCAGGCGTCGCGATCGTCCCCGAGGGGCGGCGACTGCTCCCCGACCTGTCGGTCGAGGACAACATCCGCGTCGCGACCTACGCGATGTCGCGCTCGGAGGCGCGCGAGGCGATGCGCTACTCGACCGAGCTGTTCCCGCCGCTCGAGCGACGCTGGAAGGCGGTGGCGCGCCAGCTCTCCGGCGGCGAGCAGCAGATGGTCGTGCTCGCACAGGCGCTCATCTCGCATCCGAAGTTCGTGCTCGTCGACGAGCTCTCGCTCGGCCTCGCGCCCGTGATCGTCAAGCGGCTGATGCCGACGCTCCAGTCCGTCGCCGAGTCGGGCACCGGCATCCTCCTGATCGAGCAGTTCGCGCACGTCGCGCTCGGCGTCGCGAAGACCGCGTACGTGATCGAGGGCGGCCGGATCCGCGACCACGGCGACTCGCAGACGTTCAAGGACAACCCCGAGCGGCTGCACTCGGCGTACCTGCTCCGCGAGCACGACGTCGCGCTCGAGACGCCGACGGACGGAAAGCCGGAGGAATGAAGACGCTCGACGACGGGCGCGCGGCGGCTCTCGAGACGCTCTGCGAGCTGATCGTCCCGGGGTCGAGCCGTGCCGGGCCTGTCGTCTACATCGACGCGGTCGTCGGCGGGATGCCGCCCGAGGTGCAGGCGGGCGCGCTCGCCTCGATCGACGCGCTCGCCCCCGCGGCAGCGCAAGGCGCCGGCGCACTCGCGGAGCAGCAGCACACGCCGGCGTTCGCGTTCGTCCGCGCGCTCGTGCTCGAGGCGTACTACAGCGACTTCGTCGCGCCCGGCAAGGAGGGCCCGGGCGCGTGGACGGAGATCGACT
>Ga0335080_10000097_pt1 | contig 76155 bp, 66 predicted proteins | sample Lox_Sample_34_FD_206720 | JGI IMG/M metagenome (GOLD analysis project Ga0335080, IMG submission 206720) | Soil microbial communities from Loxahatchee National Wildlife Refuge, Florida, United States - Lox_Sample_3.4 | ecosystem: Environmental > Terrestrial > Soil > Wetlands | place: USA... | reverse complement strand
CTTCATAGTTGCGCAGATCGCCGACGAACAGGTCGATTTGCTGGCCGGTCAGTTTCTCCCACAGCGCAACCCGGTCCTGCAGCGTGTAAATGGGCATTAGGGGTTCAACGTTGAGCTCAAGTTCCCAGCGGCGTTTGGCGAAGTTATCGAGAACAGCGACGTCGTGTCCGCGGTTCGACAGATACATCGCAGTCGGCCAGCCCAGGTAACCATCACCACCTAGAATGAGAATCTTCATCGGCTCTCCTAGCACCACCAGTAGTTGTTTGGGAATTCAGAGTTCTTCGTCGCGAACGTGGGCGGCAGCAACGTGAAAGTTCGAGCCATTGCTGGATTCGACGCGAGCATCAGGGATTACATTGCCGTCGGCCGGCGCGACTCGGGTTCGGAACCGCAGCCGATCCCGTTCGCGGCGCAGTGACTGCAGATTTGCGCGCACGCTCGTGAAGATTTCCGCAGCTAGGGCCTTTCCCGGGTTGAGATCGTCGATCTGCGCCCACCGCGATTTGGCCAGAATCCAGAGCACGGTGCCCATCAGAGCGAAGACCGTCGACAGAAGCACGATCTCAGAGCGCGGAGGAAACGACTTGCGCTCCGGCGCGCGGGCAATGTCGAGCACTTTAACGCTCGGCGTTTCTTTCGCCTCTTGCACTTTCGCCAATTCATACTGCTGCGTGAGCGTCTCGAACACCGCCTCCTGAATCTTGGTTCGCCGATACAGATCGGCATAGGTCTCGCCCAGCAACGGAAGCTCGCGAATGGAGGGAATCGTCGAACCGCCCGCAGCACCCTGATCCTCAATGGAGAACCCCTTCTCGCCACCCATCTTCTCCAGTTGAGAACGCAGTTCCTGGATTCTGGCTCTTAGTGCCTTAACCCGCACGTGAGTCGGGACGTAAATCGCCTCGAGCCCCTTCAATTCCGATTCGGCGGCGATCAGCTGTCCCATCAGCGACGCAGCTGCATCGAGCATGGCGCGGCCTTGCTCCTTGATATCGATCGCGCCGTTCTTGGCGGCAAACTGCCCGAAGTCCCTCGATGCCTGATCGAGATCTCCTTTCACCGCTTCCAGTCTCTGTTCCAGAAAAATGCGCTCCCGCCGCGCCGCGGAAGTGGAGACCTCGGCCACGGATCGATCGAGTTCCTCGACATACGCCTGTGCGATGCCTGCTGCCCGCTGCGGATCGTGGTCGGTGACCGTGATGCTGATGATGCCGCTCTTCCGGTCCTGGCCGATCGAGGAATTCTCCTCCAGCTTCTGTCGCGCATCTTCGTCAAGCCGCTTTCGGTAGACCCGCTTGAGGTCGAATCGGCTGACCAAACGGTCCTCTAACGTGCGACTGCGCATGATTCCGATAAACAAATCCCCCGAGGTCTGGAGCCCGAGCAAATCGCCGGCCATCGCACCGAGAGGCAATCCGCTCTTGGCCCCGAGCGTCGCGAGCATCGCCACTCCTGTAGTCGACTGGTCTGGCGGCATCAGCTGTGTCGTGGCCCGATACTGAGATGGCAAGAGCAGCGCCAGCACAGTCCCGCACACTGCTCCAAGCAACGCCACACGGAAGAGTAGGCGTCGTTGTTCCCACAGCGTCCGGAGGCGTTGAATCACGGTCGCGGATTCATCGGCTGCCTCGCCAGGATGCAGACGCGCCTCTCCTGTAACCAGCTCAGGCAGCGATTCCCGCTGTGTTTTCATCTCGGTTTTAGGCACTTGCCCTCGGGATCCTTGATCTCGCGTTCGTTTGCCTTGATTGTCAACGGCTCCATCTAGCGGTGATGAATCTTCGGCGAGTAGGCCACCTGGAATCCGGCCGTCACATCGGATTGCGCGCCCGCCGCCAACAGCGGGATCTGCCAACGCTCATACTGGAGCATTCCGGAAACTCGAAATCCAGACTTCAGCACAAAATCTGAATTCACGGCGATGTCGTCTTGCGTTCCACCCTGGAGAAGGAATGTCCGGTCGATGGCTCGGTGCCGCATTTCGATGCCAATCTTCTTGGTGGGGCTGAGCCAGTAGGTGCTTCGCAGCAACTCACCCTGAGACGCACGGCCGATCCATGTCCCCATGAGCTGGCCGTTGTTGGTGAAGCCGTTGACATATTGGAAATTGTGGTAGAAGCAGCCGTTGCAGGTGGAGAAATCGGCGGGACTGGTTGAGCCTCCCTCGACTCTGAAATCGAGTTTGTTGAGCCGAGGTACTTTCGCCAGATAGAGGCCGCCCTGCCAAGCCGACTTTTGCGGATAGAGGGGCGGGAAAACCTCATCCTCGCTGAATCCTTCGCCATAGACGGTCAGCCAATCTCGCAGCCTGGGAAGCCGATAGGAGAAGTCAACAACTGCGCGTCCGTCCCCGACCGTGGTGCCGTCTGCATGCAACGACAGATTGCTCTGCAGGAACGTCTTTGGCGTTAGAGGGTTCCCCGGACCACCATAGAGCACGGTCTTCGACATACTGAATTCAAGATTCTCTGTGAACCGGAAACTGACTCTTCCGCCGCTAAGAAATGGCTGGCGTTTCAGATTGACGCCATAACTTCCCTGTGCCAGTGTTCCGCTGCAGCAGTTTCCCGTGTTGTTGATGAATTCTTGTCCGGAAACCTGCCCAATGAAAAAATCGAGACGGATGTCGCCGAGCAGGCCGAAAGAGTCTGGGAGACGGAATGGTGATACCCGGTTCAGACGAAACATACTATTCAGCGGCTCGGCATTGTTCGTTAACGCCATCGTGCCGCCATCGCTTGGACCCCACCAGAGACTCTGTTTTCCATACGACAATTGCCAGTTCGCCACGTTCATCCCCACGTAGGCATCCAGTAAGCGGAAGCGGTTAGTCTCGGCGACAGGTACCGACGGCGCGTTCACTGGCAAATAATCGACGCCGCTGATGAAATCCAGAACGGCCTGCGATGGTGCCGGCGCCGAGGGTGCGTACTGATACTCACCCCGGGCATAGATCACGAACGGCCCCATGCTCGCCCAGCTGGATGTGCCCGCGACTGTATTAAAGCCCTGCTGGAAGGGTCTGCCATAGTCGTTCACCACGGTCTGCCCGATATGATATCCATCCGTCAGCGGCCGTCCGGAGATACCCAGAGATCGCTGATACACAGACTCGAGTTCAAAATGTAAGTTTCGTTCTCCAGTTTCCAGCTCGAACTCGGTCGTGAATTCCTCAGAAAGCGATTGATACAATTCCTGCGCTTCAGGTGCGCCCTCGTTGCCTACATAGTCGCCGGCCTCGCTCAGCAGCCTCGCGCATTCCAGCCTTGTCCAGGGACGAATTCCAAGACTCGCAGTCTTCACATATCCCAGAGCTGCCAGTCGTTCCAGGGCTGAATAGATCCAGCTATCCAAAGGGACGTAGGGCGAGCCCATGAACGAGGGATTTCTGGTTCTCTCGTCGTCCGACACCTCGCGGGGCGACTTGAAGGACGTTCCCCCGAGTTCCGCATCGTGGTGCCGAGTGTAGATGCTCTGGGAAATGAAGTATCCAAGCAGACCGCCCACCAGCACATCGGAAGGAAAATGCTGCCGCGCACGGATGCGCGAAAAACTCACCGCGGATGCCATCCCGTAGGCGAACAGCTTGGGCAGCGGACCATCGTATTCATGCGCGATGACTCCAGCGACCGACCACGCCGCGGCCGCATGTTCCGAGGGAAATGAAGTTCCCCGCTGGAAAAATGAACCGGACCCGATCCCCTGGTTAGGACGCTGGCGGCCCAGAGAGTATTTCAATACCTCGACCGTGACCAGGCTGTTCAGCGCAGCTTCTCCAGCGAGGAAACCGGTCTCTCTCCAATGCTCGTTATGTTTGGGAAAGCTGGCGAAGTAAAGGCCCGCACTGCCACCAATCAGGCCCACCAGGCCCAAGTTCGACACGGAGTTATAGTGCCGCAGAGTCACGGGATTTCGCGAAAGAGATGCGCTGTACTGGCGATCGCTCGCGAGTAGGCCCGCCGTGATTCCGGCCACAGGCACGATCCATGCCGCATCGGCAGAACGAATCCGCGTCGGACTTGTCCAAATCGCTTTTTGGTCTCGCAGGAAATCGGAAATATGTCCGGTAAAGCCCGGGCTGGAGAGATCATCGTCCGCGACATCTTGTCGTTTCACCTTAAATGCACTTGCCGCTTGTGGGTTCGGCGGAGCTGTCGTCGACCTTACAACCGGATTGTCGCTCTGTGCCGCAGCGTCTATCTTCGAAACAAACACCATCGCAACGGCGAGCGACACAAGAAGGACCCTACAGCTCAGCAAGACTCACCCGGTTCATGGATGGATATAAGCAACCGTAAGGGCGGCCGAAGATGCAACCTGCGCTGCCTGCAGAATTACGCTCCAGTTTCGTGGAGCCAGCCGCGGCGATTTCTCCGGGACAACGATTGAGTCTCCCGGCCGCAGCACCGCATTCAGGGGATCGCCTGACCAGAGCCCCGAAGTGTTTTTGGCTGACAGAACGGAGCCGTCCGCACGTACGACGAACACTGCATTCCGATCCGCAATTTGCGTCAATCCGCCCGACTGGTTGAGGTACCACTTGGCGCTCTTGCCCGGAAGGCAGCTCACGGCCGTAGGATTGAACACCTGTCCGCTCACCACGACGTAATTCGTCTTCTTGGGGATGAAGAGGATATCCCCATCCCGCAGAGGAATATCGGCAGGCGTTTTCGCCAGACGTTTCCAGTTCGAGGGAATATGAATCACCAGACGTCCGACAGGCTGAGTCGCTTCAAGCTGTTGCAGAGCTGTATCGGTTTGCGCGATGGCCGTCAGCTTTGCATTCTTCTGCTCGGGATCACTGTCAGGCAGGTTTCTTAGATAGCCCTCTTCGACCTTGAGACGGTTCTCCAACTCAAGGTGTGACTTCATCTCGAGTTCCCGCACTTCCTTGCGGACCAGCACCGCTCCATACGGATACGCTTCACTGGTGAAACCATTGCAGCGCGTAAGAAGTGAACTGAGCCGCTCGCCCGGCTCAATTCCATAGGTTGCGGGATTCTGCACCTCTCCCTTCACCGTCACGGAAGATCCCAGGTCCTGCCACTGCGGTATCTGCCGGATCGCCAGAACATCACCATTGTGCAAGGACACGTTCTCGTTTACGTCTCCCGAGAGCGCGGCGCCCAGCTTCACTTCCAGACGCTGGTTCGCTCCGTTTCCGGCCGCAAACCGGGTCAGATCGGCGCTATCGGAAAAGGCGCTCCGCTTCAGTCCTCCCGCCACATTCACCAGATCTCCAACCCGCATGTTCGACGTCAACGGATACCGCCCTGGTTTCGCCACTTCTCCCTTGATGTCCACCGTGGGCGCATCTACCCTGGCGATACTCCGATGAACGAGCAAACGATCTCGAGACTGCAAAATGACGTTATCCACGGGATTGCCCGCCAGCGCTGCGTGCAAGTCGACACTCAGGATTCGCATCGTGCCGTCTGCTTGCGTGCGAAACAACTGCGCCGTGTCGAGCGCGGCATCAGGCGTAATCCCGCCGGCTAGATAGAGCGCGTCGCGCAGATGAACTTCCCCGGATGTGCGGTAAGTTCCTGGCCGGTGAACCTCGCCTCCTACCCAGACCTCAGGCGGCCTCTCGAAATCGTAGCGGCTGAAGATTCGCACCGTATCCAATGGTCTCAGCGCAGGGGCATTTGCCGGATTCGATAGCGCAGCCGAGATGTCGAAGCTCTCAACGCTCGGGTGAAAATCCGGAGCGTTCAAACGAATGATTTCGGCATAGTGGGGAGCAGGTTCGGGCAGCAGATCGCTGTATGCGGAAACCAGGTCGGTGAGCTTCATCCCTTCCTTGTAGGAGTAGCGCCCAGGGCGGATAACGTGTCCTTCCAGGTAAACCGCATCTTCGTTGTAGTTCGCGATCGGAAAGATATGCACCAGGTCGCCGTCTTGAATCTTGAAGCCCTCCAACTGCTTGCTGATCGCCGAGGGATCATCGGTGGAGGCAAGATTCAGCGTCACCATGGTTCGCTTTTCGTGAGCTACGAGGCGCTGTACTTCAACATGCCGCAGAGCCGCAGTCGGCAGAATCCCGCCGGCGAGTTCCAGAGCTCCGGCCAGGGAAGTCTCGTCAAGCAGTTCGTAAACCGCGGGCCGCCGAACCATCCCATCGACCGTCACTTGAGATCCGATGGGAGGTACCAACAGCGTATCCCCATTTTCGAGCCGCTTCATATCCGAGCGAATCCCATGCAACAGAAGGTCGTAGGCGTCGACCTGCTCCAACAGTTGCTTGCCACGAAAATGCTTCAGCGCTCGCAGTGATCCTCCCGCCTTCACTCCGCCCGCTGCGAACAACGCGTTCAGAGGCGTGGACAGCGAACTGATGTCGTATGCCCCTGGCTCGGAGACTTCTCCTACCACGTACACACGGATGGTCCGCAGTCGCGAAACCGACACGTCCGCAGAGACGTCCGTAAACACCGTACGCAGAGCCCGTTGTACTTCCACTTGGACGTCGCCCAGGTTCTTTCCTGTCACCAACAACGGGCCGGTTTCCGGCAGGGCGATGCGACCTTCCCTGTCCACCAGTCGCACAAGTCGCTGCGAAACGCTTCCCCAAAGGTCAATCGACAAGCTGTCACCCGTACCGACTACGTAGTCCGGACCGACCGGCAGATCCATCGGAATCACGTCGGGCTGATTCCTGCGGCTGCGAAAAATCTCTGCTCCGAATCGGCTCGTCGGTTGCTGGTGAAATGCGGCTTGAATGTACATGTCATAGAGCGAGGGAATGTCCGAGTACGGATTCGCCGGCCTGACCATTCTTACCGGCGCCACATTCTCTTCCCTATCGGATGCTCCGCGGCTCCTCGGATTCACCCGCGTCGATGAAGGAGCGTCAGGTTTCGACGTTGTCTCGCGCGGATTTGTCCTTCCCGCTTCAAGGTCATTGATCCTTGATGCAACCGCCTCCCCCGCCCGTGGGATCGCGCCACTCTCGGCAGCCAGAACCTCGTCTGGGTTTGACTTAAGCGAAGCTGCCGCTAGTTCGATCTGCTCTGAGCCCATACGATCAGACAATCCTGTTCCATCCGGCGCGAGAGCCGTCTTCAAAGTCCGGGGCGTTGGAATAGGGGGCGTATCCGGCGGCACTTCGTCATTTCTATCCGAGTCCTGCGGAAGATTCTGCCTGCGCTGAGTGCGTGCAAGACCTTGAGAATCCGTTTCCGGACAATCGCTCCCCTGCTGCGGATCGCAATCGTCTGTCCTTGTTCGCGCCACTCCGGATAGAGTCTGGTTCTTTTCCGACCGCAGAGATTCGCCGTCCTCTTGCTGCTCAACCTGCACCAGTCTCCGGGCCCGCTCTTTCAGGACGTAGTCCTGTTCCTTCCCCAAGCTCGAATCGGGATTCGCCGTCGGCAGCAGATACCCATATCGTTGCAGCAAGCGGGTCGCTACCGACCGAAAAGCAACATCGCGGTCGAGCCGGTCAAAGACCGCCTCATCGGTCAGATCGGAGTCCTGGACGACTTGTCCGTTGTCGGAGGCTTCCTGGGCAACCCAACGCTTGAGTTCCACCAGCAGCCCCGCATCTTTAACCAGCACGGCTTTGATCTGGGAGGAACCTGCGGCAACCCGATTCAGATTGTCCTTGGCGAGGTCCGAGGACTCTCTCCCGCGGTTTCCTTCGGAGTACGGCGGCCGAACTCGCGTTCCCGTGGTCGTCTGGCCGCTGGTCACCGAACAGAAGCATGACAAGCAGAGACCGGCGATGAGCACGCATCGCAGCGATTTGGAGACACAAGGAATTGACATGGAAATCTCATTACAAACGAGCCTTGACGATCACAACTGCGCTGTCACGCAACCTCGAGGTCGGCTTCATCCACTTCCACCGCTACTGAGCGCATGAGCAGATCGATGGAGAGGACGACTCGGCAGGAGTCTTTTCTACGCACCAGGATGCCTTCCAGTCCCTGCAGCGGTCCGGTCCGAACGTGCACCCGTCGGCCGCGGCGCAAATAGGGATGGGGTTCGATGTTCGCGCCACTCCCTGGAAGTCGGCTCTGCAAAGCCTCGATCTCGCCGGTGGGCATCGCCGCGGGTTGGCCGTTAAACGACACAAGCTGTAGCACGCCGGGAACCTGCAGGACCTTCAGTTTGTTCTGGATTCTCATTCGCACGAAAACATAGCCCGGGAACAAGACCAGCTCGAGTTGCTTGCGGCGATCCTTCCACCGCCGCATCGAGCGATAGAGCGGAAGGAAGCAAGGCAGGCTGCGTTGTCTGATCTGTTCTGCTACACGTTTCTCGTGACGCGGGCAGGTGTATAACGCGTACCAATTCTCCGGACTCTCAGAAACCACGTTGTTGTTTGCGCGCTGTGTCGTCATTGCGCCGCCGAAACTCCCGCACCCAGTTACAGCTTCGCCACCTCACTTACAGCTTAAGAGTGAGCTAACTCTTTTATTCTCAGATCGTTTCAAGCGACCGTCGATGCGCTGAATCAGGTGCGCGACATGCCCACGACTGCTGGACGTTGCCGCACCGCGTCCAGGATGCCCGCTTCCGAACTCTCCATCGATTTGCTGCGAATGTCGACGACTGCCCAGTAGAAAAGAGCTCGATTCTCATGCGGAGCCAGGGCTAGAATCCTCATCTCCGGATGCCGACCCAGCAGAAATCCGCACTGAGCACGAAATTTATCCCGAGAGTCGATCGCTAGAATCAGCACGTCGGGCCGGGCCTGTTCGACCGCCTCGACCAGATCATTCTGGCCACTAACCTCGCCGACCAGCTCGATATCATCCTGGTCGGCAAACGTCGACGCGAGGAGTTCGCGAATTAGCCGGGGTCTGTTGGCAACCAATACCCGCACTCGATTCATCCATGCTCCCATCGCGCTTGACGGATTTGGGCAAGATAAGGGAAGGCAGACGCGACAACAAGGTTCAAATCGGAGCCATGAGCTTGCGGTACTTGTCTGGACCTTTCTTTCTGGCGTCGGTGTCAGATCAGGTACTAGTAAAGTACTAGTACCTGTCTGGTACCGGTGCAGCCCGAGAAACCGGGACCGGCGTAGAGTTTCTTCGCCGGTTACAGGAACTCGCGTTGAATGGCCGCATTCCCGGCTCCGACGATCCATCGAAAGCACACTTCTTCAGCGGCATCGCCTGTAATGACGGAATTGTCCGGAGGGAATCGTGATAGGCATCACAATGGCTGCCATTTTGGGAATTGCTGAAAGAAAATTTGCAAGAAATTAGCAGAAACTTCATCTGCCGATGCTAGGTTTATACCGTTGTACACAGAGTGGGAGAACCCACCGCCGACACGACTTTTACAAATGTGGCGACTACGAGGACATGGTGGGAATCCCTCCTTCTCCTCCCACTGGGTCGCTGATGAAACTCATCGACGTGAGTTCGTGGTAGAGGGGGGCGCTCACGTTCCGCCTATTAGTAGAGGTGGCGCGTGCGAAGAAGTACGGAAGTAATCCTGCTCGCAGAAAATCGTCTGTTGCGGGAATCCTTAGAGCGCCTTCTTGTCAAACGAAATGAAGTGCGCGTAGTTGGTTCTCACCCTTACTCCTCCTCGGTCCACGAGGTCATCATTGCTGCGTCGCCGCAGATACTCGTCGTCGACTCCACCGCCTTGAGCTTTGCGAACGGAACACTCCTATCGACCGCTCAGCACGCAATGCCCAGCCTCCGCGTGGTGATGGTTGACATGGATTCCGATGAACACACCTTCCTGCGAGCGGTGCGCGCCGGAGTGGTCGGATACGTTCTGAAAGACGCCTCGGCCTTGGATGTGTCGGCGACCATTCGCGCCGTCGCCGCAGGCAGTGCGGTGTGCCCCCCTTGCCTTTCCATGGCAATGTTCCGCTTCGTTGCCCAGACCTCCGCATTGCAGCCCCCAAACGCCACTCCGGATTTCGGCCTCAGTCGACGAGAACAAGAGATGGTGGAACTCTTGCGCAAACGCCTCACGAACAAAGAGATCGCGGCCCGACTCGGCCTTTCGGAACAGACCGTAAAGAATCACGTCCACAACATCCTGCGCAAAGTAGGGGCTCGAAATCGAATGAGCGTCCTGGTGCAATCGCCCTCCGCGCCGCTTGAGGTCACGGACAATACCGCCACGACGACCTCGATTCCGGGCAATACCGTCTCCTGAATCGCGCCGGACGAAAACGCCGGCAGGGCGAAACCTCAGCGTATTCCTGCAGCGGCTACTGTTTCTGCAAACGGAACTACCATCCGCAACTCGCCGGAAAACCGTCTCTGGCCTGGATGTGCAGCCCGAATCGCCACGCTTCGCACATCGGGCGGGACTACGGCTTGCCTCAAGGTTCTGGATGGACAAACGGTCGCTTCACGGGGTTTCACTTAACTCTCGCTTCTGCTGAGGTGACGATTACAAGAGCCTTGTGTCACTCTGTAAGTCCCTCTACCGAGGCTGGCAGCAACAGGAGAAACTCGTGGGCGATGCCGTCAAGGTATTCCTGCTGACGTTGAGTGCGCTCTTCCCCATCGTAGACCCCCTCGCCGGAAGCCCGATCTTTCTGGCGATGACCCAAGCCTATCCAGCAGAAACACGCAGGGCGCTTGCCTGGCGCGTTTCCCTGAACAGCCTGGTTCTGATGGTTGGCTCTTATTTTGTGGGTGCGCATGTGCTCAATTTCTTCGGCGTCTCGCTCCCCGTCGTACAGGTCGGTGGAGGCCTGGTAGTCGTAGCGATGGGTTGGAATGTCCTGCTCGAAAAGAACGAAAGCCCGGAGACGTCTCGCCGCAATGTGCAGTGTTCCGATGCCCTTCACAGCGCGTTCTATCCATTGACGCTGCCCTTGACGGTCGGTCCCGGGTCAATCTCCGTCGCGGTGACATTGGGCGCTAACTCCACCCGCCACTACGGATTCCATGTCGGGATCATTCTTGCCGCCCTCCTCGCGATGGCAGCAGTGGCGATCAGCGTCCTGCTCTGCTACGGATTAGCCGACCAACTCGCTCGCGTGATCGGCAGGACTGGAATGATCGTGATCGTTCGGCTTTCGTCGTTTCTGCTGGTTTGCATCGGTGTTCAAATCATGTGGAACGGGCTCAGCGCCTTGCTCGCCACGCTGCGCGCGTAGTAGCGGCTATCTGGGAAATGATCAACTGGTCAGTCTCATTCTTTCTTGCTTGCAGTGTGTAAATCATCCTGCAACAGCACGACCTTTCCGCGGTCCTCGCCGGTGACCACCAGATATCGACGCACCGTCGAATCCGGCATTTCTGAAGGTCGTGGAGTTAGAGACTTCAACGGGCCCAGAGCTTGCACAATCCCCGCGCCGTCCCCATTTGTCTTCAAGAGCGCAAGGGGTTCGAGTTTGCCGAGAGGTTGGCGATTCGAGTCTGAGAGATAGACCTGGTACTGCGACTTGGGCGCCAACCCTTTTGCCGCAATTTCCACCAGATCGAGAAGGCCGAGGGAGTTCACCGCTACCGAGGCCTCAGCTTGCGGCAGCGAGGCGTCTGCGCTTGCCAAATGCAGATGCGCGGTCAGCGCTCCTGCCCCAAGAGGCGCGAGGTTCTCTCTACCATCGCCAGAAGGGACCGCAGCGGGGACATACACCAGGGCCTGCGTGGTCTGCCCGATTGGGATGTCTGCGATGGGCTTGTTGGTAAGCGTATCGATTGCTGTCGCCGCATTTCCATTTTCGAGAGCAACGTAGACGCGCGATCCATCGCCAGAGGGCCAAATCCCGTGCGGAAGGCTCCCGACGGGGACCGTGGCCACTAATTCCGGCGTAGTGCCTCGGCGAAACACCTTGACTTCATTCGCTCCGCCAATCGTCACGTATGCGAACTTTCCATTCTTGTTGTTCGCAAAGTTTACGTGATTGGTGATCGGGCCGGTTTCGATCAGCGCACGTTGTTCGAATGGAGGTTTCGCGCTGAATACCTGTGTGCGACCCGCGTCTTTCAAGGTGATCCACACTTCGTCATTCTCCGGGCTGACTGCGATGTTCGGACAGAATGGACTTGCTTGAGTAATCCGTTTGATCACTTGATATGTCGCCACTTCGACGACATCCAACTCAGGGGTGAAGCTCGAACAGATGAACCCATATTTCCCATCAGGGCCGAACATGGTCATACCTGGTCCGTTGGCCACCGTGATGCGGCGCACTTCTTTCATCGCAAAAGGATCCAGCACCGCGATGTAATTCTCTCCCCGAACTGCCACCCATAACTCACGCCCGTCGGGAGTAAAGAACGCTTCATGCGGGGAGCGTCCGACGTAGACCTTGCCCTTAATCTGATTGGTGGCCGTGTCGATCAGAGTGACGGAATTCGATGCGATTGATACCACCGCCAGCGTCTTCGAGTCGGGAGAGTAGCCAAGTCCGTGAACCAGCAGTTCCCCCCTGTAAAGCGGGCTCAGCGCGGCCGGCACCGGATCACCAAGACGGATGACGCCCAGTAGAGTGTTCGACGCAGGATCGATCACGGATACTGTGTTGGAAGTCTGGTCAGCCGCGTAGACACGGTCTCGCGACGACACCGCGGTAGCCTGATGAGCCCACGGTGCCTGTTGCGCCCATACACTGGAAAGCAGGAACAGAATCGACGGAACGCTCCTAAGCTTCATCTCAATTCTCCTGGCCAGCGTGGGCCGCGTGGCCCGGACTATGCACTTTCAGCCACAATTCCATCAGTTCGATTTCGGACTCTTGATCAGTGACGATCTCTTGAGCGAGACGCCGCATTTGGTCATCCGTCCCGTGTTGCAATTCAGTTTTGGCCATATCGATTGCGGCCTGATGGTGGACGATCATAATACGGACGAAGTCTGCGTCGTTGTTGCCTACAGACCCAATCTCTTTGGTCCGGGTATGCATCCCATCCATGCTGGTCATGAGTTCGTTAAAGACAGAACCAGATGCTGATTGGCTATCGTGCGAATGGCTGTTCTGCGCCCAATCTCGCAGATTCGTCGCGAGGGACAAAAGCACGACGCTTAAGCAGAACAACAGGGTCCGCTGCATCTTTAGCCTCCCACCTTTTTCGCATCGCCCTGGTTGTTCCAGCCATGGAACCGCGAATAGTCGCCGGCGTTCCACGCCTCCCGCAGTCCGGGAGTGCTCAAATTCCAGTCAGGCCGGATCTCGCGTGTCACGGCTCGCAGATCGCGCCAGAGGTCCTCGATGGATGGGCGGCCCCAGAACCAATACCCGTTATAGAGGCTGTGGATCACGAGGCCCGGCTTGAGCACGAGCGTGTGCGGGATCATCGGGTTGTGCTCGGGATCGGTGTACTCCTGGATGTCGAGGTCCCTCTGAACCTTGCGGTTAGGGTCGGAGAGGAAAGTCCACTGGGCCCCGACAGACGCACGGAACTCCTGCGAGGTGTGGTGATCGTCGGTCGAGATTGTGGCTACCTGAGTGTATCCGACGGCAATCTTCGGATAGAACGCGGCGAGTTCCAAGTGTTGCTGGTGCTCTTTCGGACAGTAATGGCCGCGGGCAAGCGTGAGGATCAACGGATCGTCGCCCTGCAGTTCACTGAGCCGGCGCGGTGTGCTCGTATGATCGGGCAGCTCGTAGTCCGGAAACGCGCCTCCGGGCACAATGTCAGGGCGCATGAGTAGCTCCTTCTATTTCTCTTAGAGATCTAAAGTGACGTTTTCGCTGGGCCGGGAACAACATATGAGGACGTTCCCGGAATTAGGTGCTTCCAGCGGCTCCGGACTGTAGTCAACCGATCCTGCGATGAGACCCGTCATGCACGTATGGCAAACCCCGGTCCGGCACGACCACCTGACCGGAACGTCGCACGCTTCGGCCAGTTCCAGCAAGCTCCCGAATTTTCGATCCCAAGCGACGGTAATCCCGCTACGTGCGAATGCGACTGGGGGACCCGATCCGGGCGCTGCTTGTGGCAGGTGCGGAGTGTGAGCAGCCTGCGACATGCCTGGAGTAATTGCATCGAGAGAGCCGAAGATCTCCGTGTGCACATTCCCGGCGAGCACACCCCAGTTTCGCAGCCCATCCCGCATGCTCTGCAAAAATGAGGTCGGGCCACACAGATAGAAGTCGCCACTCTGCGGCACGCCTATTCGCTCCAGCAATGCTGTGTCAATGCGCCCGGGAGCATCGAAATCTGTTCCGACTTGGTCGGTGGCAGTGGGCCGGCTGTACACGATATATCCCCGCGCGCAAGAGAGCCGCTTCAGTAGTTCACGCGATTCCTCCGCAAACGGATGGTCGGCGCGATTGCGCGCTCCATATATCCACCAGATTTCTCGCTGCGATCTCTCGGAAGCGAGCGCGTGCAGCATCGACATGAGGGGCGTCGCACCCACCCCAGCGCTCAGCAGTACCACAGGATTCTGATTCGAGCGCAGCGTGAAGCTTCCTCGCGGCGCACTGACATCCAATACATCGCCCTCCCGCGTACGATTGCACAGAAATGAACTCCCGATCCCTTTCACTTCGTTCTTCACACTAATACGCAAATGATCGGTTGCCGGCAGATCAGATAAGGAATAGCTCCGCAGGACCGGCAACCTGCCCGGATCGACCAGCAATCGCAGGACTACAAATTGCCCCGCGCGGAAGTCTGGAAGAGCTTGTCCATCGATTGGCGAGAGAATGAACGAGGTTACGCTATCGCTTTCCTTACGGATTTTCGCGACGCGCATCTGACGAAAACCAGGCCATGCTGGCGCGGTCTCCTCATTCGCAAGCCCAGGATTCCCCACCACGGTTTTTGAGCCCGAGTCCTGTTGCAGCATCGCCTGGAACGAATTCTGCCACCCCTTACTGAGCGCAGGAATCTCCAGAGCATGTTGCAGTTGCTCGCGAGAGTGCCCTGGCAAATACAAGAGCCCGTCGATATCGGCCACGGTAGCCCGTCCCGGACCGTCAGCAATCTTGAAGATCTCATCGCCGGCACCGACTTCTCCTTCCTGCAGCGCGCGAAAGTAGAATCCCGGCCTGTGATGCTCGACGAGCAGGGCCGCCATTCGAGGTTCATTCATGCGAATGCCCACCCGATAGCACGTTACTCGCGGCTGCGTCACTTCAAAGATCGCATCGCCAATTCGATAGCAATCGCCAATGCAGACCTCGTTATCGGGGAGTCCATCAACCGTGAAGTTTTCTCCAAACTGGCCAAAGATGAAATCATTCCGTCCGAGAAAACGCTGCCAGTAGTGATAGGAGTCCATCTGATACACAAAAACGGCGCGGTGCTCCCCGCCATGCCCCTCCAGATCGGCCTGCGCATCACCGTCAATATTGAGTTTGCGCACCATCCGCCGCCCATCAACCGAAGATTTCCACACTGACGTTCGGACGGTCTTATCGTTCCACCTCACCTCGCGTGGAAGGCCGACATTCACGGAAAGCAATCGGGGCATTTATACCTCGCCGAGCCTGGCGCGCCAGCCCTGCGGTTGAGAACTCTGACAGGAAATGTTTCATTGCGGCAGTTCTTGTCCGGTTTGCTCCCGCACCATGTACTCGGCATACCAGGCTGGCCAGTTCTCGTCGCGTTCCCCGAGACGAGCCTCGTGCTGACCATGCGCCAGGGCGGCGCGCTTGAGCGCGCTGGTGAGATCGCTCGCCGACGTAAACGAAGTGGGGCCCGGTTCAACCCGCCCAGGCAGACGGTTGCTAATCTCCTGTAACACCCAGCTGTTCCCGTCGGGATCCTTAAATTCTGCCCGCGACCGATAAGTAAGGCGCTGAGGATCCAGCCCCGGAACCAGACCGTCGGGACCGAGGTGGAAGAATTCGCCCACCTGGACACCCGCCGCGAGCAGTGCCTCGCGAGCAGCGACTACATCGGGCACAATGATGAGTCCCTTGCCCGACCCAGGTGCAGCCGGCGTCATATTCGTACCGAATTGCACAGAGCACGCCGAGCCGTGCGGCGTGACCTGAACGACGCGCAAGTTAGGAAAGGTGAAGTCGGCATCCAGGCGCCACCCCAATTTCAAGTAGAACTCCTTCGCGCGATCCACATCCGCAACCGGAACGACCATCACTTCGATCTTCAGGTCGGTCTTTGCGAGGATTGCGGTGCTGGCGTCATTGCTGCGAATCTCCTGCGTGAGACTTGCCATGTCTTCCTCCTAGCTCTCACCTTGGTAGTTCGACCACGGCACAGCTTCCTTGACCAAGTGACGACGAATCGCTGAAGAATAGATCTGCCGACTCGGAGACTCAGTTCACGCTGCGCTACTATTCCTCACCGCGCCGTTTCGGGCTTCGATTGCCTTCACTGAGTTCTTAAACGCCTTCTCCAAAACCCCCTTGCCGATGGTTCCAACCACCAGCCCGAGCAGCCATCCCTTGAGATTCTTGCCCTCGCGTACGACAACCACGTCGATGTCGGTCAAACCGTCGGGTCGGCGCGTGAAGTTGTAAGTATGGCTGGACGCCCCTCCCCAGGTGTTGGAGTCGGTCGTCGTTAGGACTACGTGGTTAGGATCGGACCAGTCGTAGTGTAGGCGTTCCCAGATGCCGCCCGAACCTTCCGTGACATCGGCCTGCGCGGGTCCGCGGCTATGCACCCTCATGTACTCGTCGGTGCTGTTGCCAAAAAGCTTCGAGCGGCCCGGCCCGAAGTCTGTGAGCCCGGCGATGTACTGCTCGGGCGTTGCGGTCGTTGTCTGGTACATATGGATTGTAGACATGCCCTGCCCCTTTCACTTCGCGGAAATATCAGGGATTCTGGAACGTCTGTTTCTTGTTCGCCTCATTCGATACTGCCACGCCACCCTTCATCGCTATGCGGCGACGAACTGCTGCCCTCCGTCAACGTCATAAGTCGCGCCCGTCAGAGCCGTGTTCGTCATGATGTGCACCGCGAGCGACGCCACGTCCTTCGGTCCGACTACGCGTCGAATGGGAAGCGTTGTGCGGAGATGGTCGCGGCGATTTTCGAGTTGATCGCCCAACAATTCCGCAGATAGAGGAGTGTCCACAAAGCCCGCGGCAATAAGATTGACTCGCACCGGCGCGATCTCGACCGCGAGGTTGGCGGTGAGATTTGGCAGAGCAGCCGTGACTGCACCGGCAATATTCATGCCGATGGCAGGGCGTCGGCCACCCGTGCCCCCCATCAGGATTAGCGTTCCTCCCGGCCTCACTTTGTTCATGGCGCTCCGAGCCACGTAAAGCGCCTGCAGGAGATGCTCGGCCATGAGGTGGCGCACTTCATTGAAATCCATATCCACCAGGCGACCGTAATAAGGCCGACCAGCCGTCACCATTACGTGGTCAACGGTCGGCAGGTCGTGGAAGAAGCGCTCGATTGCAAGCGGATCCGTAGCATCGAAGGCCGCGGTGCTCTCCGCCTCAACCTCTTTCGCTGCCCGCTTGAGACGTTCGGGATTCCTCCCGGTGAGAATCACCCGTGCACCCTCCGTCCGGGCGCGGCGCGCTGTCTCTAGACCAATGCCGGAGCTGCCCCCGATGACAACAACTGTCTGTCCGAGCAGTTCCGGTTCGCGTCGGATGGGAGTAAGGGTCTTTACGGTGTTCATGGTCTCTCCGATCAGCAGTCCAAGTCTCTTCCTTACTAGGGCCGCAGTGCGCGTGCGAGGGGAACCGTGCGCGGCCGAACGATAGCCGGCTTCGACGGCTTCCGGCTCGCCCGGCAAAAGACCCGACTCGCAATAGTCGGCCCTCACTCTCGTGAGGGCCGGAAATGTAGTTAAGCGGCTTTGACGGCGACCTCTTCCACGAACGCAAGCAGATCGGCGTTGATCTGGTCTGCGTTGGTGGTTGGCATGCCGTGGGGGAAGCCCGGATAGGTCTTCAGTGTGCCGTACTTCAGCAGCTTTACTGACTTCTTCCCACTCGCCTCGAAGGGACAGATTTGATCGTCTTCGCCGTGCATCACCAGCACGGGAATGTCGATCATCTTGAGGTCGTCAAAGAACTCCGTTTCCGAGAGGGCCTTGATGCAGTCGTACTGGGCCTTAATCCCACCCATCATTCCCTGGCGCCACCAGTTGTCCCGGATGCCTTGTGCCACCTTTGCGCCAGGACGATTGAAGCCGTAGAAGGGCATTGTGATGTCCTGGTAGAACTGCGATCGATGGTTGCCGGTGCCGTCCCGCAACTGGTCGAAGACGGCCATGGGAAGACCGTCGGGATTCTTGGGCGATTGGAGCAGCATAGGAGGAATGGCGCTGATGATCACTGCTTTAGCCACTCGTCCTTTGCCGTGGCGCGCGACGTAGCGAATTACCTCGCCGCCGCCAGTCGAGTGCCCGATGTGAACGGAGTCCTTGAGATCGAGCGCTTCGGCGAGTTCGGCGACGTCGGCAGCGTACGTGTCCATGTCGTGGCCGTTGACGGTTTGAGTGGAGCGGCCATGTCCGCGGCGATCATGGGCAATCACGCGGTAACCGCGTTCCAGAAAGAACATCATCTGGGAGTCCCAATCGTCGGCCGAGAGTGGCCAGCCGTGGTGAAAGAACAGTGGTTGGCCAGTGCCCCAGTCCTTGTAGTAGATATTGGTTCCGTCCTTTACGGTAATCGTATCCATGATCTTTGTTGCTCTCCTTGGTGATTTCTAAAAAGACTGCCTCGATTTCATCGACTTGTTTCGCGGACACATGCATGGAACGACTATGCCGCCGACTTTACGGCACCGGATCTCAGAGATCGGAATCCCGCACGCACTTCTTCGCAGAAAATTCGCGGCTGTTCCCAAGCCGCAAAGTGCCCGCCCTTGGGGAGTCGGTTGTAATGGATAAGACCGGGATACGCTTTCTCGGTCCAACTGCGTGGTGCAGGATAGAGTTCGTCCGGGAAAACGCTGACGGCAACCGGGACGGAGACTCCTTTGACGTTGAAATACCCTTTGCCAAAATACTCCCAATAGAGACGGGCGCCAGAAAGCGCCGTGTTCGTCAGCCACGTGATCGTGATGTTGTCCAGGATGTCGTCTCGCGTGAGGCCCTCGGCTTGCCCTTGAAAGACGCGCACGATCAACTCGTAGCTGCGCGCGTCGTGATCCAGGAAATAGGCTGCCAGGCCGACGGGTGAGTCTGCGATTCCGTACAAGGTCTGCGGCCGCAGACCCATTTGAAATCCGTAGGCAATTCCTTTTTGATACACGAACTGCACGCGCTCGTAAGCGACTTTCTCATCGGCTGATAGACCGGACGGCGCCGGCTTCCCGGCAAACGCCGCCTGATCAATCTCGGCTGGGAAGATGCCGGGCATGTTCGTGTGGATGCCGAGCAACTCTGGAGCCGCTTGTACACCCATCAGATCGACGATGACCGCGCCCCAGTCGCCGCCCTGCGCCACAAACTTCCGGTATCCAAGACGTTGCATCAGCGTGACCCAGGCGCGTGCGATGTGGTCGGGATCCCAGCCCGGCGTGCTCGGCTTGCCGGAAAACCCGTAGCCGGGCATTGACGGGACCACCACATCAAACGCGTCGGCTGCGCTTCCGCCGTGAGCCGTCGGATTCGTCAGCGGATCGATGATCTTCATCTGCTCGACGATCGAGCCCGGCCATCCGTGCGTAACGATCAGAGGCAACGCATTCTTATGTTGCGAACGAACGTGTATGAAATGAATGTCCAGCCCATCGATCTCGGTGATGAACTGGGGCAAGGCGTTCAGCCGTGCCTCGCATTTGCGCCAGTCGTACTGTGTCGCCCAATAGCGAGCAAGCGATTGTGTTGTCGCGAGTTGCACGCCTTGTGTCGCATCCGTTACGGTTTCCCGCTCGGGCCATCGGGTCGCATGGATGCGACTGCGCAATTCTGCTAGCTCCGACTCCGGAACATTCACATTGAACGGACGAATCGCGTTTTTGTCAGCACTGGTTCCAGTCACGGTGTTCTCCTTCGAGTGGCGATTCTCGTTATTGCGCTACGGTGATATGCGTTCGGACCGCCATCGTTGGGGTGGCAGCATTGGCGTTAAGAATAGGCGGTGACGCTGATCCGGTCCGGCCACCACCTGCTTTTTTTCAACTTGCCGAAAGGAAACTGTCGCGATTAAGCCAGAAGGATCGGCAGAGGTCTATTGGACGAACGTATCGACCGATACCAAGGTATTGGTTGGACAGTCGGCCTGCCAGCAGACCTCGCGCCGCGTGGCGGCGCGTCGGCTGCCGGTGAAGGAGATGCGATCCCTCCGAAAGCGCCTCACCAAACTCCTTCACCTTTCCTACAACTCGATTCGGAGAAATGAGATACAGTCGTTTGTGATCCTAATCACAGCGCCCACACAGATGGCCCCTTAACCTGTCCTTGAGACCGTGGCATTGCGTTTCAAACTCGTTGCCTTGGCATTGATCTTCACGCTGTTGGCAATGCCCATGTCGGCCCTGGCGCACTGCTGGCTGCACATGAAGGTGGCCAAGGATTGCGCGCCCCATTGCCCGATGATGCATCAACATGCACCCTCGGCTACGTGGCAGGCGCTATCCGCAAGCAATTCGTGCTGCCAGATTCGCGCCAGCGAACCCACGCCGTCTTCCTTGCCGCAGGCTCCCAGCACCGCAACCGTTGGCACGGTCCCGACATTTGTCGCATCGGCCTTCGACGCACCTTCGCGGGCTGTGGAGTTCGAGCCTCCGGACCGCTTCGTTCGAACGACCTCACGCTCCCCCCAGGCCCTTCTCTGCACTTTTCTCATCTGATTTCTCTTCAGCAGCGCAATTCTCAGCGGGAAAAGTCCGTAACGAGTAGTCCCTCGTCCATCTGAACACGAGGCGATTCACCGACGTTTCTTCCCCGCTCCAGACCACAAGAAATCGACTGGAAATAAGTTTCTGCAGGGGAAGAGAGCTTCACATGATTGCTCGATGGTTCATCTTGATTGCCATTTCATGGGTCGTCCCTAATGCGTGGGGACAAATGCTACCCGCGAGTACGGCCCCGGATTCTCCGGTCTCCAGGCCATCCCCGTCATCGCAGGACCACGTTGGCATCACAATCGATGAGTTGGTACGGGAAGCGCTGGCGAAAAATCCTGCCATCGAAAGCGCCGCTCACAATTTGGAAGCGCAGCGCCGGCGGGTGCCACAAGCCGAAACGCTGCCCGATCCCACCATCAGCATTGGCTGGGCCGGCAATATTGCGCCATTCACCGTGCAGAGCGGTGACCCAGCCAGCTACCGTTCCGTGACGGCCAGCCAGCAGTTGCTCTATCCTGGGAAACTCAAGCTCCGCGGCGAGATCGCCGCGAAAGAAAGCGACGCGGCGGCGTCAGACTATGAGGCCATCCGCCGTCGCGTAACCCTCGCGGTCAAAACCGCCTTCTACGAATACTGGTTCTATGACAAGGCGATCGAAACCAGCCAGAAGGACAAGGACCTGCTAACCAAGTTGTCGCAAATTGCCGAAGCCCGTTACCGGGTTGGCAAGAGCGTTCAGCAGGACGTTCTCCGCTCGCAAGTCGAGATCTCCTTGTTGCTGCAGCGGCTCACCGTTCTCAAGCAGCAGCGCGCTACGGCCCAGGCGCGGCTGAACACTCTTTTGGCACGCGCGCCAGAATCGCCGCTGCCTCCAGCAGCCAACATCGAGAAATCTCCGATGAATCTCTCGCTCGAGGATTTGTACAGACTCGCGCAGCAGAACGATCCGGGGCTGCAACGCGAGCAACGCATGATTGAACGCAACCAGCTCGCCGTCAACCTCGCCCAGAGGGACTACCACCCCGACCTGACTGTGGGCTACATGTACCAGCAGCGCTCCAACTTACCCGACATGCATGGCCTGACCTTCACGGTAAACATTCCCGTGTTCTACAAGAACAAGCAGCGGGAGGAGGTCCGTCAGGCGACCGAAGAGCGGCTCTCGGCCGAGCGCAGCCGCGACAACCGGCAGAACGAACTCAATTTCGAATTGAAGCAGCAGTATCTTACGGTGAAGGCGTCCGAAGAACTCCTGAAGCTGTTGTCGCAAGGGGTCGTGCCGCAATCGTCTCTGGCGCTTGAATCCTCGATGTCCTCCTATCAGGTGGGCACTGTGGACTTCCTGAGTGTTCTCGGGAATTTCTCGATCGTCCTGAATTACGAAATCGACTACTACCGCGAGCTGGCAAACTATCAATCCGCGCTCGCACGCATGGAAAGCATGGTAGGCGTAGACCTGACATCCTCGCCCGCCAGTCAACCATTACCGACTCGAGGAGAGTAGACCTATGTTTCGCAAAGCCGTAACAATCCTGGCTCTCGTCGCTGCCATCGCTCTTGCAGCGAGAGCGACGTTGAGCGGAAAAGTCTCTGCCTTGTTTCAACATGAGCATGGCGCTTCCACTTCCGCAGTTGCGGGAGGCGAGCGCAAGGTTCTTTATTGGTACGATGCGATGAGTCCGCAGCATCACTACGACAGTCCCGGCAAGGCCCCAGACGGCATGGACCTCGTTCCGCAATACGCCGAGGAGAACCCGACGTCTCCAGCGGCCAACACGTCAACCAGGAGCAACGGTCGGAACGTTCTTTACTGGTTCGACCCCATGCACCCGGCGTACAAGGCCGACAAACCCGGCATCGCGCCCGATTGCGGGATGCAACTCGTGCCCAAGTACGCCGACGACGGTGCTGGAACGATGTCCGTGGGCACGGTGAAGATCGCGCCCGAAAAACAGCAACTCATCGGTGTGAGGACCACAACTGTCGAACGCCAATCCTTGGTGCGCTCGCTGCGCACCACGGGGCAGGTTGTCAGCGACGAGACCAAGTTGGCCCACGTACACGTCAAGATCAACGGCTATATCGACAAGGTGTATGTCGATTACGTCGGCCAATTGGTAAAGAAGGGCCAGCCGCTGTTCACGCTCTACAGTCCCGATCTCGTCGCCACGGAAGAGGAGTACCTGATTGCGAAACGAGGCGAGAAGACGCTGGCGTCTTCTCCGTTCGCCGAAGTTTCCCAAGGCTCGCAGTCGCTCGTCCGCTCTGCCCACGAACGGCTGAAGCTTTGGGACATCAGCGAGGAACAGATCCGAAAACTGGATGAAACCGGCGAGGTAACGAAGACCCTCACTTTCTATTCGCCCGCCACTGGCTTCGTGACCGACCGCAAGGCGTTTCCGCAAACCGCCGTTACCCCGGACATGGATCTCTATGTGATCACCGATCTCTCGACCGTTTGGGTGAACGCTGACGTATACGAGTACGAGGTTCCCTTCGTCAGAGTAGGCCAGGCCGCGGAAATGCAACCGAGCTACTACGCAGGGACCACCTACCATGGCCGGATTACCTACATCTATCCCACCGTCGATCCTGTCTCGCACACTGTGAAAGTGCGCATCGAGTTTCGAAATCCGAGATTCGATCTCAAGCCACAGATGTTCGCCAACGTGCAATTGAAGATCGACTACGGCCGGCAGATCGTCGTGCCCCAGGAGGCCGTGATGGACTCCGGCGACAAGCAATACGTCTTCGTCATGCACGAGGACGGCGCCTTCGAGCCGCGTACGATTCAAGCCGGGGCGAAGGTCGAAGGCAACGTAGTTGTACTGTCCGGCCTGCAAGGTGGCGAGACCGTGGTGACCTCCGGTAATTTCCTGATCGATTCCGAAAGCCGCCTGAAGAGCGCCGTGAGCGGGATGCAGCACTAGAGGAGACTGCGATGGCAAAACGAACGACCCTGTATTCCACGATCGTCCTCATTCTGGCCGCGGGCCTGTTTGCCGCTGGCTATTGGCTGATGCACCGCCGGGCACAGACCGAGTGCGGTTTCTGCCAACGCCACATCAATCCGAAAGCGCATGTTGTCGCCGAAGTCGGCGGCCAGCGGCGCGACGTTTGCTGCGCGCACTGCGCCGTCACCGAGGCCCGACAGGAAAAGAGACCGCTGCGACTGATCTCGGTGACCGATTATCCCTCGGGAACTTTGGTGAGCCCCGAAAGCGCGTGGTTCGTCGAGGACAGCCACATGATCGCCTGCGAACACGACATGTCGAAGATGGATGAATCGAAGCACGCGGGACACTTGGCTTTCGACCGCTGCTCGCCCGGCACCTTCGCCTTCCGCGAGCGGAAAGCGGCGGAGATATTTGTCGAACAGAACGGCGGCACTTTGCGAAGCCTGCCCGAAGTCCTCGCGGAGGCCGAGTCGCAATGATCGACCGCATCATTGAAATCTGCGCCAATAACAAGTTCCTCGTGTTCCTGTTCATCGGTGTCTCGGTCTTGCTGGGGTGGCACTCGATGAAAAACACCAAGCTCGATGCGATCCCGGACTTATCAGACACACAGGTCATCGTCTACTCCAGGTGGGATCGCAGTCCGGACATCATCGAAGACCAGGTCACCTATCCCATCACCTCCGCGCTGCTGGGCATGCCGAAGGTGAAAGACATTCGTGGCTTCTCCGACTTCGGCTACTCCTACGTCTACATCATCTTCGAGGAAGGAACCGACATCTACTGGGCGCGCTCGCGGACGCTGGAGTACTTGAACTCCGTGACTCCTCGTCTGCCCAAAGGCGTCAACGTCGAACTGGCCAAGGACGCAACTGCTGTTGGTTGGATCTATCAGTACGCGCTGGTCGATACCTCGGGGCAATACAGCATCGAAAAGATGCGCAGCTATCAGGACTGGTATCTGCGCTATGCCTTGCAGTCCGTTCCTGGCGTTGCCGAAGTCGCGCCGCTTGGCGGCTTCGTTCGCCAGTACCAGGTCAATGTCGATCCCAACAAACTGCTCGGCTACAAGATCCCGATCAACACGGTGGTCGACGCCGTCGGCAAGAGCAATAACGATGTCGGCGCGCGGCTGGTCGAAATGTCCGGCCGCGAGTACATGGTGCGCGGACGCGGCTACATCCGTTCGCTCGATGACATAGGCAACATCGTCGTCATGGCGAACCCGCAAACGGGAACGCCGGTGCTGGTGCAGGATCTTGCGACCGTAACCTATGGGCCCGACATCCGGCGCGGTGTCGGAGAACTCGACGGCCAGGGCGAGACCGTGGGCGGGGTCGTCATCATGCGCTTCGGCGAGAACGCGCAGAAAGTCATCGAGCGCGTCCAGCAACGCATCAAGGACATCGAACCGACGTTGCCCAAGGGTTTGCGGATCGTCAATACCTACGACCGGTCCAACCTGATCGACCGTTCCGTGGACAACCTGAAGCACACGTTGATCGAAGAACTCATCATCGTCAGTCTTGTGATTCTCATTTTCCTCTGGCATTTCCCGAGCGCCATCATTCCCATCATCACCATCCCCATCACCGTCATTCTTGCCTTCATTCCCATCCAGATGTCGGGCATGACCGCCAACATCATGTCGCTGGGCGGAATCGCTGTCGCCATCGGGGCAATGGTAGATGCTGCGGTTGTCGTGGTTGAGCAGACGCACAAGAAGCTGGAGCACTGGAACGCCGAAGGACGGCCCGGCGACTACCACCAAGTCGTGATCTCAGCCATCAAGGAAGTCGGCGGCCCGAGCTTCTTCGCGCTGCTCGTGATCGCGGTTTCGTTCCTTCCCGTCTTCACTCTCGAAGCCCAGGAAGGCCGCTTGTTCAAGCCACTCGCCTTCACCAAAAACTTCGCAATGGCCATTGCCGCCGTGCTGGCCATCACGCTCGACCCCGCCATGCGTCTGCTGTTCACGCGCATGAATAACTTCACCTTCCGCCCCCGCTGGCTGGCCAGGATTGTGGACGCTGTTCTCGTAGGAAAGATTCACAGCGAGGACAACCACCCCATCAGCCGTCCCCTGATGAAGCTCTATCATCCCGTGGTCGAGTTCGTGCTCGAACACCGGTGGAAGACCATCGCCGCCGCCCTGGTCGCGATGGCGTTGACCGTGCCCGTCTTCTTCCAGCTCGGTTCAGAATTCATGCCGCCGCTCGACGAAGGCACGCTCTTGTACATGCCAACCACATTGCCCGGCATGTCGGTGACCGAAGCCTCCCGGCTCCTGCAGGTGCAGGACAAGATCATCAAGAGCTTGCCGGAAGTCGATCGCGTGTTCGGCAAAGCCGGCCGCGTCGAAAGCGCCACTGACCCCGCGCCCTACTCGATGATGGAAACCGTCATCGTCTTGAAGCCGCAAGTCGACTGGCCGAAGCGCGAACGATGGTACTCGAAATGGGCGCCCGATTGGTTGCAAGGGCCGCTTCGCCGCTTCTGGCCCGACCGCCAGACCACGCAAGAGTTGGTCTACGGTCCCGGCGGTCTCAACGACGCTCTGACCATGCCGGGCATTGCCAACGCTTGGACCATGCCCATCAAAGCACGCATCGACATGCTGACCACCGGCGTGCGCACGCCGCTCGGCATCAAAGTGCTCGGCTCCGATCTCGGCGAGATCGAGAAGGTCGGCGGACAAATTGAGATGGCTCTCAAGGACATCCGCGGCACCACCAGCGTCTTCGCGGAGCGCACCACCGGCGGCTACTTCCTCGACTTCGATCTCAAGCGCGACCAACTCGCGCGCTACGGACTTACCGTCAATGACGCCAATGATGTCCTCATGTCCGCAGTGGGCGGCGAGCCCGTCACCACTACCGTCGAGGGCCGCGAACGTTACGCGGTGAATGTCCGTTACCTGCGCGACTATCGCAGCGACATCGACGCCTTACAGCGAGTACTCGTCAATACGCCATCCGGCGCGCAGGTTCCTTTGGCGCAACTTGCCGAGATCTCGTTGAAGACCGGACCCGGCATGATCCGCGACGAGAACGGACGGCTCAGCGGATACGTCTACGTCGATGTCTCCGGACGCGACATCGGCAGCTACGTCACCGACGCCAAAAAGGTTGTCGCCGAGAAAGTCAGCGTCCCCGCGGGCTATCAACTCGTCTGGAGCGGCCAGTACGAGGCGATGGAGCGGGTGAAAGAACGCCTGAAACTGGTTATCCCGATCACACTCTTCATCGTGTTCCTGTTGCTCTACCTCAACACCAAGTCCACGGTGAAGACCTTTATCATTCTGCTGGCAGTGCCGTTCTCGGCCATCGGCGCAGTCTGGTTCCTTTATCTGTTGAACTACAACCTGAGCATCGCCGTCTGGGTCGGACTAATCGCGCTGCTCGGAGTCGACGCCGAGACCGCCGTCTTCATGCTGTTCTACCTCGACCTTGCCTACCGCGATGCCATCAAAAACGGACAGATGAGGACCTGGGATGATCTTCGCGAAGCCATCGTCGTGGGCGCGGTCAAACGTCTTCGCCCCAAGGTGATGACCGTCGCCTGCATGTTATTCGGGCTACTCCCCATCATGTGGTCGGTCGGCGCGGGTGGTGATGTCATGAAACGCATCGCCGCCCCGATGATCGGCGGCATTCTCACTTCATTCCTGATGGAATTGATGATCTACCCGCCCATTTTCGCGATCTGGAAGTGGAACTTCGAGGTGAAGCCAGGGCTGAGAGCTCGGCCAAGTCCGCCCGAACCAGAGCGTGTGGAAGAACCGGCCCGTGCCTGAGCGCGCCAGCTCGGCGCGACACCGAGTCACTCTGAGTACAAACTGGGGCAATACAATGAAATGAGAAGTAAGGTTTAGTGCGGCGAATCATGGTGGCCAGGGACGGAGTTGAACCGCCGACGCCAGCCTTTTCAGAGTGAGTAAGATTAATGTTTACAACAACTTAGAGGTCACTCCCGGCGCTGTAAGTTGTTGATAATTTCCCTTGTTTCGGCCAACTGCGGGTAATTTTGCGGGTAACTTTTTTGCTTAACTGCCCAACTTCGGTCGCGTTTAGCTGTTGTCCAAATAACGCAAGGCGAGTATTTATCCACGTTCTTTCACTTCCAGACAACATGGGACTGGTCCAAGTTGTTACGAACGAGTGTGACTTCTTCTAGCCCAGTGAGGATCGTATCAGTCGTCTCAACCTGTCGGGCCTGATCATATGTCTCTGGCAAACATCGTGAAGCGTTCGACGATACAGAATCTTCCTTCCTCACGCCAGCTGTCGTCGTTAGTTGTTGAGCTTTTCGACGACTCAAAAGCTCCGTCCAAAGTATGAACAAAAAGGACGCGAGCGAAGACATCCAGAAAATGCCGTCACGCTCCCAATCTAGTTCGACAAGTGAAACAATCAGACAAACAAGCAGTAACACTCGCATCATATGGCTGGCTTCTGTTCTGCCGATTCACATTCTCTAGCGATCAGGCATAGGGTTTGCTCCAACGCGTTCATCGCGCCGGTCCGATTACACGCAAGAGCAGTCCGCTACCTGCCTGCACTTTCACATTCCTCTTATTGGAGAGTAGTTTGATCAATCCGACCGGACCGGTCCGCCCCGCGTGCTTGAGTGTCAGGCTGGGCAAGTCGTACAGACCGCAAGCATCAGACGAGAATACCCATAGCGCTTGCGGTTGGTCGTTACCGGCGATCTCACCACGGCACTTCATACCAGATCTTGGTCTGACAGGAACCAGCACGCCACCACCAAGCACTGAGTTTCCAACGATGTCTGGGCCATGTGCCACGCCCGCGCCACCATAGACAACCTCTCCTCCGATCTGATCAGTTGTCCACCAATTCTCGGGCGTGCCGCGATCTGGGCCGCTCTTCGGAATCTGAGCGTCGGATACATCCATCATCGTGGCCAACGCTCTCAAGTCCGTTAGGATCGGAACACGACGCTTTCCCATTGCCAAAGTGTCAAAGCGGAACGAGATCTCTGCCATCATTCCGTCAACCGCGGGTCTAGCAGACACAATATGCCCGACGACTCTGGCGCCAGCTTTAATCTTGTGCCTTCCGGGCAAAGGCACATCCTGCATGACTCTGGCGCTGACTTGGTCCCCTGGTCGCGCTTTATTGGAGTGCAAAGAATGGTCTAGCTGAACCGGCAGGATTGTTCCTGCCGGAATCTTGTCCTGCGCAAGCAATTGCATCGAAAATGCGATTAGAAGGACCAACAAGAACCACTTCGTACTGAACATCTCATGAGTCACGTTGTCAGGCATGTCTCGTTTCTGTGCCCTTTTGTGGGAAGTAGCGGCAGGATCGTCCCTTTGAGAATCGACCTCTAGGAAGACGATCCTACCGCCAAAGCACGAAGACCTTTCGTTTTCGTGCCAACACCTCCGATTCCTGCGAGCCTGATTTCTATCTCTTCCGTCTAACTCGCTCTCGACCCCGCGCACCCGCACAAAACCTCCTACCCAGCGCATTTCCAGAGTTCTGCCGATGCTAGACTCCGCGTCGATCCCCCGGGAGCCAAGCTCCAGTTCGCGTTTGCCCTGACATCGCAGACAGAACGGTGTCCACGGTACAGCTTCCAATCTGCGGCTCTGGATATCGTTTCCACAGCCAATACATGTTCCGAACGAACCGTTACCGATTCTCTCGAGCGCTGCCTCAATCAGCCGCAAAACAGTCCTCCGCTGGCTGCTTCTCTCAAACAAAGACTCCCTTGACAGACTGATGACGGACCGATCCGCACTGTCTTGTACAGAGTCACTATCCAGCGATTGCGCTTCCTGATCCACGCGACGTAAGAACTGGCGGGACTCCTGACACTGGAATTCAAGCTTCTTTCTTAGGTCTTCAATCTCTCGTGGCTCCATTGTTTTTCCTTAGTACTTGGCCGTATGGCCGTGCGCTGAGACCGTTCCTGTATGGCTACGCATCGAGATCCTGAAAGACCCAGTCCGGTCTTTCCGCATTCCGGAGATAGGAATCGAAGAATCGAAGCAGAAATGGCGTCTGGCTCCCTACACCGGCAAACAGGAGAACCGGCACATCTGGCTTAATCCTTTTCATCTCGGCCCGCACAGCAGACCCGGTGGCGTCTGGCAAGTCGTATTCCACAAGCACACCATGGATGGGTTCATCGGCAAGCATCGTGAGACCCTGGCTTCCACAGGTTGCGGACAAAACTTCATAGCCAGCGCTCTCAAGCATGTACTTCAAAGCGTCCAGGTACTCAACATGGTTTTCAACGCAAAGAACTCGCACATTACTCATTTCGATTCTCCTGTTCTAGGTATGTTGACCCGCGCATGGCTTCGCCGGGCATAGCGCAACTGGTCAAGTTCTTTCTCGCCGAGGGGTTTTCGTCTCAGGAGGATCTCTCGAAGGGCCCATTCGATCTGATCAACGCTCTCGGAGATCACATCTATGGATCGTTGATTTTGAATTCCGTCTGTAGAGAGCGAAATCGCTGCCAGACCATTGCGGATGTGATGATTCATTTCAGAAATCACCTGCATCCGCAGCAGCGTCGCTTCCCGCCGCTGGTTTGCCGCTTGCATCAGTTTTGCGGTCAACGCCGCGACCACGACGCCCGATACAGCTTCCGCAAGCAGTCGCTCCCATCGACGCCCAATATCGGGGACAAGAAGGTAGTGCATGAACTCAGTCGCTAAGAAGGACACGAGCCCCATGGCTACAGAAATCAACGGCACGCGCAGGCCAGGAACCCAGCTCGCGAACTGCTGGCTGCTCGCCGCAGGTTGCTCTTGCACCATCGGAGTCATATGAGCCTCTATGTCGATCTGTCCCGTAGCGGGACAAAGGCAGGCATCAACGCTGTCTGCTGGGGCGAACCCACCACTGCCGATGGAAGGAGCGGTTCCCGTTGCTACGTTTTCCAAATGCCGAGGCGTAGCTCCTTACCAACAAGTGCGGTAGTGAGGCGGATCAGACGATGGGAGGTGGGCGGTTGTAGTGGTAGCCCTTGATGCTTAAGACAGGAAAGATTTCGGAAGCAGAGGTTAAGTGACTAGCTTTTGCTGTGGGCGGGAACGGCAAGAATGCCCTTACTGGAACACTCCAAAACAATCCATTGCAATCAAAGCGTGGGCGTTGATCGCGACTGGATATTGCACTGATCGTCGAGACGGAGGTGACCGAGGAACCCTTAAAAGGTGATGCTTTCGGGAAAGTCGGCGGGACATCCCGCGCTACCAGCAGCGCAAATAAAGCGATAAACGAGAGGATGGGGTAGATCCGAATTTGCCCAGCGCTTCGGAGATACCGATCGAGCAACATGTTCCCCACTCCACTCTAATAGCGATGATTATACGCCGCGTTTGGTTGGCCACACACGCGTCAAAAGCGGACGGAGGGTGCTCTTCTTCGGCTTTACAGCAGAAACGTCTATTCAGATTGCGAGTGAACTTGATCACTCAATACCCGCGAGTGCTTGCGTAACCAAACGAACCCATTCTGGTGGATTATCCGCAGGGCAATTGAAGTCCGCGTTTTGGAAAGGTTTGTCAGATTGGCGCAAGGAAGCGATCACCGGCGTCGAGGGCAGCGACTGCTTAAAGTGTGCGATTAGCCTAGAGCGCTCGTCCCAAGGCGCTCCGTGGCCGATCAAAATCACTCCCACTTCGTTGTTGGAGAGATCTAACTGTTTCGCGGCCTGCGACCCAAAGACGGAAATTATGGGGCATCCAAAAAACTGAAGGATCTCTTCCCGTACACTCAGCAGGCCGCTTCGATATTCGACTTGCACGATCGTTCTCATACGCCCTTCGGGCCAGGACATCGACAAATCAGTTACTTTGAGGCTTCGTCGCCTTTGTTTGCTTTATGCCGAGACTCGGCACATCCAGAGGTCCGTCAAGTGGGAACACCCGATTTGGGTAAGAGCCATTGGGTTAAGATCACGTATCCGACCAGAACTGCAACTAGCCACACCCATTCAGGCATGTTTCACTTTCTCCTGGTCGCCAACGCCCAGTTTGCGCAGGAACGTCATCATTAGGCACCAGTTGGTGAAGCCCGACTGGAAGAGGTTGAGGCCCACGAATGCTGTGAAGAGATACCAGTACTCATTCACCCAGTGGCCAAGGGCCAACGAACCCAGGATGAAGAGTCCGGCGATCAAGCGGAGCGTGCGTTCAATAGTCATTGTTGTCTCCCGTGAAAGTCACTGCACTACTTACACTGCGGCGCCTCGCACTCAGCGATATTCTCCGGCGAGTGAGGATGGGACGGTGGCGTCTGTTTTCGCTTCTGCGATACGTAATAAAGAACCGGTACAGCCATGCGAGACAGCACTGTGGATGCGACCTCTCCCGCCATTAGTGAGAGCGCGAGACCTTGGAAGATGGGATCAAACAGGATCACACTCGCTCCAACAACGACGGCTGCGGCGGTCAAGAGCATGGGGCGGAAGCGTACTGCACCTGCATCTACGACAGCTTCTTCCAGCGACATCCCTTGAGAGCGGCGTAGCTCGATGAAGTCAACGAGAATGATGGAATTGCGCACGATGATGCCCGCCCCAGCAATAAACCCGATCATCGAGGTGGCGGTAAAGAACGCGCCCATCAAAGCATGAGCTGGAAGAATGCCGACAAGCGTCAATGGAATCGGAGCCATGATCACGAGTGGCGTAAGGAACGACCGGAACCATCCGACGACCAATACATAGATGAGAACGAGTACCGCTGCAAAGGCCAGGCCGAGATCACGGAACACTTCCACCGTGATATGCCACTCACCATCCCACTTCATTGAGAAGCGATCGGTGCTTTCGGGCATCGCCGTGCCTTTGTATTGTTTGACCGAGTAGCCATCAGGCAGTGTGAGCTTGTCGATCGCATCGCTCATTTTGCCGATGGCATAAACCGGGCTCTCTTCTTCGCCAGCTACGTCACCGGTGACATAAACCACAGGCTGCAGGTTCTTACGGTAGACGCTGGTGTCAATCGTGGTTCGATTGAGAGTGGTTAGTTCTTGCAATGCGATCTGAGAACCGCTGGGAGTCGGCAGTTTCAGGCTCGCCAAATCCTGTATTCCGGAACGATCGGCACGGGACAAGCGGACGCGAATTGGGATGTCTTCCCGGGATTGGGGATCATGCAGTAATCCGGCATCGGCCCCGCCAAGTCCGATCTGAACGGTACGGGTCACATCTGCTGCCGAGATGCCGTGGAGAGATGCTTTATCGAGATCGACCTTGAGGTCGTACTTGGTCTGCGGGTCTTCCACGTACCAATCCACGTCAACTACGCCCGGGGTCTGCTGGAAAACCTGTTTGATTTGTGACGCGAGCTGAACCTGCCCTTTGTAGTCAGGACCGTAGACCTCTGCGACGAGTGTCTCCAGAACCGGCGGTCCCGGTGGAACTTCCGCGACTTTAATGCGGGCACCGAATGGCTGGGCAAGCTTCACCAGTTCTGGGCGCAATCGCCGGGCAATCTCGTGGCTCTGCGCTTTGCGATCGTGACGCGAAAGCAGATTCACCTGGATGTCGGCTTGATTCGGTTGATGCCGCAGGAAATAGTGTCTTACCAGTCCGTTGAAGTTGTAAGGGCCGGATGTGCCGGAGTAAATCTGATAATTCGTCACTTCAGATTGCTGCGCAAGATACTGCCCCAAGGTCTGTGCAACATGCGTGGTCTGCTCCAGCGGCGTTCCATCGGGCATATCAATGATGACTTGGAATTCGCTCTTATTGTCGAAGGGCAGCATCTTCACGCGAACCCATTTCAGCGGGACAAACGCAGCGGCGGCTAACAAGAGGACCACCACGCCACCGAGGAACAGCCAGCGTCTCCGCGCATCGAGAATGAGCGGGTTCATCACCTTGCGGTAGACGCGCGTGGTCCAACCTTCTGCTTCGTGATGTCCGTGTCCACTGTCGCCAGAGTAGTGCCCGAGCAATCTGAGCGCGGCCCATGGCGACACGACAAAAGCAACGATCAGAGAGAAGACCATTGCAGCCGACGCACCGACTGGGATCGGCCGCATATAAGGACCCATCAGCCCGCGAACGAAGGCCATGGGAAGAATCGCCGCAATGACGGCAAAAGTTGCAAGAATCGTGGGATTGCCGACTTCATCGACCGCCTCGACCGCGACGTCGATGAGGGAGCGTCCGCGGCTGCCGGGTAAGCGGAAATGACGTACGATGTTCTCGACGACGACGATAGCGTCGTCGACAAGGATGCCGATCGAGAAGATCAAGGCGAAGAGAGTCACTCGATTCAGCGTGTATCCGAAGAGATAGAAGATTGCCAATGTCAGAGCCAAGGTGACAGGCACCGCGAGCAGAACCACTCCCGATTCTCGCCAGCCGAGCGCCAAAGCAATCAGAAGTGTTACTGACAGCGTCGCGATGAAGAGGTGCTTTAGAAGTTCGTCGGATTTGTCCTTTGCGGTCTCACCGTAGTTTCGGGTGACGGTGACATTCAGATCCTGCGGCAGCATATAGCCGCGCAGATTGGACACTTGCTGTAAAACGTTTTCAGCGATGACGCTGGCATTCGTACCTTTCCGCTTCGCCAACGTAATCGTCACAGCAGGGTATTCGGGATTTGCCGCCTGTCGAGTGTTGCCCTTGGCGTTCGAAAAAAGAACGTAGTTGTCGGGTTCGGCGGCGCCGTCTTCGATCTTCTCGACCACATCTCGCAAGTACACCGGCCGTCCTGAATGCACTCCCACGACGACTTGCTTCAGATCGTCGGAGCGGCTAAAGAATAGTCCGGCTTCAACCTGAAATTCGCGATTGTCCCGCGCAAAGCTACCTGCCTGGCCGCGAGTATTTGCTCCCTGCAGTTGTGCGACGACTGCTCCCGGTGTGAGTCCATAGGCTGCAAGACGCTGGGTATCGAGCATGACCCGCACTTGCCGGGGCTGCCCACCGATGATTGTGGTCTCGGATATGTCGTCCAATTTCTTCAGAGAGTTTTCCAACTCTCCGGCGACGCGGCGCAATCGGTACGAGTCATAGTTTTGCCCCCACAGCGTGAGTGCCATGATCGGAACGTTGTCGATGGAGCGAACCTTGATGAGCGGTTGCGAGACACCGGGAGGAATCCGGTCAACATTCGAGTAAAGCTTGTTGTAGGTCTGGATGATCGCATCTTCTTCTTTTGTTCCGACGTAGAAGCGCACGATCACCATGCTCATGCCTGGATGACTGATCGAATAGATGTACTCGACTCCCGGCACTTCACGGAGCAGCTTCTCTACTGGCAAACTCACGCGTTGAGCAACTTCTTGCGACGAGGCTCCTGGCATCTGCACAAAAACGTCGAGCATGGGAACGACGATTTGTGGTTCCTCTTCGCGGGGAGTCTGAAGAATGGCGAAGGCTCCCAACAGCAGAGCAGCCACGATCACGAGAGGTGTGAGTTTCGAATCGATGAAGCCGTGCGCCACGCGGCCCGCCAGACGTTGTCTCGTGAAATCAGGGGCCGAATGGGCGCCGTTTGCCAATGTCGATTTGTTATGGTCAACGCTCATCCCGGCTCCTAACGAGACTCAATCTTCTTGCCACTCAGTTCGCGATGGTCAGGATCAGCGATGAGCATCTCTCCAGCCTGGAGACCTGCCAGAACTTCCACGTGCTGGGCCGATGGCCTACCCAGAGTGATATAACGCAATCCGGCAATCCGGTTCTGATCCAGCACGTAAATGCCTTGCAGTTGCCCCCGCTCCACGATCGCCGTACGCGGGACAAGCAGCGCCGTCCGTTCTCCCCGCGCAAATTCAGCTCGACCGAAGAGACCGGATCGCAACGCCGGATCAGAGGGCAGTTCAACTTTCACAAGAAAAGTGCGACTGGCGGGATCGGCCGCGGGAACGATCTCGATGACTTTCCCTTTAAACTCCCGGTCTCCAATTGCTTCAATAGACACGGCTATTTGTTGTCCCTGTCGCACATACCGCAGGTCGGACTCATTGACCGTGGCCTCTAGGCGGTAGCGGCGTAGATCCTCGACAGTGAAGATTGGCATGCCAGGGCTGGCGAGCGTTCCGATGTCAGCCTTCTTTTCCGTTACCTGGCCATCGAAGGGAGCAACGATGTGCGCATAGCTCAGCGCCGTTCGGGCTTGCTGCAACGCAGCCTTGGCTTGCGCTTGCCCGGCGCGCGCCATTTCTCGGCGCGCCTGGGCCGCTTGGTGGCGCGCTTTGATCTCATCGAACTCCTGCGGGCTGACAGATTTTCTGTCATACAGTGTCTGATAGCGTTTGAAGGTTGCTTCCGCGAGGGAGAGATCGGATTCAGACGCAGAGATTTCCTGTTGAGCAGCTAGGTCAGCTGCGCTTGCGCGATCGAGGGCGGCCCGAGGTTGTGCGTCGTCGATCACAGCAAGCACTTGTCCACGCTGTACTCGGTCGCCTTCGCGCACGCGAATCTCAACGATGTTTCCCATCATCTGCGCAGCAAGTTGACTGGTCTCAGCTGCTCTGAGCGTTCCTACTGCTTCCACGACGTCGGGAATATTCGCTGTCTGCGCCGAAACAACCGAGACGTTGGTCACTGCCTCGGGCGCAGCGCTGACGCTTTCACGTTCGCCGGAGCAACCGGCAAACATCAGACTCAGAACTGCGGAGCACAGAGTTGCAACTTGCACGACTCGGATTGAGCTTTTCAATTTAAAAATAGTGAGAGTCATGGCATAAGCACCGGGGACTGTAGATTCAGGGTTCCGCAGGCCAACTCCAGGTTGGCGTAGCTGATGTGGAACTGATAGACCGCCTGCCAGTAGTCGGACTGCGAGCGTCGCGCAGCTTCTTCCGTACCCAAGAGATCGGTAATGGTGAGCAGGCCACCGTCGTAGCGATCCTGATTGATGCGCAGGCTCTCCTGCGCCTGAGTTATTGCGATCCGAGCTACCTCGATCTGCTGCCGGCTTGCATCCTGATCGTAATAAGCCTGTCGGACCTCTAACCGAACCGCATCGCCTGCTGCCTGCTTCAACGCGGCGATCTTTTCTGCATTGGCCCGCTCGCGAGAGAGTGCGGCTCGTTTTGCTCCTCCCTGAAAGAGATCGATCTGTAGCTCCATCCCGCCCAGCCAGTTGTTGCCACCGCCTCCTGCGCCGAACGTGGGATTGTCCATCTCCCATCCGGCAAAAGCGTTCAGGCGCGGGCCGAACGACGATTTGGCGATCGCAACGCTCAGTTCCTGTGCGGACTGCTGTGCTTCGATCCGCTTGAGATCCGGACGAGTCGTGAGGGCCTTCTTCTCCAAGTCGGGCAGCGGGATGGCTGATGGATTTCGGTCGGTAAGTACATCCGAGAGCTGATATGTGGCGTCGGCGGAGACGCCCATGGCCACATCGAGCTGGGATCGTGCCAGTTCAAGATTGTTTCGCGCGCGAATAAGGTCCTGCTCACGGCTGGCAAGACGAACCTTCGCACTGAGAAGATCGGACTCGACCACCAGTCCAGCGTCGAAGCGAATCTGGCTACGCTCCATGATCGACTTTGCGGTTTTCGCAGATTGCTCGGCGACCTCCAACTGTTTCGTGGATAGAAGAACTCCGTAGTAAGACTGCACAACTCGAAACAGAATTTCCTGGTCGGTACGTTCGAGCTGATGGCTGGCAGCGGCATTCATTTCCTTGGCACGATTGACGCCCCGCCACGACGCAAACGAATCGAATACGCTCCAGGTACCCCCAAAACGTGTTGTGAAATTGCCGTAAGGCAGAGGAGTGTTGAGCTTATTTAACGAAAAATCGGCTGTTGTGAACCGCTGCTGCCGCAGCTTGCTTCCGAACACATACACAGGATCATTGCCACGTGTTGCCTGTTCCGAGAACGTGACGTGCGGCGTCAGGAAGGATTGGGCCTCACGCACGTCAGCTGCGGACACTTTCGTGTCTGCAAGTGCGGCTTTGCGGAGTGGATTCTTTTCAAGGGCAATACTTGCAGCATCGTGCAGTGTGAGCGGAGCATGCACACTCTGCGCCAAGGCCGTCGCGACGACGGCAATCCCGAGACTAAAGGCAAGCGCGAGGTGGCGATGGCCGCTCAACGCTCGACTCCTGCTGTCTCGGATATCTGGAGCCATGAAGTCGTGTCCTCGACGATTTCATGAGTTGTCTGGAAAGTAGCCGTCTTTTGCACCATCGCGCCTACCGAGCAGTACTTCTCTTCGGACAGGCGAATGGCCTCCACCAGGGCTGCTTCGTCGATTCCGATCCCGGTGACAACGTGATGGATTCGAACCGTGGTGAAAACCTGCGGCGGACGCTCTGCCTGATCGGCTTCGACGCGGACCTGGTATCCCGTAACTTTCTGGTGGTACTTCTGCCGCAGGACAGTGATGACATCAAAAGCGGTACAGCCTGCCAAGCCGACCGCAACCATCTCGATTGGTTTTGGTCCAGTGCCTCCAGCGGCATCGTCCAAGATTAGGTTGTGACCGCTTCCAGTACGGGCTACAAACTGGCGTTGCTGTTTAACTGCCTGTGTCAGATCGACTTGCGCTGCAATCATGAGTGCCTCCTGCAAATTCATCGGCAAGGAACACGAATAAATGCAGGAAGTCAGAATTTGTTACAAGAAATTTGTGGGGTTGGTTCAAGCGAGAATCAGGGGTTTGGCCTGAGTGCGGCATTCGCCCGGTAGTACTTTTCCATTAGCACTTGCCGCAGCTTGGCAGCCTCATGTGGCGGACAGTCGCGGGAGGATTTGCGGCATTGTTCGACGGTGGCTTTTAACGTAGCAATAAAGGCTTGACACGGTTCGCATCCTGCCATGTGGCGCTCAAATTCCTCGCAAAGAGAGTCGTCCAATTGTTCATCGAGATAGTCGGATAACTCCGCGAACATAGCCTTGCAACGCGACGGTCGTTTTTCCTGATCCGCATGTGGTTGCGGACGAGCCTTCTTCTGGCTTCTCGCCGTCCATGAACGCATCAATTCCTTTCGGACGAAGAGACGGGCCCGGTGTAATCGAACGCGAACGGTCCCTGCGCGAACTCCGGTGATTTCAGCCACCTCATCATCGGTTAGGCCTTCCATGTCGCGAAGTACCAGCACGATCCGATATTGCGGAGGGAGCTTCTGAACAGCATTGCGAAGACGCGAAGCCTCTTCACTCCGAATGGCGAACGATTCTGGATTGACCTTTCCGTCTGAAGAGAGTTGCTCGAGTTCTTTCCGGTCGGGCATCAACTCTTCTAGAGATAATTCGTGGGCAGGAGCGAACTTGCTCTTGCGCCGGCTCATCAGGCAACGGTTCTTTGCCACCTTATACAACCAAACCACTAATGCCTTCGGACTGTCGAACTTGGGCAATTGAGGAATGGATTTCAGCAGTACTTCCTGCATCGTGTCTTCGGCATCTTCGCGATGTCCGCAGACGCGCATGCTGAACGAGAACACCGTATTCTGCATCAATGCAAGCGCCTGCTCCGCGCCCGCATCGTCGCCGCATTGCAGCAGTTTCACGGCCTGTTCAATTTCCGCGCGCATCACTGAAATCTATCATGTGGCGTTCGGGACAGAATGCCAGCCGTCGTCAGCCGTTGGCTGCGATCCATCGGTTGGAAACCGGAATCATCTAGTGAAGTAGTCATTTTGAGCCAGTGACCGACCGGTCGAGATCATTTCGCTCAAGTGAATCCACGTGAACCCGACGCCCCACATCCGCCTGCCGCGAATGTCGAGTACTTGCGTTCGACCTCCATCGATTTGCATCGTGGACATTCCAGATCGTCATCGGCGTCTTTCATGCGACGTAACGCTTCGAAGACGTTTCCACAGTGCCGGCAATAGTACTCATACAGCGGCATCAGCAACCCCTTGCATCTCGAACAGCACTTGATATCGCACGCGTGGCCATGGCCGGAACGAAGCCTTCTTCTCTACGTAACCTAAATTGAGAGCCGCCGCCCGTTGCGCACCTGAGCCCGCAACACGTCGCACACAAGGGAGCACGCCTGCTTGACCTCTGGAATGGCTACGTAGCAATACACGCTCTTTCCTTTGCGGCTGGTCGCAATTACACCTGCCGCCTTCATGACCGCAAGGTGTTGAGAAAGGTTGGCTTCGCTCACGCCCAATCGTCGGCGCAACTCCGCCACCGGGTAGGCCTTGTCGCCCACCAGGTCAAGAATCTTCAGGCGGACGGGGTTGGCAAAGGCCTTACAGATCGCCGCCCGTTTCTCATAGAGCTCCTCGTCCATCAATCGCTGCCCATTGCGACCTTTCATGCTCCCCCCTGCTCACAGGCCGACTTCACTGCATTTTTCCTTCCTCCACATGATAGCCCGTGATCATCGCCCGCAGAAGACTCGTCGGCGTGGGCCCGGTGGTTGACAAGTAAATGTGCCCGATCAGGAATGCCAGGAACAAGTAGCTGCCCAGCGTATGAGCCGGTGCCAGAACCCAAAGTCCACCGACCCGAGAGAACGTTACCGGCCATCGGTCGGCGCCCCAGATCAGGATTCCGGTAACGATTTGAAACGGGAGGAGAATGTTCAGGAGGAGCAGATATGTAATCTTCTGCAATGGGTTCAATTTACGCCGAGGATCAGTCTCGAAAGGATGTTTTTCCCCTTTGAAGATGCCGTAGAAATAGAACCGGGCCTGGCGAACGGCTGCGCCAGTAAAGTCATCCATCCGTGGCAGAAAATGATGATACTTTTCTGCCGTCGCGTGGTAAAAGATTCCGAGAAAACCATTGAAGATCAATGCAAATCCAATCCAGGAATGCCAGCGAACCGCGTTGGCCATCGAACCGAAAATCCCGAACCGATCGGGATAATGAATGGCCATGCCTGTGAGTATCAAGCAAATCATCCCGACGGCCTGCAGCCAGTGCCATATGCGTTCATGCAGTGAGTAAAGAGGCGATGTCGAAGTCATGAGCGTCCCCCAAGAAGGCGCAATGCACCGTGCGCCACGCCAAATAGAACTGCCCCAGCTACACTGAGCCAGCCGAGCCACTCAACCCATGGCGCCCTGCTGTAGCCAACGATATAGAACGAATTCAACAACACACGATTGTCGAACGAAGGCTCTTTGGTTTCGAAGTTCACGACATTGAGATTCTTGCCACGATAGACAATCGGCACACCCGTGGGGAGCGATGTGTTCAGATCCACCGGGCGAGCAAGAATGCTGTTCTTACCGTGGCAAGCGACACAGTCTCGGATCGCCTGCTTCTTGCCCGCAATGCCATGAGTCATAGCCCAGGGGACGAGTTCGATTCGTAGCTCGGGGTCTCCAACTCCGGCATGCTTCTTCAGTAAGTCTTTGACCAGAGCGATCTTTTCCGGAGTATCGTAGACCGCCTGCGGGAGATCGATGATTCCGTCCTTATCCGCAAAAGCCTTCAGGATTTCTGGCCGATACGGGAATTCCCCTTCGGCCGCTTTACCAGCAAAGAAAGCGTTTTGCACCTGCCACGTGAAGACCGGCCTCCCTTTGCTCTTGTCAAACCAATAGACTCCGGTGATCAGGTTCGTTGGCCTGATCTGCTGGTTGTTCTTCTTATCGACTGTAGGGATGTAGGCGGGTAGATATCCCTTTATCTCCGACTCCGGATCAACAATAGAGCCCTCGATGCCACGATAGGTGATCCGGCTGCCGCCGGTATCCATCACAAAGCCCCAATCATCGCTTCGATACGCCCAGAAGTGAACAGCGGGAATGTGGCAGGTTTGGCACGCCAGGGAGCGGAAGTGCGTAGATTTGTAAGGCAGAAAATCGTGGACCTTCTCTGCCTCATGGCAATCTCCGCAAGCCCGCATCGTGTCGTGCTGCGTCAGATTTACCGTTTCCGGCGGTATGTTGCCACGCGCAAAATTGTGATCCGGCCGCCGCAGATAAACTGCGAGGTCTTGTTCTGCCGGCTTGTATCGGAGGTTTTTCTTGGGATCCTCTTGAATCATCCGCCCCGGATTATTTGGAGAAAAATGGCAGTCGATGCAGACCAGTCCGGCTGCGGCATGAGCATCCCAGGGGAAGTCCATATTATCCTTCCCCACAATGTTGGGAGAGACAGTGTCGCTGATCTTCGCGCCGTTGTAAATCCAACCCGACTTCTCCGTACCGCGCATGATATCGGCATGTTGAATCGGCTGAATCGTCGTTGTATTCCGGGCGGTGAATCCGTGACATTGCGCACAGTTCTCAAGTACAGGGTCCGAGATATTGAGAACTTCAGCTCTTATGGTTCCATCCTTATTGAAGGCATCGCGATTGTACGTGAAGGTCCCATTTTCTTTTCGAGTAACGATGCCTGTGTCCGATAAGGTCGCATTGTTAGCCCAGCGAAAGTTGCCTGCGCCCATCTCTTTCTTGCGCTCGCCCCGGCTGGCTTTAGGAATGTGACATAGAAAGCAGTCCGCTTCGGCGATTCCGCTTTTCTGCCAATCCCATGGAATCACCTGACCTGTTTCGCGTTCGCGAATCGTGTAACTTGGATCGAGCAACCCGACAGGTTTTGCGTCCGGACTGAGAAAACGGTGCCCGCGCAGATCATATTCCGAAATTCCGCCACCTGTATGGCATCCGCCGCACTTGGTCAACCACTCCGGTTGGCTCATATCAGCATCCGAAGGATCTTTGACGTCGGACGCCGTAAGCTGGCGGTTCGGTATAATCGAGAACTTCCCAAACATGCCAGGGGACGTATTAAAAGATGGAGCGCCGTGGGATGTCAGGAGCGCCCGATCCATCTCGTTTTTGCCCTGCTGAAAATGAAAACTATTCGAAATGTATTCGTAATCGTGGCAATCCCCGCCGCAAGTCTGACGTGTGCTGATCGGTTTGCCGCTTGTCAACACGTTTTGTCCAGCTTCATCTTTCAGGACAATTTGGGGATGGGCAAGCCTTAGGGTTTTCTCACGTGCTGTGTTCGCTGTGCTCGCAGCTACGCCCGAATTCTGTCCAAGACCTACGGCACAGAGCAGAACCAAGAACATCGAAAGCAGTATGAGCTGAGACCGAGTTGCCTGGTTCGGGCACAGTCCTTCCACGAGTCGAGGCATATCTGTATCTCCTTCGCCAACACGAAGCTGGATCCACAATTCATGAGTTCCAGCTTGCTCGGTTCTATTTGCCGCAAGTTTCCGGCTGCGGCGAATCGGCGGCGTGATTGATCAGAAACGCCGAGGAATCGAGCAGTTGGTCCGCGGGCAAATACTGAGTCAACGGCTCTTTTCCGTGATTGTGAGTTCCCGCCGCAAAGTAGGCGCGCCATTGCGCCATCGTCTTATTCATCGGCGTGAGTTCGCCTCCCACTCCTCCCTTGGCGTGGCATTGACGGCAGGTGTCTTTGAAGAAATGCCGCCCTTTGGTTTCGCTGCCTTTTTGCGCGGCGGGAAGCACCGAGAACAGCCCCGACAGCAGCACAATCACCAGAAACCCCAATAGGAACTTTACTGACCGTAACATGAGAGCCTCCATGCTTATAAACTTTCGAACTTTCGAAACTACGACATAATAACGAATCTTGCCACGGCGCTTCTGTGATCCAGCGCACACGATCTATAGCTTTGGCAGAATCAACGATGCGGTACTTTCGTACTTGCGAACTTTCGCAAGTGTGTGACGTCGATCACTGAAAACTAAATGCTTCTGGAGAATCATGTACCTGCCGTACTCGGTCAATATTCCTTGCTCACCCTGACCTGGTATAGCCCGGCCTTCGGCCTCAAAACTGTCCGGGCCGCGCAATTCATAGAAAAGAGGAATTGTTTTATGCGGAAGCTTCTGCTGACAGTACCGATCGTTCTCCTCGTGTCGGGGCTGTGGGCTCAAACGGCGCCGCCTGCGACGGATGATGCTGCCCAGCTACGGCAGGAAATTGATCAACTCAAGAAGACTATCAACTCACTCGAACAGCGTCTCGACAGACAAGAAAACGCAGCGAAGGCTGCGACTACTCAAACACCCGCGGCTCAGCCTGCGGCAGCGCAGCCGCCTGCAGCCAAGGACGAGGCGGTCGCCGATCTTCAAACCAGCGTGCGCGACCTCAACGAGCGCATGAACCAAACCGAGCGGCGAACACTGCGTGACCGCCTCGATTGGGGTGGTGACTATCGATTTGAAGCGCACACCATCTGGGGTGGGGTTCCCAATCACTACGACGGCATGCAATTGCAAAACCTGATGGTAAAAACAATGTGGCTTGCAAGTGCGAACGGCTATACACCAGCCCAAATGATGGGACTGTTGAGCAGCCCGACCTTGCCGAACAACCAACCCAATACTCCGGCGAATTTCGCGACCTTTGTCAACGGCGCAGTTGCCAGCAACTATTCCTCCTATCAATACTTCAGCAACAACCTGACCTTCAACAGCACGAATCCGAGCAGTCCCGGGCTGAAGCAGATGATTGGTGCATTCACGCCGGCGCAGCAACAGGCATTTATGAGCTACCTGATGCAGGTGCCCGGCGTTTACACCGCCGGCTACAGCGCAAACACCGACGCCCTGCTTACCAATCGGCTCCGGCTTAAGTTCGAAACCCGCGTGGCCGACAACGTCAGCTTCGGGGCGCGTCTGAGCATGTATAAGGTCTTCGGCGATTCCACAGGGGTGCAGGTCTTCAACGGACAGCCGAATAGCCTGAACATTGACGGAACTACAGTTGGCGTTCCCAACAGTGATCAGGTGCGAGTTGAGCGCGTCTTCTTTAACTGGAACAACATTGCAGGCTCGAAGCTCTATCTGTCGATTGGCAGGCGCCCAGCAAACTATGGCCCTCCACTCAACTTCCGGGATGACGATCTGCGTGGTGGGACGCCCATGGGGACACTCTTTGACTTCCAGTATGACGGCATGACGGTCGGCTATCACGTGACCGAAAAGATGACGCTACGTGCATGCTACGGCCTGGGATATTCCTCTGGCTGGGGGAACGGGAACCTGATCAAAACACCCGGTGACCGGCTCAAAGATGTCCACCTGGCTGGCGGCGTGCTCGATCTGTATGAAACTGACCACACGTTCGTGCAAGCTCTGTTTGCGCGCGCTTGGAACGTAACGGACGGTTTCAACGGTCTCGTCGTGATGCCGAACAATCCACTAACTGGCGATGCGGTGCCCGCTCCGGTTGTTATGCGCTATACCCCATCAGCCAATCTCGGCTCCATCGGCCTGTACGGCGTTCTTGTTCAGAAGAAACTGAAGGACGTCGATCTGTATGCTAGTGCGAACTGGAGTAGCTTACGGCCTAACGGCGAAACCACTCCGTTCGGAGGACTGGGAAGCGATCCCTTCAGCACTCCTGTGAACCATGACGGGCAGATGTACTACGTCGGCGTACGTTACGGCATTCCCAAGGACGACGGACGCACGAAGGTCGGCTTCGAGTTCAACCACGGTACCAAGTATTGGTTCAACTTCTCCAACGCCGAGGATGACATCATTGCTCCCAAAACCAACACTCGCGGTGAGGTATATGAGACCTATCTCACGCATCGCATCAGCGATCACTTCCTCTTCAAGGCAGACTACATCCGCTATAACTACACCTGGTCAGGATCTGGCTGGCACATCGGAGAACCGAAGAAGCTAAGCGCCACTCCGCTTCTTGGATTCCCCGGATATGACAAGGCCAACATGGTTACGGCAGGTCTGACAGCGGAATTCTGAGGTCGTGTCATGGAATGCGAGGGCTGGCTTCGGCCAGCCCCCGCTCCTAAAAGCCGCGAGAATTACTCTGAGGGGGTTACGTACTGCGAGTGATCGACCATGTTCTCATCAAGAATGTCGAGAAGCCTAACAGGGATTGTCACGCTGGCTCACTTTGAGGGAGTGTGAAGTTTTCGAACCAAGGTTTTATATTCCGGATCAGAGCGCAGGAAATCAAAGGCAGGATCGCTCTCCACGACTACCATCCAACCTTCCCGCTCGTTCAGTCCGCGCTCCAGGAACTGCAAAGTGGCAGTCTTATCTTTGAGGAAAGCCATGCAGCGTGCATCGTCAACGATTGCTTGCGAGTAATATCCACCGCTGGATGACGCCAGCGCACGAAGCACCGCATCGTAGCCTTGCGTTTCGTTGATTTGCGTGAGCGCTTTTTCCTCGTCAGATGTAAAGATGAGGTGCGCAACAATCCGAAGCTCCGTCCACGCCGAAGCGGCATCTCCACTTACCGAATATGCCCACCACAACTTGTAGTGGGCCGTGACAAAGTCCGGGTTCTCCCGCACCACCGCTTGCATCTCTTGAATAGCCAATGGGAACTGATGCTGTGAGTAATGCAGCCAACCGATATTCGTCCGCAGGATCAGCGACTTCGGGTCAAGCGCGAGAGCAATCCGCATTTGCCTTTCAGCGTCGTCGAATCGTCTGCTGGTCATGAGCACTTCACCGAACCAGTGATGAGCATCGACGTTCGTAGGCTCCAGTCGAATAGCCTCGGCCAGTTCATCTGATGCCGCTGGCGTGTTCCACCCATAGAACCATTCGTTAAACCCAAGAGCAGAGTGAGCTTCCGCGATGCTGGAATCAACAGCGAGGGCCTGTCTGGCAGCCGCTTTTGCCTGGCTATTTGCCTGCTCCGTTTCCATCCAGTTGTACTGTCCCATCAGGTTGTACGTCACCGCCAGTTCCGCATACGCCCTCGCGTACTGAGGATCTTCGGCCACTGCCGTACTGAAGTGGCGCAACGCATCTTTGAATCCGGCTCGCGATCGCAGAGACAATGAGTACAGCCCTCGCAGGTAGGCATCGTGAGCCGTAGAGCCGGGCGTGTGCTCGGCAGTGGACTGAGCCGTTAACCGCAGAGAGAGTGATTGTGCAACCGAACGCGTAAGGCGCGTTTCGAAATCGAGAATTTGCCCGGAATCTCCGTCGAAGCTGTCCCCCCACAACTGACTCTGATCGTTTGCACGAATAAGTTGAGTCGTCACATGAAGGCGGGGCCCCTCGGATTGCACACCCCCTTCCAAGATATATTGCACGTCCAGTTCCCGGGCGATCTCCGGTATGGATTTGCGAGTGTCTTTGAACGAAATTGCCGTGGTCCGCGCGATCACGCGCAACTGCTCACCCTCGGCACGGGTTAAGCTGTTGATCATCTCTTCGGTGATCCCATCGGACAAATATTCCTTCGCGGGATCGCCAGTCAGGTTGCGAAATGGCAAAACAGCAACTGCGACCGTCGGACGAATCGCTGTTCCCTTCGCTTTCTTGAATCCGAAATATCCAACTGAAATGATCCCCGCTAAAAGAAGAACCAAAATGACTGCGGTCTTTGCCCTTTGGCTACCCGCATTCATCCGCCAATCTGTATTGAACTCCGGTGGGATCTTTCCCAGAGAGGCGTCCGTAATCCTGGCCACTCGATCAGACACCTTCGTCGACTCTTCAATCACAACATGAGCTCGTTCGCGCAGGCGATGAACGACCACACAGTCCGTGCACTCGTCGGGAAGCGAATCGGAGACTTTGTCGGGTAACACCTCTCCTGTGAACTGATAGCCGCGCCCGGGAATCGTAACAATGAAGTCGGATTGATCCGCCAGCGCTTTTCGAAGCCAGGAGACGTGCTGGGTAAGGTTACTGTCCTCCACGAAAGAGTCGGGCCAGACAGCCTTCATCAGTTCGTCTTTGAGGACTACCCGGCCATGGTTACTAACGAGATAGACCAGAACATCGAAAGCTTTTGGGGATATTTGAACCAGGCAGCCGTTGCGCAATAAGGTCCGGCGAGCCGGATTGAGCTCAAACTCCTGGAACCGGTACAACTCCCTGATAGATAAAGACATTATGAGTATTCACAACTCTTCACAACTATTCACAGCGGTATTCACGACACCCGACGCCGATGTGCGCTCTACTGCTCCAGAGGCGAGCAGAGCACATGATCGACCAAATTCGTAAGCTATGCAGATCCGTTCTCTCTCGAATTCTAGCAGTTGGCCCAACCCATAGGAACAAACATAAGAGTCGGTCTAAACCACTGAAGCGGATGGAGTTCACCATCGAACGGGAGTCTGTTTCGGTGGTGGTGCTGGGGCGGTGTGCCGAGTGCCCGCAACACGCGGAACGGACTGGGGAGGGGCCGCTGCGCGGTTTTGCGAAGTTGCCGCCCGATTGCACCCACACTGTGATCGGCGATGACGCCGACTCCGCATCGCCGGTTGGTATTCCGTAGTGGTCAAGAATAAGGAGGACTAAAACAATGGCTCAATTCTGTTCCTCATGTGGTGGGCAAGTGCCTGACGGCGTCGCGTTCTGTTCGGGATGCGGCGCGAAGACCAGTCCGCCTACTAATTCATCTCTCGCGGTCGCTTCAGGGCAAACCTCAACAACGAATGGCCTCACGGACAACATTGCCGGCCTGCTTGCCTACATCACGATCATTCCCGCGATCATTTTTCTCGTAGTCGAGCCATACAATAAGCGCAAGTTTCCTCGTTTTCACTCCTTTCAATCGATTTTCTTTTTCGTCGCTTGCGTCGCGGCCGCAATCGCACTGAGCATCCTCGGAATGATTCCAGTGGTTCGCTGGTTCACGGTGCTCCTCTGGCCACTGGTCGGTCTGGCCGAATTAATCATCTGGGTGATCTTGCTGATCAAGGCCAATGCCGGACAGATGTACAAGCTGCCAGTGATCGGCGATATGGCAGCCCAACAGGCAGGCGAGTAGCGGCGAAAACCTCGATTCTGATTTTCTTACTTCATAGCCGGAGGCAAAATCATGTTCATCAGAAAGAGCATTTTCATTCTTGTTGTTCTCACGGCCTTTGCGGCTGTGATTGTGGACCAGCACGCATTCAGTCAGGCCGCTCCTGGGCGCAAACCACGGGTGGCTGTCCTGGACTTCGACTACGCCACGGTGCAGGCCTCCTCAGCAGCTATCTTCGGGAACAACGTTGACATCGGAAAAGGGATCTCCGCGCTTCTTGTCACTGATCTCGTGAAGAGCGACTCCTACTCAGTGATCGAGCGTTCCGCGATCGACAAGGTGCTGGCCGAGCAGGATTTCTCCAACTCGAACCGCGCCGATCCCACGACGGCCGCGCGCATTGGCAAAGTTCTGGGTGTCGACTACATCATTCTGGGCAGCATCACCGAATTCGGCAATGAGACCAAGAAACAGAACGTTGGCGGCGGTGGCACCAACTTCCACGGCTTCGGGCTCGGCGGCGTCGGCCATTCCAGTTCCAAAGCGAACGTAGTCATCGACGCGCGCATCATCAAAACCGACACGGCGGAGATTCTCGTTGTAGCTGAGGGCAAAGGCCAGTCCAGCCGCTCCGGTGTATCTCTGCTCGGAACCGGAGGCAACTCGGGCGGTCTCGGCGGTGGCAACGTCGATTTTGGCTCCAGCAAGTTTCAAAACACGATCATTGGCGAAGCCACCAAAAAGGCGGTCGACCAGTTGACCACCGATCTGGTCACAAATGTTGCCAAACTGCCAGTCCACACTATGGCGGTTGATGCACTGGTCGCGGCTGTCGACGGTGGCCAGATTGTATTGAATGCCGGTGCTAGAGCTGGCATCAACAAAGGCGATCAGTTCTCCGTAGTGCGTCTCGGCAAGGAGATCAAAGATCCTGCGTCAGGAAAGGTTATCCGGCGGATGGTCTCCAATATCGGCACGATTCAGGCGACTGATGTTGACGATACTTCCGCAGTCTGTAACGTCGTGTCTGGCACGGGATTCCAGGTAAGCGATCACGCAGTTACGCCCGGAACTTCGCCGAGCGTGAGCGGTTCCACTGCACCAGCCGCAGCCTCGGAAATGGCCCCGGCACCGAAACAATCAAAGACGTCGACCGGTTCACGACCAACCGCGACGGCTGCTTCTCAGCCTACTGTTTCAGCCAATCAAGATTCGGCTGATCAAGGTTCACCTGATCAGAGTGCATCCGCTCAACCGAACTTCACGGCGATTAAGGCCGAATTCGTGCCAGGTGAGAAAACTCTCTTTTTTGACGATTTCTCCGACATGTCCGGCGACGACGCACCGCCACACTGGAAAATTCGCGGCGCGACACCGGAACTGCACGTTGCCGGCAGCACACGTCAATTGGCTCTCATCGGCGACAACTTCGACATTTATCCGAATATCACGGGCCTCCCCAAGAACTTCACCATGGAAGTGGACATGCTTTGCGAGAAAGACGGCGGTAACGTCGGTGGATGTTCGAGTATCAACTGGTACTTTCATGACAAATCCGGAAGAACGGAACTGTTAAAGATATGGACCGGGCTGGACAGGGCTACTGAAGACGGAAAGAGCACCGAATGGCGTTGCAATATTGCCTCTTATCAGAAAGAACAGAACGCGCAGGAAGTGCTAGGCGAAAAGACTCTTACCACGGACTGGAAACATCTTGTCAAACTAGCTATGTGGGTGCAGAACGGGCGCCTTCGCTTCTATGTGAACGGCGAACGCGTTTTCGATTTCAACCAGGTCGATGTTGTAGATATCGCTTCTCTGCAGATAAATTTCAGCTTCGGTGGTGGATCAATCATGGCCATCCGCCGCGCACGCTTCGCCGAATCGACGCCTGATTTCAGCCAGACCATTCTGTCTTCGGGCAAGTTCGTGACGCACGGCATTCTGTTTGATACGGACAGTGACAGCGTCAAGCCGGAATCTGCTGCAGTCATCCAGCAGATCGCGAAAGGTCTCCAGCAAAACACGGACCTCAAGGTCGAGATCGACGGCCACACCGATTCGACCGGAGCAGCCGCGCATAACATGGATCTCTCCAAGCGCCGTGCCGAGGCTGTCAAGAACATCCTTGTTTCGCAGTTCAGCATCGAAGCCGGCCGCCTTACCACTGCGGGATTCGGATCTTCCAAGCCGCTCGACAGCAACAATACAGCCGCGGGCAAGGCACAAAACCGCCGTGTGGAGTTCGTGCGGAAGTAGAGAAATTCGGGAGTTGACGAGGTCACGCAAGCAATCTCATCAACTCCTGTTTTGCTATTCAGCGACAAGAACCACACGCTGATCGCTACTGCACTCTCTAAATATTGGAGGAACCGTGAAATCACTGCTGAAACTCCTCGTACTAACTGCACTCCTAGGTTATACGGCACTTATCTGTGCACAAGCGCCACCATTCTCGGCTGACATGATAGTCACGATGGTTATGGATCCGCAGTCGGCAGCGATGATGGAAAAGGCAGGAATGAAGCCTACACAGACAATGAAACTCTATGTCTCCGGGCTCAAGATGCGGATCGAAGGGGGATCTGGGCCACAGCAAACGCTTAGCATAGCCGACTTCTCTCCCAACGGAAGCGTCTATCTGATTTCGCTTGCCAATCATACATACCTCGAGATGTCGCACACTGCGGATATGAAATCGAATCTCGGGAAGCTTGCGGACTTTCTTAAATACGGCGGAGACCCGTGCGCCATTCATGACGACAACCGCGTTTCTTGCCAAAAAACGGATATGGGCGCGGTGGACGGCCGTCCATGCCAGAACTACAAACTGGTCAGGAAGTCCGAGCCAGAACAGACACTCTGCCTGGATTCCAAGCTCCACTTCCCGCTGCGGACATCCAGTAAGTCTTCCAGTAGCGAAGTGAACAACATCAAGGAGGGTTCACAACCCGCCAGTCTGTTTGCGCTTCCGCCGGGATTGAAGAAACAAGAACTTCCGCACGCGGGAAGCTAGAGACACTCAAACGCGCCGCAGAGCACGGCGACGAGCCCTTTACCACGACGTTTTGTGCTTCCTCCATGCGCACGGTATGGCTGGGCGATGCACCCTGCCGTCTTAGTGACCTGAATTCATGCACGACGTTGTAGAAAGGCGAGGTCTTTCATGCGACGAGTTACGCTAGTGGCCAGTCTCTCCATTCTGCTCCTATTCCTTCTTTGGCAAAGGATAGAAAGACGCGCTGCCGCTGGCTCCAACCCAACCCAGGTTGTAATGACTACCAACGCCCAATGGACTGGAAGTTGGAAAGGCTTCCAAGGATTGAATCATGATCAGGTTTCAATGAATCTGACCGAAACCTGTACATACGACGTCACTGACTGGAGCGACAACAATATAAGTTTGGATCTGGATCACTGTGATACCTCGTTTTCCGCAGCAGGAGGAGGCGCTACCACCTACCACGCGTCCTATGTCAAAGACATTCAGTGGACCTACTTCGCGGCAAAGCCTTCAGCCCACCTGACCAGCCTTAGCCTCGACCCGGCTGCGAAGAAGGGTTCTGTGACCCTGTCGGGTGTTGATTCTCTGGTCAAGGCGAAGGACTCAGACGGTCACGAAGGCAATGGTGGCGTTGCAGCGACGATCGCCGAGGGTGCCACCATGGGATCCGCACTTGGAATGCCGTTGAGCACTCCGGGAATAAAATTCAGCGGCAGCCCCCCCATACAAGAACTCTTCTCTTTCCCGCTCAATACTTCTGGCGGCTCCGTCAGTGGTGGAAACTCCGGGAACTATTCTGTGCAATTCACTCAGGGGGATGGAGCAACTGGCAGCGGAACGGCAACAATTTCCTACACAGTCGCCGGCGGACTTCCAAGAGAGGAGACCGAAGTCGAGATCGTCCCACCCGACGACTACGAAAAATGGATGCCACAGGCTGGCGCGACTGAAGATCTGGCCGGAAATTTCATCGAATTCGAAATCGTCGCTCACAAGAAAGGCGATCCCGATGCGCCTCCGCCGAAGTCAGTTTCCAAATACAAGATAGAGTTGCTCAATACCTCGTGCGAATCCGGAGTCGACCTGAACTGGCCACCCAAAGAAGTGGCGAAATCCGATTTCGATCTCAGAATCGACGCCAGCACCGGACCGATCACCCTAAGTGACGAACAGGGCCAGTCGGCCGAGACCAAAGAGAATAACCTGGAGGACTTCGTTATCCGTGTTAATTCTCGTGATTGGGGCGGCTACAGTGGCCTTCGCGTGACTGCGCAATTGAAGGATGGAGGCTCTGTTGTCGCTCACGTGCGGGGTCAATCCGGACAAAGAGAACTCGCCATTCCCAAAGATGACAATGGCAATCACATCGCGGATGCTTGGGAACACGAGTTCAATTTGCAGAACGACGATGCCTCTGCAGATGAAGACACGACTCCTGCCGGCGATGGCACAAACGGCGACTCCATCGCGCTCTATGACGAGTATCGCGGTTTTCATATACGTGGCAAGCACGAGCGGCTCTCGCCGAACATCAAAGATCTGTTTGTATGGGATAGCAGCAACCTGGGATCTGGAGTCTACGGCGACACGAGCGGCGTTAGCGTTCACCTGATCTCGGTCAGTGAGCGGTCAACCAGTGGAGGAGGCAAGAACGACAATGTTGTTACTCCTAACGGCAGCCACGGGTCTGTCTATGCGCTTTGGCTTCAGCAGGGAAATATAGGAGATGGCGGCGTAGGGGAAACGCTGTCCGACGGTGGCGTAACGACCACCCCAGCACACGTTAGGGTGATCACAATCGATGCAAATCTGATTGCAGCTGCGTACGGATCTGAAGCGGCGTCAGAACTCCGCAGCACGATTGCGCACGAACTTGGCCACGGCACCAATCTGCCGCACCACGGAGACGGTCCCGATTATCAAACGGGCGATGTAGTATGCCGCAAGCCAGATGGCACCGTTCGGAATTTTCTCTGCAGCGCGAAATCCAAGAATGGCGTTGGCGCAGCCAACACTGACTGCTTCCAGGTCGCGGCGAAGGGTGGGATGTTTAGTGGCAATGACAAGTGTTTGATGCGTTATGACATGACCAACTTCTTCGAAGATCCCAATGGCAATTGTCAATGGAAGCATAATGGCAAGACTGTGACCGGCAGCCTGTACGGTCAGGATCCGCCTGGGATGACGCTGTGCGACGATCCGCGCGGAACTGGCGTCAACGATTCCACAAATCCACATAACAAAGCGGGCGATGCGTCGCCGGGACGCGGCGCATGCAGCCGAAAACTGCGCCTGAAGGACTAGGGTTACTGCAATATGAAGAAACTCATTCTTGCCGTAGCTATCCTGCTTGCCGCTGTCACAGGCAACTTCTTATGGCGGTATCACGTCGCGCAAAGTGGCCGACAGCATGCGTTTCCAGGGTTGCGAGCGATGATGCGGGACGAAGACGAAGCGCGTCCGATAGAGCCCTCCGTTTCCTTAGGAGTGAACGAACACGCCAGCGCACGGGTGTTCGTGGGCACTGCCGTGTGGTTCACCGTTGGAATCAGTAACGCGGCGGCGGCTGATGAGATTGCCTCATCACGTGTTCTCGCCGAAAGGCTGAGTAATATGTCTGATGAAGAGCCGGGCCGGGCACAACTTCAGGCGCATTATTCGCAGCGGTCAGTTCCAACCAAGATTGTAATCGGCAGCCCCGACCATCCCTGGACCGATGCTATTCAATTGCTTGTTCGCGACAAGCAAGGAGCAGAGCGGCCTTTCGGCCTTGCGCTGCAGCGATTGGGAAACACAGAAAACGTCGAGGGACTAGATGCCGAGAATGCGGCGAGAGTCAACTTCGGTGCCGTCTCCTTAAAGGCCGCTCCCGGAACTTACTCCCTTGTCGCGTGCCTTACCGCGACCGGTTCCTGGAAAGGGCGGGCTTGTTCTGACAGCGTGCAGTTGACAGTGAAGGAGCGTGCCGGGAACCTATCCCGTCAGCAACAGCAAGAACTTGATGAGCAGGGCGCTCGCTATGCTCTGCTGGCCAGCGACACCGCTGGCCTCGAAGAATACGGGCGCAGACTTCTCTCCGCAGATCCGAAATCCATCTCCGGACACATTTACCTGGGAGAAGCAAACTATGGCCAGGCAAAATGGCAGGAAGCTTTCGACGAATTCAATGCTGCCACTATCGAGTTCAGCCATCGATATCCAGAAGCACACGAACTCCCCGTTTTCCTTGTTGCTCGCAAGAACGAAATCATTCACCGACTGATGCAGCGAAACGAACCGGTTTACAACTGAAACCCGAATACATGCAGGAGGCTTCCTTGAGATACTCGTGGAGCTCTTTTCTTGTTCTGTTTCTAGCTTTGTCCATTCCCGTTTTTTCGCAGTCTTCCTTGCCGCAGGCCTACACGCTTCGGGCAGAGTTGGCGGCCAAACCGCAACCCTTGACCCTGACCATCTATCGTGACGGCCAGCGTGAACTCCTTGAGTCGGGTGGCGCGCAGGGATCGGGCAAGACCCTCGTCGATTTCGCAGCTCATAAAGTCTACTGGATCGATTTGTTCAAGAAAGGTACCTGCTCCGCTGGACGCTATCTTTCCTCGCGAGCTCCGGTAAGCGTGGATTTCATTACTGGAACTAGCGATGTCCTCGGCAGACTTCTTCCGCCCGGCAGCAAACGCACAGTCATTGGGAAGGACAAAATCAATGGCATTCCCGCCACCGTGGAACAGATTGAAATTCCTGCTCAGAATTCATCTAACCCTGGCTCGCCCACCAAAATCTGGATCGCCGAACAAGGAGGCTACCTAGTCAAAATCGAAGTCCGCGGAGAAGATGGTCGCCCGGACACAATGTATGAAGTAAAGCAACTCACCTTTAGTAAGCCATCCCCTGAGTTACTCACTCCCCCAGCGAATTGTGAGATGACCAATTCCGAAATGGATGACAGCGGCCAGATACACATGCACTGAAAGACGCTCTGAACCATCGGAGCGAATTCCAGAGTTGAAGCGATGATTATGCCTCGCGCGAGACGGTCATCGTTACGACGAAGCACTTTTCACTTCACCCATGCAGCTACCCGGTCGGCGCGGTTCGACGCGCTAGATATGGATCCATTCCAGACGAATCAACAGGAGGGTGCCGATTCCAACGACAGCCCACAAGACCAATCCCTGAAAGAGCGGACGCATACCGACCCTTCGCAGAGTTTCCTTGTCCAGGCCGGTTCCGATCAGAAACAATGTCGCGGTCAGGCCGATTTTCCCGAGGCGGTTGAGATTGTCAAAAAGAGAGTTGAAGCCTGGCAGTAGCGTTTTTAACATGGCGGCCAGGCAAAAGAACAAAATGAACCAGGGCCACTGGATTCGCGCTTGGGACTTCCATGCTCCTGCGGCAACAAAAGACAGGGGAACAATCCAAAGGGCTCGCGCCAGTTTGATAGTTGTCGCAATCGCCAGTGCGGCGGTGCCGTATCGCGCAGCCGCTCCCACGACGGAACTTGTGTCATGAATGGCGAGTGCCGACCAAAGTCCAAACTGCTCCTGACTCAAACCGCATCGGTAACCCAGCCAGGGAAACAGGAACAAAGCGACAGAATTCAGGATGAACACAGTGCCGAGCGATACCGCCATATCCTCTTCACTGGCGTTGGTGACCGGGCCGACGGCGGCAATCGCGCTCCCGCCGCAGATCGCGGTACCCGCACTGATGAGAAAAGCCGACTTCTTTCCCACGCTGAATAAACGACCGAGCGCTAGCCCGAGTAACATCACCATCGTGATGGTCAGCGCCGTGTAGACGAAGCCCGAACGTCCGGCGTGAAGCACTTGCTGGAGATTCATGCCAAATCCAAGCGCGACCACCGAGACCTGTAACAGGAATTTCGCCAGATGTCTGCTTTCAGCGTGGTACGGGTGTTTGAAGGTAAATCCGTAGACCAGTCCGCCCAACAACGCTATCGGCGGCGCAATAAAACCGCTCGCCGCGACAATGAGCGCTAGAAAAAAGATATTCTTGGCCATGGACCATAGCGTGACAGTTCCAGGCACTACTGTCCAAGCAGTAATCGTAAACGGCAATAAGTTCAGCTTATTGGTTGAGAGTTGTATCCGGCAGAGCGCTGAGGCAACTTGGATAGAAGCAGAGAACGACTGAGCGTGAAACGACGGAAGGCTGCGGCAGGTCCCTGCAATTCCGGTCCTGTTCGCGAAATGAGCGTAAAGTGGCGAGTAGCCTTAACCCCATTCACCCGGACGATTTTGACCGTGTTGAGTTCCAGTTCCTTGGAAAGGGCCCACCGTGAAACACATCCAATCCCAAGCCCAGCTTCGACGGCTGACTTGATCGCTTCAGTAGAATCCAGATGAATGACCTTCGCGAAGGATCTGAGATTGATTCCGGCTTTCTTAAATGCGCTTTCAACAACGCGGCGCGATCCTGATCCCTGCTCCCGCATCAGAAACGTCAGGGCCGAGCACTGAGTTGCGGCTAAATCGTCGGCATCGAAATCCTTCCCGGCGATTACCACCAGTTCGTCATCCATGAAGGATTCCGTGCGAACGCTTCGGTCCCGTGCCGGGCCTTCGATCAGGCCAAGCGTCACCTTGCCCGTGACAACCAGCAGCACAATCTCGTCCGTATTGCCACTGCTTAAGGAAAACTGAACGCGCGGATGCTCGTCGATGAAGGCGCCGAGCAGTCGAGGCAAAACGTACTGCGCGATCGTCGTAGAGACCCCGAGATGTAGTTCGCCCGCTGCATCGTCCGAATCGTTCCCAAGCTTTTGTTCGGCCTCTACGGCTGCGCTCGCGATCTTCCTTGCGTACACAAAGAGAATCTTCCCCTTCCGAGTCAAGGAGACCCGACCACCAGCTGAACGATCAAATAGGCGTATACCCAAGTCATCCTCAAGAGCTTTGATTTGCAGAGTCACAGCCGGCTGTGAAACGAAAAGACGCTCCGCCGCCTTGCGAAAGTTCAGTTGTTCTGCAACTGTCCGAAACACCTTGAGTCGAAAATTCTCAAGTTGAGCCATAGATTGAGATCTGCCTTGACGGAATTCGGTTCTTCGTTGCAACCGAAACCCGTACGGGTGACAACAAAACGGAGTCTCATTTTATCGCGACAAGCCCACTGCAAATCGCGACCAAACCGCCTAGGCTTTCTCAACCAAAACCATTCAACTGCAGGTAAAACTGCGGACCGAATCCGAGGCCGGATCGCCTGTTCCGCGTACTTCCTTCCACAATCGAGAGAGTGAGTGCGCGATTTCCTGGCTTCCGTCGAATCCAACCACCTTCCACAATCCATCGAGTCGGCTGGTAGCGTCTTCCTCAAGCATATAATTACGCCTACACAATGGCCCTCACCTCTGGCACCAAGCTTGGCCCCTATGAGATTCAATCTCCGCTCGGAGCAGGCGGAATGGGCGAAGTGTCGCGCTCGTGACACGCGTCTCGATCGCATTGTCGCGATCAGATCCTTCCGTCCGTCTTTGCTTCCGATGCCGATCGCCTGGCGCGTTTTCAGCAGGAAGCGCGAGTCCTCAGTGCCCTGAATCATCCGAACCTTCTTACGATTTTCGATGTTGGCAACCAGGACAGCCCTTACTACTTGGTCTGTGAGTTACTCGAGGGCGAAACTCTGCGAGAACGGCTCAACGGTGGGCCGCTGGTCCTCCGCAAAGCTGTGGACTATGGCATCCAGATAGCCAATGGACTCGGCGCTGCGCATGAAAAAAGGGATCGTGCACCGCGATTTGAAACCGGACAACATCTTCATCACGAAAGATGGCCGGGTAAGAATCTTGGATTTTGGTCTGGCGAAGTCGCTGATTGCGCCGGGAGAGAACACGGCCACCCTCGCGAGTCCCGGCACCCAACCCGTTCATTCTTGGCGGCGATCTGAATACAAAGCAGGAACGCACCCACGTCGGTACGCAACGAGATCATGAGCCGTGTCACCGATTATCAATTTTTTGATCGGCCAGACTGCTTCCTATTTCCATCCACTTGGGATTTGCCAACACTCGCTATTCCCCCCGAAACAGGATGCACCGAGTCTCAGTGCGACAATGCAATGATCATTCCTCACCGAGCCAGGGAATCCTTTCCAATGATTTCTTGTTAAACACGAACTGGGATAGTTAAGGCATCCAACAGCGGCCTGCTGTTCTCGCGCTCAAGGCGTGCCATTCGGCGATCAAATCTTGCCCGAATCTCGTGATACGCGCCGGCTGCAATATCGCCTGTCTGAATTGCACGACGAAGTTCATCAATCGCCAGTCGAACTACTTGGAGCGCTTGCTCAGGATCGCGAGCCTTGTGTTCATAGTGAATGGCCAGTTGTTCGTAAGCCTCATACCCGTGCCGCGAATTCCCAACAGCATCCCGCCAAAGCTCGCATGCAAGATCGAAATCACCTTCTCGTTTGGCAAGCCGCGCCAGGGAGCGCCGCGCCACGCGATCTGTCTCAGCCGGCAGGATGGAAGCAATCGACTTCTCGTAGAGTTTGCGGGCCCGGCTGTCTTCTCCGCGCTTCTCGCAAATCCGAGAGACTCCGAACAGTTCCAGTCCGTCTTCTCCCAACGTTTCGGCGTCGGCGAGCAGCGAAAGAATCCGGTTCGACAGTGCCGCCAGGCCACGCAGATCCATCTGGTTGTGGTTGAGGACGGGAACGATCCGCTCGGGTGGACCGCCACGCAGATAGTCGAAATAGATTTGGGGAATTTGGCCAGAAAGAAGATCCGCTCCCCGATCCCAGCCTAATACATGGCGTTCCAGTTCTGACAATCGCACCGACCCGAGGCGTAGCCGCCAGAGATTTCGTGCCGGGTGAAGAAAGTCGAGGTGCGCTCGCAAGACCGGCACCGGAATCTTGCGGCTCATGCGATAACGTGTTTCGAGCAGCGGCCAATCGAATGATTTGCCGTTGAAGGTTACAAGTACCGGGCGTTCCGCGATCCGCTCCCCTAATGCGGACAGTAACGACCGTTCCTCGCTGTACTCGCGCAGGAAAAATTGCTCGATCTCAAGCCCGCCATCTTCCCACCAGGCAATGCCGACCAGAAACGCATACGTGCCACTCCCGCCTGCAAGACCGGTGGTTTCGGTATCGAGAAAAAGCCATTGGTCCAGATCGGAGATCTCGTCTGGAGCGCCCGACATCAATAATTGCAGAGCGCGGGGCTCGGGCGAATACCGCGAAGGCTGGGCACACCAGCACCGCAATGAAAGATAGTCTCCATGCTGATTCGTCTTCGGAGTCGCCCCAAGAATCTCGCACAATCGCGCTGAATCATAGCGGACGGTTTTCGGGCGGGAATGGGTTTCGAAGTCGTCATCTAGTAAAGAAGGCTGCCGTCCGCCCACAGTCTCTAACACTGAGGAGCGCCGCAAGGCCTTTAGCCCCTGAACTCGATCAAGGCTGACATATCGGGTGCTCATGCCGTCCTCTTGGTCAATTGAATGTCAGCCGACACGCGCCCAAGAATTTCAAGCGCGACTTCCTTCGTCGTCTCGCTACGATCGGCCGTGGGCCCGACACACGACGGACATCCGTTTTCGCACGGACAGGCGCGGATGAGTTCAAGCGTGCGGCGCAGTAGCGCACCGCAGATTTGGTACAGCGGTTCACTGAATCCGATTCCGCCTGGATACGCGTCGTAAATGTAGAGATTGGGTTCGAAGAATTCCTTCGATTCGGAGGTATTTGCCGGTTCTGCAAAGTCTTCCCAGTTGATCTCGGTCGCTGCGCTGGGCGGGCGTTCACCCACAGCCGTGCCAAGATCGCGACGGTCGCACATCATCAGCAACGTTGCCATCGACCCGAGAGCGTAAAGCAAGCCATAGATCCCGTTCTGACGTTCGGAAAGGCTGAACGGCAGTTCCGCAAGCAGTCCATGTCCGAGCGTCAGCCAGAACGAGGTCGTGTGCATCTCGTTCTCCGGCAGTTCGAGTTTGCCCGAGCCTACGTTCTCGTTGGTAAAGAACTTGATTTTCTTGAAACCGACAACTTGCGAGCGAACCAGTACGTCGCCATGCGCGCGAGCCGCTGGACCGGCAATGGTCTCCTCTTCCGCGATTTCAAGAACACGAACCTGGGTATAACGAATCGCGTCCGTGTAATAGTCCACATTGACTGGCTTGACGTAAACTTTGCGCTTGTCGAAGTCCAAATGCTCGACGTGATACTGCTGGCCTTGGTGGATATAGATCGCCTTCGGGTGGACCGTTGTGAGCGCAGAGGAAAAATCAACTTCGCCGATCACCTCGGGCTTGCCACAATCTTCGCCCGTTGTATCGATGATCACGAAGTTGTCGGACGTAACCGAACGCAAGCTGATCGTGTCGGCCGGGTAGGCTTCGTCAATCCAGTGCCAGTCTCCGCCGCTCTGATGTAGAAATCCGGCTTCGCCGAGCTTTTGACACAGTTCTGGAACATTTACACGGCCGAATGTTTCGTCAGGAGAGATGGGCAGCTCGAATGCTGCGCACTTCAAGTGGTTCACGAGAATCTCAAGATTGTCCGGCTGAATGTGAGCGTGCTCGGGCGAGTTCTCAAAAAAGTAATCCGGATGCTGCACGATGAACTGGTCGAGCGGCGCCGAAGAGGCGACGAACACGGCGCATGAACTTCCGCTCCGTCGTCCGGCGCGACCTGCTCGTTGCCAGGTAGAGGCAATCGTTCCGGGATAGCCGGCCATGACGCACGCATCGAGTGAACCAACATCGATTCCCAATTCGAGCGCACTTGTGGCGACGACGCCCAAGATGTGCCCGTCGCGCAGGCCGCGTTCGATCTGACGCCGTTCTCCCGGCAAGTAGCCTCCGCGGTAGCCGCGAATCGTTTCGGGATGGCCAGGCCGGGGAGGATGCGCCTGCTGCAAATAGGTGAGCACGACCTCGGTGTGCAGCCGGCTGTTGGCAAAGATGATCGTTTGCAGCTTGCGTGCCAGGATCTCTTTGGCGACGCGCGTCGCTTCGTTGATGTAGCTGCGCCGAATCCCGAGATTCCGGTTCACCATGGGCGGGTTGTAGAACACGAAAACTTTCTCGCCTGCCGGCGCTCCGTTCTCTTCGACAACTTCCACATCCTTTTCGATCAGTTGGGATGCCAGTTCGCCGGGATTCGCAATCGTTGCAGAACAACAAATGAACTGCGGTTCGGAACCATAGAACTTCGCAACTCGCTTCAAACGCCTGAGCACATTTGCCAGATGACTCCCAAACACTCCGCGATAGGTGTGCAGTTCGTCGAGGACGATGTAGCGCAGGTTCTCGAACAGGCGCATCCATTTCGTGTGGTGCGGAAGGATTCCGGTGTGCAGCATGTCCGGATTCGACAAGACGATGTGCCCGCGCTCACGGATGGCTTTTCGCGCATCACTCGGAGTGTCGCCGTCATAAGTAAAGACGCCAAAACTGTCGTCGAGGCGTTTTGCCAAATCTTGCAGCTCAGCCAACTGATCCTGGGCCAGAGCTTTGGTGGGGAACAAATACAGTGCCCGAGTGTCGGGATTCTCCAGAACCGCATTCAAAACCGGCAGGTTATAACACAGTGTTTTGCCGGATGCCGTCGGTGTCACAACCACGACGTTCTTGCCATCACGCACCAGTTCGGCAGTCGTTGCCTGGTGGGAGTACAGCTCCCGGATGCTCTTTGCCAGGTATGCCTCAGCCAAGGCACTTGTCACCCAACCGGGCATAGGACGAAACTTGGCTTCTCGGGCAGGAATCTGACGAATCGTGGTCAGCACTTCCTCCTGCCGGTGACGCGCCACGAGCGAAGTCAAAATGTTCTCGACAGTTTCGAGGCTGGCTGGTGGGCGAGGGGCTAACGACTGAAACGCGGACATTGCAGGACTCCAACGTGATTCGCCTTTTATTCGCCTAGCCTAGCACTTTCCCTTTCCCCGCGCAACCACCCAGTTGAGCCCCTACAACCAACGCCGCACGCTGGCCTTGTATTGCGTATATTGGTCGGGCAAGTTGCGATCGAGAAAACGTTCTTCCCGTGGGATCACAACCACCACCAGCAGGACCACCGGCAGGATGAGCGTGATCGGTAGCCAGAGATTCCGCAGCCAGACTGACAATCCAAGCACGAGCAGGATGAAAGACACGTAGATGGGATTGCGACTGAATCGGTAAGGCCCAGTTCGCACGATCGTGGTGCTGCGCTTGCTCCCCTGGACCGAAGTGCCAGCAGCGCGAAACTCGCGGTAGGAAAGCCAAAAAAGCAATACGGCACAGGCCGTGACAATAGGCCCGAGGAACCAAAAACTCGACGGTGCAAACCGAAGCGGCCAGATCCAGTTCAGCAAGATTCCCAACAGAATCGCAACAAGGAAAATAAGTGGGGGACGGAGCAAACCTGGGTTTGGTCCCTGTTTCTCTTGCTCATCAGTAGTGCCGCGCACCATGTCCATGATCATCTCCTTTTCCTTGCCTTTCGAGAGACGCTAACGGTAGTATGCAACTTCAAGTCGACTTGAGGTCAAGGACGAAGGGACAAACAGACTTGGACATAACCGAAGTGGCACGACGATCTGGCCTTCCGGCTTCCACGCTGCGCTTCTATGAGGAGAAGAATCTGATCGTCTCAATTGGCAGGAGGGGCCTGCATCGTGTGTTTGATCCCAGCGTGTTGGAACGGCTGGGGCTGATCGCAATCGGGCGCACGGCTGGCTTCTCGCTGGATGAGATCGCCCGCACGTTCGCGCCAAACGGACGTATCCGCATCGATCGGCAGATGCTCACGAAGAAGGCGGAGGAGCTGGACAGGACAATCCGCAAGCTGAGCGACATGCGCGATGGCCTGCGGCATGCCGCCGCGTGCCGAGCCCCGAGTCACATGGAGTGTCCTACCTTCCGCCGCATCCTGGGAGCGGCCATGTCAGGAGCGATTGGGCCGCGGCGAGGGAAAGGTCGTCGGACCGTTTGACCGCAGAGCTCAAGAACACGCCATGAAAGGCTCAATGAAAATCGTGGGAAGGGGTTACCGCCGCACTGATCGCCATCGGTTGAATCTTGCGTGCCTTGAGGTGGACGACGTTGTCTTGGTTCTGCACCACGCCTGAAACCATCACAAACCGCTCCTGCAACACGACCATCCGATTCTCATCGTAGAAGTCAGGACTGATAATCACTCGAGATGTTCCCGTTTCGTCTTCGAGCGTCATGAAGATGATGCCCTTCGCGGTTCCTGGCCTCTGCCGTGTGATCACGCAGCCGGCCACGGTGGCGTTCTTTCCATCGGGAAGATTTCTTAATTCCATCGCGGACTTGATCCCCAGTTTCCGCAACGCATCCCGGCGATAAGCCATGGGGTGAGGTCCTGTGGTCATGCCGGTGCCGTGATAATCCGACACCAATCTCTCTTCCAGATCCATCTCCCGCAAGGGAGACACCGAATCCCGTTCCGCAATGCCTTCGAGCAACGGCCCGCTTCTTCGCACTGCTTTCTCCACTTGCCACAACGCATCGCGGCGGTGGAATTTTGTATCCCCACAGAGATGGTTGAGCGCACCGATTCTCGCCAGCATGGACAGATTGTCTCGGCTAAGTTGCGGTACGCGCCGTGACAACTCTTCGACCGCGCCAAAGGCAGAACACCCGCGCTCCGCGACCAAAGCTTCTCCAGCAACCTTCGACAAGCCGCGCACATAACGCAGACCAACCCGAAGCGCGAAGCCTGCATTCTCGTCTGATTCCAGGGAACAGTTCCAGCCAGAACGAACGACATCCACCGGTCGGACTCTCAGCCCGTGGCGTTGGGCATCTTTCACGATCGTTGCCGGATGGTAGAACCCCATCGGCCAGTTGTTCAGCAGGGCCGCGGTGAAAGCCGCAAGATAACGGACCTTCAGGAACGCACTCGCGTAGGCGATCAAGGCAAAACTCGCCGCATGCGATTCGGGAAATCCATAAAGCGCGAACGAGCTGATGAACTTCACGATTTGGTCCTGCGTTTTTTCAGGGAATCCGTTCTTCTCCATCCCCACGCGGAGTTTCGTTTCAATCTCCCGCATTCGCTGCTGTGAGCGTTTGCTGCCAAGAGCACGGCGCAGTTCCTCGGCCTCTCCGCCTGTGAAGTTCGCGCACACCATCGCTAGTTTCAGTAGTTGCTCCTGGAACAATGGAACGCCAAGAGTCCGCTTCAACGCCGGAATCAAAGACTCGTGGGGATAGGTGACAGGTTCTTTCCCCTGGCGCCGCTTCAAATAAGGACTCGTCATCTCGCCAGTAATCGGGCCAGGCCGGATCAGCGCGACCTGTGTGACAAGATCGTAGAAGCGAACCGGATTGTTGCGCGGCAACGATGCCATCTGCGCGCAGCTCTCGATCTGAAACATGCCGATGGTGTCCGCCTTGCGAATCGTCTCGTACACATCAGGACAATCTTGTGGCAAGTGCGCGAGATCCACCTCTTCGTCGTAGTGATCGTGAATCAGTCCGATGCTGTCTTTAAGGACGGCCATCATCCCCAACCCAAGCAGGTCCACTTTGATCAGTCCGAGATCGGCGCAGTCGTCTTTGTCCCACTGCACAACAACTCTTCCCGGCATGGTGGCCGGTTCGAGCGGCACTACGGAATCAAGCTGCCCTTGGCAGATGACCATGCCCCCGGAATGCTGGCTGAGATGACGGGGCAGATCCTGCACCCGCTGGCAAAGACTGAGATAGACGCGAATCTGCGGATTGTTCAGGTCAAGGCCAGTGTGGGTGAATTGCCGTTCCATCGTGTCGTTGGGATCGCGCCACTCCCACCGGCCCACGATGGCCGACAGCTTTGCGAGTGTGGACTCATCGAAGCCGAGCACCTTCCCCATCTCGCGTGCCGCCGAACGCCCGCGATACGTGCAGACATTCGCGGTCATGGCTGCACCGCGTTTGCCGTAACGCTCATAGACGTACTGAATGACCTTTTCGCGCTCATCGCCGCTGGGCAAATCAAGATCAATGTCGGGCCACTCGCCACGCTCTTCCGAGAGGAAGCGCTCAAATAGCAGGTCCATGCCAATCGGATCAATCGCGGTGATACCGAGCGAGTAGCACACGGCACTGTTGGCCGCAGAGCCACGGCCCTGGACCAGAATTCCGTTCCGCTCGCAGAAACAAATCAGGTCCCACACGATCAGAAAATAACCGGCGAGCTTGAGCTTTTCGATTAACGCCAGTTCTTTATCGAGTTGCGCTTTTACACGCGCACTGACCGGGCGATACCGGCAACGAGCGCCATCCCAGGTTCGCTTCCGTAAGAACGAATCCATCGTCTCGCCGTCCGGCACCGGATAGCGCGGGAACTCATAGCCCAACTTCTCCAATGAGAATTCGAGACGCGAGGACAATTCACATGTACTCGCGATGGCCTCGGGAACATCCGCGAACAACTGCGTCATCTCTTCCGCACTGCGAACGTAACGCTCGGAATTTTGTGCCAGCAACTTACCCGCAGTTGCCAGCTTTCGTTTGTTCTTAAGGCAGGCGAAGACATCGGCAATTTGCCGCTCCGCCGGTGTGGCATAGCAAACGCCGTTGGTCGCCAGCAAGGGAAGATGCAGTTCCCGCGCCAGGTTGATCGCCGCTTGATTGCGCGATTCCTGATGACGGCTGCCATGCCGTTGCAACTCGACGTATACGCCGTTGTGGCCAAACATCGAGATGAGTCTTTCCAACAGGTGGCGGCCAGCGGTTGCGCTATCCTTATTAATAAGGGCATTAGCCAATGGCCCTCTCTCATCCCCGGTCAAGCAAATCAGGCCCTGGGCGTGGCTTTCCAGTTCCCCCAGTTCGACCGTGGCCACACTCTTTTTGTCAGTTCGCAATTTCGCGGTGGTGATGAGCCGGCAGAGATTCTGATAGCCGGTGCGCGTAGCGACCAGCAGAGGAAAGCTACCGGTGTTTGCAACAGTAATCTCGGTTCCGACATGGGCCTTGATCTTGCGTTGCTTTGCCGCCATGTGAAAGCGTGGCGCGCCATAAAAACCATGCCGGTCAAGCAGCGCCATCGCGCCCATGTTGCGCTCGGCAGCAGTGGCGATGAGCGATTCCGGCAAAGAAGCGCCTTCAAGAAAGCTGAAAGCGGAGCGGGCGTGGAGTTCGACGTAGGACATGACAATCTAGTCAAAGACGCCTTCTACAAACCAGCGCTCGCGGATGCGGTCGCGGTAGATGCGATAGTAGGCAACGCCTTCCAGCGTCTTGAGTGCAACGTCCCACTCTTCCCGTGCCCAAGCCGTTGCCTCGTTCCACCAATTGCCAGAGCTCGACCACGGCCCATAAGCCGCGAGGACTCGCCGATACTTCTTCCATAAACGGACAAAATGCGGGGCCTCTCCCGTGAGTTCGACGGATGTCTCCAGCGCTGGCCGGAACACACGCAAAGCCAATGTGGAAACCGCTTCCGTCGAGAGGCGATTTTCCCCAGCACTGGAAAACGACCGGACTGCAAACGCACCGGGTTGATGCGTATCGAGAATCTGCGGAGCACCAACGCAACTGACACCTTCGTCATCGCTTGCACCCACGACGCCGCGAATCCGCGCCAACGTGATTTCCAGTTTCTCCATCTCGGGGGAAGGCGGAGCGAAGAGATGGCCTTGCGCGATCCGTGGTTTGACCGGCACCGCTTCAATGGTCAACCGTTTGATGGGAGCCGCAAATGTCTGCCGCTCCAAATCAAGCCGCAGCAGGGTCAAAAGCATCTCCTTATTTTGCGTAGCAACCGGTAATTTCCACTCCCGCTTGTATTGCTCTCCGTCCTTGCCATTCCGAATCTGCCGCACTTCGAGATCGAGCGTCAGCCGCAATTCATTCGTGCACAAAGACTGCTCATTCAGGCGGTCGCAAATCTCATGCAGCACTCGGTTCAGGACGAACGCCAGCGACTCCAATGTTTCCACCGCGTCCTCAAACTCGTAACTTTCGACGAATTCCGGCAGAGGCTCCACCGGCTGCAAAGGCCGGTTCGTCCGTCCCTGTGCGAGTTTCTGCAGATGGAGACCGGACTGACCCAACCGTTCGACCAGCGCGACCGTGGGCAACGCGGCAAGATCCTGAAAGGTGTGAATTCCCCATCCTTCAAGAATCTCGAAAACTTCAGGCGTGGCAGGAAGCAGACCGACCGCTAACGGCGCGAGCGTTTTTGCCTCTTCCCCAGCAGGAACGATCGTGATTCCGTTGAAGCCGGATGCCACGTACATCGCAGCGTCCGGATTGGCTGCGATGCCAACGCGAACGTGCAGACCCGCTTTGCGCGCGCTCACGCTCATTTTGCAGGTTGCTTTTTCGGGTGAACCAAACAGTCTTTGTGTTCCCACCAGATCCAGGATGATCGTTCCCGGACCTGTCGATTCCACACGCGGAGAGAATCGACTGGCACACTCCAACAGAGCAGCTTGCGCCGAGTCCTCCAGTTCCGTGGATCGCGTGCGCAACAACACACCACCACAGGTTTCGACATGCAGCTTGGTCATCCCGGATGTGATACCCAGTTTTCTCGCAGGATCGTTAAGGGCGAACACTTTCGGCAGATTTGCCGGACCGTCCAATACCGCGACTGGGGAGCGATGGAGCTTTTCTCTTATGTCCTCCGCCTCGCACCGCAAGACTGCTTGCACCGGAAAATCGGGAACCAATAAGCAGGTGAACATAGGTCATGCCCATTCCGCTTTCATTGAAAATTCGGGCGTTGCCGAATGGACACCCTTCTTTTCCCGCGCGCGAATCACATCGCCCTGCAAGGGCACGTGGGTAAACAACTTTCCAGAGAACATGGCTGGCCCCGAAGCAAGTTGCAGAACCATTCCCGCGCAACTGGCTGCATGCGGCTGCCGAGACAGGAACACTAGGGCTGTAGGTTGGTTCTCTACAGCACGACTGAAGCGGAACCATGAACTGAGCGGGACGTTGCGAATGAACTTCTCCGCGATGTCGCTCAGGTCAACGACGATCAGGCCGAAGCCGCTGCTTTGCAGCAGCATGTCGGCCACCTTGAATGCCTGTTCGAGCGGCCGCAGCTTTTGCTTGGTCTTGCCGCACCGCACCCAAAGCAAACGGGACAGGTCTACGCCGGCGGCGTCGGCCGTGATGAGATCAAGCGAATCTCTGGCATCGACCAGGGCGCAGTAGTGCTCACGCGCAGCATGGGCCAACAAGGAAATCAGGACGGAGGTTTTCCCCACGCCGCAAATCTCCGTCAGGGCGTGCATCGGAACCCCTCCCGTCATCCGGTCAATCGCGGCAATTCCGGTCGGGATCGTCCTCCGTTCGGGACGCTTGTAAAGGGCGAAAGCCGAGGGCATTCGGGCTTCGATCTGGGCACGGAGAAGGGATGCGGACATCATGGCGGCTGGTGTTTGGCGAACTCGGCGTATTCGCCTTTTGTTCGCTACAGGGATATGATTGTGCGCCCGGCCCAGGGAGTTGTCAAGCTGGGCTATCATGGGTGGCAGCGCGGGGATTTTCTTTATGTGTGGCCGGTTCCGGCAGTCGCGATCACAAAAGCAACTGGAACAAAGCTTTGAGGCTGAGGGGGACATCGAAGTCATCCCCCGCTTCAATATCGCTCCCACTCAGCCCGTTGTGACCGTGCGCCAGGAACAAGGGAAGCCCAAGCGCCGCCTTTCGAACATGCGCTGGGGACTGATTCCGTCCTGGGCGAAGGACATTAGCGGCAGTGGTCAAACCGTGAATGCGCGGTCGGAAACCGTTACCTCGAAACTCTCCTTCAGCGACGCAGTCCGTTATCGCCGATGTCTCATCCCTGCCGACGGATTTTACGAGTGGAAACGCACCGGAAAACTCCGCCAACCCTACATGTTTGAAGTGGGCAAAGGCGATCTGTTTGCCTTCGCCGGACTCTGGGATCAATGGACAAATCCCAAAGGCGAAATCATCGAGAGCTGCACCATCCTCACGACGACCCCGAACCAACTGCTTGCCGACGTTCACGACCGGATGCCTGTGATTGTCACTCCCGATAAGTACGACTTGTGGCTCGATCCCGAGGTGGAAGACTTTGAAGCCGTGCGTGAAATTCTCCGGCCTTATGACGCCGCCGAGATGCGGCACTATCCCGTGAGTGAGCGAGTCAACTCTGTACAGAACGAAGATCCGGATTGCGCCGCTCCCATCACGCTGGATACCCCAATGCAGGCTCAGCTTTTCGAGCAGTAATGTTTGAAAAGCGCCGTGGTGAAATGCTTGGCGCCTAATCGCGTTTGCTCTGCGGATCGGCGTTCCAAGGCACTTGTTTTGGGGGGTGACATGGTCTCATAATAAGTCAGTAAAGTTGACCTATTATGCAGACATCAAGCGAGCGCCAAAAAGAGCTGTATCAAGTTGCCGAGACCCAGGGAGGCTACTTTACGACCAAGCAGGCTGCATCCCTCGGATACGCCAGCAACAAGCGGGCCTACCACGTCCATGCCGGCAACTGGCTCCGCGAGCACCGCGGGATTTACCGGCTGGCTCTCTTCCCGGAGCCGGAACGCCCCGACCTGATTCTGTGGTGGCTCTGGTCTCGGGATCGAAGCGATCGGCCGGGCGGTGTTTACAGCCACCAGACGGCCCTGAGCCTGCATGAACTGACGGACGTGAATCCCTCCCGACTCGATCTCACCGTGCCAGTGTCGTTTCGTCGCGGCGTCCCCATTCCGAGGATTCTCCGCATTCACTTTGCACCGGTTCCTCCGATGGAGCAGGAGGTTCTTTTCCAGGTTCCTGTCACCAACGCGCTGCGCACGATTCTCGACGTCTGGGAGGAAGGCTCGACTCCAAAGGCGACCCTGCGCCAGGCATTTCGAGAAGCGAAGTCCAGCGGGAAAATCACCAGGAAACAGGCAGCGGACCTTCTCCGCAATCCCCAACGCGCATCGGTCGCACGGGAACTGGAGAAAGCGTGACCGAGAAGGGCAAATATGCGACCGGAGCGGCCTTGCGCGCCGCCCTCGAAGAGCGGCTGAAACAGATTGCCAAAGTCGAGAATGTCGAACTGCAACGACTCCGGCGTCAAGTCGCGTTCGACCGCTTTCTGGCTCGCTTGTTCTACCGCGACGATCAACAGTGGGTTCTGAAGGGTGGCTATGCGATGGAACTTCGTTTCCAGATTGCGCGCGCCACCAAGGATCTCGACTTCACGGTGCGCGCCAGCTCCGCGCCGGTCGAAGAGGCCCTGCTCGAACATCTGCAGGAGGCGGGTCACTACTTCCACAAGCGCATGAGGATTCCACTGTCCTTTCTTCCCGGAAGAATCTACAAGGGATTGAGATCCAACACGCGAACGGCGCGGTACTTTGTGGACCGGTTTCCAGTCCTCCTTGGCGATTCCGAATCTCCCTCTCCTTCTCTCCCCCCTGTGAGCTTCACCTATTGTGACCTGGAAGAACGGGACCTGATCGGGTTCATGAACCACCTGCGAAACTACGAACGGTTCCTTCGGCAGTTGCCCGCCTTTGAGTTCATTTACGCCTGCTCAAATTCAGAGAAATTCGCCAGGGCCAGGCGATTTTTCCATCGACTCTTCGATCTAGATGACACGGCCAATATTGAGAATACGGTTCGATATTTCGAGGTTCGGCGGCTGTGGGACGAGAAAAAATACAACGCGGTAGACCGCGCGGGGCGTGATTTGTTGCGTTGGGCGAAACAGCATCCGAGGCAGGAGTTTTTGGACGCCGCTTACCGGAAATGGCTCTCCGGAAACCTGTCCGCAACAGAAATTGCAGGCATCTTGAGACCGGTTCAAGGAATGCCTCGCATGGTCTTTTCGACTCACACTCTACCTCGCAGCCACAACGTCTTTAGTTGCAGTTCAGGAGTGGGGAGCGGAACGGGAAAATTCCGTCAACGTTCCGCTCCCGTTCCGTTACCGTTCCGGACGGACCCGGCCAAGAGACTGATGGAAGGACAGTAACGATGAAGACCCGGCAAAAACGTTGCGTGGCGAGGACCCGTAAGTGGCCGGGAGCGACCCCATTTTTCGCGCATGTCTGCGCGCCGAAATCCCTCCGGGCTTCGGGGGTCGCTCCCGGCCACAAAGGACGCCGACGAGCGTCCTTCCACGACTCTCGCCACGCAACTTGCAAGACAAACATTCCCGAGAACAGCAGACCTGCGTTTTCAGAAAATTCCAAGCGGAGTTTTTCAAGAATGCGCGCTTACTGATTCGCCAGGAGATTTCGGATGCCACTGCTCAAACCGCCCGATCCCAAGATTCCTACGAGAAAGTACTACGTCCGCATCGAAGAGCCACTGGCATTGACGATGGAACGCTATGCCCAGTTCCTCGGGACGCAAAGCGTCGAGCACGTGGTGGCACAAGCCCTGGAGTTCGTCTTCCGAAAGGATACGGACTTCAAAGAATGGCTTGCCAGCCATCCCGAGCCTGATGGGAGCAAGTTGAACACGAGCAAGAAGACAAAAACGCAGGCTATCGTCTCTAGTTCGACCCCACTAACTAGGGCTGGCAAACAGGAAGAGGCAAGCCTGTGATCCAACGCGTTCTGGCCTCGCGGAGTTTCGTCGCCTGCCTCGTCGCGTGTGCGACCGGGCTCACCCTGTACTTTCATGTCCCTTTTCCCGGAGACGATCCCATGCTCCGTTTAATTGCTATACGGGAACCTGCAATCCACGAGGGATTCGAGATTGCCTACACGATGTTTCTGTTTTCCACACCGTACATTCTGTGTTCGCTGGCTCTTTCGGGACTGTACGTGTTCGCGCTACGCCCGCAACGGAAGGCAAAGCCAATGGCATTGCCACCCTTCCCGAGTTCAAGCGAAAGAGACAAGTTGTTCGTCGTGTTAGGAGAAGTCCATGACCCGCGTCATCCTCAACCTTCAGATGAACCCTACTGGCTGACCGTTCCTGAGCGCGGACTGTTCACGGGCATCGCGGTGTTCGGAGCGATCGGCACGGGCAAGACCACGGGCTGTTTATACCCTTACGCTGAACAGCTCATTGCCTACCAAGCGAACGATCCCGAGCGGCGGATCGGCGGACTCGTCCTCGAAGTAAAAGGTGACTTCTGCCACAAAGTCCGAGCCATCCTCGAAAGGCACGGGCGTGGCGGCGATTATGTCGAAGTCAATCTGAACGCCGATTATCGCTACAACCCTCTTTACAACGATCTCGACGCCTACGCACTCGCCTACAATATCGCATCTTTGCTCAACAATCTCTTTGGCAAAGGCAAAGAACCGTTCTGGCAACAGGCCTACACAAACCTCGTGAAGTTCATCATCCAGCTTCATAAGGTCGCCTACGACTACGTGACTCTGTTCGATGTCTACGAATGCGCGATCAATCCCGAACTGCTCGACAAGCGTATCCACGAGGCGGAACGGCGCCTGGAAGTTCGGTTGTATTTCGTGATCTCAACCCAGACGTTCCTCGATCATCCCGAATTGGAGAGCTTCCACTTTCAAGGTGAGGAGCAAACAGGAACACACAAAGCTCCGCAGTCAGAGGAGTTGGAGGAAGCGCTTCGCGCCGCAAAGGTCGAATACGAATGTGAGACCGAGGCGGGACCGTTGGCCGGCGATCCGTTGAAGAAGGAAATCCTGGAGGGAGTGAAGCGCTGGTTCTATCAAGACTGGAAGCGAATTGAGAACAAGCTTCGCACCTCGATCGTCGAAGGTATTTCCGTCTTTCTGTCGCTCTTCGATGACAACCCATTGGTGAAACGCGCCTTCTGTCCGCCGAAGGAGTGTTACGACCCGACTCTCAACTCTGACGGCAGATACGGAAAGCCACTACCTCCATTCTCCGATCTGATCGAGGCTGGCAAGGTTTGCGCCCTGAACTTTCCCGTCTCGCTGAATCCGGGTCTGGCCAAGGCGATCGGCGTCATGATGAAGCTCGACTTCCAGCGGGCGGTGCTGAGCCGCATCCCGAAGATCGAGGCGAATCGCGGCCAGCACTTCCGCCAGGTGTTTTTCATCTGCGACGAGTACCAGCATTTCGCCACCGTAGGTGAAAACGATCCCAACGGCGACGAGAAGTTCTTCGCTCTCTCGCGCCAGCCCAAGTGCATTTCCGTCGCAACTAAGTCGTCCTGGAAAAACTCCGAGGGCGGATACGACTCTCGCACCGAGTGGCACCGTTGCACGGTGTGGGGCAAGCTCGCCGACTTCGCCGGCAAGCTGGAGAAAGGCGCTCACGTGCAGGTCGAGGGCGAACTGCGTTATCGCGAGTTCAAGGTTGACCGCGGAAGTGACGCCGACAATGTGCCAATCAAGCGTCGCGTGGCCGAGATTCATGTCAATCGCATCCTGAAACTCGACCGTGCCGCCAAGCAGGATGAACCTGCTCCCGAAGGCGACACTGAAGAATTCCCGGTCGAAGAATCCGTTGCCTAAACCTTTTGGGCCTCAGCCAAGGCTGAGGCCCAGTTCTTTTGCCCAGACCACCAGGAGGAACCTCATGTCCACTCAGCCCGATGCTCTGGCCCGTGATGTTACGAACTACGTGGAACCCTATGTTGACAGCAAGCGGGCCGCGGAGTTCTTGGCCTTTGACTCGAAGACAGTACAGAAACTCTCGCGACAGGGAAAGATTCCCGCCCATCCTGTTCTCACCGGCTCGACCCGAACGCGACGTACCTGGCGTTACAAATTAAGCGAGCTTGACGAGTGGGCACGCGCTCAGCGAAACTCGCCCACAGCCGGGAGTGCCACCTCTCCAAAGGAGAAGTGATGGCACGATTTCAGAAAGGATGGCTTCGAAAGAAGCGACGCAAGTCAGGGGACATTTGGGTGTTCTGCTACCGTCAACGACGATCGGAAGATGGCGTGTGGGTTGAGGCCACGGCGATCCCAATCGGCAACGTTCGCGACTATCCCAGCGAGGAAGCGGCGTGGCGGCGCGTGAAGGAACTCCATCTCGATCCAAACCAATCACCCATTCTCGTCGGTGCGCAGGTTTTATTCGGGGAACTGGCGGCTCACTACATGCAACGGGAGCTTCGTGAGGATCAAAGTCAGGCCAGTATCCCGAAGGCGTACTCGACGATCGGCAAATACAAACGCTATCTCCGACGCTGGGCTCTACCACGCTGGGAGACGACTCCGGCGCTGGCACTCCATCCACCCGAGGTAGAAGACTGGTTGAGGGAACTCAAGAAGCGGTTCGAGCTCAAGAATCCAACCTTGAGCGAAATTCGCAAGGCCATGCACAACGTCTACGTGCATGGACAACGACAAGGACTGTTGCCCCGCACGCAGGATGGAAATCCGATTCGCTTTGTGCGGCAGTCCGTCACGAGCGACTTCGAACCGGTCATTCTCACCTTGCCACAGGTCCTCGAGATTTTCGACAACTTGGACTTGATGCACCGCACCATGGTTCTGACCGACGCGGCGACCGCGCTGCGCGTTTCCGAAGTCCTCGCACTTGAATGGTGCGATCTCGATTTCGCCGGACAACTGATTCGCGTCCGGAGAGCCTACGTTGCGGGACGTTTCGGTCCACCGAAATCGAAGGCATCGAAGGCTCCTGTGCCCATGCATTCACTGCTGGCGGTGCATCTGCTGGCTTGGCGCAAGGAAACACTCTATCCCGCAAATGAAGACTTGGTATTTCCCAGTCTTCGTATGAAGGGAAAGAAACCCCCAGCGGCCAACACGCTGGTCAGCGACTACCTGCGCGTGGCAGCAGAGAAGGCGGGCGTTGTCGCTCCGCCTCGAACGTTCGGGTTCCACACGTTTCGCCGAACGCTCGCATCAATCCTGGTGAGGATGAAAGTAGACGTAAAGACAGTGCAGGAGATGCTGCGTCACCAGAATCTGAAAATGACGCTTGAGGTCTATGCCAAAGCCATGACCGAGGACAAACTGGAAGCGCAGGGCATGTTTCTGGAACAGCTTTTCGCTCACAGCAAGAAGAACCTCGGTGAGGCTGCGATGTCGGCAAAAGATCTTGAAAACATTGAGCCTGTGGTGCGTTCGTTGCAGTGAGTTTGGAGTTTCAGCGGACTACTGCGGGTAAACTGCGGGTAATATGGATTTTGGAAAGTGAAGTTAACTGCTTTGAAATGTGGTGGCCAGGGACGGAGTTGAACCGCCGACGCCAGCCTTTTCAGTGCTACTTTATCCTGTAGTTTGAACAACTTACGTGACTCTAGGTGGCCGCCTAAGTCTTTGGAAAGTCGTTAGAGACAGAGTGATCGTGGGTTGAAACCGTGGGTTGAAATCGCGGGTTCAGGAACTCGTCGCTCGCGCACTCGATACTAATGCCTTGGGTTCGCTGCGATCAAAGCCTTTCACTTCGCGACTCTTTTTCTCCCGGCAGAATGAGCGTTTCGTCTTGTAACGCCACGAGACGTCTTAGGCTTTCTATGACGGCTGACGTGGACTGCAGTGGGCTTAGAAGAGACGACAGCGGCAGCAATCGCAGTGGGATTCAGTGCAGTGAGCACGGCAGCGGGATTCTTGTCGATCACAGTCAGCAAAGTGCGAGCCGGAGCTTCTGGGGTCCTGCGGCCTCCTTCCCAGTGCTTGATCGCGTCAAGGCTGAAGCCAAAAGTGTCAGAGAATTTGGCTTGCGTCATGCCCAGTCGATTGCGGATCGCCCTGACATCAACTTCCTGGGGCACATGTGCCTTGAATCCTTCTTGCTCTCCAGCAAGGAACGCCTCAACGTCGTGAAGGCCATCCATCATCTGCTCGAATTGCGTTTTCATGCTACCCCCCATAGGTCTCGAAAATACCATCGGCACGTTTCTTCAGAGCGTTCCGTTCCGCCACCGACAAGTTTTCTTTCTCGTTTTTCGGAAAAACCGTGATCAGAAAAACCGGGAACCTCTTGTTGCGCCAGATGTACACAACGCGCGCACCGCCACTCTTTCCCATTCCTTTGCGTGCCACTCGGACCTTTCGAAATCCGCCGGTTCCGCGGATCACGTCTCCACACTCCGGATCAGCCGCAACGAGTGCCACGATGTCCGCCCGCTCG
>Ga0335080_10000096_pt1 | contig 76220 bp, 59 predicted proteins | sample Lox_Sample_34_FD_206720 | JGI IMG/M metagenome (GOLD analysis project Ga0335080, IMG submission 206720) | Soil microbial communities from Loxahatchee National Wildlife Refuge, Florida, United States - Lox_Sample_3.4 | ecosystem: Environmental > Terrestrial > Soil > Wetlands | place: USA... | reverse complement strand
TGCATCGGAGCGTTCGCGATCAATCAACTTGACGCAACACGATTGCAGCACGGTCTGAACGAACTCGCCCTCCGCGACCCGGCGCGGGCGGAAGCTGTGAGACAGCGCGCTCGCGAATCTGTTGCGCGCTTGGCGGCGGATTTTCCCGGAGATCCGACGACCGGTTTGCTTGGCGGGACCAAAAAAGAACGGCAACGGTTTGAAGACTTTGCTAACGAAGAACCTTGTCCTGCACTGGATCCAGTGGAGGGCACTTGTGACCTCTATGAATGGCGACCGATGACCTGCCGCACCTTTGGCCCCCCCGTGCGCGTGGAGGGCGGCGGCCTGGGAGTCTGCGAACTCTGCTACCAAAGCTGTTCTGAACAAGAGATTGCTGAATGTGAAATGGTTCCTGATCCCGAGAACCTGGAGCCACATTTACTGCAAGAAGTTGAAAGGAACACGGGAAAGTGCGGCGACACGATTGTCGCTTTTCCTCTGGCGGCGTGATGGGACCTCGCCTTCGAGCTCTCTCGATGCGGCATATCTTCCTGGCCGCGTTCATCTCCGTCTTGTTTGCCAGACCATCGTGTGTACAGGCAGGCGAGCCACTCGACACCGAAGCATGGCTGCGATACGGGCGGCTAGATGCCCCAACAACCAAGAAGTATGAACAATTACCGTCGGCCTCGGTTCTGCTCAGGCGATCGCTGGTCCTCGAAAATGCACAACGTGAATTAGCGGGCGGAGTCGAGAAAATGCTGGGGCGCAGGCTGGACTCGAACGATAGCATCAACGGCCCAACCATTGTTCTCGGCACGCTTTCCGATTTGCGGAGTAGCGCGCCCTCGTTGCGCCCGCCCGTCGCGCTTGAGGGCGATGGGTTTTGGATCACGAGCGCACGGATTCACAATTCCCAGTGTCTCTTTATCGTAGGCGCCAGCGATCGAGGTGTGTTGTACGGAGTTTTTGCATTGCTAAGCAAGATTGCCCGAGGAGAAAGCGTCGATGGAATCGATGAAGCTCAGAATCCGTATGCGCCCATCCGGTGGGTGAATCAATGGGACAACCTCGACGGGCGGATCGAGCGAGGTTACGGCGGGCCCTCAATCTTTTTTTCAGACGGCAAGGTGCGCAGCGATCTGACGCGCGCGGGCGAATATGCGCGGCTGTTAGCTTCGATCGGGATCAACGGGTGCACGATCAATAATGTGAATGCCGCTCCCGGCGCTTTGGAAGATAGTTTCATCGCCCAGGTGAAGCGCATCGCAGATGTATTCCGGCCTTGGGGCGTGCAACTCTCGATGTCGGTGGATTTGAGCAGCCCGAAGGTGATCGGCGGGCTCGATACCTTCGATCCCCTCGATCCGCGCGTGGCGGAATGGTGGCGCAAGAAAGCCGATGAGATTTATCAACAGATGCCAGACTTCGGCGGTGTTGTTGTAAAGGCCGATTCAGAAGGGCGCTCCGGACCTTCGGCTTACGGGCGCACTCATGCGCATGCGGCAAACGTAATCGCTCGGGCACTCAAACCGCATGGCGGCGTGGTTTTCTATCGTGCGTTTGTCTACAACCATCATCTTGACTGGCGCGATCTCAAGAATGATCGAGCCAAAGCCGCCTACGAGAATTTTCATCCCCTTGACGGAAAATTTGACGATAACACCATCGTTCAAATCAAAAATGGTCCAATCGATTTCCAGGTGCGCGAGCCGGTGTCACCGTTATTTGCAGGTTTGCGTCGAACCAATGAAGCGATCGAACTGCAAATCACGCAGGAGTACACGGGCCAGCAGAAACATCTCTGCTTCCTGGTCCCGATGTGGAAGGAAGTTCTGGATTTTGACATGCGTGTCGAGGGCGAGCCTTCGCGCGTAAAAGACCTTGTAAGCGGCCGATTTTTTCATCGGCTGATCGGTGGATTTGCAGGAGTGGCAAACGTGGGACTCGACGCGAACTGGCTGGGCAGTCCGCTGGCAATGGCGAATCTCTACGGGTTTGGACGGCTGGCGTGGAATCCGGATTTGAGCAGCGAGACTGTTATCGACGAATGGACTGGACTGACGTTCGGCAGCGACCCGCTGGTGGTGAAGACGATCGCCGGCCTGCAACTAAGATCGTGGCACGTGTATGAAAACTACACCGGGCCGCTCGGAGCCGGGACGCTCACCGACATCACCGGCAACCATTACGATCCGGGCCCCGAATCTTCCGAGGAGAATGGGTGGGGACAATGGCATCGGGCCGATCATCAGGGCATCGGCATGGATCGTACGGTAGCTACTGGAACCGGGTACATCGGACAATATCCGCCGGAGGTGCAGAAACTCTATGAAGCGCTGGCGGCGTGTCCTGACGAACTTCTGCTGTTTTTTCACCACGTGCCGTACACGTACGTGTTGCATTCCGGAAAAACTGTGATTCAGCATGTATACGATTCCCACCGCGAAGGCGCGGAACAAGCTCAGGTCTTCATCGGCGAATGGAAGAGCCTGGAGGGACACATCGATTCGGCCCGGTATCGAGATATTCTGGCCCGCTTCGAGTTTCAGGCGGGCGAGGCTGTGAAATGGCGAGATACGATTTGCAGCTGGATCTATCGGCTCTCGGGCATTCCCGATCAGAAGGGAAAGGCTCGGCCTCAGTGACCGGCAAGTGCGAAAGAAATCCCCACAATATTGGTTCTAATCTAAAAAAATCCGGCTCTTTCAGGCGCACGGCTTGCGGATTTTCGTTAGTTCCGTTAACGTTTACGGTCCGGAGGCAAGTCGAAGACTTGTCACCGATATTTCTGCTGGCTGTAGACGGCCGGCCTCGATGCAGGCCTGAAAATGGGAAAGCCCCCTGCTACTCTCGGCGACATCGCCAAGTCGCTGGGTACGTCCATCGGCACGGTTCATCGCGCACTCCATGATCATCCCGGAGTGAGTCCCGCCACCAAGGCCAAGGTATTACAGATGGCGAGGACCCTGGGCTACCGGCCCAACCTGGCAGCCCGATATTTGTCCTCCAAAAAAACGCTGCGCATTTCGGTGAATACTTTAAAAGGGACGACCTCGTTCTGGGATGAAGTTCGCGCCGGCATTCGCGAAGAAGCATCCGGAATTCTCCTCGAGAACGTGGAAGTAGAGTTTCGAACGACTCCCAGCCTGGGCGAAGGAGAGGAAGAGGCGTTTGAGGCGGCAATCGCCGACAAGGTGGACGGGATTATTACCTTCCCGAGCCGGCCGGAAACCTTGAGGCCGTGGATTCGGCGAGCTTCGCGCGCCAACATTCCGGTGGTGTGCGTGGCCACCGACGCTCCGAACAGCGGGCGACTGGGGATCGTCGCGGTTGATACGCTGGCCAGCGGCGCAGTCGCTGCCGATCTGATGGGACGATTCCTGGGCGAGCGAACCGGTTCGGTGGCGATCACTGTATTCGATATGGCGATTACCGAACACGCGGAGAAATACTCCGCCTTCCAATCCACACTGGAGTCGTTTTATCCCAACTTGCAACTGCTCAAGCCCGTGGAAGACCACGACGTGGAACAGGAGGCATATCGCAAGTGCCGGAAGCTGTTTGAGGAACGTTCGGACCTCACGGGCATCTATGTCACCACGGAGGCGTCGATCCCTGTGCTGAAGGCCGCTTGCGATGCGAAGGCAGTCGATAAACTAAAGATCATTACAACCGATTTGTTTCCTGATCTTGTACCCTTCATCCGCTCGGGAGCGGTGGTCGCAACCATCTATCAGCGACCGCGAGCGCAGGGGCAGATGGCGTTGCGGATGTTGCATGAATTCCTGGCAGAGGGCGGGAGACGCTCGTACCAGGTTTCCCTGGCGCCGCATCTGGTGATGCGCGGAAACCTGGACTTCTTCCTGAGCCGGCAGTCGCAGGAATCCGCCAGCAAGAGCGGGCAAAATGGCGAGGAAGCCCACCGGTTGGTTGAGGATTTTGCTTAGCCCATTCAGCTGAAGGTGAGACGGAAGGATGGCTTATTTAGGCATCGATGTTGGAACAGGCGGCACGCGGGCGCTGGTGATTGACGCACAAGGAAACGTGGTGGCGTCCGCATCGGCGGAGCATCAGCATTTCGCCAGCCCGAAGCCGGGCTGGGCGGAGCAGGATCCGGGCGACTGGTGGAAAGCCTGCGGAGCGGCCGTGCGCGAGGCGCTGCGGACGTCGGGAATAGAAGCTAGAGAGATCGCCTGCGTCGGTTTTTCGGGTCAGATGCATGGGGCCGTTCTGCTCGATGCTTCGGACGAGGTTGTTCGGCCGGCGCTGATCTGGTGCGATCAAAGAAGCGAGCCCCAATGCTCCGAGCTGGAGAAGCTGTTCGGCCGCGATGTGCTGATTCGGCTGACCTGCAATCCTCCGCTGACCAATTTCACTTTGACGAAGTTTCTTTGGGTGAGAGAGAACGAGCCAAAAAACTGGGAACGCGTTGCGCACGTCATGCTGCCGAAGGACTACGTGCGGTTCCGGTTAACGGGCGAGCGCGCCATCGATGTAGCGGATGCTTCCGGCACACTGCTGCTGGAGGTTGCGAACCGCAAGTGGTCCGGGGAAGTGCTGGCAAGGACGGGGATCAACGAGCGTATGCTGCCGGCTCTGTTCGAGTCGCCGCAGGTTTGCGGGAAGGTGAATGCTGCCGGTGCCGACGCAACGGGGTTGCAGGCGGGCACACCGGTTGTTGCAGGCGCGGGCGATCAAGCCGCTGGCGCGGTCGGAATGGGCATTGCGCGTGTAGGTGCCGTGAGCGCAACGATCGGAACTTCGGGTGTCGTCTTTGCTTCCACGGATCGGCCAGCGATGGATCCGGCTGGCCGGCTACATACGTTCTGCCACGCGATTCCCGGACGCTGGCACGTGATGGGCGTGACACAAGCGGCAGGGCTGTCACTGCGCTGGTATCGTGACAATCTTGGGGCAGCGTCGCCGGGCGTGCAGCAGAAGGATGGACGCGATCCGTACGACGTGTTCGCCGAGGAAGCGGCTGCGGCTCCGGCGGGATCAGAAGGCGCATTCTGGGTACCGTATCTGATGGGCGAGCGCACACCGCATCTCGATCCGAATGCACGGGCGGCGCTGGTCGGTTTGACGGCATCCCACACGCGCGCACATGTAATCCGCGCCATCATGGAGGGCGTGGCTTACAGCCTGAAAGACACGTTCACAATTTTCGAGGAGATGAAAATTCCGGTGACGTCGATTCGGCTCGGCGGAGGTGGAGCGCGTTCACCACTGTGGCGCCAGATTCAAGCCGATGTGTACGGGCGCGAGGTAGAGATCGTCGCGGCGGAGGAGGGCGCAGCCTACGGAGCTGCGATTCTGGCGGGAACGGGTGCGGGCGCGTGGTCGTCGGTCGAGCAGGCTTGCGATGCGATCGTCAGGGTAGCGAAGCGAATAGCCCCGAATGCGAAGGACTGCGCGACCATGCAGACGGGGTATCGGGCGTATCGGAAGATCTATCCGGCGCTGCGGCAGATTGCATAACGCATCGCCGTGCGTCGGTTATAGCAAGCGTCTCGTCGTAATTTAGGTTCGAAACTCCCCGGCGTTGTCGCGGGCCCAGTCAAAGAATGTCCTGGCTGGCGTTCCTGTAATCTTTTGGACCGTCGACGTCACATATGCAGGCTGGCCGCTAGCCGCGCCCCACGCATTCAACAGCATGTCGATTACGACTGGAGGCATGATGGACTGCAACTCTCGCCGCGCCTCCTCGGGCGAAATCTCCTCAATCTGCAACGAGCGATTGAGCGCTTTCCCAACAGTTGCGATTTGTTCGCGTTGGCTCAACGACTGCGGCCCGGTGAGAACGTACTCTCGTCCAGCGTGTTTGTCGCGGGACAGCGCCCGGACCGCAACTGCGGCGATGTCTCGCGGGTCGATTGGAGCAGTCGGGACGTTCAGATAGGGCCAACGCACGACGTTGCCGGCGCAAATCTTTTCTCCCCACCATTCCGTGGCGTTGGAAGCGAACATCCCGGGTCGAAGGAATGTCCACTGGAGCCGCGAGGCTTCGATCGTGTTCTCAATTTTTGCGCCGAGGTCTCTTGCTGGGTTTGGCGGCTGGAATAACGGGTGTGGCGTCTTCAAGGGCGCTGAGAGAAATACGATCCGGCGGGCTCGCTTTGCGATCCGCTCGATCACCGGAGCAACCGTGGCTGGCGGCGCGACCCATGCCAGAAAGACGGCGTCGATGTCGTTCAGGCAAGCATTGAGGCTCTCGGGACTTGTGAGATCTCCGTACAGCGCCTCAGCCGCCCCCCAGCAAGTTCGCTTTCTTCGGGTCGCGAGTCATCACTCGGACCTGCGCCCCTAAATCCGCCAGTTGTGAAACAACCTGCCGGCCTACGGTTCCGGTGCCGCCAATAATCAGAACGCGATTCATGGCCGAACCATGGTACATCAGTCATGGCGCAAGGCCTCTGAAGGGTCAACCTTCATCGCACGAGAAGCTGGTATCCATGTTGCAACGCCTGCAACGAAGGCGAGCAACAGGCACACGCTGGCGAAACTCAAAGGATCGTCGGGCCGCACCCCGAACAAAAGAGTGCTCAGCGAGCGCGAAGCTGCAACTGCTATCGTGAGCCCGATGAGGGTTCCAGCCGCAATCATTCGGAGCCCCTGCATGCCCATGAGTTCGAGGATGTCCATCTTGGTGGCGCCCATGGCCATCCTCACACCAATCTCGGGCGTTCGCTGTGCCACCAAAAACGCGATGACTCCGTAGATACCGATTGCCGCGAGCAGAATGCCGATCATCGCGAACAGCCCGAGGAGCGCCGCCTCGAAACGCGGCCGGTCCGCCAACTTGCTGACCCGCTCTCCCATGGTTTGGCTCACCGCAGCAATCGTGGAATCAATCACCGCGATCTCGCTCCTCATCCAGTGTTCCATCGCGCCGAGCGCGATCGGCGTCGCTACCGTCACACTTGCATCGCGTCCCCAGTCTTCCGGGTAGTTGCGACGGAGGCGATAATACTCGGGTTCGTCGCCGCCCATAAGACCACCATTTTTCACGTCTGCCGCGACGCCCACGACGGTATACCAAGGACCTTCCAAGCCGGGCTGCACATGACGACCGGTTGGGTTTTCGTTTTGGAAGATATACCCGGCGAGCGACTGGCTGAGGATCATGAAATGGTCGGCGGAGTTGCGATCCGCTTCGCTGAAACCGCGTCCGCGAAGGATCGGGATGCTGAGAGCCCGGAAGTAGTCGGGCGTAACCCATCGCCACGCGACCGTACCTCCAGTGCCTTCGGCCAACGGCGGCTTACCTTCGACGCGGAGTGCCGCAAAAATGTGGTCATGATGCCAGCCTCCAGGCGGCAAGGAGTCGCTTATGACTACGGCATCCACGCCCGGTAGCTTGCGCAAACGTGTTTCGAGAAGTTGAAAGAAAGCCATTTGTTGTTCGGGCTTGGAATAGTGGAGCTCACCGAGGCTGATGCTGGCCGTTACCAGTCCCCTTGTACCCATGCCCAGCGGTTGTTTTTGCAGATTCCAGAAACTCCGCAGGAGCAGGCTGGCTCCTGCCAGTAGCACCAGGCTGACCGCGATTTGTGCCACCACCAGCAACTGACGTATCCGCCCATGCGGCGTGCCAATGGACGAACGACCCGCAAGTGTTTCCATGTCAGGCTTTGGCAGGGCCGGCGCCCAGCCAAACAGAATGCCGCAAACTAACGATGCCGCGACCGCAAATCCAACGATGCGAGGATCGACGTGTGCCCTTTCCAAATAAGGTATGCCTTGAGGTGTGAAGGCCTGGAAAATGCGCAAGAGAATAGCAGCCATGAGGCAACCAACGAGACTTCCCATTAAGACCACGACAAGGCTTTCTGTCGCAATTTGACGGACGAGCCGCACCTTGCTGGCTCCCAGAGCACTGCGAATTGCGATCTCGCGCTGGCGGTTGGCGGAGCGCGCCAAGAGCAAACCACCGACATTCGCGCAAGCAATCATCAGCACAAGCATTACGGCGGCGAACAGAATCCATGCCGCCAATTTCGCATCGTGCACGTGCCGGTCTCGCAGCGACCGCAAACGGAGGTGTACTTCCTTGCGAAACTGGGGAGGAACGGTCATCAGCATCTGCTGAAACAGCGGCTGCATGGCCGCTGCCGCCTGATCGATCGTGACTCCGGGTTTCAGGCGCGCAAATGCCCAGCGCACTCGTCCAGGATTTGGTCCCTGTTGCGAGGCCCGGTCAATGGCCTCAGGCACCAGGACATCAGCGTTGTCCAAGGTTGGCAATTCGAAGTCTTTGTTCAGCACGCCGATGACGCGCACCTGGGTGCCATCCAGCGAAACGGTCTTGCCGACCACCGAGGGATCGTTCCCAAACCGGCTTCGCCATAGGTGGTATGAAATCATCGCCACCTTGGGAGCGTTGGGACGATCCTCTTCAGAAGTGAAATTGCGGCCGAGCAGAGGGCCAACGCCGAGGGCTGGAAGGAAATTCGCTTCCACACTCGCGCATGTAAGCCGTATAGCGTTCTCTTCCGTCAGATCGCAATTGCTGCTGCCCGTCCACGAAGTCATTGTCTCGAACGGAGTCTGATGATCCTGCCATTCGTAATAGCTGTAGCCGAGCATGAATTCCTGCGGCTCAATGGGGGCGACAATTCCGATCGACACGAGTCGCCCTGCATCGTGATATGGCAGACTGCGAAAGAGAATCCGGTCAACCACACTGAAGACCGCCGTGGTCGCGCCGATGCCGACGGCAAATGTGAGGATCGCCGGAACGGCAAACGCCGGCACACGACGCAAGCCGCGGAGCGCGTATCGTATGTCTCGACCCAGGGCCTCCAACCGCACTGCGATTCTCCACTCGTGGCACTGCTCGCGTGCCTTTTCCACGCCGCCAAATGCGATCAGCGCCTGTCTTCGCGCTTCCTCCTCGTTCATGCCAGCAGCAACCCGGAACTCGGTCTCCCGTGTGATGTGGTAGCTCAACTCTTCGTCGACTTCGACACGGCTTGCTCCAAAAAAGCGGATGCACAGGCGACGCCAAACGTCGCCAAGTCTAAGCGCCATGGTTAGCTCCCTTGCAGGACCAGCGCGATCGCACCGGAGATGCGCTTCCAGTTCTCCAATTCTGATTCCAGCTGCTTACGGCCAAGCCGGGTCAACGAGTAGAACTTGGCCCGGCGATTGTTCTCCGAGGGCCCCCATTCGGATCGAATCCAGTGCTTGGCTTCGAGCCGGTGCAGAGCGGGATACAGCGACCCTTGTCCAACCTGGAGCAGCTCTCGCGAGACCTGCTGGATTCGCTGTGCGATGCCCCAACCGTGCATAGGCGCAAGGGCCAGCGTCTTGAGAATCAAGAGATCGAGTGTTCCCTGCAGCAGTTCGGTGGATTGTGCCGGCATGAATTTTGCGGCTCCCCTAGAGATTCGACAGAAAAGGTGTACTCCATGCTCTTGTCGAATGTCAACAGGAAGTTCACGGGATAAAAGGGAACTGATTGCCTTCGCATAATTGCAGTATGCGGGATTGGCCACCGCCGGGCAGAGAGGTCAAACCAGCAGCCCTATTTCGCAGGTTCTTTCACGTGCACTACCTGATCCGCCGGTACGTCTTTCATTGATTGCACAATCCCCGAGGGCCAACGGATCTCGACCAGATCCGCAGCAGCCTTTGCGCCAAGTCCAAAATGCACTGGGCCTGCGCTTGACGACGCGTAGCCGCAGCTTGTGGTCATGTGGTTGTACTGAGCGCTCGATTTCGTGACAACTTTGATGCGTGCTCCGATACCGTCGCGGTTACTCTTCGTCCCCTGCAGCTTGAATTCGAGCCAATGATTCGTGCCGGGGCTTTGATTGATCCAGACTTCGGCCGGGGCGTTCAGCGCGTTCACGACCACATCCAGTTGGCCGTCACCATTGAGGTCGGCGACTGCAGAGCCGCGGTGGCGCGAAGGAGGTTGCGCAGTAAATCCGGCCTCCGCAGTTAGTGCAACGAACTTCATTCCCCCGAGATTGCGGAACACCGTGTTCGGTTGCTCGATAACCATGTTCGTCGAGGCCAGCGACTGCACGTGACCGCGCGAGACGAAGATGTCTTTCCAGCCGTCGTTGTCGAAGTCGGCAATGTTGGGAGAGTACCCCGACATGGGCAGGCTCATCTTGGTCATCCCGCTTTCTCGCGTGATCTCCGTGAAGCTTCCTTTGCCGGTGTTCTTGTAAAGAGGGAAAGTCTCGCCATCAAGGGCCACGATGATGATGTCAGGATAGCCGTCGTTATCGAGGTCGCGGAAATCCACACCCATGCCTGAGATGTAAACGCCGTCCTCGCGCAGGGCGACATTCTCTTCGAATCCGACTTCTTCAAACTTCCCATCCCCCTTGCTGCGGTAAAAAGAATTCATCAGCTTGTCGTTGGGGATGATCAGGTCCATGCGGCCATTGAGTTCTGAGTCTGCGGCCGCCACTCCCATGCCCTTGCCGGGATGGGCGCGAAATCCCGCTTCCACCGAAGCATCGCGAAAAGTGCCGTCTCCGTTGTTGATGAGCAACTGATTCGGCGTGGGCGGGTACATCTTGGGATGACAGTAGTCATCGTGGCCGAAGCCCTTGCACACAGGTTCGTGATTGAAATCCCATTTCAGATAATTCACGACAATCAGATCGAGCAGGCCGTCGTTGTTGACGTCGATCCAGGCCCCGGCAACAGCCCAGAGCGGACCGAATTCGGCGTCGGGCTTGTTCAGCCCGGCTTTTGCCGATACGTCAGTGAAGGTTCCGTCACCGTTATTGTGATAGAGCGTGTTGCGATAGACACCGGCAACGAATATGTCTTCGAAGCCGTCGTTGTCGTAGTCGCCGATCGCGACGCCTGTGTCGTAACCCGTGCCTTTGAGTCCAGCTCTTTCGGCGACGTCCGTGAAATGCCCTTTGCCGTCGTTTTCGAAGAGGCGGTTGTAGTACTTGGGAGAATCCTTCTTCAGCGTCTTCAGATCGGCGCCGTTGGTAAAGAAGATGTCAGGCTTACCGTCGTTGTTGTAGTCGAAGACGGCGACGCCTCCCGCCATGGTTTCCGGCGCGTGGTGCTCGGCACTTTCGTTGCTGTCGAGTCTGAAATCAATCGATTGAAAGGAAAATCGGATGGGGCTAGCAGAAGACGGTGCGCCAGCGTCAGGCGTGTAAGGGATGGACTGGGGAGTAAACGGCACCCCGAAAGAGGCTATCACCAGGAAAAAACCTACTAGAGGACTGCGAATGATCATACCGGGCTAAAGACCTATTGAACCACAAAGGCCACTCCTCGGTTCGATCAAACCAGCCAAGGAGGCCCAGGCTGGCGTGAGGTGGGTAAGGAAAGAGAAGGTGGGCTTTCGTAAGCGCGAAAGAAGCACAGGAAGGGGGTAATGGTCAAGAAAGAATTGAAACAATGGCACCCTTCCGGTTATGCCAAAAACGAAAAAAGAGCCTCTACGATATCGATTTTCTTCTTGACAAAGGTTTACAGGTGGCTATACACCGTAAACGTTCACGAAAAAGGGTCGTTCTGTCCCAGAGGACCGCCCCGACCGAACGCAACTTCTGGAGGCTGCAAATGATATCCCTCTCGCCCACGAATGCCGGGGGGTGTGGCCGCAGTATAGAGAGCCGCAACCTCGTGCGTTTTGCGGTAATAATGTTTACCTTCCTTTTCCTGGCGGCGCTGGCTACGCCGGCCTTTGCGCAGGAAGCAACCATCGTAGGGACTGTGACCGATCCCTCTGGCGCGGCCGTCGCCGACGCCAAGGTCACGCTGACAAACACCGATACCGGTGTTGCTAAGGTTTTCCCCACCAACGAATCCGGACAGTACGTGGCGGTCGACATCCACATCGGCCACTATGACGTCAAAGTTGAAAAGAGCGGATTCAAGACCGAAGAGCGCAAAGGCTTCGTCCTGCAGGTCGGCGCCCGCAGCCGCGTGGACTTCCAACTCTCAGTCGGCGGTTCGCAAGAAACGGTCACCGTCGAAGCCAACACTGTCGCCGTGCAGGCTGACACCGGTGAAGTCAGCAACGTCATCACCGGCCACCAGATTGCCAATCTCTCGATCAATGGCCGCGGCATCTATCAATTGGCTGCCCTGGCACCAGGAGCTTCCAGCCAGATTGATACCACAGCTCCCAACACCCCGGTGGGCGGCAGCGCCGGTGTCGAATACAATGGCATGCGCCAGAATCACAACCTGTATCTGCTGGACGGCGGTGAAAACTCTGACCGCGGTGGTGCTGGCGGCATGAGTATCGCACCCTCTGTGGACGCGATCGCCGAGTTCCGTCAGCTCACTTCGAATTACAGCGCGGACTACGGACTGTCGTCCGCTGGGACTATGACACTGGTCCTTAAGTCCGGAACGAAACAGTTCCACGCTGCCGCTTGGGAATTTAATCGTAACGACGCGTACGATGCTCGCTTCTACACCAATCGCGCCCCCAACCCAGTTTCAGAGCTTCGCGTCAATCAGTTCGGCTTTAACGTTGGCGGTCCTGTAACGTTCGGGAAGCTCTACAATCCCGACAAAAACAAGACCTTCTTCTTCTACAACATGGAGTGGCGCAAATACATCAATGGCGGCAATCTCCAACTGTTGGAGCCGGACCCGGGCACTTACGGGGGTGACTTCAGCAGTGCTCTGCCGAACATTCAGATCCCGCACGCGCCCGACTTTTCGGCGACCGGGAACGTCGATCCAGCGGTTCTATTTGCCGGCTGTGGCGGAACCGCTCCTGCTGGCGTAACGCCGAAGAATCCTTTTCCGGGTAATGTAATCCCCTCCTGCATGCTGAGCCCCAACGCACAAGCGTTGCTGAACGCCGGCGGCACTTACGGCGGGATCTTCGCGAAACCCAACGGCGTCGATTCAAATGGAAACCCCTCGTTCTTCGGTGGCAACAATGCTCCGACGGACCTGAAGGAAGAAATTGTCCGCATCGATCACAACTTCAACAGCAAATTCTCGGTGTTCGGACATTTCGTGGCCGAACAGGTTTCGCAGAATTTCGGTACCACATTGTGGGCTTGGGCCAACCAACCCTCAGTCGGAACCAGCTTCGGTAACCCTTCCTACAGCGGCGTCATCCACACCACGTACGCGATCAGCCCCACGCTGCTGAACGAAGTGGCTTTCAACTACAACGGCAACCGCATCAACATCGTTCCAACCGGGTTATTTAATGCTCCGTCAGATTTCACCTTTAACCGTCTCTTCTCAGGACCGAATAACGAGAACCGCATCCCGGCAATCCAACTATCGGGGCACCTGGGTGCGATCTACGAGGTGGCGAGCTGGCCCTGGCACAACAAGGCAGACGATTACCAGATCCGCGACGACTTGTCTTGGACTAGGGGCGCTCACCAGATGAAGATGGGTTTCAGCTGGGCCCTATACAAGAAAGTGCAGGACCTGTTTGGTGATACGCAAGGCGTATTCAACTTCAACGGGAACTACACGGGCTCGGATTTTGGTGACTTCCTCCTCGGCTTGGGTAACTCCTACAACGAGTTGGGTGTTCAGGACCATGGTTTCTGGAACAATGTATCTCCGGCGGCCTACTTCCAGGACAACTGGCGTGTCAACAAGCGCCTGACCCTGAATCTCGGCTTGCGCTGGGACGGCATACCGCACACCTACGAAGCCAACAACCGGATGGGTAACTTCTATCCGAAGCTCTACGATCCGTCGAAGGCGGCGCTGCTGGATACGAATGGCAACATTTGCAGCCCCACCGATGTCACCAACGGCGATCCCAAGTGCCCCACCGTCAGTCCGGGCCTGGGTACCAGCCCGAATCCCATTCTCAACGGCTATCAGTTCTACTTGAATGGTATCGGCATTCCGGGCACGACGCCTGGCGTACCCAAGGGCTTGGTCAACACGCAATGGGCGGCCTTCGGTCCGCGAATTGGTTGGGCCTATGACCTGACCGGTTCAGGCAAGACCGTATTTCGTGGCGGTTTTGGCATGATGTACGAACGCATCCAGGGCAACGACATGTACAACGCCGGGCCGAACATTCCGTTCAGCACGAGCGTGACCTTCAACAACGTGTCGTTCGAAAATCCAAGCACTTTCTTGATCAACGGTCAGACTGCGGTGGCTCCGATTACGGTCGCCGGCATTACCGGACTGGCTGTGGATCACTACAAGCCGCCGGTGGTTTACCAGTGGAGCGCCGGCGTCCAGCACTCGCTCGCAGCCAGGACGGTGCTCGCGGTAATGTACGTTGGCAACCAGAGCCGTCAGCAGAACTACTACACGGAAACCAACCTTCCCGATCCGTCCAATCTTCCCGGACTGATCAATGGGACAATCCCCGGCGGCTTCAACGCCGTGGCGCCCTTCAAGGGCTTCGGTTCCATCAGGATGTCGTACGACGGAGCGAACGCCCACTACAACGGCATGCAGGTCGACCTCAACTCACAGATCAAGCGAGACCTGAGCCTGCGCGTGTTCTATACGCTCTCGCGTGGCTATGACTCCTCCAACCAGACCAATGGCGGTGGCGGAGGAGGCGACCTGGTAGGCGTCTCCAATCCGTACGAGGGCTGGCGGTACGATTGGGGACCAGGCGGTTACGACCGCTTGCATAACCTGTCGGCCAACTTCATCTACGATCTGCCCTTCCTGCGGAACTCCTCCAACGCGTTATTGAAAACGCTCGTTGGCGGCTGGGAAGTTTCGGGTATCGTTACTGTCGAGTCTGGTGCGCCAATTAACACCACGCTTAGCGGTTCCCAGGGCGGTAACGGAGTTGGCGGCAACAACCGTCCCGACCTCACCGGCTCAGTTGCTAAACCGCACACGAAAGCACAGTGGGTTAGCCCAGCTGGCTTCAGTGCGCCGGCGCTTGGCGCGTGGGGCAACCTCCCGTACGATTACCTTCGTGGTCCGGGGCTCCAGATCTGGAACCTGTCCCTCTTCAAGAACTTCGTGTTCAGCGAAGCTCGGGGCAGTCAATTCGAACTGCGTCTGGAAACCTTTAACTCGTTCAACCACCCGACCCCGACCGGTGTCAATACCTCGTGGGATAGTGCCACTTCCACGAGCTACGGCACCATCAACAATTACTTCCCGGCGCGTATCATTCAGCTCGGCGGGAAGCTTTCCTTCTAACCCCTCGTAACCGAGGGCGTGATTCTCGCCCCGCTTGCCAACTCGGCGAGCGGGGCGCTTTGCTTTTCGCGACTCTGCCTGAAGCCGTAGGCCACTGCGATTCAACCGGTGCTGTGGTTGATTGTCATCCTGAGCCCGCTTTTTGCGGCGAGGATCTATACAGCTTGCACGTAACACGCGAACAACGCAGAGCTGTGTAAGGTCGTCAAACGGTTACGCCCCGTGCTTCTTTCTTGACGCTCATGCACCGTACGAATAGGCTTGAGCGTGGACTCTGGCGGAGATTCTCATGCAGTTCGCCAAACTTCACCGGACGCGTTGCGCCGCGCTTTTTCTCACCCAGGTGGTCGCCTCTCTACTGATTCTGCTTCCTGTTGCGTGCGCCCAGCAGAGCGCCAATGAGGGCATCATTCCTCGCACCGACCGGCCAGAGATTTCGGTCACCGTTCACGACCGTGCCGGTGCTCTAGTCACCGCAGCCGGGACCGTGAAGCTCTATCGCGATGGTATGCTTGCGGGCTCGGCGGGGCTCTCTCGCGGACGCGCCTTCTTTGGTTCAATTCCGTTTGGAAGCTATTCGGTTGTCGTCGACGCGACCGGCTACAAATCAACGCAGAGGGATGTGAACGTCTCGATATCCATGCCCTATGAAGTTGATGCCACGCTACAGCGCGACTCGGCTCCCGATGATACTGCAGGAGTACCAGCAAAGCCGCTGCTGGCTCCCAAGGCGGCGGAAGCGCTCGAGAAGACCTGGAAGGCTCTTGGCAAGAACAAACTGTCGGAGGCCGAGAAGCACCTCAACGAAGCCCTTCAACTCGCTCCGTCCCACCCTGACGTCCTCTACGCCCAAGGGGTCTTATTCCTGCACAAGCAAAACCCGACAGAAGCACAGACCGCGCTGGAAAAGGCTTCGCAGATGGATCCGACCAACGCGGGCGCCTTCTCGGCTTTGTGCATGGCTCTAGTAGGACAAGGGAAGTATGAGCAGGCGATCGCGCCAGCACAAAAGTCACTGCAACTGGATACCGGTGCCTGGGAACCGCAATGGATGCTGGGAGAAGCGTATTATCATCTCCAAAACTATGACGAGGCTCTGAAAGCTTCGCAGCAGGCATGGACAGTGTCCAAAGGCAAAGATCCGCGCATCGAGTTGCTCGTAGCTAAATCCCAGACAGCCGTCGGTCAGTATGAGGATGCAGCGCAGAGCCTCCGCGACCTCGTGAAGCGCTACGGCGACACTCCTGAGGCCTCAACGGCTCAGCGCTACCTCGTTCGACTTAAGAACGACGGAAAGATTCGTTCGAACTAACCTTCGAGTCCGAGCCTCAGACCGGGATGCCCCACCCGTTCTTTAGTGGGGTAGGGTGAGGATTATGATTTTGCGAGCCACAGACGCCAGGCTAAGATTTCCACAGACATCCACAGCTCCAATGTGTGACATCTGCCCTTGCGCGTAGTTTGAAAAAAGCAGAAACTAGCCAAGGCGAAGGCAGCACAGGAGGAAATGGCCACGATACTGTAACTCCCTGTGGCTCAAGATTTTGCCCCTAAGCTCTTCTGCCGCAAGATTTCATTTTCGATTTTCCCCTAACTTGATGATTGCAATAGACCGGGGGGGAGGGGGGGAGACCCCACAAGCCCATCCGTTTCCCAAAACGAAACTCTCAGCCCACTCCCTCGACGACCGTTCTTCTCAATTCTTTTTCGCAATTTCTGTCCTGGGCGGGCTCTTCAGCCGTTGCCTGCTCAATTGCCTCCCAAGCCTCGTCCTCGCCCCTTTTTTCTTGCCCGCGGCCATCCTTGCGCAGGCGCCAACCCCTTCCGACGCCATGGCCTTCGAGCAGCAGCAGAAATGGTCGGAAGCCGCCCAGGCATGGAAGGCTGTAACCGCTCGAAATCCGAGTGATGCCGCGGCATACGCAGCTATGGGAGTCGATCTTGCAAGACTGCAGAAATATGACCAGGCGGCAACCGCTTATCGTAAGGCACTGAAACTCAATCCCAAGCTTCCGGGAATCCAATTCAACCTTGGTCTCGCGGAGTTCAAACAGGAGCACTGGCCAGCCGCAGTAACGGCTTTCCGCGCGGTGCTGGCCGCAGACCCCGATAACATGCAGGCGGGAACGCTGCTCGGCATGAGCTACTACGCCTCGCGCAAATTCGACCTGGCGGCTCAATATCTGGAGCCTGCCAGCAAGGCCGATCCTAATAACGCCGAGCTTCACCAGATGCTGGCGCAGAGCTGCCTGTGGGCCAGGAAAGCCGATTGTGCGCTTGAGGAATTCCGGTTGCTGCTGCAGCAGAGTCCCGATTCGGCGTCTACGCATGTCTTAATGGGCCAGGCGCTCGACGAACTGGGGAAGACGGACGAGGCCATCGCCGAGTTTCAAGCAGCTGCCAAGATTTCTCCCAACGAACCGAACGTCCACTTCGCGTTGGGATATATGCGTTGGAGAGCACAGGAATTCGATGCCGCCCGGAAGGAGTTCCAGCAAGAGCTGTCCTTGGACCCGAATCACGAGCAGGCGTTGACCTATCTTGCCGACATTGAATGGAAGAATGATCATCCTGATGTGGCATTGCCTTTGTTGCAGAAGGCTATAAAAGCCAACCAGAAATATCGCTTCGCTTACGTGGAAATGGGAGCCATCTATCTGGCTCAGAAAAACTACAAAGATGCCGAGCCCGCGCTTCTGGAAGCCGTGAAACTGGATCCCGGCGAGCCCGATGCCCACTACCAGCTTGGGCGCCTGTATCAGGCACTGGGGAGAAAGGCGGACGCGGAGCAGGAACTGAAAAAAACGCGAGAGTTACGGGAGAAAGCGGATCAAAGCGTTGCGGGCAAGATGCCGGCGCCTACACCGGACTTGAAGTCGATTGAGAACAAGTGAAGGAGAACGAGGCGTTAAAGTTTCAAGGTAAGACTGCCGCCTCACCTTTTAAAATATCTTGACTCTGGAACCTTCGGACTTGATCCCTTAGGCTCTGCCTTTCTTGGCAGCGACCGCAGCCTGCTTGCCGGCGACCTCCCAAGGCCGTTTCGGACGGTCCACCGCCGGTTTGTCGCGATCCTGAACCCGATCGTAGTGATAGGACTCGCTCACCGTTCCCAGCGATTCGTTGTATAGGCTGGGGAGATTCAGTGCCATCTTGAGCTCCTCTGAAAATTTCTGCAGCGATTTCAATTGCTCGGCCGACGCGGGGACCTCAGTCTTTGAGGTCTTGAGGAACTGCTGATAGCCGCGGTTTACCAGCTTCGAAATCTCGCTGCCGATCAGGTATCCGGGATAGGCGAAGATCTTGATGCCATCATCCGGAGTCCTTTCGATGGCCGCCGATACGTTATACTTCCGCAGAAAGACCCGGCCAGTGGTGCCGGGGGCGTCGGTGACATCAAAGCCGTTGTCGCGCAGCCAGGCCAGCGCTTCTTCATAAGTTCGTGATTGTGTTGCTTTTGCCATTGCTCTTTGCTTTAACCTTTCTTTCCCAGCGTTCGCCCGTCTATTGGATGCGGCATTTATAAGAACCTAGCGTAACTTTACAAGGGCTGCATCGCCGGGTAAATCTGATTCATCTAAACAAAATACTACATACCGTGTTTCCGGCCACCTAGCACATTACGTTGGTCACGGCGATCCAGTTCATCGATGACATACGTTTCCCACAAAACTGTGCCGTTCGCAGGGAGCGAGCAGCATTCAGAATCGCACGAAAGAGGCTCCAGACTTGGCGAAACGCTGGGCCATACCCTCATGGAGCGGATCGGGAATACGCCGCTAGTGCGCCTGGATGCGGTCAGCCGCGACCTGTCGGGTATGACACTTTTGGGCAAGGCCGAATGGTATAACCCCGGTGGCTCTGTGAAGGATCGCGCGGCGGCCAGCATCGTGGCGGACGCCCAGCGACGTGGACTGCTTCGTCCGGGCAAGATTCTGCTCGATGCTACCAGCGGCAACACTGGCATCGCATATGCGATGCTGGGCTCGGCGGAGGGATTCCCAGTCACTCTTTGCATGCCGGAGAATGTTTCTCGCGAGCGCAAGCAGATCCTGCAGGGCTACGGTGCAAACATTATTTACACCGATCCGTCGGACGGATCGGACGGCGCGATTCGCATGGCGCGCCAGCTGGCAGCCGAGCATCCTGAGACATATTTTTACGCCGACCAGTATTCGAACGATGCCAACTGGAAGGCGCACTACTACAACACGGCGAACGAAATCTGGCAGCAGACGCAAGGGCGAATCACCCACTTCGTGTCCATGCTGGGAACCAGCGGAACGTTTGTAGGAACCACGCGGCGGCTGAAGGAATTGAATCCGGCGGTGCGATGCATCTCGTTACAGCCCGATTCTTCTTTCCACGGAATTGAAGGTGCGAAACACATGGCGAGCGCTATCGTGCCGAAGATCTACGATCCGACGCTCGCTGATCAGAATGTTGAGATTGCGACTGAGGACGCGTATGCGATGGCGCGTCGGTTGTCCCGTACGGCTGGACTCCTGGTCGGTATCTCGGCTGCTGCCGCGGTCGTGGGATGTCTGAAGATTGCTCATCAGATTCCCTTGCGGCGAAATCAGGAAGCGGTGATGGTGACCGTTCTTTGCGATTCTGGGGACAAGTATTTGAGCGAACGGTTCTGGACAGAAGGCTAGAAGTAAGAAGTCAGAATGCAGAAGTAAAGTGGCAGCAGGTTTCACTTCTGCATTCTGACTTTTTATTTCGCGCTATGCTGAAATTGAACCGGTCAGACTACGAGGCGATTCGTCGCCACGGCGAGGAGACATACCCACACGAATGCTGCGGTGTTCTCCTGGGGCGTTTTGAGGACGACGGCGGGCGCGTCGTGACCAGCACGGCACGCTGCGGAAATACGCGCACGGATTCTGCGCACAATCGGTACAACATCGACCCGAAGGAACTGGTGCGTATCCAGCGCGAAGGACGCGAGCGCGGAGAAGACATCGTTGGGTTTTATCATTCTCATCCCGATCACCCGGCCCAGTGGTCGAAGACCGATCATGAAGAGGCGCACTGGATCGGGTGCTCGTACGTGATCACCAGCGTTCAGCAAGGCAAGGCAGCGATCACGAACTCATTTGAGTTGAGCGGCGGCGATGAGAGTGACAAACGCTTGATCGATGAAAGCATTCAAATCGCTTGATTGAACTCCTCGATCAAGAAGCACCTCGACTTCGCATGTGGGAAGCGAATTCTCTTTCGTAATCTTACGTCCTCTGAGTGACAGAAGTACGATCGATTCAGCAGGCATCTGCAAGAGCATATGTCTGTGGAAAAGCGAAAAGCCGAATCAGACATGGACTTCACGGCTCGAGCGTGCGCCTCCACGTACGCGATGCTGGCGGGGATCTGGGCATTGCTGTTGACCCTCTGGGTCCATTCCGCCCAAAGGCATACCGCTGGCGCTTGGAATGGCGTCGCGGCGACAGGAAGCACTCTTGCATTCGTGCTGCTGTGGATTGGGTGCTTCCGGATCTCCATACGTCAAAATACGCTTTCGTACAGATCACTATTCGGAGGGACTAAGAGGCTCGACTGGGATGAAATCGAGAGGTCAGAAATCAAGGTCAATGCAACTAAGGCGTTCGGTCCCGTTTGTCAGTTAGCACTCTGGCCTGAACCGATCACTCAAAAGAAGCCCATAGTTATCAACATGAAAGTCTTCAGCACGGCGGACCTCAACCGCGTGCTTGATTTCCTTGGGCCCAAACTCAAAACAAAACGTAGGTTCTCACTTACAAGTGCAGATTGAAAATATCTGCTTCGCAAGATTCCTGAATACCACTGCTGGACACGAAAATTGCGCGATATTCACAACTGCCACAAATCTTCCTTGCACCTTCAGCGACCATCCTAGACGTTAAATCATGCGAAAAGCCGCGACCAGCACGGGTTCTGCGAGAAACGGGATTGCGGGATTGCACCATTTTCGGTCATGGGGCTGTGAACGGCGTGCACGTGATTGAAAATACGTGTAGTTACGAAGGCGTAATTTTCGTTGACTGGGAAAATAGAAGGAGTACAACAGGATCGTTCTTTGACAGCTTCTTAAGTTTTTCCGGTTGGTGCGGCGTCCGGGGCTCAAGCCGAGTCACTGTTCAGGCCGAAAGGCAGGGACGGAGGGCAGGTGAGGGTCTATAGCAAAGCGCTGGTCGAGGAGAACAAAGGAGACCCAGTCGAAGGCAGGATAGAGTTCCGAGGCGTAGGGTAGATTTATCCGGTTGGCGGTGAGCCCGGAGCCCGAGCTTAGATCGCACGCAGCGGCCCCGCAAGGGAAGCAGCGAGAGCAGGTCGGCAAGGGTCAAACGCGAGCTACTGGCCGAGACGAATGGATCCTACACCACCTCGGAACTCTCTTACTTTTGGGTCCTTCCTTTCTGGAGTGTCCCTGAAGTGCCTCAGCACAAGTTGGGAGCGTGCCTCAGAGGACACGTTCGACCTCAGCGGCTAAAGCAGCGTGTATCAGGCGCCTTTTACGGCGCGGCTGAATCTGCGCCCTTTCAAAGCGCGCCAACTTAATGAAGCCTCGCGCTTTCAAAGTGCACCAACCGATGACGCGAACTTGGGAGACGGCACATCAGCTGATTGCGCCGGAAATCCCGCCGTCGTTGGCCGCAGCCTTAGCGGCTTGATGGGATTTCTGTCGTTCAAGAGCATGCCTACACGTACCGACGACGCTCCCACGGTGGAGTACAATGTCGGTTTCTCAAAGTGCCGCGAAGGGAGTCCATGGCCGCAAACGTGAGGGCGCGCGCAAACCTATGGATACTCTCTGTCCTGCTCTGTCTGCTGCTGTTCTGTCCTGGCTGTAACCGCGCGTCCAGCAAGACTCCTGCAACATCTCCGATGATCACGTTCATGGGATGGGGACCAGCGACGCAACGTGAACTCTCAATGGACCGGGATGTGTTCGAGCAATTTACTGAGAAGACGGGAATTCGAGTCGACTTCATCTCCGGCCCGGAGTCGATGACGCAGCGTCTTGAACTCTACCGACGCTATCTGGGAGCGCAATCAACAACTCCGGACGTGTACTACATTGATGTGGTTTGGCCCGCGGTGCTGGCGGATCAGGTGGCCGATTTGAATCAATACCTTGCCCGCGAGGCCGGCGAACAGCTTGAGGCCGAAGTGCGGAACGACACGGTGAACGGGCGGTTGACGGGCATGCCGTTCAATACCGAGTTGGGAGTGCTGTACTACCGTGTGGATTTACTGCGCAAGTACGGTTATCGTGAGCCGCCTGCGAAATGGGACGAACTGGAGAAGATGGCGGCGCGCATTCAAGCGGGAGAGCGCGCCGGCGGAAACAAGGATTTCTGGGGGTACGTGTGGCAGGGAGCTGCTTATGAAGGCCTGACCTGCAACGCACTGGAGTGGCAGGCGTCGTACGGGGGCGGGAGCGTGATCGAACCCGACGGTATGATCACGGTCAACAATGCACGAACCATTGAGGCGATACAAAGGGCGCGCCGCTGGATCGGCACGATCTCGCCGCCCAGTGTGGTTGCATTCAAGGAGCAGGATTCACGGAACGTGTTGCACGCCGGCAACGCGGCTTTTGCGCGCGACTGGCTGTGGCGGCAGTTCACCGGGGAATCGCTGATCCCGAATTCGAAAGCGGTGATTGCGATCGCGCTGCTGCCGGGAGGGAGCGCCGGCCGGGCGTCGACGCTTGGGGGACAATCGCTGGCGATCTCCAAATATTCAAAACATCCCCGTGAGGCGGCAGAGCTGATCCGTTATCTGACAAGCCACGAGGAACAGCTCACGATGTGGAAAAAGCACGCCATGCTGCCGACACGGCGCGAATTTTATGCCAGCCCCGAATATTTGCAGGATCGTCCGGGAATCGCGCAGCTCTGGAAGGAACTGGGAAGCGTGACGGTAGCCCGTCCATCGACAGTAGCGGGGGCGCGTTACGATGAGGTTTCGAGAGCATATTTTTCGTCAGTGCACTCCATCCTCACGGGCGAACAGGACGCAAGCAAAACGATGTCCCAACTGCAGACGAAGCTAGAGAGCATCACGGGCGGAAAGCCGGGGGCGCCGCCCGGTGCAAGGGCAGTTCATTAAGAACAACGTTCCAGGGGAGCGATAAGCGATTGAGTTCGAGCCCGGATCTGGGCACGTGCGAATTCGCCGAGAAGGGCAACAGCATAGGCCAGTTGCTCAGGCACGCGTTTGTACTGTTAGGCGGACTGATGCTGCTTGCTGCCGCGATCGCGGTGTGGCAGGTCAGCGTCATGCGGCAGCGGGCGCAGCTGCTGTACAACGCGGAGCAACCCGCTCTTGCCGTGCTGATGGCGCACAATCACTTCCAGAGATTTCAAGCCGAACTGCAATTATCGTCGGAGACGCACGACGCGGAGCGGTTTACAGCGAAGGCGCAGGAGTTGCGCACCGTCTTCAATAAGGATGTGGATCGTGCGATTGAAGCTCTGTCAGGATTGCGCCAAGGCCCGGAGCGCGAGCGCCAGTTCACCGGGCTTGAGGCGATCCGCACCATGTTTTCCTCCCAGATGGACGACCTGATGGAATTGGTGCAACTGGGTGACTGGCGGGCAGTGGAACTACGCTCACAGAGCCGCGATCCGGTGCTTTCCGCGCTTTCCGAGTCGTTGGTGCGTGACATCGACGGGCTGGTCGCCGAGCAAAAAACGCAGGAACTGGAAGAGATCGAACGGGCAGGAGACCGGACCACGGTGACACTGTTGTCGATCGGACTCGCCATATTCCTGATCACGGCGTTTCTGGGCTGGCGAGTAACGCGCACGATCGGCGGAAGATTGCAGAAGCTGGATGCCGCCGTCCGCGCACTTGGTCGGGGAGAATTTCGGCAACGGGTCGAGGTGGGCGGCCGGGATGAGATTGGCCGACTTGCACAGGTGTTTAACGATATGTCGGCGCGCGTGAGCGATCTCTACGAAACACTGCAACAAAGCGAGGCGCAATTCCGATCTTTAATCGAGAATGTTTCCGACTTCATCGTAGTACTGCAAGCCGATGGGAGGGTTCGATACGCGAGCCCATCGTTCGAGCGCGAGGCCGGGCAGGGCAGTTCAGTTGTAGGGAAAAACCTGTTAGATCTGGTGACGCAGGAGGACGGTGCGGAGGTTGAGAAGTTGCTGGCAGCGGTGCGGGAGAGAAAGTCGCCGGGAGTGGGGGAGATTATTCCGATAGAGTCCGAGTTCCGGATTCGACAGGGTGGCGGGGAAGTAAGGACGCTCGAAGTCTCTGTCACCAACCTGCTGCAACATCCTGCGGTGAGCGGGATCGTGGTAAATGCTCGGGATATGACCGAGCGCCGCAGACTGGAAGAGCAATTGATGCGGGCGCAGCGGATGGAAGCCATAGGAACTCTTTCCGGCGGCGTGGCGCACGACTTCAACAACATTTTGACCGTGATCCTGGGACACACCGAGATTCTGCTGCAAGCCTTGCAGTCCAATCCTGGCAACTACGACCACGTGAAGAGCATCGATGAGGCCAGCCGGCGCGCGAGTGCCCTAACGCGACAGTTGCTGGCTTTCAGCCGCAAACAGGTTCTGCAACCCAAAGTGTTTAACCTGAACTCTCTGATCGTGGATCTGGACAAGATGCTGCGCCGCCTAATCAGCGAAGACATCGAGTTTGAGACGGTCACCGACCCTAAGCTCGGAGCTACCAAGGCCGATTCTGGGCAGATCGAGCAAGTCGTTATGAATCTGGTAGTGAACGCGCGGGATGCCATCAAGGGCGGTGGAAAAATCATCATCGAAACCGCGAACGTTACGCTGGACGAGGAATACGCACGCAGCAACGCCGGCGCCCGTTCGGGGCCATTCGTGATGCTTGCGGTAACAGATACAGGAGAGGGGATCAGCGCCGAGAGTCTGCCCCACATCTTTGAGCCGTTCTTCACTACCAAGGAGGTCGGCAAAGGTACAGGGCTTGGCTTGTCGACAGTCTACGGCATCGTCAAGCAAAGCGGGGGAAACGTCTGGGTTGAAAGCCAACCTGGACGTGGGACCACGTTTCGGATTTACCTTCCCCGAGTGGACGAACCGGAACCGGACCTGGCGGAGCCAACCCCGCCGGCGGTTACTTCCGGAGCAGAAACTGTGCTGTTGGTGGAGGATGAACCGGCGCTTCGGGATCTTATCAAATATGCGTTGACCGGGAACGGATTCACCGTCCTGGACGTGCCAAATGCGGCAGATGCGATCACACTGTCCAGAAGGCACACGGGCTTATTGCACTTGCTGCTTACCGATGTGATCATGCCAGGAATGGATGGACCGGCGCTGGCGAGACAGGTGCAGAAGGAAAGGCCCGGTATCAAAGTACTGTATATGTCCGGCTACGCGACCAACTTCATCACGCATGATGGCGTGGTTGATCCCGGCACCAACTTCCTGGAGAAGCCTTTTCACCCGCGTACTCTGCTGAACAAAGTTCGGGAGGTACTGGATACCAGCCCCCGTGTTGAAACTGCCTGAGACTTCGGATCTCCGTTTAGGCTTGGTAAACGAAATGTTCTTACCTGAGCGCGGTCGTAGCGATCTGCGGCTGCGGGAACGGATATAAAGGTTCTTCTGCTCCGGAACCTCGAGCTTAGCTGATGGCTTTCTTTTCGAACTGGCGCAGGCCCAATAGCAACAACAGAAGATCGAAGAAGCAGAGGGCGATCAGGATCGCGACGGTGGACAGATGCGGGAACTGGGGGACGAGCGCCGCACGGAGTCCTTCGCTAGCGTAGACCAGCGGGTTCACCAGCACCACTCTTTTGAGGATTGGAAATGTGCTGAGCGCGCTCCAGGGATAGTAGGTGCAGCCGAAAAAGATCATGGGCGTGAGGATCATGCTGAACATGAGGCCGACGTGCTGCTGATTCATGCTGCAGCCCAGAGCGAGACCTCCGCAGGCTGAGAACAGAGACACCAGCAGCAGCATTGCGATGAATTCCAACGGGGCGTGGATTCGAATATCGACGCCGGGGCGAAGAACGAGCCACGCCAACGGCAATACGACTAAGCCGGCGAGTAATGCCTGAATCATTCCGGCGACCACTTTCTCGATCGCTATCCAGGAGATATCGATAGGCGCTAGCAGGCGATCTTCAATTTCGCGGGTCCACTGAAATTCGGCGATCAGGGGCATGGCGACGGCCCAGATTCCCGTGAACACCATGCTGATGGCGATGATGCCGGGCAGCAGCAAGCTCTTATATTCGGGGCGCATGTAGCCGCTGCCGACCATGACGCGTCCGAAGATGAAGACGAACAGGAGCGGCTGGAGGAAAGTCTGAAACATGATCTGAATAATGTTGCGGCGGGCGACGTGGGCGTCGCGGGCGAGCATGGCGCCAAACGCTTTCCAGTTCAATCGCGCAAACTCCTTCCGGTGTGATGCAGGAACAGGTTTTCGAGGCTGGGTTCGGAGATGTGAACGTCGGAGAGTTCCGCGCCGACCGCCGTGGCTACGGACGCAACTTCGGGGATCAGGGACCCGCCACGATCGGCGTAGACGTCAGCGCCGGTGGAGTTCAGAGGACGGACTTCGCGCACTCCGGCGAGCGATTGCAGGCGCTGGATCAGTTCAGGAGGCTGTTTGGCGAAATGCAGGCGCAGCAGATATCCGCCGGGGATGGAGCGCTTCAATTCGTCTGGCGTGCCCAGAGCGATCATCTTGCCGTGGTCGACGATGGCGAGCCGCTGGCAGAGGGCGTCGGCTTCTTCCATGTTGTGAGTGGTGAGGAGCACAGTTTTGCCCTGCTGGTTATATTCGCGAATGATCTCCCAAAGGAGGATGCGGGTCTGCGGGTCGAGGCCGGCGCTGGGTTCATCCAGGAACAGAACCTCGGGGTCGTGCATCATGGCGCGGGCGATGGAAAGACGCTGGGCCATGCCGCCGGAGAATCCGCGAACCATCTGGTCGGCGCGATCGGTGAGCTTGAATTTCTCGAGCAGTTCAGTGGCGCGTCGGGCTCCTTCTTTGGGGGGAATGCCGAAATACGCGGCATGGAAGACAAGAATCTCGCGGGCGGTGAGCGAGAAATCGTGATTCGGGCGCTGGGGCACGACGCCGATAAGGCGCTTCACTTTGGCCTGTTCCTGCCAGACTTCGTGGTCGCCGATCCATGCGTGGCCGCCGGTGGCGTGGACCCGTGTGGTGAGAATGCCGATAGTCGTGGACTTACCTGCACCGTTGGGGCCGAGCAGGCCGAAGATTTCTCCGGGCTCGATCTGAAGCGAGAGGCCGTCGAGAGCGAGAATCTGCGGCTTCGGTTGCTTCGAGATCTTCGCGTCGGCGCGGGGGATGAAACCGCCTCCGGCGCCTAGAGGCGGGGCAGAGTGATACACCTTGCGCAGATCTTCTGTGCGTACAGCGACTGCCATGAGTGAATTCCTAAGGAGTAGTTACAGTGTGGTGCTGGAAGTATAACGCAGAGGAAGGAATGGAAGTTACGGGCGGGCGGCCTGGGTGCAGGAGATTTCGGCGGCGTGAACTCGTCGCTTCGCGACTCGGCCCGGACGAAGGAGTCCAGGCCTACATACGTCAGGAGCGTTGCTCTGGGGGACCGGGCAAGGCTTGCACTTGCATCTGCGAGCGCCGACTGCGGTCAACGGTCGCTGTGTTTCCCCTTACAGCACCGGTCCACCTCCCGGGGGGTAAAATTGTGAACCTCTACCTGACTGACGACTCTGTCCTGCAAGCGGGCTGCATAAAGCGTCGCTGTGTCTTTCAGAATCAGCCATGCCTTCCGCGGGCGTACACTCGTCGCTTCGCGACTCGGCCCGGACGAGGGCGTCCGGGCCTACACTGGCGTCGGGAATACATTTCAATCTATATGCTCGCCTTCAGCCATGAAGCTTTGTTCGGCGGGGGGGAGGCGGTCTCCGGGTCTTGCCCAGAAGACGTACAGCGTTGGCCACAGGATTACGCTTACCAACAATTCGACTATCAGGCCTCCTACGATCACTATGGCGAAGGGGCGCTGCGAGTCGGATCCTATATCGTGCGACATGGCAGCTGGGAGCAGACCTAGCGTCGCCACTAGCATCGTCATCATGATGGGGCGGAGACGGAGGGCGGCGCCTTCTTTGGCGGCGTCTCTAACGGGCATTCCTCGCGTGCGGAGCTGGTTGATGTACTCGACCATGATCACGCCGATTTCGACCGAGACGCCGATCAGGGCGAGGAATCCGAGGCCGGAGGAGACGCTGAAGTGGGTGCCGGTTATCAGCAGACTCAGGAATCCACCGAGCGGGGACAGCGCAACGACGGCGAGGATCAGGAAAACCCATTTCCAGGAGCCGAAGGCAGAGTAAAGAATGAAGGCCATCAGTAAGAGCGTGACGGGGACGATTATGGCGAGGCGGCGGTTGGCGCGCTGCTGGCTTTCGTACTCGCCGGTCCAGTCGAGGTGGTATCCCTCGGGGAGCTTCACTTTTTGGCCCACTTCATCGATGGCCTGGCGGACGGTGGAACCTAGATCGCGGCCTCGGACGCTGTACTTGATCGCGATGTAACGCTGGTTTCCTTCGCGATAGATAGTTGAGGCTCCATCGTCGAGTGAGATCTTGCTTAGCTGAGCGAGAGAGACCCGTTCCCCAGAGGGAGCCAGCAGGCGGATGTTGCTGATGTCTTCTACCGACCGACGGTATTGAGGCTGATAGCGCACCGTCAGATCGAAGCGTTGTTCGCCGATCAGGATCTGGCTGACAGCTTTGCCGCCGACGGCGGTTTCGATTGCATCCTGGACGTCAGCGACATTGATTCCGAAGCGATCGGCGGCGGTGCGATCGACGTTGACGTTGACGTTGGGCTGGCCCCGGACCTGGAACGTGCCGAGATCGGCGACACCCGGGATACGGCTCATGACGGCCTGCATCTCGTCGGCTTTCTGCTCGAGCGTCTTGAGATCACGGCCGAACAACTTCACGGCGAGTTCGCCTTTCACGCCGCTGACGGCCTCTTCGACGTTATCGGAAATAGGCTGAGAGAAGTTCCAATCGACGCCGGGGAACTGCTGGAGTGACTTGTCCATGGCGGCGATGAGTTCGTCTTTCTTGCCGTGGAACTCAGGGCGCCACTGGTCACGCGGGAGAAGATCGACGAAGAATTCCGTGTTGTAGAAACCGCTGGCGTCGCTGCCATCATCGGGGCGACCGACCTGACTGACGACCTGTGTTACTTCGGGGAATCCGGCCAGCATGATGCGGGCGCGCCTGGACATCTCGATACTTGACGAGGGACCGGTGCTGGGCGCGAGAGTGCCGCGGACCCAGATAGCGCCTTCGTCGAGGTGAGGAAGAAATTCGGAGCCGATGATGCCGCTGAGGGCGAAGAAGAGGATCCAGCCGAAGCCTAGCAAGCCGAGTGCCAGGGTGAATTTCATGTGATCAAAGCACCAATCGAGCGAGCGGGCATAGCTGCGGTTCAGCCATTCGAGGACGGGGTTGCGCCATTCCTTCATTTCGCGGCTGAAGAAATAGCAGCAGAGTACGGGTGCGATGAAAAGGGCGAAGACCAGGGCGCCAAGCAGGGCGAATGCGACGGTCCACGCCATGGGGCTGAAAAGGCGGCCTTCAACGCGCTGGAGGGTGAAGATCGGAAGATAGGAAACGATGATGATGACGCGGGCGAAGAAGACGGGCTTTTGCACTTCATGGGCAGCGGTGGCGACGATCTCGCGGAAGGACTTTTTGTGGTCTCCGAATGAGGTGTGGCGCAGGATGTTTTCGACCATGACGACCGAGCCGTCTACGACCATGCCGAAGTCGAGTGCGCCGAGCGAAAGCAAGTTCGCCGGGATGTGGCGAAGATCGAGGAGGATGGCGGCGAAGAGCAAGGAGAAAGGAATCGTGACGGCGACGATCAGAGCGCTGCGCACGTTCCCGAGGAAGAGGAAGAGTACAAGGGTGACGAGAATGACGCCGTCGGTGAGATTGCGCAGGACGGTGTGGGTGGTGTGATGCATCAGTTCGCTGCGATCGAGATGGGGGACTAGTTTGACACCGATGGGCAGCAACCCTGGGTTGGCGTCGGTGCCATTGAGCTGAGCGATTTTTTGATGAAGGGCGTCGAGGGTGGTCTCGGCTATGGCCCCTTTGCGAAGCAGGACGATGCCTTCGACGACATCATCATCGTTAACGATTGTTCCGTCTTTCTTGCGGATCGTTTTGCCGAGTTGACCCAGGCGGACCTTGGGGGCTTGCACGACATTGCCTAAGTCCCGCACTCGGATTGGTGTGCCATTCTGGACTTTCACAACTGTTGCGCCGATGTCGTCAGTCGTTTGCATCAGGCCAACAGCGCGAACGTTTAGAGCTTGCTGGCCGCGCTCGATGAATCCGCCACCGGCATTGATGTTATTGGCGATCAGTGCCTGTTCGACTTGCGGCAAAGCTAACCCGTAGGAAACGAGCTTGGTCGGATCGAGTTGAACCTGGTACTCGCGCGTGGGACCGCCGAACGGATTCACATCAACGACGTTGGGGACGGACTTAAGTTGGTTGACGACGAACCAGTCGTTGAGAGCTTTGAGTTCCATCACGTCGTAGTTCGGATTGGTGCTGATCAACGTGTAGAACATGATCTGGCCTATGGGGCTGTAGTCGGGGCCGATGCCGGAAGTGACACCGCGAGGCAGGGTAACGTTTTGCAGGCGGTCGAGGACTTCCTGGCGGGCATTGAAGGTGGTGATGTCGTCGTCGTAGATGATCGTGATCGCGGAGAGGCCCATCAGAGAAACGGAGCGCAGGTGGGTGAGATGCGCAACTCCGTTCAGTTCGACTTCGAGCGGGACCGTGATCTGCTGCTCAACCTCTTCCGCGGCGTGGCCGGGCCATTGCGTGATGACCTGGGCGTAAGTGTCGGCGACATCGGGATAGGCTTCAATGGGCAGGGCGTGGAACGAGATGATGCCCCAGACGAAGAGGACCAGCGCGCCGCCCAGGACCAGCAGCGGATTGGCGAGCGCGAAGTCGATGGCCTTCCGGATCATGCTTATTGTCCTGCCCGCTTCTCGGCGACGTCGGTGGAGAATTCGAGAGCGTTGGTCACCAGTTCATCGCCCGGTTTCACGCCTTCACGAATTTCCTGCATGCCATCAGGGGCGAGGCCGTCGGCGTTGATGGCGATTTTGCGGAACTGATCCGGACCCTCCTTGCGGAAGATCCAGTCTTTATCGTGAAGACGCATGATTGCGGTAGCGGGTACTACGATCCGATCGGTGAGTTTTCGTGAACGGAATGTGGCGACGGCGAACATGCCGGTTCTGAGCGAGCCATCTGGATTGGGAAGCACGATGCGCACTTTTGCCGAGCGGGTGTTGGGATCGAGCACACGGGAGATATCAGCGACTCTGCCTTTCAGGACACGATCGGGGAACGCGTTAAGACGGATTTCGGCGGAATCGTCGAGATGAACTTCGCCGAGATCGTTTTCAAAGACGTCACAGACGACCCAGACTTGCCCGAGATTAGCGATGGTGAACAGGTTGGGTGAGTTGTCGAGGCTTTTGATTCCTTCGGCGCCGGCGACGTTTTGTTCGACGATCGTGCCGTCGATGGGAGCTTTCAATTCGAGCAGAGGACTGGGCTTGGCGGGATCTCCACCGAGAATCCTGACGCGATGGTCGGCCGTCTCCAGGTCGACTTTGGCTTTGTCTTCGGTGTCCTGAGCGACTTCCAGGTCCTTGGCAGCGATGGCTCCGCGGTCGTAGAGCATCTGGGCGCGATCGAGCGCCTTGCGCGAGAGGGTTTCGTCGGCTCTGGCTTTTTCGGAGTCCGCGAAGGCGCTGGCCAAGTCCGGGCTGGAGATTACCAAAAGGGTTTGGCCCTTCTTCACAGCATCGCCAAGTTTTACTTTCAGGTCGATAACGCGTCCAGAGCCCAGGGATGTCACGTGGATGGTACGGTTGACATCGGGCGCAACGGCGCCGTTGGCGGTGACCTGCGTAGGAAGTTGGCGGAGTTCCGCCTTCGCCGTCTTGAAGAGTTCGGGACGATCGGCGGTGAAGAGGTCAGGGTCGAGGGTGACGGAAGGCCTGGATGCGGCGGCGGGGGTTTCGCGGGAGCAAGCGGCACAGATCGCGAGAGCTGTGAGCAAGATGGGGGTGACGATGTAGCGGAGAATCCGGTCATAAATTCGAGTGAGGGCGGCAAGCGTCTCCACGGCCTCGGCCGCATTTTGCGGGACGTCCCAGCTCTCGCAAATGCGGCGCGACACTTCGATTGTCCTTTGTCGAAAATCCCCACTTCTGGCAAAAGCGGCCAGAAGCGGGGCACCCAGTTTCATGTACTTCGGTGGACCGGAGGGCCCATCAATACTCAGGGCAAACGCGGGGCACCGCTGCTTCGTGTGACTCTGTTTTCGAATAGCGATCATTTTCATTGGATGACCTCGCGGCCTACGGCCTGATTCAGTTGCGCTGCCGCGGTGAGGTAGGAGCCGATGAGGTTTACATAGCTCTGTTGCACCGTGCGGTATTCGCTTTCGGCGTTCAGAAAATCGAGGAGTGAGGCGCCGCCGTGCTGGTAGGAGAAAAAGACTGTTTCGCGCACGCGGACAGCCTGCTCCAGGTACTGGAGCTTGTAGGGCTTCAGGAGATTGATGTTGCTATTCAGTATTGCGTAGGCGGAGTCGACGTCGCTGTAGACCTGGGTTTCGACCCCCTGGCGCAACTTCTCTTTGCGGCCGATATCGATCTTGGTGCGCAGCTTCTCGCCCTGATTGCGGTCGAAGATGCGCAAGGGAATACTGACACTGGCACCGATCGTATTGAGCGCATCGGGGTTATTAAACGAGCCGTTGTGGGTGAACCACAGGCCGATGGTGGGATCGATCGAGCCGTTGGCATCGGCCAGTTGATAATTTGTTTCTGCCTGTTTCACAGACAAGGCTGCGGAGCGAAGGTCCGGGCGGGCGTCGATTGCCTGCTTTCGGTAATCATCCAGCGCGAGGATATCCTCGCGGAAGTCGAAGATGCCGTCGACGTCAAAGCTATCGACCGGGCGGTGGTCATCAAGCAATGCCAGGAGGTTGATTTTGGTAGTACGTAGATTGACTTCCGCGGTCTGCAGGTCGGATTCGTATTCGAGGCGCTGCAGCTCCAGGCGATCGAGATCGATACGCGAGATATCGCCAGCCTGAAAGCGGTCGCGACTGACTTTCAGGATCTTGTCGTAGTAATCGAGATTATCTTTGGCGAGGCGGAGGATGGCTTTCGCCTGCAATACGCCAACGAACGCGCTGCGCAGATTGAAGAGGAGTGCTCGTTCGGTGTCTTCGGATTGTGCGGCGCCGATGGCGGTGCCTTCTTTGGCAGCCTGATAACGCAGACCGCGTTTGTTGCGGCGCTCGAAAAGATAGCTGACGCCCGGAGAAACAAACGTTCCAGCGAAGGGCTGCCAGACGCCGTGGCTGGGCGTGATTTGAGTACCGTCGGCCGTCAGGGTGAAATCAGGGTTCGGGCGAAGATGAGCCGTGATCTCCTGGGCTTTAAGTTCGTCGATGTTCAGTTTGCTGGCAAGCAGGGTGGTGTTCTGAAGGCGAAATTTGTCTTTTGCCTGATCCCACGTCCACGTCTCGACTGTCGGCGGAGCAGTCTGACAGGGCGACGGCGCGCCGAGCATAAGAGCGCTCAGAGCTGTCGCGGTTATTGCGATGTATCGGTTCAATCGCATCCAACACTCCGTGCCCGTGAAGACACACCACAGGGCCTTAGCTGTCTGAGGGTTTGCTTCAGAAGCCAGAGGCAAACCGCTATGTGGTTCGGTCTGAATCTGTGGAAAGAGAAGGCAGGAATCGCAGCGTTTTACGAAACGGGCGATCCTGAAGAGAACTACGCGAGGAGCAAACTGGGTGGGGCGCGAGGAGCGCGAATGACTGTGGATGATGACGCGTTCGATATCACTACTGCGGCCGCTTGATACCATGCCAAATCGGGGACGAAGGCTGGTTGCAACGCAACCGTGAGCGCCGGTTGAATCAGCGATCTTGAAGGGGAATGTTTATCGCCGCTCGATCGACCTACGCTACGGCTACCGGCGGGCGACTCCTCGAATTCGGCCCGCAGGGCGCACATATCATCGGTGGCCGAAATTACGGGAAAAAGGACGAGCAGCAAGCAGCCGAGCGCCAAGAAGGTGTGGAACGGATTGGCTCTTCGTCTCTCGGGGGCAGTTCTGGAATAGCGCCATAGCCAGAAGGCAGGCATCGCCAGAAGCAGCCAGAAAAGATTCAGGAGCAGTTCCATGTTTCGAGAAACGTTAGGACTAGAAACAGATCAAACGTTCAATTAGTGTTCCAGAAATTCGGAAGGCGCGTCAATATGACGTTCGTTTTGGCCAGGAAATATGCAAAAAGAGGTCCGGGGAACATTCTTATAATGATTTGCCAGCCAAAGGTTCCAGACGATTTTCCCCAGTAAACTGGGGAGGCTGTGAACTTAGCACCGTGAACATCCATCTCTTGATTCATCGCACGCTGATGGTCGGACTCCTTGTGGGTGCCTCATCCGTGTTGCTCTCGGAGCAGAGCCCTGACGGAATCGTCGGGGAGTCGATGGGCGTTCCGGCGGCCGGGCAGCGCGGGATTGGTGAACCGGACCTCATTATCGAAAATGATTCGGAGTTGCCGGACACGTACCCGCATGCCGTTTACGAGGTTCGTTTCCGCGCGAGGGGAGGTGTGCCTCTGTTGCATTGGCGGGTGGAGAAAGGCACTTTGCCGCCCGGACTCAAACTCGAAGACGACGGATTGCTGCATGGCTCACCGAATCAGACTGGAGAATTCCAGTTCACTGTTTCGGTTACCGATCGTGGACAACCACAGCAATCGGTACAGAAGGTGTTCACGATTCGCGTGTTCTCTGCCATCCTGCTGAACTGGAAGACTCCGGCGCACGTGAACGGCAGCCGCATTGAGGGGAGCGTTGACGTCTCCAATACAACCCGGGATGACATTGATCTGACTTTCATCGTGCTGGCGGTACCGGGGAATGGGCGGGCGGTTGCGATTGGTTATCAACACTTTGTCCTGCGCCGGGGAGCACTCGCGCAGGAACTGCCATTTGGAGAAACCCTGCCACGCGGGGGATATGTGGTGCACGTAGACACAGTGGGCGAGGTGGCGTCCAGGAATGTGATTTATCGGGAGAGGCTGCAAACACCTTCCATGCTGCAGGTGGCGGTTGGGCCATAAATTCGAGTCCGGTATGCTGCGTCAAATTCCCACTTCCCGCAAGTGGGGCGGGAAGTACATACCCGGGGGAACCTGTATTTTTGGGCGAACAACGTCTGCCGGCCGGGTACTCCCGTAACTACCGATCACATAGAGGAGTGATGCAGATCACACACCCGTGTGAGGGAAATGCCCCAAAAAACCTTGCTCAGCCCTGGAGTGAGGGAGGAATCGGCGGAAGCCAATCTAGTGTTAAGTGCTTTGTTATCTGTGTGGAAGGTTCGTGACAGCCTTGGTATGGAGGTTCCGAAAAGGAATGGTTTGCCACGTGCCATAGCCCAGATGTGGTTGAGGCGAGGAGCCGGATGGCCGGCAGCCTTTGAACCGCGGGAGGCTTCAGATGCGTGCACCATACGGACTGAACATTCTCGATAACTGCATGACGTGCCCGGCCAAGGGGGAACATCTGTTCTGTAATTTGTCATTGCAAGCCGGCCAGCGGCTGAACGAGATTAAGTCGACAGCTGTGTATCCGAAAGGCGCGATGCTGTTCATTGAGGGACAGATCGCACGCGGAGTTTTCGTTCTATGCAGTGGAAAAGTGAAACTTTCAACTACGTCAAGGGAAGGCAAAACGATCATCACGAAAATCTCGGACACGGGCGACGTACTGGGGCTCAATGCTGTGATCTCCAACGTCCCGTACGAGGTTACTGCCGAGATGATGGAGCCGGGGCAGGCGAACTTCATTCCGCGTGACTCGCTGCAATTGTTTTTAAAAGAGTTTCCCGAAGTATCCATGCGAGTGGCGCAGCAGTTGAGCCGGAATTATTACACCGCGTACGAAGAGATCCGGACGCTGGGACTGGCGGCATCGCCTTCGGAAAAGTTTGCGAAGTTGCTGCTTTCATGGTCGACCAAATCGACCCAGAGTGACGGGTCCTCACAGGTGAAGCTGACGCTCACGCATGAAGAGATCGCCGAGATTATCGGGACAACGCGAGAGACAGTGAGCCGGCTGTTCTCGGAATTCAAAAAGAAGCAACTTATGCAGGCGAAGGGTGCGACGCTGGTGATCCGGAGCCGGTTTGCACTGGAGAAGATTGTGCAGTCTTATTAGGCCGAAGTGATGGGATGTAGAGTACTCGAATTCAAATGTTCGAGAGAGTGAGGAACCGGCTGCAGGTGCAGCCGGTTTTTTGCTGTCCACGAGTTTTGTGGGTTTCAGCGTTCGGGTGCTAGAACCTGTCAGGGTTGCGGGTCCTGCGGAAGGCAGGCAGAATGACCCGCACAAATGAATCCGGGCGAGTGCGTCAGAGATTGAACGTGGTGCGGAACAGAAGCCGGTTTGCTTGTCGAGTATATGGGCCGCAACGGTCTTGGTCTTGAGGGGTGCGGCCCAATCCCTACATCTTATCGTTACGTCACCTCGGTGGTCTGCTGTATCGAAGAGATCCGTTTCTGCTGTTACCGTAACGGCGTCGGTGGTCCGACCGATTAGCGGACATAGTCCTATGTGGGGCCGAAAGCTGCTGAGTTACGTTTTCGTCGTTTGCCTGTCTGGCGTGCTTTCGCTGGCGCAGAGCATGGACGACATCAAATCTCCGAGGCACAGAGCGTGGGACATTCTGATTACGGCATCGCTTTCAAACAAGACCGATGAGAGGATCGATGGGATTCGCGCGCTGGGATTGTTGCGAGACAACACACAGGCGCGACAATTTGCGGAATACGCACTGGCGGATCACAACGCTGAGGTACGCCGGGCCGCGGCGACGACATTGGGACAGATAAAGGCGAAAGAGTCGATCCCGAAACTCGAGGCCGCACTCTCGGATAAAGCGGTACCCGTGGTGATGGCAGCAGCAGAGTCGTTGCGAGAACTGAAAGAGGAGAAGCATGCGTACGCGATCTACTACGATCTTCTTACCGGGGAACGCAAGGCGAATGACGGAATCATTGCGCGCCAGTTAAAGACTCTGCAGGACCCGAAGCAGCTGGCACAAATCGGGATCTCAGAAGGAGTTGGATTCATACCGTTTGCCGGCATTGGGTGGGAAGCTTACCGGACATTGAATAAGAAGGATCCGAACCCGGTGCGGGCGGTGGCAGCGAGTTTGCTGGCGCACGATCCGGACCCGGCCACCGGTCGCGCTTTAGTTAAAGCGACTAACGACAAGAACTGGATCGTGCGTGCCGCTGCCGTGGACGCGATTGCGCAACGAGGTGATCCTGCTCTACTGCCGCACCTGGTGGAGAGGTTCTCTGACAGGAACGAGAAGGTCCGTTACAAGGCGGCAGCGGCAGTAGTTCGATTGAGCGCCCATCGAGCAGAGCAAGACCGCGAGGAATAGCAGATAATGTCGGTATGTCATTGGGTCGCCGATCGGACATTCTTGGCCCCCTGATGCTCCTGATGCTCTTCGGAGGGCTTTCGCAGTTGAGCAGTGCGCAGGCCAGTTCCGGCGAGCAATCGTGGACAACCACCAGCCAGTTGACCGATCCGGGCGGCACGGTCAATCCCACGCGAAGCACAACTACTCATAGCGAAGTCGACGGCCGCATCGTGGAGAAGACGGTTTTGGAGGCACTCGGTCCGGATGGACGCTATGTCCCGTATTCGGAGATTGAAAAGGAATCGGTACGGGTGAACGACACGACTGTGCGCAACATTGAACGCTCGTACGGCAGGACTCCTGACGGGCAGCGGAATCTTACCCAGGAAACGCGGGAAGAGTCGCGCAGCCTTCCCGGCGGGGAGAAGAAGGTGACTCGCACGACGTCGAATCCTGACGGAAATGGGGGACTGCAGGTGGTGCAGCGGGCGCTCGTCGATTCGAAGCAGGTCAGTCCTGGTGTCCGGGAAACGACGACGACATTGTTTTCGGCAGATGGAAGTGGAGGGCTCGCGGCCACGGTAGAGATTCAAGAACGTGAAAGACAGCGGGACGCCAACACGGTCGAGTTCAGCAAATCGACCTCTCTGTCAGACGGAGTGGGTCATTGGAATGTGAGTGAAGTTCGTGAGGGAGTTTCCCGGAAGGATGAGGGCGGGGGCATCACCAAGGAAGAGAGCGTTGCGCGGCCGGATGCGGAAGGCAAGATGGCCGTGATGGAGCGGACGGTGAGCAAGCAGTCGGCGACTGGCGGCGGAGAGCGATCAGAGACGACAGAAACGTACTCCAACAATGTTCCCGGGCAGGCGGGCAGCGAGGGCTTACGACTAGTACGACGAGAAAGCACGGTGCAGCGGACCGGAGCGACCGGGGCTCGGAGCACGACCCGGCGAGTGGAGCAGAAGAATCCGGGCGATCCCAGCGCCGGTTTGCAGTTGACGCAGGAAGCGATCGACATCGTGAGGCCGGGCGCGAATGGGACAGCGGCTCAGACCAGCACCATTCGTACATCAGACTCCAACGGACGGCTCAACACCGTCTGGATTGATATAGGACACACCGACAATCCGGCGACGGTGAAAGTGGATACCGCACCTACAAAAAAGCCAAATCAGTAAATCGGGAAGATTTGCCTGGCTCGAAAATCCCCACTTCTGACAAAGTCAGCCAGAAGTGGGGCACCCAGGCTTTCCGGTCAGCCTGATTCTTTCATTTGTTCAAGGTGAGCACGACTACGCGATCGGGTTCGTTCTCTCTGGCGGATGGAAGCTTCAGAACTAGGCCATCTGCGCTTTGGGTAAATGTTACTGACGCATGGTCGGCCAGGGACTGCGCCGATGCAATCTTCGTGGGGATCGGCGGCAGAGCCAACATCGGGGCGGACCAGTTGAGCACGTGAACGTAAATCTTGTCTTCCTTCTGGGTTGTTACCCCCCAATCGCCGGGGGGAATGGGGCCGCCGCGAGTTCCGTAGATTGAATCTCCGTATTTAGCGAGCCATTCACCGACTGCCTGCAAGCGGGTGACGAATTGGGGGGCGATCTCGCCGTTCGGGTAGGGACCTATATTCAGCAACAGATTCGAATTGTTGCCGGCGGCGCGGATGAGGCGGCGTTCGATTTCGGCGACGCTCTTGTAGTCGCTGTCGCCAATGTTGAATCCCCAGGAGCCGTTGAGCGTGTCAGAGCTCTCGAGCGGGATGTCGGTGGCGATATATTTCGTGTTGAAACCTGCCGTGTTCTGGCCCGGGAGGTCACGCTCAAAGGTCTGGACGTCTTCGCCCGGACGCGGGGTTTGATGGTGATTAGGGATGATCAGGGCTGCGGGCTGGAGCCTGTGGATGAGAGCGTAGGTCTTGTCGAGATGCCAATCGGCGTTGGGCTTATCCCACATACCGTCGAACCAGATTCCGCCGATCGGGCCGTAGTTGGTTAAGAGTTCGGTGAGTTGGCCGTCCATGTAGGCATCGAGGTAGGTGTTCCAGTCGCCGTGAGCCGGGCGGCCGTTGTCCCAATCGGTGCGGCCGCGTGGGAAGTAGTCGGGATTGTGCCAGTCGAGCTGAGAATAATAGAAGAAGAGCTTGATACCCTGGCGGTGGCATTCGTCGGAGAGCAGTTTGAGTGGATCTTTCTTATAAGGGGTGCGGGCGACGATGTTCCAGTCGGAGACTTTCGAGTCGAACATCGCAAAACCGTCATGATGGCGTGAGGTGATGGTGATGTATTTCATGCCAGCGGCTTTGGCGAGGGAGACCCAGGCCTGGGCATCGAATTTTTCGGGGTCGAAGAAGGCGGGGAGGCGGTTGTATTCGTCGAGCTTGAGATGGCGCTCGTGGAAGATCCATTCGCCGTTGCCGAGGACGCTGTAGACGCCCCAGTGGATGAACATGCCGAATTTCATGTCCTGGAATTCGCGGCGTGCCTGGAGGTTTTCGGGCGAGGGTTGATGGGTGGACTGAGCGGCGGAGGGTCTGCCAAAGCTGAGTAACAACACTACAAAGGCAAAGAAATACCGCGCGATGCAGGTGCGACCGGGTTTTTTCATGGCTCGTTTCTGTGTCCTCTAACGCTGCAGGGGCAGCAAATATCCTGGATTGCTCTGGAAGGCTCCGCCAAAGATTTGGCGGTCGGCCTCGCGCATATCCCAGGCGATGACGGATTGGGGCGTGATTTGAATGGTTACGTCGTCCCAGCCGGCGAAGACCGGTCCTACTCTTGTATCTGCCAGGGCGGCGGAGCTCAGGTACTTGAGGTGAATTTCCTTATTTTTGATTTGTGATTGTTCTCCGCTGAGGATTCGCGCGGTTCCGGAGACGGTGACACCGAATGAGGCGGCGGGGTCGCGCGAATCGATCATCAGTGTGACCTTGGGTGTGGACTGGAGGTTTCTCGCCTTGCGCGAGCGGGAAGACGTAGCGACGAAAATGCTTGTTCCGTCGAACCAGTACCAAACGGCAACCATGTGAATGAAGCCATTCGGGTCCTGAGTCGCGATCGATGCGACGTATCTGCCTTCCAGTAGCTGCCGCACGGAAGGATCGGTCAGTGCTGCCATTGTTGTTTCCTCCACGCTTGCCGCAATCTCGCCAAAACCTTATCACACGAATGAGAGCGGAAGACAAAAACGGCTCTTGAGATGCAGAGAGGTAGAATTGCTAAGGAAACAGCGATCATTTACGCGAAGGGGTGCCTACACGGAGGGGCACTCCCAGCGTTCCAGCCTCGCCGGACTTCAGATCGTAAATGCCCGTGCGCAAGAAGATGTCTCCGTTGGGAATATCAATTTCCTTGTGTAATGGCAGTCCGCCCTGTAGCAGCTTGGGATAGTCCTTCGCGGAGATGCGAACTTCGCTCCGAGCGACAACCAGATTCAACGGCTTCCCTTCGGAATCGTAAGCGATCAGCATGACTTCGATGTCTCCATGGTGGGTATCGTCGGAAGACTTGTCGAGTCTGAGGTCTCCGGGCGTGACGGCGAAGTCGACACCATAGCGAGTAAAGGGGCCTTTCAGTTCTGAGTTCGTTCCCGCTCGAGGTGCGTCGGCGGAAGGCTGCGGATTGGTTGGTTGGATGAGAATCTTGTAGAGAATTTGAGAGTAGTCGGGGAGATTGCGTCCCATAAGCGATACCAGGGGATCGGAAGCTGGCTGCTGGCCGGAGGTGGACGCTGTACTGCTGTCGTCGGCGTAGTATCCGTGGCGATATGCGAGCGTGCCCTTCCCTGCAGTCAGTTTGACCTGAATACGACGGTATTTTCCGTCCATATTTGCATTGGCGGGAGAGTAGGCGAGCGAGTAGTAGTGTGAGCCATTGTTCACGACCCTGGTCAACGCATCGTTCAAGCCATTGGTGTTATAGAAAGCCTGACCGCCGGTGTCTTTCGCCAACTGCTCCATGGACGCGTGGCTGGAACTCAGATCGAGGGCAGCCTTGCGTGATTGCTGCATGGTGTCCTGGGCGGCGACGCTAACTCTTTTTTGACCGATGGGACGGTTGTCGACCTGGAATGCGGGATCGGAGACAAGGCCTTCAGCTGCGACGGGATACAGAGCCACCTGGGCGGTGGTAAGCAGGTCGGTTGTTCTGCGGATTTCCCCCTGAAAGTTCCTGGCGCCGCTGAACGGATCAGGGAGATCAGAGTCGGGTACAATCCCGGCGGGAAAAGAACCGGAGAACCAGATGACGTTCTTGCGTCCGGGAATGCCGGAGAGATAGCGGGCGAGTTGTTGCAGAGCTTCCAGGGTGATGCCGATACGGGCCTCGGTGAGAAAAACAGCCGTATCGCTGAGGAATTGCTTGGTGGCGCCGATAGGGTCTGCCGTGTATTGGGCGGGGATCTGATTCGGGGCAGGCGGGGGTGCCATGGATTCGGAGGTCATAAAGTCGACGCGATTCTGGTTGGCATCACTCTCAGCCGATGAAGGGCGCAACGGCGAAGCATGGGGACCAGATTTAGCACTATTGACGGCGGCCAAGAGTTGCGAAGAGTCCGTGGTAACCCCTTGCAACATGCGCAACTGCGATGCAAGAGTGAAGATGGCGACTCGTGTGCCCGGCGGAATCGTTTGCACGTATTTGAGCATCTGCGAATGCACATAAGACTGATCGGCTGAGGGCGTATTGAGAGCGTCGAGAAGAATGACATTGATGGAGTCGGCCGACTGGGTAATCGGGAAGTTTGTGTAGACGTTGGGTGGCATCGGCGGCAGCTTGAATTGCGTTGGCGCCACGCCTTTATGCTCTTCAAAGACCGATATCGCCTCTGGCTTTCCGTCTTCGAGAACTTCGAAGTCTTCCTTCTTAAGACCGGGAGTTGGCTCTCCCTTGTTATTGGTTACGATGACATCGACCACGACCAGACGAACTTGAGTTTTCAACGTGGGGACGGGCGTGGGACGGTTTTGGACATTCTGGGAGTGCAGAGATGCTGTGAGTGACGCGCCGAGGACTAGGAGCACGATGGGCCGTCGAAACATTTTGCGCCTTCTTGATCCAAACCTTATCACATGGAACAACCTGCGGAGACGCGAAGAAAGGGACAAGTATGGCCGACGATAACGGTTTGGTTCGAGTTGTCAGTCACTACGCGATGGACGAGACAGTGCGCCGACTGCAGAAGGCTTTGGCCGAGAAAGGCCTGCAGGTGTTTGCGCTCATCGATCATAGCTGGGAAGCGGAGAAGGTTGGGCTGAAGATGCCGCCGACGAAGGTGCTGATTTTTGGCAGCCCGAAAGCAGGAACGCCGCTGATGGTGGCGGCCCCGAGTCTCGCGATTGACTTGCCACTGAAGGCTCTGGTCGCCGAGGGCGCGGAGGGGAATGTCTCCGTTACATATAATGATCCGGAATATCTGCGCGCGCGTCATGGGTTTCCTGCAGAGTTGACCAAGAATCTGGCGGGTGCAGGCGCGTTGATTGCCAAGGCTGTGGAATAATGCTGGCGTTCAGACGACGCCTGTGACGGAGAATCCCAAGAACAGTTTTGAGCTGCCCAATCCTAATCGGGCGAGGGATCATCTTGCCAATGAACGTACGTTTCTCGCCTGGGTGCGAACCGGGGCGGCGATCGTGGTGTTTGGATTTGCGATCGGGCGGTTTTCGATAGCGCTGCGCCAGTTGACCGCGTTGCAGGGACACCCGGTGCATCGCAGTGGGGTTTCGGTCTGGATGGGAGCGACCTCCATTGTGTTGGGGGTCCTTCTGGTGGTGGCCGGGTTGTTTCGCTATCGCCAGACGCGCGATCGTTTGGACAAGGGGGCATTCGAACCGGCGGGATTTGTGCTGGATCTGGTGACAGCTTTGACCGTGCTGTTTGGATTAGTATTGGCGGGGTATTTGATTTATATCGAGAAGAGCGTCGGATGACGCGGTGGCGATAAATGGGCTGACGCCGCTGTCTTCCACCTGGAAGCGGCCGCAAGGAATACAGCCGAGCTTGGCTCAGCTGGGACGGGCGAGGCGCCCGGTCCTACACAAGAATTATGGCGAACGATCTGGAGAAAGAAACGGCGGCACGAGCTAGCTTGCAGTTCATAAAAGACGGCCAAGTCATTGGGCTGGGCACGGGGTCGACAGCGGCGTACTTTATCAAGTTGCTTGGGGAAGAAGTGAAGAAAGGGTTGCGAATTCGTGGTATCCCAACCTCAGACCGATCGCGGGAACTGGCTCAGAGTCTGGGGATTCCACTGATCACGCTGGATGATTGCCAGCAGATCGATGTCACGGTGGATGGGGCGGATGAGGTGGATCCGCAGTTGCGGCTGATCAAGGGTGGCGGAGGGGCGGCGCTTCGAGAGAAGATTGTTGCGTCGGCTACACGGCAAATGATTGTTGTTGCCGATGCGTCGAAGCAAGTGCAGAGGCTCGGCAAGTTTCCTTTGCCCGTTGAGGTGATCAAGTTTGCGCAGGCTTTGATTGCCAAGCGGATCGCTGCGTTGGGAGCGGAGGTACAACTTCGGCGGGATGCCGAGGGGGGTCCTTATGTCACGGACGAGAATAATCACATACTGGATTGCCGGTTCGGTGAGATGCGGGATCCGGACGGGCTGTCACGGGAACTGAGTGGGATGCCGGGTGTTGTGGAACATGGATTGTTCATCGGGATGGCTAGTGTGGCGCTGTTTGCTCGCGGGAGTGAGATCATTGAGTTGAGACGGTAGGATGTCGGCTGAAAAAGCCGAGCTTCGCCCGGCGGACCCTTCGACTCCGCTCAGGGCAGGCTGGGCGGGGCGTCCGTCCCTACACTGATTCTTAATGGCAAGTGGAGCACAAACCGAAGGCTGGCAGGGGCCGTCGAGGCGCAGCGTGCCGCGATTTCACATGGAGGCGCCCGTGGATCTGACGGTGCTTCGGTCTGGAGTACCGGATACGCTTCCGGGAAGATCGGTGAACGTGTGCGAGCGTGGGGTTGGCGCCATCGTCGCGGGAGAACTTGTGGCTGGCGAATCTGTAGGGGTGCAACTCGAACTGCCTCCGCTAACCGTGCCGCTGCGAACGCGAGCACTGGTCCGGTATCAGGACAGGCTGCGTTGCGGCTTGGAGTTCGTGGCATTGTCGGCGGAACAACGCGCAGCGATCCGCGATTGGGCAAAAGAGGCGAAGGCAATGGCGGAAGAGCCATGGGCGGCCGCATCAGTGGACACAGGGGAGAAGCAGGGAAGCGAGTTGAGCAAGGAAACGGAATTAACGGCTCGTCAAAAGCCTCCCGGCAACTCGAGGCGGAAAAGGCATACGCGATGGAGGATGCTTGCGGCAGTGATCGTACTCGCCGGGGCGGTTGTGTGGTGGTGGCGCTGGAATCGTGCGTGGGACGATCTGGAATTCGGCTTGAAGACCCACCCGTCCGGCGCGGCGGAAAAGGCGCGTGCGCAAGTGCCAGCGGAGGTCATGGAGAAGCTGCTGGTGCATCGAGTCGAGCCCGTATATCCGGCGGAGGCGCGGAAGGAGAAGCTGGAAGGAACCATTGCGCTCGACATCATCATTGGGCCGGATGGATCTGTGCAGAGTATCCGTTCGCTGAATGGGCCGGACGTTTTGGGGCGAGCGGCGATGGACGCGCTGCGCTGGTGGAAGTTTGAACCTTACAGAATTAATGGGGAACCGGCAGTTGTCGAGACTACGGTGGCGGTGGAGTTCAAGAGATAGACTACCGGCTTTCGGCCTCCGGAATCGAAGAGAACAGTTTTTTCAAATTTCTGATCGATTGCTTCGTGTGACCGTGTTCGCTTCCTCTTTACGGTGCTCACTTCCAGCCGAAACGACTATTCATTTTTCTTGCCGCGCAGGGAACGCAGGACGTTAGCGCCGCTGACGGCAAAGCAGACGACCGCTGCGAGTGCGGCGACCATCATGAGATTCGCGCTGAGATGAAGGAAATCGGCGATCACAGCGCCGATCGCGAAGATCAATCCCAAAAGATTTAGCCATAGAGGCGCATGGATGCTTTTGTCCATGTCTTTGCGGAGGCGCAGTTGCATGAGCAGGGCGGCCAGGCCGATCGCGGCCACCACAACCAGGGCCAGTGGGCTCAGGAAGGCTTTTCTGCCTGTGTAGATGACCACCAGGCTGAGGGCCAGAAGCAAAAAGCCGGCAGCCACCAGCGACCAGCCGCGAGGCTTGGGAAGACCGGCGGGATTGGAAGCGGGATCTGACACGGGCTCTGCCCAACGTTATACAGGGCGAAAGGTGGAGGTTTCAAATTGGCGGGAACCTACTGGCGTTGGGCGAATATCTGTCTGGAGGGCTCGGACAGATGAAGTCGGTGAAATTTACCATCGGTTTCAGCGGCAAACTCGAGCTCGGTGCCCTCCGATCCTTCCACAACAAATGTCGTCTTTGAGAGAGGCGATAGAGCGCGCTCGGGTTCCTCTCCTACTCTTAGTACCAACTGATCGGAGTGGATTGCAATCGAGATCGTCACACGCGGCGAACCGGAGAGATAGGTTCCGGCATAAGACCGGAGCCTGATCTGAAAAGACCTCAACACGGGGACGGGCTTTCCTAATGCGGAGGAGACAAGTTTCGAAGTTGAGCTTGTTACCGCAGGAGGTAGGGTCTCCTCTGCCTCAAGCGGGATCGGCTCGACGTACAAGTGACTTGGAGCGGGCGCGGCCACATTTTCGTAGCTGTCTTTTTGCAATGCGGGAGGTTGGGTTTGACCGGGCTCCGACAGGCTGGCCCGCGCATGGAGGTATGGAGCAGCTTCGAACTCAACCTCTGGGATTTGCACATGAAGAACACGAGTCCAGCTGTAGCGGATGGCGAAGCAGGTCAGGGCAAAAAGAGTGGCCGTCAGGACGACCCCATGAAAGACGGCACTTGCACGTGGGCGGAAGGGATCGAGGGTGGAGAACGAAGGCAGGCCATTCCAAGCAGCTGGCAGGGCCGGGACAGCCGATGCTTCACTCCAGAAATCCGAACGCAAAGTCCACTGACGAACCAAGGAGAAGATGCTGTCAGTCAGCAGATGGAATCGCAGCGAGCTTCCGTTGGTAACGTCATAGATCGAGAGCATCTCATCTCCGAATCTTCTGCGGAATGCGGGGGGATGCAGTCGCAGAGCGCAGCGATACAGGTACCGGAGCATTAGGCCCTCCTGGGCTTGGCAGCGGGAGACCTCGAGAATTGCAGGCGCGAGCGGGCTTCGCGCACGACTCCAGCTAGACGGGCGATCTCGGCTTCGAGCACACCTTGCCCGGAAAAGGTGAGCCGATAGTAGCGACGGCGGGGATCTTCATCCCCGGGCCGACGGCCAAGTTCTTCCACCCACTCCCGCTGAATCAACTTCTGCAAGTTGTCATACAGCGTGCCAGGGCCCAGCTTGTACTTTCCTTCGGATTGCCGGGCGATCTCCTGCATGATGCCGTAGCCGTGCCGGTCTTCGCCCGCCAGAGAAAGCAAGATATGCAGGGTAGCTGGAGACAACGGCAGAAATTGATCGAGAGCGCCTCTCATAACTCGGGTCCCGTTATATCGGATTCCGAGTCATTTGTCAAGTCTTGTCAGGCGCTGGGTATGCGTGTGACACCAGGGAGCCACTCGGCCTGGCGCGGGTCGCCGTTGTTCACGGCATAAAGGACGAGCTCCACACGGCTGGAAATGCCTAACTTCTCAAAGATCCGAAAGAGATACTTTTTAACCGTGTGTTCGCTGAGGTTGAGTTCGCGCGCGATGTCGCGGTTACTGAGGCCCTCGGCGACGAGCGCGACGACCTGTTCCTCGCGCGGAGTGAGAAGAATGTCGCCAGTCGAATTGAGCACGCGCAGCGACCGCACCTCTGTGATGAGCTCCAGAATGTAGTTGAGCTGTTGAGTGTTGGCCCAAATCTGTCCCTGGGCAACCCGGAGCAGGCACTTGCAGAGCAGACGGAGGTTGGAGTCGGCGATGCAGAAGATGCCGCGCACACCAGAACGAAATGCGTTGACCACGAGGTCGCGGTCTGAGGATTCGACGAGCAGAACTTTGGGGATCTCAGGATGTGAGAGATGGAAACGGCGCAAGGTTATGACTGTCTCAGATCGCCCCAGCGACACGTTCATCGATAACAGAGCGATGGCTGGGTTTTTTTGTGCGACCGCACGGAGGATGGAAACGGTTTCCATCTGGCAGGCGGCAACCTCAAACTCGGCACGGCGGCGCAAGGCGCTGATCAGCAACTGAGATTGCATTCGATTGGAATCGGCAACCAGGACATCGAGAGCATGCGAAGTAGCAGCGGACGACGAAATCATATAAAGGGCGCTCTCCAAAAAGAAAAAGAACCATGTGGCGATTGTAGGAATGCACGGAGACTGCCTACAAGAAAACTCGTCAGAAATTTCGAGCGTGGATTTCAATTTGGGAATGTTGATTCTTGTGTCGCTGCCAACAGTGGCTCGTTGCGTCGATTTGTGGAGAACACGAGTGAAGCCGTCGATGTTGCTGCAGAATGCTACAAATTTTGGTGATGCCCGTCACATCCGGGTGCCGTCATGGGAAATTGATGGGTGTAGTGCGGTATAGGCATGTGACGAACGCAATGTGCAAGTCCACTTTTGTAGGTACCACGGCAAGAGATATCCACAGCGGCGTCGTTCACAACTGCGAAAGTAAACGGATTTCCTCAAGTTGCTGATTCGAGAAGGCTGACCTGCTGTTACGCATTACGTTAACGGCGTTCCACTTTTGGGGACAGAACTTCTCATGTCTTTACCTTTCAGCGGGGGAACGCTGTCGATCTCGCCGACCGACTCAGGTTTCTGATTGCCAATCCGGCTGTGCGCGAAGGCGCCGGGCGGGCCGCCAGGAAACGGATTCAGGATGAGTATCGATGGCAGGCAATCGCGGAGAATATCGAGAGTGCCTATTTCGAAATCCTCGGGAAACCGCAGGCGAAACAGAAGGAGAACGCAAGAATCAGTGCGGTGGCCGTCGCCGATGACGACTCGGGCCTGCGCCGCCGTGCTGGGTAAGCCTCCCCGGCAACAGAGATTGGTGGGCGGAGCAGACTCCGCCCCTTTTTATTACAATCAAAAGTCTTGGATAAGACTACTTCGACATCAAAGCTGTCGTCCTTTCGCATGAAAGATAGGATCCTCGTCACTGGTGGGGCTGGATTTATCGGGTCGAACTTCATCCTGCAGAGAATGCAGGACCCTTCAGTTTCTATTATCAACTTCGACAAACTGACTTATGCGGGGAACCTGAGAAATCTGGAGAGCATCACGGGCGACCGGCGGTATGCATTCGTGCAAGGTGACATTGCGGACCGCAAACTTGTAAGCCAGGTTTTTGCCGAACACAGACCGGCGGCAATTGTTCACTTCGCCGCTGAGAGCCATGTGGATAGGTCGATTCGTGGGCCAGAAGATTTCATCCGCACGAATGTAAATGGGACGTTTGCTTTACTAGAAGAAGCGCGAGCGTACTGGGTGGAACTTTCGGAAGATGATCGCAGGCGGTTTCGATTCCTGCACGTCTCGACCGACGAAGTGTTTGGATCCCTGAGGGCGGAAGATCCACCGTTTTCCGAAACCACTCCCTATGCGCCGAACAGTCCGTATGCAGCGTCGAAGGCTTCGTCGGATCATCTGGTGCGGGCGTATCACCACACCTATGGTCTGCCCACGCTGACTACGAATTGCTCGAACAACTATGGGCGATTTCAGTTTCCCGAAAAACTGATTCCTCTGATGATCCTGAATGCGCGCGATGGCAGACCGCTGCCGGTGTATGGCGACGGCAAGAATGTTCGTGATTGGCTCTACGTGGAGGATCACTGCGAGGCGATCGCAACGGTGCTGCGTGGCGGGCGTCCGGGAGAAACATACAACATTGGAGGGTGGAACGAGAAGCCGAATATCGAAATAGTGCAGACGATTTGCGATCTGGTGGATGAGATGTCGCTGCGCGATGGACCTTCGCGGCGGGAATTCATCACTTATGTGAAGGATCGTCCGGGGCACGATCGGCGCTACGCGATGGATGCCAGTAAGATCGGGCGGGAATTGGGCTGGCGGCCGAAAGAGACGCTGGAGAGCGGACTTCGCAAAACCGTGCGCTGGTATCTGGACAATCACGATTGGGTTGCCGATGTGACCAGCGGAAGTTATCGGCAGTGGATAGCCACGCACTACTCAGCCTGAAGAGTATCGGAATAACACCTTTCAATATGGCCGAAAGCACAGGATACAAGGGCATCATTCTGGCGGGCGGATCCGGCACGAGGTTGTATCCCGTAACTCAGGCTATCGGGAAGAGCCTGCTGCCCGTATACAACAAGCCAATGATCTACTACCCGCTGTGCACATTGATGTTGGCGGGGATCCGGGATGTTTTGGTCATCTCCACTGCTGAGGATGTGCCCAAATTTCAAGCGCTGCTCGGTGAGGGAACACAGTTTGGAATTCGACTGCAATATTTAGTGCAGCCGAAACCCGAAGGTATTGCTCAGGCTTTCATCCTTGCCGAGAAATTTCTTACCGGAAGTCCGTGTGCTCTCGTACTCGGGGACAACATTTTCTACGGACACGATTTTGCGAAGGATCTCCGCGAATCTGCAACGAAGACGGAGGGCGCACGAGTATTCGCCTATCCGGTGCACGATCCGGAGCGGTACGGCGTGGTGGAGTTTGACCAGAATGGGCGCGCTCTCAGCATCGAAGAGAAACCAAAACAGCCGAAATCCCGCTATGCCGTGACGGGTTTGTATTTCTATGACAACCAAGTTGCGGGCATTGCGAAGTCGCTCAAGCCCAGCGCCCGTGGGGAGTTGGAAATTACTGACGTGAACAAGGCGTATTTGAGCAAGCGCCAATTGGAAGTCGTGGTCATGGGACGTGGAATGGCCTGGCTGGATACGGGGACACACGAATCGCTCATGGATGCGGCGCTCTATATACAGGCGATTGAAAAACGGCAGGGGTTGATGGTGGCCTGTCCTGAGGAAATTGCTTACCGATACGGCTACATCACTGCGGCGGACATCGAGAGAATTGGCACGTCCATGCGGAATAGTAGCTATGGCGCCTACTTGCTACAACTCCTGCGAGAGAAGGTATTCTGAGGAACGCGTTAATGCCAGCGCCTGCGACCGATCGAATTAAAAAAATATCCACGACACTGCCGGACGTTTATGTGCTTGAGCCTCGTGTCTTCGGGGATGAGCGCGGATTCTTCCTGGAAAGCTACAACGAGAGAGATTTCGCGAATCTTGGGATTAACGATCGCTTCGTGCAGGACAATCACTCCCGCTCGGCAAAGAATGTACTGCGCGGATTGCACTATCAGGTCAAGCACACGCAGAGCAAGCTCGTGAGGGTAGTAGACGGCGAGATTCTGGATGTAGCGGTGGACCTGCGACGCAGTTCTGCTACGTTCGGCAGGTGCGTGGCCGTGCATCTGTCAGGAGAGAACAAGCACATGCTGTGGATACCGCAGGGATTCGCGCACGGATTCCTCGTTCTCTCTCCATCTGCGCACGTGTTGTATAAAGCAACCGACTATTACGCGCCGGAACATGAACGCACGTTGGCCTGGAATGATCCGGACCTGCAGATTGAGTGGGAGCTGACGGGCGAGCCGATCGTGTCGGCCAAAGATCAGCAGGGAGTGCGCTTGCGGCACGCGGAGTGCTTCGACTAGAACATGTATGTCTCATAGATGGCTCTTGATGGGAAGGAACGAACCTCAGGGCTGAAGCCTGTATTTTTTCCCAACGGCACGGCGAAAGCCGTGCCTTCCCAAATCGATTTATGAGAGGAGTTCCAGGCAGACCACGACAATGAAGGTTCTGATATTTGGCGGCACAGGACTGCTGGGCAAAGCGCTGGTACGCGAGTGGCGCAGCGACTCGGTGACTGCATTGGGTTCGCGAGACGTCGATATTCGCGACATCGCTCAAGTGCAACGCATCGTCGGAGATGCTCATCCGGATTGGATTGTCCTGGCAGCGGCCTACACCGACGTTGACGGCTGTGAGACGAATCGCGAGCAGGCGTTCTCAGTGAACCGTGATGGGGCAGTTGTGGTCGCGCGCGCGGCCAAGGACGCAGGCTCCAGGCTCATCTTCCTTAGTTCCGACTATGTGTTTAATGGGAAGAAGACTTTGCCCTATGAAGTGGATGACAAGCGCAATCCGCAGAGTGTGTACGGACGTTCGAAAGCGGAAGCCGAAGTCAATTTGATGGAGGTTTTGCCCGGCTGTTGCATCGCTCGAACTTCCTGGGTCTTTGGAGTTGGGGGAAGATGTTTTCCTGGTACGATCTTGCGATTGGCGGCGAACCGGGCAACGATCGATGTTGTCAACGATCAGCGCGGTTGTCCAACTTACACTGTTGATCTTGCGAGGGCGATCATCCAGCTTTGCCACAAAGACGCCGGCGGCATTGTCCACGTCACCAACACGGGCGAGTGCTCATGGTTTGAATTCGCGGAAGCGATCATCCGAGAAGGGGGGCTGACGACTGAGGTTCGTCCTGTGACTACGCAACAGATGCCGCGGCCTGCGCAACGCCCCGCATATTCAGTGCTTTCGGCAACGAGCCTGCACACGCACGGCATTGAAATGCCCGGGTGGAAGGATGCGCTGAGACGATATCTGGAAGAAGGGAAGAGCTAGTTATGTCAGGCGTCGCTTCGGCTCTTCTTGTTGACTGTTATGTGCCGTATGCCACGGCCATGAGGCGAGGGCAAATGCAGGACGGTATGCGGACGAAGCTCTGCAATCATATTGATCGAATTGAGGATCTGGGTTAGGTAAATGGCGAAAGAATGATCTGCCATGAATTAACTCCTCTGGAGCACTTTTGACGCCCGCACGATTTCAGCCTGGACAGGAATATGCGGCACAAATGGATGCGCAGGACCCGTTAGCGCACCTTCGCGAGCGCTTTTATATTCCCAGGACAAAGAGTGAGAAGGAGTGCATCTATCTTTGCGGGCATTCTCTTGGACTTCAGCCCAAGTCTGCGCAAACCTATATCGACGAGATGCTGAAGGACTGGGCAGAACTTGGCGTCGAGGGGCACTTCCACGCCGGGAATCCATGGCTGCGATATCACCGGCTACTGACCGAGCCAACGGCGACGCTGGTCGGCGCCGAGTCGACCGAGGTAGTAGTCATGAATTCTTTGACTACGAATCTGCATTTGATGATGACGTCTTTCTATCGCCCGACACCGCAGAGACACAAAATCCTGATGGAACATGGGGCTTTCCCGACCGACCAATATGCAGTGAAGTCTCAGATTTGCTTTCACGGATACGAACCGTCGAGGTCACTGATTGAGCTAGTTCCCCGAGAGGGCGAATCTTCTATTCGCGACGAAGACGTTGAATCGTTGATCGAAAGAGAAGGCGAATCCATTGCGCTCATTTTGCTGGGAGGCGTGAATTACGCAACGGGGCAATTGTTTGATCTGGCCGAAATTACGAAAGCCGGGCACCGGAAGGGGTGCATCGTTGCCTTCGATCTCGCCCATGCAGTTGCGAACGTGCCCCTGCGCTTGCACGAGTGGGGGCCGGACTTCGCAGTATGGTGCAGCTACAAGTATCTGAATGGTGGCCCAGGTTGCGCTGGGGGATGTTTTGTTCACGAGCGGCATTGCCGTGCCTGGGACTTGCCGCGATATGCGGGCTGGTGGGCGCACGATGAGAAAACGCGTTTCGAGATGGGACCCGATTTCCATCCCATGCCGGGAGCAGAAGGCTGGCAGTTGAGCAATCCACCGATCTTGGCATTGGCTCCGCTGCGTACGTCGATGGATATTTTCTCGGAAGTGGGAATAGACCGTCTGCGAAAAAAGAGCCGGTTGCTGACCGGCTATATGGAATTCCTTCTGGCCGAAAAGGCCTCGTCCAACTACTCGATTATTACTCCCGCCGATCCCGAGCGACGTGGGGCACAGCTCTCCATCCGCGTGCCGAGTGGACGCAAGGTATGTGACAGACTCGCCTCACAGGGAGTGATCGGAGACTGGCGTGAGCCCGATATTTACCGCGTTGCGCCTGCGCCTCTATACAACTCATTTCGGGATATTTACAGTTTTGTGAAGCGATTCTCGGAGGCTTTTTCGTAACAAGACTTCGGGCTCCCTTCGCCGGTTACCCTGGTAATTCTTTACATTTTTCTTACAAACATACAATTCGTATTGTGGGGAGTGCTGCGCTCCAAGACGGGCGAAAGTGGGCTATCGCGATCTGCATACTCGTCTGTGTGCATGTTGCGCTGTCGGCTTTCGTGGCGCGCAGCTTTGCTCTGACGGCATTCGGCGACATTCTTCAGAACCTCCTTCTGTTTCTGGCGACCATTGCATTCCTGCTCCACGTGAGATCCACATCGGGCAAGACTCGCTTGTTCTGGCTGTTGATGGGGCTGGGGCTCGCGACATGGTTGATGTCGCAGGTGATGTGGACATATTTCGAGGTTTACCTGCGGCATGAGGCGCCCAATCCCTTTGCGGGCGACGTAATTCTCTTTCTGCATGTCGTGCCCATGATGGCGGCAGTCGCGATTCAGCCACACCAGAAACAGGATGACCATGCCCTTCGGGCGCGAACGCTCGATTTCGCGCTGCTTCTGACATGGTGGCTATTCCTATATCTTTTCGTTGTAATCCCCTGGCAATACGTGCACCTTTCGGAGCCGGTATATGGCAGGAGCTTTGACCTGCTCTATTTCAGTGAAGAACTTGTATTCGCCGCAGGTTTGCTGCTGGTATGGCGCCGCAGTCGGGGTTTCTGGAGGAGCATCTATCTCCAACTGTTTGGCGCAACCATCCTCTACTGCGTGGCGTCACTAACCGCCAGCGAAGCCATTGACCTGCACTTGTATTACACGGGAAGTCTATATGATGTCCCGCTTGTGGCATCCATGGCCTGGTTTCTCCGGATCGGGTTTCTACCTGCAACCGCAAATTCTGAAACACCGCCGGACGAATTACCGATACGAGGTTTTGGTATCTGGAAAGCTCGTATCGCGATGATGACTGTTTTTGTCACACCTCTTATGGTGGCGTGGGCGGAATTTGGAGGCGATGCTCCGCAACAAGTTCGTACCTACCGCGTGTTTCTGACGGTTGCCGTCATGCTCGTGATGGGCTTACTGGTATTTCTGAAACAGCATCTGCTCGATCGGGAGCTCTTGGCCTTGTTGCGATCCTCACGACGGAATCTTGAGGAGATGTGCCGGCTGAAAGATGAACTGGAGAATAAAGAGCACTCGTTGCAGTGGCACAGTCTCGAACTGCAACGCAAGAATCTTGAGCTGCAGGAGATTTCCTTCACCGACGTCCTGACGGGTGTCTGGAACCGCCGATACATAGAGGAAATCCTTCCAGCCGAATCGGGACAGGTTTTGCGCAATTACCAGCGCGCGCGAGGAAGTGACATCCGCAAAATGGACCATCGCGATCTGGTCTTCATCATGGTGGACATGGATTTCTTCAAGGAAGTGAATGACCTCCATGGGCATCCTGCGGGCGACCGCCTGCTGCAGCTCGTGGCGCAAAGACTCTCCACAGTCGTACGCAAGTCCGATGTGCTGGTGCGCTGGGGCGGCGAGGAGTTCCTGATCATGAGCCGGTCGACTGACCCTACGGGAACACCGGCTTTTTGCAGCCGCATCCTGGAGGTTATCTCAGCCGAACCGTTCGATCTTGGACATGGGATAACTGTGCGGAAGACCTGTTCGGTGGGCTGGGCCGCGTATCCGTGGTGCCGGCAGGCATACGAGGCGATTTGCGCGGAGGAGTCGATCGAACTTGCGGATGCCGCGCTCTATCGGGCCAAGGCTCTGGGGCGAAATCGGGGAATCGGCATCGTGGCGACGGAAGCGGCAGTAAAGAATCCGAGCGAGGTCAACCTGTATTCTTTGCGTCAGGAGCAATCAATCCTCGCGCAGGACATCAAGACGCTTTGCCCTGCTACTCCGCACATCGCAGTTGCGCCGCCATTGGCGGCCGCACAAGCCGCAAGCAAGAGCCACACCTGATTACGGCATCTGCAGGCGCTTGACCTCAGCCATATGGTTTACTACATTGAGAAGCCGGTCCACGGCAACCTGAGGACATAACCCCGAATGAAAAATAGTGTGCGCAAAGCGGGTCTTCGTCAGAAGGCTCAACTGATGTCCGCGTCTGAAATCGAACGTACGCTGGTACGGCTTGCGTACGAGATTGTGGAAAAGAATGAGGGAGTGGACGCGTTGGGATTGGTGGGGATTCGGCGCCGAGGAGTACCGCTGGCGGAACGGATCGGCAAGATCATTGCCCGCATCGAAAATGCCAAAGTGCCGGTGGGCACGCTGGATATTACTTTTTACCGCGACGACCTGTCGACATTGGGACCGAAGCCGGTCGTACAGCAGAAGGAAATCGGGTTTGAGATTGGCGACAGGAACATTGTGCTTGTAGACGATGTGCTCTTCACCGGGCGTACGACTCGCGCCGCGCTGGATGCGTTATTCGAACATGGGCGACCCCGACGCGTGCAACTCTGCGTCTTGATTGACCGAGGCCACCGCGAAATCCCGGTGGAGGCGACCTATGTCGGGCGCCACGTGCAGACGACGATGAACGAGGTGATCGAGGTGAAGTTGACTGAGATCGATGAAGCCGAGAAGGTGCTGTTGATGGAGAAATAGTCGAATTCATTTTCAACAGAAAAGACGGTGGCCGGAAGCCACCGTCTTTGTTTTAGGGTGAAGGTTCACGCAACTCGTGTGCAGACCGCCTTGGTTTGGGTATAGAGATTGAGCACGTCGTGTCCCATCTCGCGTCCCCAGCCAGACTGCTTGTAGCCTCCGAACGGGAGAGCCGCGTCAAAGATGTTGTAGCAGTTAATCCATACGGTTCCGGCGCGGAGCTGATCGGCCATGCGATGTGCTCTGCTGATGTCGCGGGTCCACACAGCGGCCGCCAAACCATAGGTACTGTCGTTCGCACGAGGAACAATTTCTTCGGGATCGGTGAACGGCATGGCCGCTACGACTGGACCGAAGATTTCTTCCTGCACCACCTTCATATCTTCATTGGTGTTGACGAGAACCGTCGGCTCGACAAAATAGCCGTGGTCGCCGGCCTTGTGACCACCGGTTACCGCCTTGGCGCCCTCGGAGAATCCCGACTCGAGATAACTGCAGACGCGATTTAGTTGCTCTTCAGAAACCAGCGGTCCCATCTGGGTCTCAGGTTCGAGCCCAGATCCGACTTTGATTTTCTTCGCATAGTCGGCGACGCCTTCCACCACGCGATCGTAGACGGATTTTTCCACGTACAGGCGCGATCCCGCGCAGCAGCATTGACCGTGATTGAAGAAGATCGCACTGGCTGAGCCGGAAATCGCGGCATCCAGATCGGCGTCTTTGAACACGACGTTCGGAGACTTTCCGCCGAGTTCCAGAGAGACTTTCTTCAAATTGCCCGCAGCTGCGTGGACGATCAGCTTGCCGACTTCGGTCGATCCGGTAAAGGCGACCTTGTCGACATCGGGATGGGCAGCGAGCGCTGCGCCGGCGGTCTCGCCGTAACCCGGAACGATATTGACGACGCCTTCCGGGAAACCTGCTTCCATGACCAGGTCGCCAAGGCGAAGCGCAGAGAGCGGTGTCTGCTCGGCGGGCTTCAGAACGACGGTGCAGCCGGTGGCCAGCGCCGGGCCGAGTTTCCAGGCAGCCATCAGGAGTGGGAAGTTCCAGGGGATGATTTGCCCAACGACACCGACCGGTTCTCGCAACGTGTAAGCCAGATACTTTGCACCGGGCGTGTAGGGAACCGAGAGCGGGATCGTGTTGCCTTCAATCTTTGTCGCCCATCCCGCCATGTAACGGAAGAGGTCGACTGCGAGTGGGACATCGGCCGCCTTGGCGATGGCCAGTGGCTTGCCATTATCGAGACTCTCAATGTAGGCGAATTCTTCGGTGTGCTGCTCGAGCAGGTCTGCCAGTTTCCAGATGAGGCGGCCGCGCTCAGAGGCTGTCATTCTGCGCCATGGTCCGTTATCGAAGGCGCGGCGTGCTGCCCGTACCGCGCGTTGAATGTCTTCGCTATCGCCTTCTGCGACCTGGGCGAGAACCTCGCCGGTAGCAGGGTTATAGGTTGGAAAGGTTTTGCCGGACGCGGCGCTCACCCACTGTCCGTCGATTAGCATCTTGCGTGGTTTATCGATGAACTCGGCTACGTGGGGATGGATTTGCGGGGAAACTGCGATGCCCATAGGCCCTCCTTGGTCAACCTGGACTTTAAAAGAGAAATGATGCCTGGAGGAAACTCCCGGTATGCTAGTCCTGCTGGGGTAGAAAAATCAATCCGGGAAATTACTCGCCGTAGGGAACCCAAATGTTCTTGACCTGGGTCGCATGTTCGAGGAACCAGCGGCCTTCGGCGACCTTAGAATCGAACCAGTCGATTGCGCGCCCTTCGTTGGTCCAAAGCTGCTTCAGGTTTCCGGTTGACATGGCCTTCGCGGAAGCGACTGTCGGGTCGTCAGCGTAGCACCAGATCGCGTCAACGTCGTCGTGCTCTGCAAGGGGCTTGAGCAACTGGGAAACGTATCCCGTCACAATGTTCACGGCGCCTGCGGGCAGGTCGCTCGTGTCGAGAAGTTGATAGAGATCCCCTGCGATCAGCGGATATTTCTCGGAGGGCACGGCGATCACAGTGTTTCCGACGGCGAGGAGAGGCATCACCAAGGAAAGGAATCCGAGCAGCGGCGCCTCGAACGGACAGATCACACCGACAGTGCCGATCGGTTCGTTCATGGCAATCGCAATATTACGGAACGGCGGGTTGTGGACCGCGCCATCGAACTTGTCGGCCCATGCCGCATACGAGAAGATGCGTGCAATTCCCAGGTCCACTTCACGTTGTGCTTGTTGTTGTCCAACGGCACGGGCAAGTCGGCGTGCGATTTCATCGCCGCGAAGGGCTAGATTTTCCGCGCAATAGTAGAGGACCTGCGCACGATTGTGCGCGGTCGTTTTCGCCCAGCCTTCGGCTTTGCGGGCGGCCTCGACGGCGTTCCGAACATCTTTTCGATTCCCGAGAGAGGCCTCGCCGAGCAGAATACCGTCCGGCGAACGCACTTCCATGCTGTAGCCCGAATCGGGGCGCGCTTGTTTCCCGCCGATGTATAGCTTGACAGTGCGGTCGATAGCAGGAGTAGCCAAGTCGGACGCTCCCTGCGAGTCCGGAACAGGTAATGTTGCAGGGGCGGAGAGTTTCGCGGCGTGCTTGAACCACCTTGGCTCCAGATATTCGAGCAAGCCCTCGCGTCCGCCCTCGCGCCCATAGCCGCTTTCGCGATAGCCGCCAAAACCGCAGGCAGCATCGAAGAGATTGGTACAGTTCACCCAGACGACACCCGCTTTTATCTGCGCAGCCACATGCAATGCAACATTGATATTTTCGCTCCAGATGCACGAAGCCAATCCATAAACCGTGTTGTTCGCAAGTTCGACAGCTTCTTTTGGAGTACGGAACGTCATGGCTGCGAGGACGGGACCGAAAATTTCCTGCTGCGCAACAATCGAGGTCGGATGCACGTTGCTCAAGATTGTCGGCGGAAAATAGAAACCGCGATCTGGCAAAGTCACTCGCGGCTGCCAGCAGGTTGCGCCTTCCGCTATACCCTGGGCTACCATGCGCTCGATTCTCTCCAATTGCACGCGGGCCACGATGGCTCCAATGTCGATCGCCTTGTCGAGCGGCGGCCCAATGCGCAGAGTGTTCATGCGATCGCGAATTTTCGAGATGAGCACTTCGGCGATGCTTTCCTGCATGAGCAGGCGCGATCCGGCGCAGCACACTTGTCCCTGGTTGAACCAGATCCCGTCGACCAGTCCTTCCACGGCGCTGTCGAGATCGGCATCATCGAACACGATGAAGGGAGATTTGCCGCCGAGTTCAAGAGAAATGCGTTTGTGGCTGGCTGCGGTTGCGGCGCGGATGGCTCGCCCTACATCGGTCGAACCTGTAAAGGCAATTTTGTCGATGCCGGGATGCTTCACCAGAGCCTCGCCGGTCGATCCATCGCCCGTAACGATATTGACCACTCCGGCGGGGACGCCCGCTTCCTGTAAAAGCCCGGCGAAAGCGAGAGCGGTGAGAGGCGTGAATTCTGCTGGCTTGAGCACAACGGTATTCCCCGTAGCCAGAGCTGGTGCGATTTTCCAAGCCAACATCAGCAGAGGAAAATTCCAAGGGATAATCTGTCCGACCACACCGCAGGGTTCGTGCTCGGGAAATTCCTGATCGAGCAGTTGCGCCCAACCTGCGTGATAGTAGAAGTGGCGAGCCACAAGCGGAATGTCGATATCACGGCTCTCGCGAATGGGCTTGCCGTTGTCCATCGTCTCGAGCACGGCGAGCAGCCGGGAATGTTTCTGTACAAGGCGCGCAAGGTTGTAGAGATAACGGGCGCGAAGGTGGGGCTTTAGCTCACGCCATTTCGCGGAAGCAACTCGCGCCGCGCCGACTGCAGCATCGATGTCTGCGGAACTGCCCTGCGCCACGCTCGCCAGTTTTTCGCCAGTCGATGGATCGATCGTGTCGAAGTATTCTCCGGTCGCTGGAGCGTGCCATTCTCCAGCGATGAAGTGATTGAATTTGCGGCCGTGACGATCCAGCCAGAGTTGCGCTTCTTTGGGATCTTCAGGCGCGGGGCCGTATTCCATGCTGACGAATTTTTCGGCGATGCTCATCGGTTCGATCTCTCGTGGTGGCGGCTGATCTTCATCAAGCGATCGGATGCCGGTACTCGGCGGAATAGCGTCCGGTTGCGAAATGTTCCAGTTGTCGTTCTATGTCACCCAGAAGGCCGCTGGCGCCAAAGCGCAACATTCCTGCATGCAGCCAGGAATCGCCGAGTTCTTCTTTCATCAGGGCAAGCCAGTCTAGGGATTGCTTTGCGGTGCGAATTCCTCCCGCCGGCTTGAATCCGACGGCCATGCCGGTCCCTTGCGCGTATTCGCGGATGGCGCGAACCATTACCAGGCTCACTGGGAGGGTGGCGTTTACGGATTCTTTTCCCGTGGAGGTCTTGATAAAGTCAGCGCCCGCCATCATTGCTACGAAACTGGCCCTGGCCACATTGCGCAGCGTTTGCAGATCGCCTGTGCCCAGGATGACTTTCATATGAGCAGTGCCGCAAGCCTGCTTGAACGCAGCAATCTCGTCGTACAGAGCCTGCCATTCCCCGGTGAAAACGTGCGCCCGAGTGATGACGACGTCGATTTCGTGTGCTCCGACTTCCACGGAGCGGCGGATTTCGGCGACGCGCTCAGCGAGCGGAGACAAGCCTGCGGGAAAACCTGTCGAGACTGCAGCGACGTGAATCCCGCTGCCCTCGAGCGCATTGAGGGTGGTTTCCACAAAGGTGTGGTAAACACAGACGGCGGCGACTTTGAGGCCGAGTTCTTCGATTCCGAGCTTTTCAACCAGGCCCTGCTGGATTGGCTGCCGTGCCTTCGCACATAAGCGGCGCACGCGATCCGCGGTGTCGTCTCCAGATAAGGTCGTCAGATCCATGCAGGTCACGGCGCGGAGAAGCCACGCGGCTTGCCATTCCTTCTTGACAGTCCGTCGCGCCACTTGCGATTGCGTCCGCCTTTCGATGGCGCTGGTATTTGCGCGGACGTCCCGAACCCAATTGAGATCCAGCGGAATTCCGGAATTTGGCAAAAGAGGCCGCCCGCAAAGCTCCGCGGTTGCCGCAGAGGCATCGCGCTCGCGAGTCGCTAGCCTGCCATTACCATGTCGCGCGAGTTTGGAGGGATCGCTCACCATAGCGGTGTTGGCCTGCGAACCCCGTATCGAGGCCAAGGCTAGGACGCAATTGTACGGCAGCCATATGCGGTCGTGCGAGTGACATGGCGAAGTGAGTCGCGTACCTGGAGAGTCGAATGGAAAAGTACTCCAAGGGTTTACAATGGCGCACGATTTGCAGACATTGCTTGAGACACTGAAAACATCGAGGCAATCCACGTCTTATGCCGACAACCAAAACGTCAGCAGCCGTGCGAAAGAAACTCGAACGCGCTGCGGCCAGAGTGATGAAGAATGCGCACGCTCCGTATTCCAACTTCCGCGTCGGTTCTGCAATTCTGCTGACGAATGGAAAAATCTTTTCAGGTTGCAACGTGGAGAATGCTTCGTACGGCATGAGTAACTGCGCGGAACGTACAGCCATCTTCACAGCCGTCGCCGAACTGGGACCCAAAATCGAGATCCAGGCAGTGGCGGTAACCAACGAGCAGGGAGTCGCATGCTCTCCCTGCGGGGCCTGCCGACAGGTAATTTATGAATTCGGACCGAATGCGACGGTGTTCTTTCTGGGTGCCGAAGGACCCAAGGAAGCGCATATCAAGGATCTTCTTCCAGAAGGATTCCGGTTCCAGTGAACGAAGCGACAGTTACGGGTTCCACCTTTCGCGCCATCGATGTAATTCGCAAGAAGCGTGACGGCGTTGAACTGGCGCGGGAGGAAATTGAAGACCTGGTCAATGCGTACACGCGGGGCAACATTCCTGATTACCAGGTTTCTGCCTGGCTGATGGCAGTCGTGCTGCGCGGCATGACACGAGCCGAGACGGCCGCGCTGACGGACGCCATGCTGCGTTCCGGCGAAGTCCTCGATTTTTCTTCAATTCCGCAGAAGAAGGTCGACAAGCATTCGACGGGTGGCGTGGGCGACAAGACATCGCTGGTGCTCGCTCCCCTGGTAGCTGCCGCGGGCCTTGCAGTACCGATGATCAGCGGGCGCGGGCTGGGCCACACGGGCGGCACCCTCGATAAGCTCGAAGCCATTCCCGGATTCAACGTGAATCTTCCTGTGCCCGAGTTTCGGCGAGTCCTCGAAACCTGTGGATGCGCCATGATCGGCCAGACAGCAGAGATTGCTCCGGCTGACCGAAAGCTCTATGCGTTGCGAGATGTGACGGGAACAGTCGAGAGCCCGTACCTGATCTGCGCGTCGATCATGAGCAAGAAATTGGCTGAGGGTATCGGTGCGCTGGTGCTCGATGTGAAGACTGGATCCGGCGCTTTCATGAAGAGTGAGAAAGACGCAGCTTTCCTTGCGGAGCTCATGGTGGAGACGGGCGAGCGCATGGGCAAGCAGGTGGTCGCGTTGATCACCGACATGGACCAGCCATTGGGGAAGATGATTGGCAATGCGCTGGAAGTCGTTGAGGTTGTCGATGTCTTGCGCGGTGATGGTCCCGAGGACCTACGTGAGTTGTGCCTCCATCTGGCTGGCTGGATGCTGTACCTGGGGGGAGTCTCCAAGAGCATTGCCGAGGGGACACAGCTGAGTTCGGACCTGATTTCTTCCGGAAGGGCGCTCGAGAAATTCCGGCAAATGGTTGAGCTCCAGGGTGGCGACGCACGGGTTATTGATGAGACTGGACGACTGCCCCAGGCGGCGCGAACAATTCAGGTTGCTAGTCCGGCAGCAGGGTTCGTCTTCTCCATGCAGTGTGAGCAGATCGGTACCGCGAGTGTAATTCTCGGTGGCGGACGCGAACGTAAGGAGGATTCTGTGGACCCGGCTGTGGGGATCGTTCTACACAAGAAGATTGGAGATCAAGTGGGCATACGCGAGCCGTTGGCGACCATTCACTACCATTCGGAATCCCGGGCGGAACGGGCTCACAAGCTGATTGTGGAAAGTGTGCAGATCGGTGACGCGGCGCCTCCCAAGCGGCCGCTGATTCACAGGGTCATCCAGAAGTCCGGAGACAAAAACTGATGGGACGATACACCGGGATACTCGGCATAATTGTTCTAATTGGTTTAGCGTATGCCTTTTCCAGCAACCGTCGCGCGATTCGTCTCAAGACAGTGGCATGGGGATTAGGCCTTCAGTTCGCACTCGCGATATTCGTGTTGAGGGTGCGGAGTGGAGAATGGCTTTTCGCCAAGGCAGGAGACGGAGCGAAGCACCTTCTGGATTTTTCCTACTACGGGTCGGTATTCGTCTTTGGCGAGCTCGGAAAGCAGCAGTCTTCGCTCGGACTGATTTTCGGGTTTCAGGTACTACCGACCATCATTTTCATCGCGGCTTTCTTTGCGGTGCTCTATCACCTCGGGATTATGCAGTTGATCATTCGCGCAGGCGCCTGGATTATGACGGCCGTCATGGGAGCGAGTGGTGCGGAATCGCTGAACCTGGCCGCAAGCATTTTCATGGGCCAGACCGAAGCGCCTCTGACGATTCGCCCTTTTCTACCCGAACTCACGACATCGGAACTCATGACTGTCATGACCAGCGGCATGGCGCATATTTCCGGGGGCATGATGGCTGCCTACATGAGGGTCGGAGGCGCGGATCCTAAAAATTTATTGACGGCAGTCATCATGACGGCGCCAGGGACGCTGTTGATCGCGAAGATGTTGGTGCCGGAGACGGAAAAGCCGCTTACGGCTGGCCACGTTCAAATGCCTGAGATGGAGAAGGAATCGAATGTGCTTGGCGCCATCGCTCGCGGCACTCTGGATGGGCTCCACCTGGCGCTGAACGTCGGAGCGATGCTGATTACGTTTCTTGCTTTGTTGGCTCTGGTGAACGCCATGATGGGATGGGTCCACATGCACGTGGCGTGGTTTCCGTACAGCCTGCAGCAAGTGTTTGGCTGGGTATTTGCCCCGATCGCCTGGCTAATTGGAGTTCAGTGGAAGGATGCGACCGCGATCGGTAATGTTCTCGGGACACGGATGGTGCTCAACGAGTTCGTTGCCTTTCTGCAACTAGGCACGATGAAGAATACCCTTGATCCGCGTTCGTTCACGATTGCGACCTTCGCGATCTGTGGTTTCGCGAATCTGAGTTCCATCGGAATTCAAATCGGAGGAATTGGTGCTCTGGCCCCGAATAAACGTGGCGAATTGGCCCGGCTTGGCTTTCGCGCCATGATCGCCGGCACCATGGCGAATTTGATGTCGGCATCGATTGCGGGAATGCTCCTGTAAAATTCCTTGTTCCGAATTCCAAAGCAAAGGACCTTCCAGGTGAAACGCTGCCTTTCATTTTCCGTTGTCGTTGTACTGCTGGCGCTTGTCGCAGGAGCAGTTGCGGAGTCGCCGCGAAGAGTCATCATTGACACCGACCCGGGTGTCGATGATGCGATGGCAATCTTGCTGGCACTGAATTCGCCGGAGTTGAAAGTCGAAGCTCTTACGGTAGTGCCAGGAAACGTCGAGGCCTGGCAAGGACTGGAGAATGCTCTGAAAATCGTGTCCCTTGCCGGCCGTTGTGACTTGCCGGTTGCGGCCGGAGCGCAACATCCTCTGAATCAGAAATTAATCACGGCACAGTTCTGGCATGGGAAGAATGGTCTGGCAGGGGTGGAATTGCCTGCTTCAAAGTGCAGAGCAAATTCAGGTTTCGGGCCGGACCTGATCATTGAGCTGGTTCACAAGTACCCGCACGAGATCACGTTAATTCCGGTTGGGCCGCTGACGAACATTGCGCTCGCCGTCTCGAAAGATCCCTCGATTGTTCCACTGGTAAAAGACGTCGTGATCATGGGCGGATCGATCAGTGGCGGAAATGTGAACGGGGCGGCAGAAGCCAACATCTATGGCGACCCAGAAGCGGCGTCAATCGTTTTTAACGCAGGATGGATCGTAACCATGATCGGGTCTGATGTGGGCGAGCGCACCCTGGTCACGCGAAGTCATCTGGCCCAACTCCAGGCATCGCATGGTCCGCAGAGCGACTTTGTTTTCCGGCTGGCGGATTTCTATCTGACACGCTCGGAGAAGAGTGGGTACGCGGGAGCGGCAATGTACGATCCGCTAGCTGTTGCGACGGTGATCGACCCAACGCTTGTGAGGCTGAAAGACATGCACGTCGACGTGGAAACCAAAGGTGAATTCACGCGTGGTGAAACTGTGGCCAACCGCATGGGTTCCAACGAAAACAATGTGCTGCATGGAGATCACCTCGAAATCGAGGGTGTTATGGAATTGAAGGCAAATGCCAAGGTGTGCCTCGCTTCCGATGCAGAGCGTTTTCTGCAGCTTTTCATTGCCCGGATCAAGGGGAAATAACCAGCCCACATTTCAGCCATTCGCATGCGCTACTAACAGGATTGCGAGAATGTAGAAGACGAACATTAAGGCGAGATAGAGCTTTGCGAGTCTCTCGGATCCTGCAAATTCTTTCCACACAAAAAGGCCCCATGCGGCTGCAACCATCGGTGCAGACTGGCCTATGGCGTAGGAGACGGCGAAGGTCGTAGTTTTTCCGGCGACAAGATTGAAAACTGTACCGGTGCCCCATATGAAACCACCTAGCAGGCCTAAAAGATGACCTGAGGCCGGCGCTCGGAAGAATCCGCCGAATCCGACGGGCTGGCCAACCAGGGGCTTCTTCATGAAATATATGTTCCAGATGAAGCAGGAAAGGAGCGCGCCAAGAGTAAGAAAAGTTGCCGCGCTGTAGGGAGTGAGTGCGTGGCCACGCGTCATGGCGTAGGTCATGAAGGGGCTCCAGAGACCCATCAAAACACCTGAGACGACGCACAGCACGATGCTCTTGCGAGATGCGCCTTGTCCGGTTCGACGGAGGCGTCCGTAGGCTTTGCCGTCGAGGACTACAGCGATGAAAGCGCAAGCGACGCCCGACATCAACAATGCAGCGTTACCTTTGGGCTGGAGAATGTAGTTCAGTACGACGCCCACCACCAGAGCGATGCCGATCGACACCGGGAAGGCAACGGCAAGGCCGGCCATGTCTATCGCAGCAACCAGGAGCAAGTTGGCTAAATTGAAAATGGCGCCGCCGACGAGCGCCGAGACGATGTTCGAACCGCTAGTGTCGTGGACGTTATTTACGAAACTGGAGGAATCGTTGCCAGTACTCCCCATGGTGAGGGCGAGAATCAGAGAAATGAGGAAAATTCCGATCGCATAGTCCCAGTAAAAGAGTTCGAAGCGATAGTTCTTTACCCCTTTATAGGTATTTGCCCAGGAACCCCAACAGATGGCACTGACAATCATCATCAGCAAGGCAACAGTGACGCTTTGCGGCGTGAACATGAGTGTCTCCCGGAAAACGAGTAACTCTACTCTTCTTCGGAGTGAGCCTCAAGTCTGACTCGCCGGCGCGTTGACATACGCGGGCGAGGGTGCATAGACTCGGCCTTCTGCTGCTTCGGGAGTAAACGATACGATCATGGCAAAGCGCCCTCGCATTGCGGTAGTGGGTAGTGCGAACATCGATTTGACGACCTTCGCCGACCGGTTCCCAAAGCCTGGCGAAACGATATTCGGCCAACAATTCCATCTCGGATTTGGCGGCAAGGGAGCGAATCAAGCTGTGGCCGCGCGACTATGCGGAGCAGAAGTATTTATGGTCGCACGTGTTGGCAGCGATCTGTTTGGTCCGGCCACAATCGAGAATTTCCGAAAACTGGGAATCGATCCGACCTACGTGAAGCAGGTGGAGGGACTTTCGAGCGGAGTCGCTCCCATTTTTGTCGAGCCCAACGGGCAAAATCGTATTCTGGTGGTGAAAGGCGCCAACGATGCGATTAAGCCCGCGGATGTGGATGACGCCGCCGTCATGTTGAAATCGGCGGACTGCATCGTGCTGCAGTTTGAGATCCCGCCCGAAACGGTTTACTACACGGTTCGTTTCGCACACAAACACGGCATACACTGCATCTTGAATCCCGCGCCCGCGCAAGAAGTGGACATGACGGCGCTGGAAGGGCTCGACTACTTCGTACCCAACGAGAGCGAAGCTGAGACAATTACTGGTATGGCAGTGAAGACGGCACAAGACGCCAAGCGATGCGCGCAGAAGTTAGTGGAGAGCGGAATACGGCGCGTGATCATTACGCTAGGGTCCAACGGCTCGCTACTGGCATCTCGCGAAGGGACAGAGCACGTGGCGCCCTTCACAGTGCAGAGCGTCGATAGCACAGGTGCCGGCGACGCGTTCATCGGCAGCTTCCCGGTGTTCCTCGGGGAAGGCGTAACAGAAATTGAAGCGGTGCGCCGCGCAAATTTGTACGCGGCATTGTCGACGACCGGGGTTGGTACGCAGAAGTCGTTTTACGATCGCGCCCGATTCGATAATGAATGGTCGAAGCGGAAGTGAAAGCGCGCCGGGCTAGACCGTAGCCGAATGCACACTTGCAATCCTAAATCGATGTTGCTGGCAGGTACGCGCAAATCCAAACTTTAGTCGACCTTTCCTCCATATCTATTTCGGCGAAACTACTTGACTTGACCATTGGCGGCAATTTATAAGCCGTGTCTTGCGGCCGGGGACCTTCCAAATTCCAAACGAGGGAGTAGCTTTTCTGTTTTTGGAAAGGCCGCCGAAAGGGTGTGTCCAATGTCTAGGAAGCAAGCGCTTTCCGCAGTCCTATCCTTCTCCGCAGCTATGTTTATATGCAGTTCGTTGATGTTCGGTCAGGCGACGGGCAGTTTTTCAGGTACTGTTTCCGATAATTCCGGGGCTGTAGTGGCAAATGCCAAAGTCACCATCACGGCGCAAGCCACCAACGTTTCGCGCGAGGCCACGACCGACGAGAGTGGACGTTACCTGATTCCGTCGCTCGCTGTGGGTGTTTACACCCTTCACATCGATGCTCAGGGCTTCAGACCAGCTGAATCGAAGGATCTTCGTCTGCAGGTCGATGAGCATCGCGAGCTGAATTTTACGTTGCAGCCGGCTTCGGTCAGCACCAGTGTGGAAGTGAATGCAACGGAAGTGGCGGTGGAGACAACAACCCCAACGTTGGGTCAGGTGATCACGAGCGAGCAGGTCTCCTCTCTCCCTCTCAACGGCCGTGAATTTGTGCAGTTGGCTACGCTGACGCCCGGTACTACGCAAGAAACGAATCCCAACAGCTTCTTTAATGGCGGACCCAGTAGCGAAGTCTCGGCTCGCGGTACTTTTTCGCTGTCAGTCGGCGGATCGCGCGCGCAGAGTACTGATTGGCTTCTCGACGGAAACGATGACAACGAACTGACGGCCGGGGGCATCGGTTTCAAGCCCTCCATCGATGCCATTCAGGAGTTTAAAGTTCTCAGCTACAACTACTCCGCCGAGTTTGGCACACGGGCCGGGCCGACCGTGTTGGTGGCGACAAAATCCGGAACCAACCAGATGCACGGTTCTCTATTCGAATTTTTCCGCAACACCAAACTTGACGCGGCGGATCGATTCGTCACCCCGGGTGCTCCCAAGGATAAGTTCAATCTGAACCAGTTCGGTGGTTCCCTAGGGGGAGCGCTGCGGAAGGACAAAACGTTCTATTTCATGGATTACCAGGGCACGCGCAAGCGTCGAGGGATCGTGTCCTCGGGACTAATTCCAACACCGGCGATGGTCAGTGGCGATTTCAGGTTCGGCCCGTTGAATACCGGGATGCCGCTGCTGACAAATCCTTACGCATTAACTGGCGAGCCGACTAATTTTCAATGTGTTCCTGGAACGGAAAACAATGTTACGCCAACCCCCGAACCAGTGAATGCACACGGTGGACAGGCCGCTGGCACCGACTGCAACTACATTCCCCCCACGCTCATTGACTCCACTGGCCAAGCCATGCTGAAGCTGTATCCGACAGCCAACGTAAGCAATGAAAGCTTCAACTACCTCAACATTCCGACACGTGGCCTCAATGACGATGAATTCGACGTCAAAGTCGACCACAATTTTTCCAGCAAGGATACAGCCTACGCCCGCTTCAGCTACGAGCAGGCCGACTCGCTTGTGCCTGGAGGTTCGCCCGGGTTCGCCCAGATAGGTCCGTTCGCGAGCACGCAAAACATAACAAATCACGCGCGCAATGCGGTTATTTCCGAAACTCACATCTTCAGCGCCCGCAACATCAACCAATTCACGTTCGGCTTCAACCGCATCTTCAACCATATTCTTTCGTTCGGAGACCGGAGTTGCCAAGCCTTCAAATTGGGTCTTCTGGGCGCGAATATTAATCCGTTCTGCGGAGATCCAAACGCGGCGGGAGTCATAAATCAGTCCACCAAGGACTGCCTCAGTTGCGGCTTAACCTCGACGTACGTGGGCCAGTATTGGACGCTTGGCGACCGCGGATTCGCGCCATTTCTCGGGGGCACGAACATTTTCACCTGGTCCGATTCATTCGACATGGTTCGCGGGAAACATGAGATCCGCGTCGGCGGGCAGTTACGCGCGCAGCAAATGAACGTCGAGACCAATGGGTTTCAGGACGGCTTCATTCTGAATTTCGGCACGATCACTGGAGATGGAGCCGCCGACCTTCTTATCGGACAAATTGGTACGGGCTCACTGCATGATCAAACCTTTCAAGGCGCCATGACAGGACGCCGTTGGAAACTGTTTCGACCATACATTCAGGACAACTGGCGCGTCAGCAAGAGTCTGACACTGAACCTCGGCTTGGCCTGGGCGCTGGTCACACCCATTACTGAGGACCAGGGGAGGCAGTCCGACTTCGATGTCGCTACGGGCAAGTACTATGTTGCCGGCAACAGCGTGCACCGGAGTTGTGCGATCTGCGTTGCTACTGACGGGCGCGTCGGAATCCAGATGGACAAGACGGCTTTCGAGCCACGCATCGGTCTCGCATGGAAGCCCTTCGGCAACGACAAGACCGCAGTTCGCGCAGGGTATGCCATCTATCACGATTCGTCATGGAACCAGGGGGCACAGGGGTTATGGCAGAATCCGCCTTACTATGCGGAAATTGATAATTTCACCGGGCTCTCTCCATTTCAGAGCTTGGGTACCGCGACCTGTGGCTTCAGCGGGAATCAAGGATGCGGTTTGCGGGCGGCCTTCTTGCCCGTGATCACGGCAGAACCTGACCCCGCGCAGTTCACCGGCACCATCCAGTCTCAAAACTTCAACTTCAAGCAGGGACGGGTGCAGCAGTTTACGCTCAATGTGGAACACCAACTGCCCGGAGAGGTGGTATTGACAGTTGGCTATGCCGGCTCGCGTAGTCACCACATCCTGATGGATGGCGTGAACCTGAACGTGAATACGCCGACAGCGTGCGGAACTACTCCGGGCTACACCCTCGGGTGCGGTCCCGGGGGAGGTTTTGTGCAGCCCCCGTGCGTGAATTGGGCCAACCCGTGTTTCCCAACCGGAGGGGGCCAACTGAACGCATTTGATCCGATCGTCGCCAACGTTAGCGACGTCGGAAACGCTCGGTACGACTCGCTGCAAGTGAAAGCCGAGACCAAGAGCGCCCGTCACGGCCTCTATGCTCTGATCGGCTACACCTGGTCACACACATTCGACTCTGGTCTGCCCGATGGTCTCGGTACTTCCCCGGGCGCGACGTACTGGCCATTGCCGGGCACGATCCGGGCCGACTGGGGACTCTCTGCATTGAATGTCGCTGATCAGTTCACCGCCAGCGTCTTGTATCAGCTTCCGTTTGGCAAGGGCAAGAAGTTCGGCAACAATTGGGGCGGCGCCGCCGATGGGATCTTCGGTGGATGGGAGGCTCAAGTTATTGAGCGGGCGATCTCTGGATTTCCATTGTTCATCGTCAACTCCGATAATGGCAGCGGGGTCAACTTCCAGTGGAATGGCTCAACCCTAAATCGTCCGAATATGGTTGGCGATCCAAATCGTCCAGGTCCGGTCGCGGCAAATCCGAATTGCCCGGTCACCCCGCCCTCTCAGCTTCACGTTGCCGGTGGTTACTGGTTCAATCCGTGTGCGTTCGTGGAGGCCCCCGATGGCGAACTTGGCACTGCACCTCGTGCTCCGGTTTCAGGTCCCAATTACATCAACACCGACTTTTCCCTGATTAAACACATTGCCATCACCGAGCGCACGAAGCTCGATTTCCGTGCGGAGTTCTTCAATCTGTGGAATCACCCGCATCTGTATCTGCCCGGCAGCCCGGGTGTCAGCAACATGCAAGATGCGTCACCGTTTTCTACTGGAACATTTGGTTTCGCCAACGCGACGGTAAACCAGTTGGCCGGGGACTCGCGGGTAATCCAGCTCGCGCTCAAGCTGATCTTTTAGGCCTGGATTGACTAGTACGCAACGTCCTGTGATTACGCGGACCAAAATCCATTTGTTGCATCGACATGTCGGCCGAGAATCGTAAAGGCAGAGATTCCCGCATACGCAGGGCAGTTTGAGCATGAGCCCAATCTGCCCTAAGCTTTCTCGCGTTCCACATCCTTCTTGGGTAATGAGACACAAGACTGAGTTCGTCCTCGCGCTCGTCGTCTTCACCGCCACCGTTACCTTGGCTCAATCCCGCCGCAAGGTCATAGTCGACGAAGATTGCTCAGGCCCCGGCGGAAGCAACCTGCAGACTCTGTTGGTGATGATTCAATCACCACAGGTGGAAGTGCTGGGGATCACCGTCGTGAGTGGAGATCAGTGGCGAGATGAGGAAATCGCGCACACGCTGCGGCTGCTGGAACTCATCGGCCGCCCCGACATTCCAGTTGTCCCCGGCGCGGCTTTTCCCCTGCTTCGAACGCGTGAAGAGGCTCAGATATGGCAGCAGCGCTATGGCAAGGTCGCCTTCGCGGGAGCCTGGGACGACCGCTGGTGGCACGAAGCCTCCGTGATCCCGCGCCTTCCCGAGGGAGAACCGGCCACAAAACCGGCGGATGAGGATGCGGCGCATTTCATCAGCCGGATGGTGCGCAAGTATCCTCGCGAAGTGACTATCTATGAAGGCGGGCCGATGACGAATCTGGCTTTGGCCATTTCGCTTGATCCGAAGGTACCCGGTCTGGCCATGGGACTGGTTTTCATGGGAGGGAGCCTGAGCCCGCAGAGCGACAATCCGGAGTTCCTGAATAATCCACGGCATGAATTCAATTTCTGGTTTGATCCGGAGTCGGCGGCTATTGTTCTTCGTGCACCTTGGAAGAAGATCGTTTGTACACCGACTGACATTTCGATAAAGACTCATATGACGACAGGGCTTGTAAAGCAAATCGAAGCGGCCGGAACCCCAGTGACACGTTATGTAGACAACTTCGCAATCCTGACGCCACCCGGGGCCGACATCATGTGGGACGAATTGGCCGCGGCGGCATGGATCGATCCCACCATCATTACCCAAACTCAGACCCGCTACATGAGCGTCGATCTGGACCATGGCGCGGGCTATGGCAACACGCTCACGTGGTCGGCCGACGACAAATTCCACCCGAATACGCAATTTGTCGAAATCCAATCTGACCTTAATACCGCGGAGTTTTACCGCATGTTTGTCGGCCTCATGACCGCTCCCACGCCAACGCACTGAAAGTGGCACCGATCCGGGGAAGGGCATACAATAAATGTTTGCAACCGTACTCGCTTCCTAACATGTCTCCCATCCCAGATGATCTGACTACCGTGAAAGATGACATGATTGCCTTCATTGAAGGCCATGGGATGCGCCGCTTTCACGGTTTCGTGGACTACGAAGAGGTGCAGTGCGTGATGTGGGAGATGGGCGACAATCCCGATGGCTGGAAGGATTTTGTCGAGCTGGCCAAGTCTGCGGGCGCGCCATTCTTAACAATGCACTCCTGGGTGCTGGACCGAACGGAACTCGACGAGATGGTGCAGCGACTTACAAACTCGGAGTTCACCGATACCGACGACGTGGAAGATGCCCGTTGGCTCCGGGCGCACGTAGGCAAGGTGGGCTATCTGCAACTAGGCTGGGCGTACCAGGGATCGATGTTCCTCTGCGAACTCAGCACTGAATGGTACGACCGTTATCAGCGTTTGCTCGAGGTCTCCGACGAATTCGGCGGGCTCACAATGGATGAGCCTGATCAGGACGAAGAGAATTGAACTGTGTGTAGGGGCGGACGCCTTCGTCCGCCCCGCGAGCCTGAGCGAAGTGAAGGGGAGCGCGGGCGGGAAGCCGAGTTCACCCGACCTCTGTCCCTCGCACCAAGCGTACTCATTGCGCTTTCGCGCACCCCGGACGAGGCGTCCGGGGCTACATGGCTCCTAAACCTACCGGAACGCCTGCTGGAGTAAACTGCTTCTTCACCCATGCAGTGGATTCAAAAGGCTACTGACGCGGCTGCTGTCGAGAACCTGGCTGCCTGCCTGCGGTCGGATTCCGCGTTCCAGGCTACCGGGGTAACACAATCAGCTTCCATCCTCGCTCCGCTACTGGTCCGACGGGGCCTTAATAGCGGGGAAGAGGCGCAGCGGTTTCTCTCTCCCTCTCTCGCACACCTTCACGCGCCAGAACTCCTGACTGGCTTGCGCGGCGCCGTCGACCGTCTCGATGCTGCTATCGAGCGCAAAGAGCCCATTCTGATCTACGGCGACTACGACGTAGATGGCACCATGGCGGTGATCATCCTGAAGACCGCCATTGAGTTGTGTGGAGGATCCGCGGACTTCCACGTTCCTCATCGTATCCGCGAAGGCTACGACATGCGCGACGATGTGATTGAACGTGCCGCTGCCTCCGGCATTGGCCTGATCATCAGCGTTGATATGGGCATTCGTGCTTTCGGCCCGGCCGAAACCGCCCATCGTCTTGGTGTGGATTTGATCGTTACGGACCATCACCTGCCCGGAGCCGACGGCGTGCCGAGAGCATTGGCGGTGATCAATCCCAATCAGCACGGTTGCAGTTACCCCTATAAGCAACTCTGTGGCGCGGGCGTGGCCTTCAAACTAGCGCAGGGAGTGATGCAGCGGCGCCTTGCCGACAAAGATCAGAACAAGCTGCTGCTTTCATTCATGAAGGTTGTGGCGATTGCCACCATCGCTGACGCGGTGCCCCTGACCGGAGAGAATCGAGTCTTTGCTTCTTTAGGACTGGATGCTCTGCGGAGGGCCGTCAATCCGGGCTTGAAGTCACTGCTCGAAATAGCGCAGATTTCAGCAAACCGACCACCGACCTCGGGCGAGGTTGGGTTCCGTATTGCTCCGCGGATCAACGCAGCGGGGCGCATGGATGTCGCGCGCGATGTGATCGAGCTCTTCACTGTGAAAGATCCGACGCGCGCGAGGGAACTTGCCGCAAAACTCGACCAACTCAACACGGACCGGCAGGAAGAAGAGAGACGGATTCTACGCTCGGTTGAGGAACGGTTCGCCAGCGAAGCGGCACTGTGCGATGCCTATTGCATTGTTGTGGATGGAGACAGCTGGCATCGCGGGGTCATCGGCATCACGGCAACGCGGATCGTGGAACGCTACAACAGGCCCACCATTGTGATCTCGCGCGAAGGCGAGGAAGCGTTTGGCTCGGGTCGCTCGATCCGGGCGTTTCATCTGCTCGAAGCGCTTGAGTCGTGCGGCACATTACTTTCCCGCTACGGAGGGCACGCTCACGCTTGTGGGTTTGCAATGCCAACGGGGAATGTGAACGAACTGAGGACGCGGCTGGATCAATTCGCCCGCAAGCGCCTGACCCTTGCCGACTTCGAACCTGTCCTCGAATTTGATGGTGAGCTGAGCCTGACCGATGTGACTCCGGATTTGTATCGGGTTTTACAGATGCTTGAGCCCTACGGGATGTCGAACCCCGAACCCGTATTCGCCGCGCGAGGGGTGCAACTGACTGCTCCTCCAAAGATTCTGAAAGCGAAGCATGTGAAGCTGAAGCTGAGAGCCGGACAGTTTCAGAAGTCCGGAGAGTCGCAAGAACTTTCCGCGGCGGCAATCCTGGCAACGCCGCGCTGCCATCCGGACGGGGCTGCAATCCGGCGAAGCGAGAGGGCAGCAGCCGTCGCGGAAGCGCACGGAAATACCCCTGGAAAAACCGATTTCAGGAGCAGGATCACCTTCACTGCTCTGGGCTGGCACATGGCCGAGCGCCTGCAGCAATCCCCCCTTCTGGCTGGTGATTCCATCGATATCGCCTTCTCCATCGGGCAGAACGATCATCCTGAGTATGGCGGTCTGGAACTCTCGCTGCAAGATCTCCGGGCCTTTACCACAAATGGTAATGGCCGTCCCGGCGTGCCATTTGCACTTTGACACCGAATAGTACCGCGAGCCGCTCGACAGCCAGGATTTCTTCTTTTCGGCCGTCAGCGACCACCCGGCCTTGTCCCATCAGGACCACGCGCTGAATCTCCGGAACGATGTCCGCCAGTTCGTGAGTGACGAGAATGATCGCCGTCCCCGAATTCGCCAGCACGCTCATCGTCTGGCGCACCTTGAGCTGGGCCGAGAGATCGAGGGAATTGCAGGGTTCGTCGAATAGCAATGCCCGGGGCCTATGAACCAGCGCCCGTGCGATCAGTACCCGCCGCGCCTCTCCCGACGACATTTCGCATACAGGGCGGTCTGCCAGGTATGAGATCTTCAACTCGGCAAGCGCAGCCTCTGCCATCTCCAATTGTTGGGGCTTCACGGTGTGATTCGGATAGATTGCCGTACTGCTGAAGAATCCGGAAAGCACGACATCCTTGCCCGATGCGTCGCCCGTGCAGGAGAGCATGAGGTCGTTCGAAACAATGCCAAGGAGCGACCGCAGAGAGAACACATCCCAGGAGTCTTGGCCGAGAATGGACATCGATGATTCGGGCCGCGCCAAGGGATAGCACTCCCGAGTGATGGTCTTGATCAGCGTGGAC